>Ga0307988_1000047_pt1 | contig 107319 bp, 106 predicted proteins | sample EllFjometagen183_FD_203166 | JGI IMG/M metagenome (GOLD analysis project Ga0307988, IMG submission 203166) | Marine microbial communities from Ellis Fjord, Antarctic Ocean - #183 | ecosystem: Environmental > Aquatic > Marine > Unclassified | place: Southern Ocean | collected 2014-10-08 | reverse complement strand
AAAAATAATCAATGCGCCAGCCGGCATTGTTTTTTCTTGCACTAAATCGGTATGACCACCATGAATACTTCACCCTGTCCGGATGAAAATGCCTGAACGTGTCCACATACCCCATATCAACCATCTGATCCAGAACATCCCTTTCAATTCTTAAAAAACCGGACCGCTTGGAATTGGGTTTTGGATTTTTCAAATCAATTTCATTGTGAGCTGTATTAAAATCCCCTGTAATAATAAGGCTTTTTCCCTGGTCTTTCAATTTATTGGCATAATTTAAAAACCAGTCATAAAAATCAAGTTTATATTTAAGCCGCTCATCACTCATCTGACCATTGGGGAAATAAATATTAAATAAAATAAAATCCTTATAATCCAGTTGGATCACCCGACCCTCATTATCAAACTCAGGTCGCAAAAAAGAGGTGGTGACTTTTTGGGGTTCTTGTTTTGAATAGGCAACAACGCCGCTATATCCTTTTTTTACCGTGGAATAAGACCAGAATGATTTATAATCCAGCATATCAATCATCTCGTCTGTCCTCTGGTCTTTTTGAAGTTTTGTTTCCTGCAAAAGGAGGATATCAGGATCAAGGGCTTTAATAATTTTTGTAAAATCTTTTTTTACCACTGCCCTCAAGCCATTCACATTCCATGAAATTATCTTTAGCTTGCTTTTATCTGTCATTTATCATTCCTTTTTACCTTTGGGCCTTTGGGTTATGCCCATGCAATAATCACCCGTGTAAAAATCAGGAAAATTTGCAGGTTTTGCCATTATTTTTGTCTCACAATACAATAATGTATCAACGTTTAATGTTTCAATTAAGACCTTTTCAACATTATTCTTGCATCTGCTATGACGCACCGATCTTTTGTACAGATCACAGGATTTAGATCCACGGATTCAATATCATTTTCAAGTTCCATGACAAACATGGAAAATTTGATCATTACATTCGTCAGAATTTCCATATTCACACCCGGTTTTCCGCGATATCCTTTTATAATCTTTCTTGCTTTCAAAGACTCCACCATTGAAAAGACGTCGTTTGCCTTAATCGGAGCCATCCTTATGGCAGTATCATTATAAATTTCAACAGATGTACCACCAATGCCAAAAACAATAACCGGCCCGAACTGGAAATCATTTTTTGCACCAATTATAATTTCAAGGCCCTGGACCATCTGTTCAACAAGTATATTTTCGCATCCATCAAGTTTTTGCAATCTTGTCATTTCGCTTTTCAGATGATCACTTGCAAAAATCCCTGTAGCAACAGCATTATGCTCTGTCTTGTGCAGTATTTTTTTTGAAACTGCTTTTGCCACTACAGGGCCCTCACAATCTTTAAGAAACAAATCAGCTGCGTCAAAAGAATTGGTTAAAATAAAATCAGGTATATCAAGATCCTGTAATTTCATTAAAGCCTTTGCATCCGGTTCCAATACCCATCCTAAGGGTTTACTTTTTTCAATAATTTTTTTGCTGTCTTTTTTCAACATGGCCTGCACCTCATCAAAGCCTTGGCCATCAAGACAGCTCCTTCCACGGAAGATGCCACCGGAATATTATTCAGCTCAAATCCTTCTATAATGATTTTATATTTGTCTTCATTGGGCACATAGGCAATCATGGGTTTTCCCTCGTTTCTGGCCACCTGGCTGAGTTTTGCTCCGATATCCGTTGAGACACCCGGTGAATAAGGAATCAACAGGGCCAGTATACAGTCAACATTTGGATCCCTTGACAAATGTCTTGCCGTGGTCACAATATCGCTGTCCTGGGAACTGCCTGTAAGATCCATGGGGTTGACAAGTGAGACAATATCTCTGACTCCGGGAGACAGCTTTTCTTTAATGGTATCCATTGTTTCCGTGTCTATCTTCGGGAGTGATATGCCGTGCAGTTCACAGGCATCGGCCGCAATAACACCGTGCCCCCCACTTAAAGAAATAATGCCGACATTACCAATAATACCTCTGGGATAACAGCTTAAGGCCTCACAAAAGGAGGTAAATTCATATTCATTGTCTGCCTCAGCCACGCAATGCTGTTTCATGATTTCTTGAAATACCCTGTAATCTCCTGCCAGAGAAGCTGTGTGGCTGGAAACCGCCTCAATCCCCTTTTTGCTCTTTCCAGCCTTTAAAACAACCACTGGTTTGGAACATTTTTCCGCTCTTTGAATAAACTTTCTGCCTTCTTTTTTTTCAAATCCTTCAATATAAAAAGCAATGGCCTTTGTCCCGGGATCCTGATCAAACCAGTCCAGCATATCTGTCTCCCTGATATAAGCTTTGTTTCCAATGCTGACACCAAGAGACACACCAATTCCCTGGCCTGCAAATTTCACCATCTGATCCACAAGCACTCCCCCGCTTTGACTGACAAAACCGATATTGCCTTTGTCCGGACGAATGATCCTTTCTCCCGGGAGAAAAAATGTATCAACATGATCAGGAGCGTAAATCCCAAGGCAATTAGGACCGATAAAAGGGAAAGAGGCCTCTTTTGCAATATCAACCAGTCGTTGCTGTAATTTAAAATTTCCCACCTCTGCAAATCCGCCGGATATAATTACAGCACCTCTTATATTTTTTTTTATACATTGTTCTACAACCATGGGAACATACTCTGCACGAACAGCAATGACGGCCATATCAATTTCTTCTTTGATATGGCCGACACTTTGATAAAGTGTTTCCCGGTTGAGGATGCCCCCCTTTGGATTCACTGGAAATGTTTTGACCGGATATCGCAGATTATTTTTATTGTAGATAACATTAGCCGGGTGATTGTCCTGGGATGTGGACACCCCGATCACTGCCATGGTTGATGGTTTGAAAAGATATTTTAATTTCACTTTCCTTCCTTTATTCATCATGCGTGGGGTCAAATCGTTCTTGAGGTCAGGTTTGTGAGAGGTAAGGTCAGGTTTTTTATTGTGTGTTTTTGATAAAAAAACCTGACCTTACCCAAAATAACTATATAGTAGGAGTCGAGTTGACAAATGAATTATCAACCCTTTTTATAAAAAATTAATTATCCTGATCTGCCAGATAATCATCGTACATTGATTCTAAAGCAAGTTTATGTTTTGATTCTTCCTGAACAAGGATCATAAACACTTTTTTTGCATCTTCATTATCTGTCTTGCCTGCAAGCATAGAGTACATTTTGACGGCTATTTCTTCTTTTTTCATGGCAATTTTAAGGATTTCAGGCATGGGCATACCTTGTTCATACTCTGTTTCCACCATGTAATCACTGATTTTGAGATCAGTAATTTTCTTAAACTCATAGGAATCAATTTTACCTTTATTGCCTGCCATATCTGAAATAAGAAAAACATGCTTTTCTTCTTCTTTTGCAAATCTCTCAAAGGTTTCTTTAAGTGAAGCCCTTGTCGCTTCTTTGGCTAAAGATGAATAAAACTCAACTGCTTCTTTTTCCCTGTCAACGGCAAAACTTAATATTTCATCAATCGAACCAAACTCCATTTTATTCTCCTTCGTGTTAGCGTTTAAAATTATTAATCAGAAAAATAATAACTTTTATATGTATTGCTTATACTTAATCAAAAAGTGTTAGAGCAAATTATATACCCATCCATGACAATTTAATACTATTATATATACGATAAATAGACAAATTATCAATTAAAATAAAATAAAATAAAAATTTATTTTGTAAGAATATTCTTAAGTGAGGATTCAAGTGTTGGGAAAAGAAATGAATATCCTGAATCCAGCAAATTCTTTGGGATCACCCTTTGGCTTTGCAAAAGAGAGCTGCCAAGTTCACCCATTATCGTCTTGATCATAAAAGAGGGGGCCGGCATAAACGCAGGCCTTCCCAATACCCGTCCCAGAGTTTTTGCAAATTGTTTTTGTCGGGTTGGCGTGGGGCCTGTAAAATTAAATATACCCTGGGTTTGTTTATTTTCAACTAAAAATTCAATCGCTTTTTCAAGATCTTTCACATGTATCCAGGGGAACCATTGTTGCCCTCCTCCAAGGGGACCGCCAACAAACATTTTAAATGCCCGTGTCATCAAAGACAGCGCCCCTCCATGACCCAGGACCACCCCGAACCGCATGACGGCAACCCTGGCACCTTTTTCTTTAGCTTTTAACCCCTCTTTTTCCCAGTCCACACACACATCTGCTAAAAAGCCTTTTCCAGGCAGTCTTTCTTCCGTCAGCAAATCATCTTTACAATCGCCATAAATTCCCGCAGCAGAAGTTGTCAAAAGTTTTTGTGTTTTACCTTTTTCCATTGCACTGACAATATTTCTTGTTGTCAATATGCGGGAATCATATATGGCCTGTTTGTAATTTTTCGTCCAATAGTGAAAAATATTTCGCCCGGCCAGATTGATAATAATATCTGATCTTGCAACTTTATCCTGCCATTTTCCCGGAATAGTGGTGTCAGAACTTATCCAATCAAATTTTTCAAACTCCTTTAAGAAAGGATGGGTCTTTGAAGTGCCAATACCGGTTACCGGATATCCTTTTGACAAAAAAAGGCGACTGATTTTTTTGCCGATGAACCCTGAAGCCCCTGAAATCAAAATTTTTTCCACAATAATTGATCCATATTTTTTTAATTGAAGATTAAATTTTAAAATAAGTCCATTTTTCAGATTAACAATATAGGAAAAAGAAATAGGTTTTAAACCAGGTCAATTCCGCAAGCAAAAAAAAATAATAAAAGTGTTGCAATTTTTCATCATGTGTGTAAAAAATAAAACAATCAATAATAAAAGGGCAATTTAAGGGATACTATGGCTGACAATAAAATAGAAGCATTAATGAGAAGAATACTTGATGCAACAGGTATCAATTCCCAGTCCGACCTTGCAAGAGAGCTTGGAATAAACCGATCAGGGATAACTCATGCAAGAAACAACAATAAGATTCCTGACAAGTGGATTGTCAAATTGTACCGAAGGTTTGGTTTTAATCCCCAATGGATTGAAAGCGGCATTGGAAGCGTGTTCATCCAGACCCAATCCAACCAGGATGTTGAATTTAAATATATTCCAAAAGTGGCGGCAAGACTCTCTGCTGGAACAGGATCCTTTGAGTGCGATGAAAATATAACTGATTATCTTTCTTTTCAAACTAAATGGCTGGCCGGCAAGGGGTCTGCCAGTAATATGGTTGCCATGGAAGTTTTTGGTCAGAGCATGGAACCTGTAATAAAGGAAGGGGATACAGTACTCATTGATCAATCCCAAAAAAATATACTTGCCGGTGCCATATATGCTGTAGGTGTTGAAGATACAATTTTGGTAAAACGAGTCGAAAAACATCCCAATAAACTGGTTCTTTGCAGTGATAACAAAAATTACGAGCCCATTTATCTTGCGAGAGAAGAGGCAGACAGGGTAAGAATTGTGGGTAAGGTTATCTGGAGCTGCCGTGATTACAGATAGACTACAAATAGATTACGGGTAGATTTTTTTTAATTGATGCGTTTAGTTTTTTCAACAAATGATGAAATATTTAAAATATGAGGTATAAAAATGCAACGAATTCAAAAAACAATATATGAAAAATGTGTGATAGGTATTATAGGAACAGCCTGGGTGGCAGGATTGCTCATTGCTGGTTCTGACAGTCCTTATATGCCATGGCTCAATGGCATAGGCCTGATAGTATTTTTTGGTGCAAGCGTTTTGCTGGGAAAACGCTTTAATTCATCCCATGTAAAGGACCGCATGTCAATCTATCCTGGATGTTATCATAATACTAAATTAAAGTCTGTTAGGGCAAAAACAAAAGTTAGTAAGATGAGTAGTCCATATGCCTTAGGTATTTGAAAAATAGGATCTGTTAATTAAAAACTCTTCACCTCTTTAAATTTATGATCATTTCAACATCGAGAATTGATGTGCTATCGCAGTTTTTCTTGACGCCCTCAATATCCCTAAAAAATTTTATTCGATTTTATTTTTTTATTTTATTGCATCACTCTCGATTAGCCAATAAAATATCAATAAAATAAAATTATTTTAAAGTTCACAGATAAAGCTATCAAATAGTCTGCTCTTTAAACTATGGATGAGTAATCAAAAATTAAAAATCTGAGGAATCATGAGCCTTATTTCTAATTATAATTTCACAGCCCAGGGAAAAACTGTCAATGATCGTATAGGCGATTCAATGGTCGCTTTTGGTATTGGAATAGCCATTTGTTTCTGGTTTTTTAATGCGTTGATCCGTTTTATTGACTCACCTGATTTAGGTTTAAAAATGGTTATTATGGGAACAGAACTTCAATTTTATGAAAAATTGGCTGTAAGTACATTGTTTATCGCTTTTGGTTCCCATGCCAAGGCAAATATAAAAAAACGACGTCATGCTGAGGATAATTTACAGGAAAGTGATGAAAAATACCGCATCATATTAGAGAGTATTGAAGAAGGATATTATGAAATCGATTTTAATGGAAATTTTCAATTTATTAATAAATCCATGTGTAAAATCCTGACACGAACTGAAAATGAAATTATCGGGACCAGTATAATTTCCCATCTTGATAAAAAAGACATCAAAGACTTTCAATCATTCTTCAAAAAAATTAGAAATAATAAAAAACATTCCAGCACCATAGAATGTGGCATAAAAACCAAAGGAGGAGGACGAAAAACCATAGAAATGTCTGCTGCTCTTATGGCAAATTTCAATTTACCACCGGGCAGATTCAGAGGGGTTGTCAGGGATGTCACTGAAAAAAAACTGCTTGAAAAAAATTTATTACAGTCTTTTGACGATGTTAAAGAGGCAAGATCCGGCATTGTACTTGGCCTTGCAAAATTATCTGAATACAGGGATACGGATACGGGCAGGCATCTTGAACGTATCCGGGAGTATAGCAAGGTTATCGCAAAGGAAATGTCCAAGCTACCACAATACAGTGGCTATATCACACCTCAGTATGTTGAAGACATCTATCAGTCATCCATCCTCCATGATATCGGTAAAGTGGGCGTTCCCGATGCCATTTTGTTAAAAAAAGGAAAACTTACGGAAGAAGAATACGAAAAGATTAAAAAACACACCCTTCTTGGCGGTCAGGCCTTATCTTCAATAACCAAACAATTTAAAGACCAGACATTTTTAACCATTGCCAAAGAAATTGCCTATTATCATCATGAAAAATGGAACGGCAAAGGCTATCCAAGCCAATTAAAAGGTAAACGCATCCCGCTTTCTGCCAGGATCGTTGCTATTGCAGATGTTTATGACGCCCTGACATCAAAAAGGTGTTATAAAAAAGAAATGAGCCACACAAAATCAAAAGAGATCATTATTGATGAAAAAGGTGAGCTATTTGATCCTGACGTTGTAAATGCTTTTCTTGCCAGGGAAAACCAATTCAAAGAAATCTGGAAGGCCCTTCATAAAGATGATGTGGAGCCGGACTCCAGGGCAAACCCGGTAAATATCCACAAGGAATATGATTTTTAGAAGTCGTAAATAACAGATAAATTTTTATTCGCATTAAACGGGTAAAACCCTTTTTTTAAAATCGTTACCATCATCGAATCCAATCCATTACCGGTTTTTTTCTTGATGCTGTATTAAGGTGTTTATATGCAGGATACCCCATAATAATGCAGGCATAAACCTTTCTATTTTCTGGCAGCCTAACAAGGGTTCTCATTTTTTTACTAAACCTTAACGATAAATTTAAAAACCCTATATAACAGGTTCCAAGCCCCAGGGAGTAAGCATAGTTCATGATATTGGCTGCTGAAATATTGCAGTTTTCATTGGAAAATTTCTTTTCTTTCGGGGCATGAACAAGAATTAAAACAGGTGCATTGTGAAGGATAAAATCTCTACCTTTTTTTGTCTCATCAATGAAATACTGCATGGGGTCAATGTATCTTGCAATGGTATCTGATGATGGAAAGATTTTTATGAATTTATAAATCAGGTTACCTGGGAATTTTTTTGTAAGGTAAAATATTTTTGTGGCAAAGCCAAAAACGGCTTTTGAAATGCTTTTTAAGATATCTTTATCACTGATAACTATATACCCTACATTTTGTGAATTAGAAGCTGTAGGCGAATGGTTTACAAGACTGATCACTTTTTCGATTAATTCTTCTGGAATATTTTTGTCTTTATATCTCCTTACACTTCTTCTCCCCCTTGCTATTGATTCATAAACTTCTGGGTCAATGAGTTCAATATCTGTTTTTTGTATCTGGGCATAATCAAGGCCGTCATGCACAATTGCACCCTGCGGGCATACAGCAAGACAATGACTACAGCTATTACAATCGTCGGGTGCAACAATTTCCGGAATACCATTGATTTGCCTCCATACTACAGAAGCGCAGTCTTTTACACACAACATGCAATTTGTGCATTTATCTTCAATTCGATGGATTTTCATTTATGCATGCTTTTAACTGTTTTTGATTGAGTGCAAAATACTTTTGAAAAAAATATTTGCCCGGTTACATGCTGCCAATGCCAACCGGTTGTTTTACAACGGTTAAAAGCATTTTAAATTGAGAAAGAGCAGACACAGAGTGGGGAACATTTGCAGGCATGACCACTGTCTGCCCGGTTGTTGCATTAATTTTTTCACCGTCGATATTAATTAATGCCTCACCATCTAAAACCTGGATCATGGCATCTCCAGGAGAGGTATGAGCGCTGATTTCCTCATCCTTATCAAAGGCAAAAAGTGTGATATTAACGTGGGGTTTGGCGGAAAGTGTTCTGGAAACAACCCTTCCCTCTTCATAATCAACAAGGCTGGCAATATCCAAGGGTGTAGAAAAAGGTATATTTTTAATCAGCTGAGCTTTTTTATCGATCATTTTTATTTCCTTTTAAAATTCTTGTTAAATAATAATATTCTGCTCTCAAGTTTAAACATTATCTTTCATTTATCAACTAAAAAAATTGGCTGAAATTATTGGCTAACATTTGGGGTCAAAATTATGAGCTACAAATATAGGCCTAAAGTTTAAAATATTAAAGATGAGTTTGAGAAACGATTTAACACGGATGCTGTTTACAGGGGCGCCATGCAATATTTCTCTTAAAAGTTCTTGATATCCTGTACTTCTACTGATAAGAAACTTATCAGTAATTGATCTGCTTTTGTTATCAATGGTTTGATAACACAGGTGTTTGGGGAAATTATAATGTAAAACAGATAATTGTAAACTTTGTTATCAGCTGTCGGGAATATATATGCCCAGTTTTGAAGAATTGATAAATGATTTTGCCCCTGTTAAATCGGAAGTTTCCGATAAATCCTGTATCCTTGTTATTGATGACGACAAATCAATCCAGAGAGGATTGTTAAGATACTTTTCCAATACATATGAGGTTATTTTAGCTGACAGCGCTCCAAAGGGAATTGAACTTCTTTCTAAAACACCTGCCCACTGCATTATCCTTGACATCAAAATGAAAGGGATGAATGGGTTTGAGGCCTATCCTGAATTTAAAAAACAAATCCCTGATATTCCAATCATTTTTTATTCAGCCTTTCAAAATGAACACGATTTAAAAACCATTCTCAACCAATATAACCCGGAAGGATACTTTGCAAAGGGCGATGACATAGAAAAACTTGAGGCTGCTATTGATAAGAGTATTCACAAATTTTCAAACATCCTTGCTCAAAAAACAAATTTAAATACCATAAAAAACAAACTCATTGAAGAAAAAAAGAATAACACCACTCTGCATAAAAGGCTTTTGTCCAATTACAAATTCGATCTTTTAATAGGATCAAGCCTTAAGATGACAGCATTTAAACAATTGTGCCAAAAATCATTCCATTCAGATATTACCGTCTTAATCCAGGGAGAAACTGGGACTGGAAAAGAACTTATTGCAAATATGATTCATGAAAATTCCAGACGGTCTCATCATCTTTTTTTTATCCAGAACTGTTCTGCCATCCCGGAAAATTTATTTGAAAGTGAATTGTTCGGACATAAAAAAGGCTCTTTTTCAGGCGCTGTTACAGATAAAAAAGGGATTTTTGAACTGGCAGACAAGGGAACTGTTTTCCTTGATGAAATAGGAGAATTGCCCCTTGCCATGCAGGCAAAACTTTTAAGGCTGCTTCAACAGGGAGAAGTCCGGCCAGTTGGGAGTAATACAACAAAATATGTGGATGTCAGAATTATTTCAGCCACAAACACAGATCTTGTAAAAAAAATAAAGCAGGGACAATTTAGAAAAGATTTATACTATCGTTTGAATATTTTTAATCTGACACCACCCCCTCTTCGTAAAATCAAGGATGATATCCCTTTGATGGTTAAATTTTTTATTAAAAGATATCAAAAAAAACATCGGGGCAAAGCAAAAAAAATCAGCTGGCAAGCCCTGGATATTTTATGCGATCACGCTTTTCCAGGAAATGTCAGAGAGCTTGAAAATGAAATTGAAAGAGCTGTGGTCATGGCCGGGTCTGACGCAGATACCATTGAACCCCTTCATTTCTCAGAAAATTTATTGGCAGAAAGCCAAAGCAGAAAAAAGATAAAAGATGAAACAAAGACATTAAAAGAAATGGTGGCCTTTTTTGAACAGGACCTGATCAAAAAAGCAATGAAAAACCATAGCGGCAATAAAACCCATGCAGCAAAGGAGCTTGGGATAAGCCGGGTGGGACTGAACAATAAAATACAGCGGTATAAAATCGTTTGAGTTTAGTATATGAAATTAATTGAATTCAAATAAATCAGGATTTATCCACACTTAAATGCTTGGCATAAAAAAGAAAATAAAAAAAACAAAATTGAACCTGGAAGATCCGGTTTATTCCGGTCGAGAATTTATAAGCTTATGGTCTTATGTGTTAAAATATGGCTCCAATTTTGATCATTTTTTTGATGGCATTGAAATTCCCAAAGAAAGAATATTGGATGAAAATGAATGGTTTGATATCCACACGACATTTAAATTGTGGGATAATTATCGATCATGCCTTCCTGATTTTGACATGACCGAGACCTTTTACATACCTTTGGAATCGGTTAAAAAGTCTTCCTATGGGATTGCTAGTTTAGTGGCCCAGTTTTCATCCATGAAAACTATTTTCAGGCTAACTCCTTATTTAGTAAGTACGGTATCTAAAATGGACCTGTTTGAAACCCTTGAACTTGATCATACTTCAGCCATAATAAAATATACCCCGTATCCGGGATTTAAAGAATTTGTCGATTCATCTCATATTTTCGCCTTTCTTGGGATGTTTGCGACTTTCCCCACTATCCACGATATGCCGGCTGCAAAGGTAAAAGAAGTGGCAAGCCTGATCGATGTGTTTAAAAAATTTTCAATTGATTTTGCCCAGTTTAACCATACCATCACAGAAAAAAAGGGGATCATTTATCTCGATAATGAACCGGCCGGTAAATGGATCACCATTTCCAAAGATCATGATCTGGATCCAGTGGTACTTAAATATCTTTCAGGCGAAAAATGTATCCTGTGGGAAAAGGATGTCAGAGAGAAAAAAAAGGCGGGCAATGAAATCCTTATTGCGCAAAACGGGGACCTTTATAATTGCTCATCCAGTATTTACACGGCGAAATGGGAAAATGCGCGCTTTATTTCCAGGATAAAAAAAGCCCTTCCCATTGCAAAACAATTTTTGCTTGCATTTTTTAAAAGCAGGGATGCCCTGTTTAAACAGACCTCCATGCTCCATGATCAGGCAAGCATACTTGAAGAAAGGATCAGAAGAAAAACCGAGGAATTGACCAAAGCCCATGAAGCAATCATGGCACTTGAAAAACAATCTATCGAGCATCGGATTACGGGCGGATTTGCCCATGAAATGAGAAATGCCCTTGCCGGAGCGCAATTGGAAATAAAATCAGTCCTTGATTATAAAAACAAGAAAAAAATATCAACTGATCTCCTTAAAGAGAATGCTACACTTCTATTGGAAAATCTATATGCTATTCATAAAGACTATGACATACCTAAAAATAAAATAGCCACCTCTTTTATCCCTCAACTGCGAGAAATTGCCGAAGTATCAGATCACTTGTCTGAAGTACTACTCGGTATTTCAAGTGATATTGACCGGGGATTAAATATTACCAATGAAATCAGAAATTACGCTAAAATGCATGAATTTGTAGCAGGGACTGAAATTATAGATATCGCTGCCCTGTTTCAAAATTATAAAACCCGCTATCGAAAAGAGTTAAAGGATCTTAATATTAAATGCTTTGTTTCCGGCATAAAAAAAGCCCATGTAAAAGCAGATAGAGAACATTTAAATTCAATTTTTACCAATCTGCTCCTCAATGCAAAACAGGCCCTGATGGAGGAGGAAAAGATGAATGGTAAAATTTATATCGATGTCGAAAAAAATAATTCAACCCTTATCTTAAGCGTAAAAGACAATGGCCCGGGCATATCAGACGAGTTTAAGGACGATATCTTTGAACCTTTTTTTACAACCAAACCTTCCAGCGGAACAGGTTTGGGTCTGGGCATTGTTAAGCGGCTTGTCACCTTGTATGGAGGACAAATCTCCATTGAATCGGTCATAGGCAAAGGAACAAAGGTCGAAATCACACTTCCAGAGGGTGAGGCCAGGAGTTGAAACCAAGACTTGAAACCAAGGGTTGAGATCAGGAATTGAAAATGAATCGATTCAATGAATTGTTAAAAAAATTTGATTACAAAACAAGATCTCTTGAAAAATCAAACCTTCCCAAAGTCCTTATAATAGACGACAGCCTTAATATTCAACAGGCGCTTAAACGAACCCTGATTCAAAAAAATTATGACGTCATCCTTGAGTCAACGGGGAAAGGAGGGCTTGATTCTTTAACCCGCGACATATTTGTTGTTATACTGGATGTGAAACTGCCGAAAATGGATGGCACTGATGTTTATATAAAACTGAAAGAAATAAACCCTCATATCCCGATTATCTTTTATTCTGCATATCCAGGAGATAAGAAGATCGTAAAAAAATGCCTTTCCTTAAAACCCTATGCCTTTATTGAGAAAGGGGTTGCCCGGGATATAGATTCCTTATATCAATCCATTGAAAGGGCTTTTTTAAAAAAAGCAATAAAGCCCTAAAAGCAAATACCCGCAATTTATAGCTGATAAGTAAGTTTACACTCTTTTTAAATCGTATTTCATGAATTTATTTTGTAAATCAACAAAAATCATCTCTATCCCCTTTATTATTAGTAAGTTACCAAAAATATGAATTCTGCTTTTTCAAAATGGCATGGTTGATGCAATTCCGCTTATGGCTCTACTAATGGCTAATGATTAAAGATAAAGGCTTAGCATTTAACCTAACTTACGAGGTGATATTATTTCTTTGCTCAGTTCAACAAATTTAGAAATCGATCCATACATTATCCAATTGCAGCAGCAGATTGACAAGCATAAAACAGCAGCGCTGATTTTAACTGAAATTAATGAGACGCTCAGCAAAGAGGTGCAGGAAAAAACAAATCGATTAACATACCTTAATGAGCAGCTTATTAATGCAGAAGAAATGGAACGAAAGGCAGTTGCATCCGATCTCCATGATGGTGTTGTACAAAATCTCGCCATGAGTATTTCTACAATAAAAGATATCAAGGAATCCACTATCATTCCAAATAAGCAGGTGCTTTCAGACATCCAGGGATATCTTGAACAATCTGTTCGGGAAATCAGGTCCCTTATTTATAAGTTGGCACCGCCGATTTTAGATGATTTTGATATTGAGATTGCTCTGGGTGTTTTTCTTGAAGAAATGAATATTAAATATGAAGGCAATATAAAATATTTAAATAATATCAAAAATTCGATTCATTTTGATAAAACAACCAAAATTGTTTTATACAGGGCTGTCAGTGAGTTGGTAACCAATATGATAAAACATTCCAAAGCGAATAATGCACAAGTGATTGTTTCAGAGAGCAGAAGTATGATGCAGATAAGTGTTGAGGACGACGGGGTTGGGTTTTATTCTGGGAAAAGACACCATTCCCTGTCCGGCTGTTTCGGATTAAACAATCTTAAAGAACGCATGAAAAATATTGATGGTGAAATGAAAATATTTTCTGAACCCGGCAAGGGAACAAAAATAGTATTATTGGCGCCCAAATAAAAAACGTTTTTTATTGTGTTACACGTATTCGGACGTTGGTGCAAAGCCGCAGATAGCTCAAAAGACAAGCAATTTCGTTCAAGTAATTTGCTTTTTAATCCTAAGACCTTCAAACTTTCTATTTTCCTCTATTCCCTGAAATTTCTTTAAAAAAAATATTCAAAAAATCTGGCAAGAATGATGATGTTTTAATTGACCATGTCCATTGGCACGAGTATAAAGGACACAACAATTTAAAGCATAAGGACTTAGAAAGAGTTTCCAATCAAGGGCAATAATAAATTGTCCTTTAATCATAGAGCAACCTCATGAAATATATTTTAAGAAATAGAAATCTAAGTATTTTATTTGTGTCCACATTTTTGTTTTTCACAAATGAGGCTTTATTTCTGCCCACTCTACCGCTATATTTATCTGGTGCAGGTTACAGTAATACTATGATAGGAATAGTTCTCGGCGCATTTGCGCTTGGAGTTTTACTTGCACGCCCCTTGTCTGGATTTATTACAGATGAAAAAGGTAGAAAAGTATCCCTTGTTACCGGCGTAATAATCTTTGCGGCAGCTCCATTATTATACCTTGTTTCCGCTGATTTTTTATATTTAATCCTCATCAGATTTTTTCATGGGTTAGGACTTTGCTTTTATACAACTGCTTTTCCCGCTTATATCACAGATGTCAGTGACGAGAACAGGAGGGGGGAAATCTTAGGTCATATGGCAACATCCACAACTTTAGCTTTTGCTTTGGGTCCATTGGTAGGAATGACTATTTTCAGCTCATATGGGTTTAAGCCCTTGATTTTTCTTTTGGTACTGACAGGATTATTAAATTTTGCCGTGATTATAATGATATCCGAAGTTCATATAAAAACAGAAAAGAAATTAAAGATTCCTTACAAAAAAATTGTCTTTAAAAGAAGCGTGCTTGTCTCTTCTTTTATTCAGCTGATATATGCAATTATTTTTGGTGGCATCATGACATTTCTTCCCCTTCTTTTAAAAAATATTGAAGGCATAAATGTCGGTATTTTTTTTATGGTGGAAGCCATTGTTATTATCGCCTTTAGATTTATTGCAGCTCAGTTGCCGGATAAATATGGAAGGGGACCTGTATTTTTCTATTCTTTTCTTATTATTATTTGTGCTGTTTATTTAGTATCAAATATTTATACCATAACCATCCTTATTACCACTGCAGCTCTGTTTGGGATAGGCTCTTCATTGTGTTTGCCTGCCCTATCGGCTTATATAGCAGACAATTCCGACCCATCAGCCAGGGGTACTATCTTTAGCTTTTTTTATGGCGCCTTTGATGCAGGTGTCATTGTGGCGGGCGTGATACTTGGTTTTATCGCCGATGTGACAAGTCTTCGAGAAATGTTCATGATCACTGCAATTGCAAGCTTTTTTTGCCTTATAGTTTTTTCCCTGTTTATTAAAAAAGGATTTAAAAAATCTTTGAAATGGACTCTTTTGTCTAAAAAACAAAAACTTGAAAATTCGTAGAATTAAATCCCTTGGTTCATTATCTTAAATCATCCCTGACTTTAGAGGAAGTAAGATATATTTCGATATTTCTGGAAATATAGTTGACAAGCTCTTTTTTAATATTTATGATGCGTTAATGAAAAAAAGGAAAATATGGAAAATAAAATTGCAGCAAAAAAATTGGCAGAACTTGGACACATAACCCGGCTTTCAATTTTTAGATACCTTGTTAAGGTTGGCGATCAAGGTGCCCCAGTCGGTCAGATCCAGGAAAAATTAAACATACCCGGCTCCACTTTGTCACACCATATAAGCCGCTTGGTTTCAGTGGGCTTGATCCGGCAGAAAAGAGAGAGCCGGACCCTTTATTGTGTGCCACAGTTTAACGTTTTGAATGAGCTAATAGATTTTCTACAGGCTGAATGCTGTACTGAAGGAAATTGTAAAACTTAATCAGATATTTTTTTACTTTTATAATTCGAAATATCCGGAAACATAGAATTATTAATTTTTTTAATGGAGATCAGCATGGCAGCAGAAATTTTAAAAATAGCAAATTTCATGGTTAATGCGTTTTTTCACATTTGGCCCTATCTTGTTATCACTATCCCGATTGCTGTGGCAGTAAACATGTCAGGTGCTTCAAAATACATTAAACGAGCTTTTGATGCAGGCCCTGTTACAGCCATTTTTCTGGCAACAATTGTGGGCGCATTTTCACCATTTTGCTCATGTGGTGTAATACCGGTGATTGCAGCCCTGCTGATAGGCGGGGTACCTTTGGCACCGGTCATGTCTTTTTGGATTGCATCCCCTTCCATGGATCCTGAAATATTTTTTCTAAGCGTGGGAACAATTGGCTGGAATTTAGCAGTCTGGCGTCTGGTCGGCACCCTTATCCTTAGTTTGGCTTCAGGATTCATCACGCATTATCTTGTACAAACAAAATGGATACCGAAACATATCCTTAAGAATACCATGGGTTTAAACACCTCACAAAGGCCCTCTATGATACAAAATACCTGGCGCAGATTCTTGTCAGGTGTTAAAAACATAGTCTTTTCAAAACCCAAAGTATTGGTAGAGGCCGCTGCCTGCTGTAGTGACAGTCCATCCCATCTAACCCAAATACAGGATTCTGACAGTTATACAGCCCTATTAACCAAACCAGATAACAACAAGGATGATCCTAAAGCTGAAACCTGCGGATGCCAAAGCAAACCGGATTTCTTAAGCCGTCTTTTACAAGAATCTTATCGTGCTACCATTATGGTTGTAAAGTTTATGGCCTTGGCCTTTTTTCTGGAAGCCATTATTATTCTTTATATTCCGAGTGAATGGATTACCAATATTATGGGGCAGGAAAACTCCTGGGCCATTATTATGGCAGCTTTTCTTGGCATTCCCGTGTATACCAGCAATCTAAGCGCGTTGCCTATGGTTAGCGGTCTATTGACCCAGGGCATGAGTCCGGCTGCGGCTTTAGCCTTTCTCATTGCAGGCCCCACAACAACTTTACCGGCCATGGCAGCAGTCTGGACTCTTGTAAATCACCGTGTTTTTATTTTATATGTTTCGTTTGCACTTTTTGGTGCAGTTATACTTGGATATTTGAAATTAATCCTTGGTTAGTCAGAACAACATGGACACTATTTTTTCCCGCAAAGTGAAATCTTGTCAATCCAATATTGGATATGTCTTTGATATTGGTAGTTTATAACTTACCGCACACTAAAAGAATGGCAATTATATATTTGTTCACGAAAACAACCTTGTAAAATTACCTTAATGATGTAATAATCACACCATAAAATTACCAACGGACAGTAAGGCGAGGCCATATGAAAAGAACAATTGATTTGAAACTAATCGACTGGAAAACTCAAAATTTCAGAAAACCCTTAATAATAAGGGGTGCAAGACAAGTCGGTAAAACATTTTCAATCTCACAATTTGGCGAAACCTGTTTTCAATCTTTAATAAAATTAGATTTTGAGCGAAACCGAAGTATCCATAAAATTTTTGATCAAGATTTATCGGTTAAAAAAATAATCCAAGATATAGAAATATTTTCAGGAATAAAAATTACTCCTGGCAAAACACTACTGTTTTTTGATGAAATCCAGGAATGTGAAAGAGCGTTGTTAAGTTTAAGATATTTTCATGAAGAGATGCCAGAACTTCATATCATCGCTGCCGGCTCAATGCTTGAGTTTGCATTAGGTAAAATTTCTTTCCCCGTAGGGAGGGTTTCTTTTGAATGGATGCAGCCGATGACATTTTATGAATTTCTAATTGCCTCCGGGAAAACTATTCTTGCAGACCAGCTCCCCTGTATTTCAAGGTTCAAGCCAGTCAACGAATTTACACATCAAAAAATTATAGATCAGTTGAAAACCTATTTTTTAACAGGAGGTATGCCTGAAGCCGTTAACCGATATTGTCATACAGGTTCAGTATCGGATTGTTTCGCAGTACACGAGGAGATATTTCAAGCATACCTTCAATCTTTGATAAAATATTATAGAAGGGCTGATATTGACAGCCTGGACCACATAATGAGAACAACGCCTTCATTTGTTGGAAGCCAGATAAAATATACCAGGTTAGATCCGGACAGGAGAATTGAAAAGACTAAAACATCTCTTCAGATCTTAGAAAAAGCTTTAATACTCCAGATTACAAGATCATCAAACGCAAACAGTCTTCCTTTAAGCACTGGTATTTCCACAAAAAAAATCAAACCATTATTTCTGGATATTGGTTTGATGCAGTATAATAGCGGTGTATCGGCAAGAGATGTGATGGGAGCCAAAGATTTATCTCATGTGTATCGTGGCGCTTTAGCTGAACAATTTGTTGGACAGGAGATGGTTGTAGCAGGAGGTTCTGAAAACCAAAAGATGTATTATTGGGCGAGAGATAAAAAAAGTAGTTCTGCCGAAATCGACTATCTATATGTCTATGATGGTAAAATTTTTCCGATAGAAGTCAAAAGCGGTCCTACAGGCAAATTAAAAAGTTTGCATCTTTTTCTTGAAGAACACCAGAAGATTAAAACCGGATATGTGATGTCACCGATTGCTTTTGAAAAACAAAAAGTAGATAATATCGTCTTTATTCCGATTTATACTCGATTTGTATGAATGCACCTTTTATGTTTTGTTTCAGTGACCTGGATTTGAAATTGCTTTCTGTTTAACGAAAATAATGGGGGCTTTCAAGCCCAAGATAAGAATGCCTCCTTTTGCGATTATAAAATACTTCAATATATTCAAAAATACAACTTTTTGCTTCCAAGTTGATAGAGTTGTTTGATGTACGCCTAAGTCTCTGGCTATCTCAGCATCAATTTTTCACTTTCAATACATAATTTTACTGCTCTTAATTTGAAATCTTTATTATAGTGTTTCAGTATCCGTTTTCCCATTTTCAAACTCCTTTATGTGTTTGTTATTTATTACACATACGAGTGAAAATGTGTCTATTTTTTCAAAGAAAGATCACAGATACAGAAGTGAATCAAGATGATACGAGGATAAGGGTCAAATGTAGACTGACCCCTCGCCCTTTCTAATAAGCGCCTAAAATTACTGTTTTGCCTCTCTATCAACCGCCAGTTGAATTTGCCTGTAAAAGGCTAGACGCTTTTTACTTTGATTGCCGCCCTGACGATCCGTGGCCTGCGGCCAATTACTGTTAGAGGCGATGATCAGTTTCCGCTTAGCATCAATGAAGATGCCCTGGCCGAAAATTCCTCGCGCCGTAAAAGCGCCATCATTCAAAGTCCACCATTGATAGCCGTAGCCGTATTCAGGGCTACCAGTATCAGACTGTTTCGTGGTTGACTCCGCAATCCAATCATCGGGCAATACCGACTTGCCATCTATGATACCCCCGCCCAGTATGAACAAACCGAGGCGTGCAAAATCATGAGTTGACGCCTGCATGCAGCAACCGCTTATTTCATGGCCTGTGGGTCCCAGCAACCAACTGGCATCCTGCTCCATACCGAACGGCTGCCAGATCTTTTCTGCCAGATAGTCAGACAACCTTTTCTTAGTTGCCGAACTGACAAGTACCCCGATCAAATTAGCCTCGCCTGTCTTATAAACCCATTTTGTGCCCGGAGGCACCTCACGCTCTAATTTGCGCATATAACTCACGGTTGAATCCATACCCGGCTCAGCTTTGTGTGTGTTAAATAATGCGACATCTGATTTAGGATCGGCGTAATCCTCATTCCATTTTACGCCCGATGTCATTGTCAGCAACTGTTTGATCGTGACATTATCATAGGCCGATCCTCTAAGGTCGGGAATGTAGTTCGACACCTTATCTTCGATACTCTTGATATACCCATCTTTGATTGCTGCACCAACCAATGTTGAGGTAAATGATTTCGCGACTGAGAAACTGGTCCAACGTTTACCTGGACTGAAGTCGAGCCCGTATTTCTCAAGGCGTATTTTGCCGTCTTGAACGATCACCAATGCGGCAGTGCGCTGATCCTCCATATAGGCTCTGACATCTATACCAGCAGATAGCGGTACACCCTTCGGCAATGGATAAATTTTCTTCCCGGCAGGGATAGTCCGAGATTTTATGAAGATAGGTATTCGGTCCATCATACGAAACGCAGCATCACGTTGCGGAATTGACCAGAAAAGGACATCCGTGTTCGTTGGTAGATTTACGATCAACCTGCGAATATCTTTGTCAACCGTCACCCAGAAAACACTGCATACAGCCACTATCACAAACAGAGTTAAAAAGATCCATTTCCGCATGACTACCCCCTAATAATTTATTCATATTTACATTAATGGCATTACCTGATTCTTTAGTTCAAAGTTTTTTTGCGATACAGAAATTTTGGTAATCTCAGACAGCTTTGCCACAAGATCTACAATTTCTTGAGCATCGTAAGTGCCCACCGTTGTATAAGCACCACGGGAAGGTAGATTTACTCCATCGATAAGACGTTCACTCATCTCGATGGAAAACCTCTCATCAACCATATTGAGAAATTCCGAAAAAACTATACCTTTCATAATATCTCCTTCATTGAGGTTTTTGGATTTCTACCGGTATAGAATTGATATTTTTTAAGTTAAAGGACCACAACCCTCTAATTACAACTCTATCTCCCTTTGCAAGAGTTGTTGCAATTCCTGAAAAAATAAATTAACGAGGTCAGTTGATTCTTTTTGAGTCAGAGAGCATCTGTTTTTAACTATTTCAATCAATTTGAATTTATTCATTTCTTTCCCTAATGTGTTAACTCAGATTAAAACCCATCCAAATCAATATAATCAGAAAATTAATGGTTTTTCAATAGGTATAAACCCCTATTTTTGAAGAAAAATCCGATAGAAAACAACATTTAGTTTACAAAAATTTTTCATTCAAGCATATGGGAAATCACCACAATCAAACGGGCAAAGATCCCATTAATTTTTATTGGAGATTAAGATCCCCAAAGGAGATCCTTCGGCATTATTTTTTTTCATGGAATTCCACTTTCAAAAAATCCCTTTGCTTCTTTTCTTGCTACCTCCAGTTGTCTGACAAGGTCATCAATCTGATTATCTAATTCAGATTGTGATATCAATTCAGGGCCTATTACAACCTGTTTTCCTTCTTGTGGGTATTCAGACATACCAATTTAACAATAAGCCTGTCAGCTTCATTATAATGTGTTCTGATTATTGTTAATTCCGGCATGAGGGTTTCCTTTCTTTCTGTATCCGGGGATCAAATTTTGATGATGACAGAGGTCACTGATTGACACCCAGGATCTTTTTCTACTTTTGCGGCTTTTACTCTTCGGGTCTAAAATGAAAAATTCTCAGTTAAACGCTGAAAGCCTAAATTATTGAAATTAATCAGGCGCATACTTATTTTTTAATGATCGATTGGGATTGATAAACATATATCAAATTCATAGAACCGGCATAGAACCAAAGCAAAAAGGCTCTCAACGAATATCTCTAAGAGCCCCTTAAAATATGGTACGCCTGGCAGGATTCGAACCTGCGACCTACGGATTAGAAGCAATGACCTCTGGGTTTCCGACCTCTCCCACCCACACTGCATCTTACTGAAATCATAAAATAAATCGATTTTGATTATTTGTTCAAAATTAGTTCATTTTGTCACATTTTGGAATTTTTTCTCACACCAATCCACACACCAAACTTTTGTTTTTATGTGAAGTACAAAGAGATAAAAAAATATCTTTTGTCTCCAATAAAACATAATGGGATCTTGATTCATTTGCGCATGTTTTCTTATCTATAATTGAATATATCTTTACAATAATGATTGGCCTTGATAATGAATTATTAATCGCAATTTAAGCCATTTATGATCGCCTATATTCAAAGCATGAAGGATCTGTATTTCTGCTTAACAAGTATTAAGAATCGAAAAGGATAGTTATGGTAATCAACCTAAAGAATGTTCGAATCGATAATTGTGGTACTGGCATTAGTGCGCCAAAAGACGCACAAATTAACACGGATGGATTGGAAATAAAAAACACCAAGAACGCAATCGAATTAAGAGATCAACCAAGTCTTCTCCTATCATTAGGTCTACCTAACGATACTCCTCCAAGCTACCTAATTGAAGCGCTGAACATCCTGGATAAGCACAACACACTTGCTCCAGCCATTCGCATTGAGAAACTACGAAAATCCAATCTAATAAAATGGCTTGGAGTAACCGCCGATCTCACAACTCTTGGTACAACCCTGTTGTCAGCACAATCTCAAGGTTTGGTTTCGTCAGTCATCAAGAGTATCTTTGGATAAAATCCACAACGAATGAGGCACTTACTGTATTCAAAATGAAAAGAATCAGATTAACATGGCATAATGAAACCAGAGATCTTAGGATATGACATTGAACTCATTTCGTTTGATTTTTCGCTGGAAGTACTCTAATTGGATTATCGCCATTCTCTTTGGCGCAAGCCTGGCTATGGTAGGGATAGGAATTGCTATAGAGGAAGCAAAGCTTTTATTCACTATTGCATACATTTTTCTAAGTGGAACGTTTTTATGGAGTCTTGGCTGTTGGTTCGTAAGTGAAAGCTTAGACGGAGAAAACCCAATGACCTGGATTCGGGCGAGGAGAAGACGTGCTACACGATGGGATACCCATAGGTTTTATATTCTCAAGTATGGAATCTCACTTGCTATTTTGCTGATATTCATTTTGTCTGTGTACTTTGTCCATTGGATAGATAAAAAGCATGAGTTATCGTTGTACCGAGGTTTGCTCTATCCTGCAAGTGATCCTTTTCCATCTACAAGTACTTGTAATAATGCCTTATCAGCAAACGGTTTGTTTGTCTTTTTTAGCCCTAATTTTGTGGGAGGAGGTGATCGATTTCCACATACTATCTTAAGAGTCAAAGGGAAGGACATTCTCTCTCTTGATCGTCGCCCAGATGGGGGAGTGGGCATATCACTTGACGTGTTTGGTCAGGATGGCAAAATTATTGCCAAAATTGAAAAAGGCAGACATGTTGTCAATCAAAATAACATCCTGGAAATGGTAAGGTCAGATAAGAGCAGTCTAAGTGTTTTAGACCAAACAGGAACTCAAGTACTGAGTATTCGATATTTCAATCCACAGGCCATATGGGTTGATGCTGTTCTATACTATCCGGGATATCCATACAGAATCGTTTTGAATGGGAGTGGCTTGGAAGCTACCAATTGCAGCTACAATTCTGGCGGTGCCGACATGGTCATTGAATAGGCATAAATATGGGAAACAACGGTATAAAATTGAACATGGACATGGCTGGCACGTCTTTTATAAATGGTACTGCAAAATCTATTTCTTCTGGAGAGAATGAAGATTATGTCACTAGAGTAGATATGATTTTGCCTTTCGATTCAAAAGAGATACCATGCCAAAAGTATAGACTTGAATACCAAAACGAAATTGTAGAAATAAATATAAAATTAATTAAAGATAAAACTTTTGACCCCATTATGAAAGCTGGCAGTAAATTTCAAATTGGCACACCAAATCAAAGCGGGCTTCCGGAAATGTTACCATTTGAGGTGTTTACTGACAATAGAGGGAAATATCCAGCTTTGTTGGCATCAATTCTATTTCCGTTTCGAATTGCAAGTTGGATAGATGATAATCACGAAACAGGGATCAAGATGGATCATGATTATGAAAGTATTCAAATTACTGGTTTTCCAGATAACCAAGAGAAGATAAGAGCCCTTGTTGTCATAAATAAGCTTTTGGATTCTTTAAATATTATGAATAAACGGAAATTAAAATATGACGATATAACAGTATTTTTTGAAATATATTTTAAGAAAGGCAATTTTTCACCTTTGTTGTCAAAAATCAGTTCATTGGTTTCAAAAAATGCCTACAAAAATGCAGTTGAAGAATACTATCTTAAAAATTATAACAAACCTGAAATCAGTAACTCTATAAAAGAAGTACATGATTCCTTTATTACAAAGGAACTGACTAATGAGAGGGATCTTTTTGATGTAGTTAATAAAATTATAGAAAAAGTTCTTATTCATCATATAGATGATAGGAGATGGATTGAGCCATTTTGGGATGGTGAAAGAAAAATTAAAATGAATGGAAATGAACATTTAATTCCGCGTACCCCAAAAAAAGAACCGAAAATTCAACCAACATTGCATGTTATTCTTGACATGGCGCTAAGACCCTTCGGAATTCACGTACTGAGAGAGAGCAATGAGGGTATCGGTTTGCTGGATTTTAGTTTCTTATACACAAATAAAGATAATATTCCAATTTCTATTGGAGTTGAGTTTAAATTAGCACACCACACGGAAATCAAACATGGTATTACTAAGCAGCTGCCATCATATTTGAAATCAATAAGGTCAAAGCACGGTTCATTTGTAGTGATGTGGTTTAAAGACGAAGTATATTTTAAAAAGCCTAAAAAAAGAAATTTGGAACAAATGAGAGAGTGGTTGGAAGAAGAAGCTGCGAAAATATCTTCGAAACTTAAAATCACTATATCCTCAAAGGTGATAAATGCGTCAATCAGACCAAGCGCATCAAATCTTTAACGAAACCAAAACAAGGCATTCCACTGGACTCGTGACTTGGCCTATGAATATCACATTACACTCTATACGCTAAGAACGGACTCGGAAATCATTCTTTCAAATTCAACTCCTAATATAATAATTTTAATCAAATACTCCAAAGTTGCTTTGCTTTAAAAAAAAAATAAAATAAGGCCCCTGCCAGGCTTACTTAATCGATGGAAGAAATGACGGTTTCTTGCCGGGGCTGTTTCCGGCAAAAATCGTTGTTTCTGGAATCGAAAACCAACCGAAGGGCGGTAGTTTATAGAAAATCCCCGACTGAAAAAAATTGTTCATATCCTGTTTTGCTTTCTCTAATCATTGACAGAGAGCATCAGCGACCTGGTGATTTTTCCCTGGCTGATCCGAGGACTGCGAACGGCTCGCCCCTGAGTGAGTGCCCACAGGATCAGAAAGGGAAAGCTCTCGCCTTGTTCTCTCTCCAACCTCCTGATATGTGCTCATGTTTTTGTCCATAAAGCGATAAATACCGAGGTTTGGGCTGGCCCCAATATAATCGGGTAAAATTCCTTTTCATGCACATTAGCATCATCACGCCAACCTAATTTATAAAAAATAAGATGAAAAGACTTGACATCATGTTTTTATTAATGTTACTGGAATTTATTAACTTACAAAAACATACAATAACATTTGGAGGGTTTTATGAAACCAGAAGATTTAACAAAAGTATGGGATGCACCAGATCATTCCAAATTATCACCAAAACAATTCTCGATACGGTTACCAATTTTAACCAATGCAAAAATTTCAGCTTTCTGTGAAATGTATCCTGGTCGATCAAAAACGGCCATTATTAATGATCTTATCATAACTGCATTAGATCAGGTCATAGAATCTTTACCCAGTAAAAAAGGAAAGTTTCTTGGCCCAGTCCAGGAAGATTTATTTGATGATCCAGAATTAAGCGATTATATCGATTCTCAAGTTTCCGAATCCAATAAGGTCCGAGGTGTCCATGAAGATATTGGCCCTAAAGGCCAATTTTTACGATTGACCAAAAAGCACCTTAAACAACTTGAGAAAGAAGCTAATATCAAAGAATCGATATATTGTCCTGCACCTGTTATTTATTCTGATTGAGGAGCAACATAATGAAAACCATTTCCATTAAAATCAATGAACTTCCTACATTAATTGAGCTTTCTGATAAAAAAGGAATTAAAAAAAAGCTCTATAAATTGAATCCGGCAGGCAAAAAATTTGGAGCGTCATTAAATATTGTAGAACCTGAAATGATAAAATTATTAAAAAATAAAATTTAAAAATTAACTCAGTCCCGTAAGCCAGCGAAGCATTTCCTGTTTTTAGCAAGCCAAGGGCGATTCCCTAAAATTATTTAAAAGGAGAAGCGCACCATGGCCACCTTTAAAAAACCTGGCAACAATCCATCAAGCTCTAACAAAAATTCTATTGATAGAGTTCTTCAGAAATCAAATTCAGAATCAATCCTTGAAAATCCGGATGGGGGCCGACCGTCTAACAGGCCCCCTGTAAACGTAGATAATAATTATTTTAAGTCATGTAAAGTCCTTGCTTCAGGTGTAGATACTCTTTATCTTTCTCTGACAGTCGGTTGGAGAGATAGAAAGTTATTTGATTATTTATCTTTTTTAAAAGACAAGGCAAAAATGGATGACGATATTGCCGAAGGAATTCTTAAACCTGACAATGAGTGTGCACCATGGAAATTTAATATTCGCCCTAATGGTATCAGGGCCTACACATGGCTTCTCGATGGAAAAGATTATTTCTTAAAAATATTCAATTCTATAAAACCCGCTCAAAGGCCAGGTATCATTATAGAAATTCGATCAGAAACTCTTTGGTCAAATGGCCCGGTTCGTTCTGTTGAATATATTCTTGATGTGATTAAGGGTTTAGGAGCTGATATTCTCGAAGTCAAAACAAGCAGAATTGACCTTTGCACTGATATCAGGATTGATACAAAACTGTGGATATCTGATTTAAAAAATTTCGCTACAACAAGAGCTAAATTAATAAATACCTGGCATTATGGCTCTGATTTTTCAGGACTGAGTATTGGCAAAGGCCACATAAAAGCAAGGCTTTATGATAAAGTTCGTGAAATAAAACAAAAATCTAAAAAATTCTGGATGTTCGATATTTGGGGTATTAAAAAAGATGACCTTCCAGAAGATGAAAAAATCATCCGTGTAGAATTTGAATTAAAAAGAGAAGTTCTAAAAGAACTCATCAATTCCGATATTTTTAAAACATTGGAATATCTTGATCGGATCTGGGGTTATTGTTCCCAAGAATGGTTAAAGTTTCAAGATAATCCAGGGGAGCACCATTCAAAAAGGAATAACCTGTTTTGGTGGGATGTGATCCAAAATGGTTTTCAAGGTAGCCAGGCGCCTAATCCTTTTGTAAGGATAAAAGCATTAAAACAGGATAAAAAACAACATTTTGCACAAATTTATGGTCATCTTACATCACTTAAAGCAATTGTCATGGAAGAATGTTCCAGAGAGTTAAATGAATCCTCAGATTTGAATGACATCTTCTCCATGTATGTTGATGAAATCATATTAACAGGAGAGCTAAGAAAGAAGTCACCTGAGAAAATTTCGAAAGATGTCAAAAAAAAACGAGCTAAATTTCATAGAATAAAATGACAAGCAAGAATGGCTCTAACGAATTCAGAGTAGGCTTTGCCCCTCGAATTCGTTAGAGCCCTCTCCTTTTGTACCGTCACATTTATTAAAGATAAATTTTGAACCTCTATTACAGGCCAGTTAAAAAAATGATACCCGAATATGTTGACATAGAAGAGCAAACCAAGATACTCACAGTAGAAGAGGCTGCTCATTATCTTCATAAAAGCATTAGCTGGGTTTATAAAAACTGGAAGATCCTGGGCGGAAGGAAACTCGGAGGTTCTCTATTTTTCCCAAACAAGGAGGATCTCTATGAGCACATATTTTATAAAGAAGAAAGGATGGAGGTACGATTTCACCCTAAAAGGGATTCGGCAAACAGAATCAGGCTTCAAAACAAAAAAAGAAGCCAGACAAGCCGAAGCAAAAGCAAGAGAAGTATTAAACAAACCGAAAAATCAGAAGGATACACAGACAATCCAAACAGACATGGCATTTTTGGAACTGGTCAACAAACGGCTTGATTATATGCAGGCATATAATTCTAAAAGGCATTATCAAGACCATATCTATCTTGCCAGAAGATGGATTAAACAATGGGGGAAACTCCATTGCAGTCAAGTATCAATTGATATGATTGAAAAATTTCTTCTGAAAAGGAAAAGGCAAACATCAGGTGTTACCGCGAATAAAGAACTCAGAAACATCAGGGCGTTATTTAATTTTGGTTTAAACCCAAAAAGAAAATGGTTTAAGGATAACCCGACAGCCGGAATTGATTTTTTCCCGGTTGAAAAAAGAATTAAATATGTCCCGCCTAAAGAAGATGTTTTCAGAGTTATTCTTGCAGCAGATAAAGACACGCAGGATTATCTTTGGACGATCTTTCATACCATGGGTCGAGTGAGTGAAATTAATCGCTTAACATGGCAAGATATCAGCCTTGAGGAACGGTGTATCGTCTTGTACACCAGAAAGAAAAAAGGCGGTCATTTAACACCCCGCAAAGTTCCCATGACGGATAGGCTGTATGATGTTATTTCCCATCGGTTTAAACACCGTGATAAAAGAAAGCCCTGGGTATTCTGGCACCGGTATTGGAGCAAAAAAATCAGTGAGTGGGTGGAAGGCCCTTTCATTGATCGAAAAAGACTTATGAATAATCTTTGCAAAAAAGCCGGAGTGAAATATTTTAGGTATCATGCTTTAAGACATTGCGGTGCTTCTCTACTTGATAATGCCAATGTCCCTATTGGGTCGATTCAAAGATTTCTCGGACATGAAAACAGACTGACCACCGAGATATATCTTCATTCAATTGGTAATTCGGAAAGGGATGCAATTGCACTGTTGGATATGGAGTTTGAAATAAAAGTCTCACACCAATCCACACACCAAACAAAAAAGGCTTTCTGCTAAAATCTGAAAACCCTTGGTATTAGTGGTACGCCTGGCAGGATTCGAACCTGCGACCTACGGATTAGAAGTCCGTTGCTCTATCCAGCTGAGCTACAGGCGCAAACAAAACGTTCTTTTATCAAATTTGTCTCAAATTGTCCATAATAAAATGAGGCTAAAATTTTTTTATGAAAAATATATTGCTTTTATCCATACACTGATAATGATATACTAAATTTTAATCAAAATTATCTCAAGGTATATTTAATGGTAAAAACAACAAAACTGGAAAAACAAGGCAAGAAGGTGCTGACCAGAAAAGATTTTTTAATCCCTGTAAAAAAAGCAAAAACTTCAAATTCAAAAGCACTTGTAAAATCAGACCCTATTCAAAGCTATCTTAATGAAATAAGCCGTTATAAACTTTTAACGCGTGAACAGGAAGTTGAACTTGGAAAACGTATTCAGGAAGAAGAAGATCCTGATGCAGCCTATATCATGACCACTTCAAATCTGCGCCTAGTCGTTAAAATTGCCCTTGAATTCCATAGAATCTGGGTTCAGAATCTTTTAGATTTAATCCAGGAAGGTAATATCGGGCTTGTAAAGGCAGTCAAAAAATTCAACCCCTATAAAAATGTTAAATTCTCATATTATGCTTCCTTCTGGATAAAAGCCTATATTCTTAAATTTATCATGGATAATTGGAGAATGGTAAAAATCGGAACAACCCAGGGACAGCGCAAACTGTTTTTCAGGCTCAAAAAAGAGAAACGAAGACTGATCGAACAAGGATTTGATCCAAAGCCAAAGCTATTGTCAGAACAGCTTGGCGTATCGGAAAAAGAAGTAATTGACATGGATCAGAGACTGGCGAACTGGGATTTAAGTCTTGATGAACCCTTAAAGAATGACTCAAATACTGAAAGAATTGAATTTATTAATATTGAATCTGATTCGTCGGAAGACCTGGTTGCTAAAAAGGAAATTGAAGATATCCTGCATACAAAAGTCAAAAAATTTAAAAAAACTCTTAACGATAGAGAGCTGGACATATTTGACAGAAGGATATTCTCTGACAGCCCTCAAACACTTCAACAAATAGGTGAAGTTTACTCAATATCCCGCGAACGGGTAAGACAGATCGAGAATAATATTTTAAAGAAAATGAAAGCATATTTCAAAAAAGACATGCCTGATTTTGACATGTACGATCACAACCAGTAAATTACCAATTATTTTTTATAGTAAGGTTAAGCAGATTATGAAAAAAAGTCTTGTTTGTGTACTTCTTGTTTTTGTCTCAAATTTTTTTATAGCAGGCTGCACAGAACTTAAACAAAACATTAAACCTTCCGGTTCTCAAATAGTCCATAAAAAGGAAATCAAAGAAGACCCTTCTCTTTCAGCAAATTACTATTATCTTGAATCCCGTATTCACATTAAAAACAAAGATTATAAAAATGCTATTACATCTCTGGAAAAAGCAATGTCCAGCGATCCTGATTCGTTTACATTAACCAGGGAACTTGCCCAGCTGTATTTGAGACAAAATAATGATAAAAAAGCCCTGGAGCTTGCAGAAAAACTTGTCGGGAAAAATCCTGATAATGTTGATGGATTGCTTTTTTTGATTCAACTTAAAAAAGACACCATGGATAAAAAAGAGCTGGTTGAAATTTTAAACAAAATTCTATCCCTTGATCCAAAAAACAAGGAAACATTTCTTCGTCTTGCCAAAATATATATCGATAAAAAAAACAACTCAGAGGCTCAGGTATTGTTAAAAAAAATGGTTGACCTGTTTCCTGACTATTATGTTGCCTGGTTTTATCTTGGAAAGGTTTATCTGGCTGAGAAACAATATGATCTTGCAAAAGCTCAATTTTTGAAAACAATTGAGCTTGAGCCGGACCTTGTGGAGCCGCGATTTCAATTGATAAAAATTTTCTATCTTCAAAATAACACTGGAAATGATCAAAATGCATTAGAAGCATACAAAGAAATACTTGAAATAGAACCGGGAAATTATCAAGCAAAATTAGGTATAGCACTTCACTACTATAAAAACAAAAATAAAGCTGACGCAGCATCCATGTTCAAAGACATTGCCCAGGATTTTGAAAGCGATTCCAGGATAATCATGATGGCTGTGAACGAATATATTTCCAGTAAAAAATATGAAGATGCCGTGATTGTTTTCTCCCAAATGCTTAAAGGAAATCTTGAAAATCAAACGCTGAATTTTTTTGCGGGTATTGCCTATGAAGAGATTGAAGATTTCGAAAAAGCTGTTTTCCATTATGAAAAAATCAAACCCGGCCACTCTCAATATAAAAAGACCATCTTGACTATTGCCTTTCTTTACCAAAAGTCAGGAAAAACCCAGAAAGCCATAACTTTTCTTGAAGAAAAGTATCAATCCTTTCCAAAAGATATCGATATTATAAGTTATCTTGCCTCTTTTTATGAAAATGATGAAAACTATGAAAAAGCTATGAGTCTCTATAAAAAAGGGCTTGAAAATTCTCCTGAGAATACAACACTGTTGTTCAGGCTTGGAGCAGTGCAGGATAAGGCAGGCTTAAAAGAGGACAGCATCATTGCCATGAAAAAAATAATTGAAATTGACCCAAAAGATGCCAGTGCCTTGAACTATCTGGGCTATTCCTATGCAGACCTGGGAATAAAATTAGATGAGGCACTTTTGCTTATTAAAAAAGCACACGAGATTAAACCCGATGACGGATATATAACCGACAGCCTGGGCTGGGTCTATTACAAGAGGGGTGAGTATGAAAATGCAATTAAATATCTTGAAAAGGCGGCTGAACTAACATCTTTTGAAACAGTCATATCAGACCATCTTGGAGATGCTTATCAAATTACAAATCAATTTAAAAAAGCATTGAACACTTATAAAAAAGCCATAACTAATGCCAAAGAAGGGGACAAAAAAAAAGTCCTTGAACTTAAACAAAAAATCAAGACAGTTCAAAAAAAAATTAAATGATTATCAAAAACTTATTTATTGGGGTCAGGTTTGCGTTGTTACGTTTAGCCAGCAATAAACGCAACAACACAAGCCTGACCCAGCCTGTCTGCATCTTTCTTATTATCCTGATTCTCTCGGGTTGTGCGCAACACAGACCTGTAACTAATCCTTTACTTGATAAAAAAGCTCTTTTTTATGCAAATTACGCACAATCTTTTAATGAGCACTTTTCGGCCAGCAAGGGAACCGGCTGGGTGAAGTTCACAAAGGGAACAAAAACGGACAAGTTTAGAATTGCCTGGATTGCGGCCTCTCCCAATAAAATCAGGATCACCCTGCTCATGGCCGGCCATCCAGTAGAAACTATTGTGGCATCGGGCAAAAAAATTACTTTAATTTCCCATACTGGAGAACATTCCCAATACTCGGTTACTGCAAAAAATCCAAGCCTGGATGGCTATATCAAGGTTCCGATAAAACTGTCTGAAATGATATCCATTTTATTGGGACAGTTACCTGTAAAACCCTTTGACAATGCCTATTTCTCACCCCATGACCCCGCTTTTACAAGTATTTCACTGGAAAAGAACTGGAAAGGGACGACCCAGACCCTGCACTTTGATGACCAGGGGAAAATAGACCGCCTCAACTCCACGGGTTTTTCAGGAAAACAATTGTATGAAGTGATTATCACCCAATACAAAACATACGATTTTGGCGAGGTTCCCGAAAAAATTGAAATCACAGATAAAAATAACAAAAAACTGCTATTGCACATCACAAATTTTCAGCCCAACCCCCCAATAAAAGCCTCTGTATTCCGGTTGACAGAACCTGGATAGTGACCATTATTAAGATAATTTACAAACAAAATTCCTCAAAGGAGATGCTATAAAATGATTCACAAAAGTGTAGACAATGCTAAAAAAAGTGGAGGCTGCCCGTCACAGGGCGGCGGCCAGGATATGGATGCCAGACAGAAGTTGGAAGATGATAAAATTAAAACCTCTCTTTCAAAGATAAAACATAAAATTTTTGTCTTAAGCGGTAAGGGCGGGGTTGGTAAAAGCAGTGTCTCTGCCAATCTTGCATCCAGCCTTGCTAAAAAAGGATATAAAACAGGCCTGATGGATGTCGATGTCCACGGCCCTTCCATTGCCCATATGTTGGGACTTACAGAACTCTTGGAAATTTCTGAAAACCAGCTATTGATTCCAAAACAGGTCAATGGCAACCTTAAAGTTGTTTCAGTCCAGGCATTGATGCAGGACAAGGACCAGGCCATTATCTGGCGAGGCCCTGCCAAAACAGGAATGATCAAACAATTTGTCAGTTCAGTTGAGTGGGGAGATCTTGATTTTTTAATTATTGATGCGCCTCCTGGAACGGGTGATGAACCCTTAACTGTTGTACAGACTATCCCTGAAGCTTTGGGTGTGATTGTTACCACCCCCCAGGAAGTAGCACTGGCAGACATTAGAAAATCCATTTCTTTTTGCAAAACAGTTCACTTAAAAACCCTGGGGATTGTGGAGAATATGGCAGGATTCAAATGCCCTCATTGCAATGAGGCTATTGACTTATTCAGCTCAGGTGGTGGTGCAAAAACAGCAAAAGAGCAGGGACTTGAATTCTTGGGGTCTCTTCCCTTTGACACTCAGGTGGTCACATCAGGGGACAATGGAGTTCCCATGATGTCCCAGGACAAGGAAACACAATTTACAAAAGCATTTGATATTATAGTGGAAAACATCCTTAAACAATTATAAATACGCTATTGAATGATAATTTTGAAAAGGCCAGGGAATTAAAAGATCTTCTGAATCAAAGAGAGGAAGAAAATCTTTGTTCTCTGGCCTGTTTCAGTCATACTGCCCAACGACGCCACAAAGAAAAATTCACTGAAAACGAATACCGCCAAGCATTTTCTGCTGATTCTGACCGGATTTTAAACTCCCTTGCCTTTACAAGATATATTGATAAAACCCAGGTTTTTTCCCTTATCAATAATGATCATTTAACTCACAGGGTCATCCATGTTCAACTGGTCTCAAGGGTTGCAAGAACCATTGGCCGATATCTGGGATTAAACGAAGACCTTATTGAAGCGGCCAGCCTTGGCCACGATATCGGTCACGCCCCCTTTGGACATGATGGTGAGCGATTTCTTTCAAAGTTTACCAATGAACAGGGTGCAGGGTTTTTCCATCATAATCTTCAAAGCATCCAGTTTCTCGACAAGATCGAAAAAAACGGCAAAGGATTGAATTTAAGCCTTCAAACCATGGATGCCATTATCTGTCATAATGGTGAAGCCCATGTAAGACAACTTGTGCCTCAAAAAAACAGATCCTTTATGGATTTTGATCTCATGATGGAAACCATAAAAAAGAAGGGGGGCTGCAATGAAATCCCCATGACCATGGAAGGTTGTGTTGTAAGAATGGCTGATACCATAAGTTATATTGGCCGGGATCTGGAGGATGCCATCCGCCTGGGTCTTGTGAAAAGACAGGCCATACCGGATACCTGCAAACAAACACTTGGCAAGACAAACGGCACAATTGTTTTTAATCTTGTGACAGATCTGATCTCAAACAGCATGGATCAGCCTTTTATCGGATTTTCAGAACAGGTGTCTTCTGCCTTAAAAAAACTTAAGACATTTAATTATAAACATATTTATAAAAACCCTGTTATTAAAAAACATTTATCTTCCATTGAAGATATTTTTACTTTTCTGTTTGAAAAATACCTCACAGCCCTTGAAAAAGGAGATGAGCAATCTATTATTTTTACTGATTTTTTAAACGGCATGTCTGATGGATACAGAAATAATCAATCAAACCCTGAAATTGTCAGGGATTATGTCTCCGGCATGACAGATTCTTATTTTATTCGCCAGGCACCGGATCGTTTAAAACCCGTCTCCATTGAAAATGTTTGAGAATCGCACCTATAGAAAACAGCATCAGAAAAAAGGCCTTGTCTCTTTTGATATCACAGTAAAAGAGACCAACCTTAATATTCAAGCCCAAACCGACCTGAGTCAAAAGGCTATACAATCAGTATTAACCTGCAGAAACTCTATCGAGGCTTATATTAAGCTCTTTCCCAAATTTGCAACTTCCCTTGTCCCTTTAAATAATTCTGATCCGGCACCAAAAATCATCAGGGATATGGTTGAAGCGGCAAAGCTGGCCAAAGTAGGACCCATGGCAGCCGTGGCAGGAGCAGTTGCAGAATATACAGGAACCTGCCTTTTGGAAAATACCCGGCAAGTTCTTGTGGAAAATGGGGGGGATATTTTTGTTAAATCTGATACTGAAACCATTTTCAGTATTTATGCTGAAAACACACCTTTTAGTATGACCACGGGCATCCTGGTTAAAAAAAGAGGTAAACCCTATGGAATATGCACCTCTTCAGGCACTTTAGGTCATTCCAAAAGCTTTGGCAAGGCAGATGCAGCCACAGTGCTGTCCTATTCATGCCCCCTGGCAGATGCCGTTGCAACCTCCCTGGGCAATATGGTCAAAAACGAGTCTGATATTAAAGAAGTCATTGATATAGGCAAAAACATCCCCGGCATCCAGGGAATTGTAATCATCAAAGGGGAGAGCATTGGTTTATGGGGAGACCTCAAACTTATCAAAATCTCCGGTTGATCCCGACCGGCCAACGCATGTCAATAATATTGGGTTCTTATTCTCTACAGGGATTGTAATTAAAGGCACAGCAACTAGTTCAGATCGGTTTGCCTTGAATGAGCATTTTGGGACATGTTGTTACAGGCTCTGGCGGGCGTAACGTTAAGTGGCGGGAACTGTTTGAGGGAACCCGAGTTTTTCCGCCACAAGTGAAGCCCGCCATAGAGCCTGTAAATATGTCCCATCCAGCGAAGGAAAGGCAAACCGGTCTGAACGGGTATCAATTAATCATAAAAATGCTATATGCCATTGTCCAGTTGATCCTGCCTAATACAACATACCAACTTTATCTTCCACAGCCTTTACAATAAGACCTTCTTTCAGCAATTCCTTTACTTTGGCAATATCTGTTGAAAGAATCCGGTCTTCTTTCATATAATCAACCCGGGTTCTGATCACTTCATAGGCGGCCAGTGTACCATCACCTGCTTTAATGTTTGTAAACAGGTCAATTCCCTGGGCTGCACACAACAATTCAATTGCTATGACCTCTTCTGTGTTGGCGACAATTTCCCGGCACTTTCTGGCGGCAATAGACCCCATTGAGACATGGTCTTCCTTGTTTGCCGAAGTGGGAATGGAATCAACAGATGCCGGATGGGCAAGGATTTTGTTTTCAGATACAAGGGAGGCTGCAGCATACTGGGCAATCATGAACCCTGAATTTAGCCCGCCATCTTCTACGAGGAATGCCGGAAGGCCTGAGAGTTGTGGATTGACAAGTCTTTCTATCCGCCGTTCCGAAATATTGGCAAGTTCTGCTATGGCAATACCTAAAAAGTCGCAGGCAAGGGCCAAAGGCTGACCGTGAAAGTTCCCACCGGAAAGAAATTCTTCTGATTCCGGAAAAATCAGGGGGTTTTCAGTGGATGAATTCATCTCCACTCTGATCACATTATCCACATAGGCAAAGGCATCCCAGGAAGCACCATGGACCTGTGGTGAACATCTTAAAGTATAGGCATCCTGAACCCTTGAACAGTCGTGATGGGAAGATATAATATCTGAATTATCCGTAATCCTGAGCATGTTATCAGCAGCTTTGATTTGGCCTTTGTGGGGTCTTGCATTGTGAATCCTCGGGTCAAAGGCAGACCTTGTGCCCATGAGGGTTTCAAGGCTCATACTTGCCGCGATATCTGCATGTTTGCAAAGGTTTAAAGCATCATGAAGGGCAAGGGCCCCCAGGGCAATCATTAATTGTGTTCCATTGATCAAAGCAAGCCCTTCTCCTGAGTCAAGCACAAGGGGTTTGATTGATTTTTTCTTTAAGGCCCTGGCGCCGGACATTCTCCTGCCGTCAACAAAAGCCTCTCCCTTCCCGATTAACACAAGGGCAAGGTGGGCCATTGGTACAAGATCGCCGCTTGCTCCAACAGATCCTTTTTCCGGCACCACTGGTACAATACCGGCATTTAAGATGGTGGTAAGCATTTCAATGGTTCCAAGCCTCAGGCCTGAATTACCACGGCAAAAATCGTTCACCCGCAACGCAATCATGGCCCTGACCACATCATTGTCTAAATCCTTACCGATTCCCGCAGCATGGCTGAATAAAATATTTTTTTGAAGTTTTTTTGTGTCCTCAAAGGAAATATTTACATCGGACAAAGCTCCAAACCCTGTAGTGACTCCATAAATTCTTTCCCCGTCTTTCACCCATTTGTCAATGAGGTTACGTGCCTTATTGATTCTGGCTTCAGCCTGGTGGGATATTGTAATGCCGACATTATTTCTTGCAATTTGAACCAGGTCTTCGAGAAGAAAATCACTCCCACGCAAAACGATTTGATCTTTCATTTTTTATCCTCTTATAAATTTTCCAACCAGTTTATATCTTGACCCCGGAGAAATGATGATGCTGTAAGTTGCCACCATGTTATATGACCATGTGCGTCTCTTAAGAGACAGGCAGGGCTCTGACTTTTTAATTTTTAATAATTTTTGAATTTTACTATTACAATTTACCGCCTCAATAATATGCTCTGCCTGTTGGACCGGTGCCACCTGTAAAAGATAGTCGCTCGGTGTAATGTTTTTAAAATCCTGACTTAAATAATGGGGCGCCACTTTTGGATTTATAAAGCGTTCAGAATACTGGACAGGCACTTCTCTATCCATGTGAACAATAATGGAATGGAAAATTGTATCATCAATCTTAAGATTCATTTTTTCAGCTAAAATCGATGGTATCTTTTCTTTTTCTAAAACCAGAATTTTGGATGAATGCACCCCGCCCCAGTCAGCAATCTCATTTGCTATGCTTTTAATCTCAAGAAGCGCTGCATCAGGTTTGGGCCTTGCCACAAAGGTTCCAACTCCCTGTATCCTGACAATTCTTCCTTCTTCTGTCAGCTCTTTTAAGGCTCGGTTTGCAGTCATTCGTGAAGCATTAAAGTTTTTTGCAAGCTTTGTTTCCGACATCACTTTATCATCGGGATTCAGCTTTCCCGACTCAATATCTTTTACAACACTTTTTTTTATTTTTTCATATAAGGCAGAAGGCTGGTCTGGTCTGGTCATTGATTTTTTTTGTCCTATTTAAAAACCGCTTGACATCATATCTATACTTGTATAGACAAGTAGTACCGAATTCAACAACAAATGTCAACCATATCAGGGAGAAAATCAATGAATAACAAAGAAAAACTCTTAAAAGATTTAAATATAGGATGTGGTGTTGCCCGCCCTGTCAGAGCTCCAAGAGGAACCCAGCTTCACTGCAAGGGTTGGTATCAGGAGGCTGCTTTACGTATGCTGTGTAACAACCTTGATCCTGATAATGGTGAAAATCCAGATGAATTAATTGTCTATGGAGGTCTTGGCAAAGCGGCAAGAAACTGGCCATGTTTTGACGCAATTGTCAGAAGTCTTTTGGATCTGGAAAATGATGAGACTCTGCTGGTTCAGTCTGGAAAACCTGTGGGTGTTTTAAAAACCCATGAAAGCGCCCCCAGGGTATTGATTGCCAACTCCAATATTGTCCCCAAATGGGCCAACTGGGACACATTCCATGAGCTGGATAAAATGGGACTTATGATGTATGGCCAGATGACTGCAGGCTCATGGATATATATCGGTACCCAGGGAATCCTGCAAGGCACCTATGAAACCTTTGCCTCTCTTGGACAAAAACATTACAACTCTGATCTTACCGGGAAAATAGTCGTAACTGCCGGGTTAGGCGGAATGGGTGGAGCACAACCCCTTTCAGTTACCATGGCAAACGGAGTTGCTCTCTGTGTTGAGATTGACCCTGTCCGCATCAAAAAAAGGCTTGAAAAACGATATCTGGATATTGAAGCATCAGATCTTGATGATGCAATTTCAAAGGCAAAACAAGCTGCTGAAAATGGGACACCCCTTTCCATCGGACTTTGTGCAAATATAGTTGATATACTGCCGGCCATGATTAAAAAAGGATTTATTCCAGACGTTATCACAGATCAGACCAGTGCCCATGACGAGCTAAACGGGTATTTCCCCCAGGGGTTGTCCATTGAAGAGGCTTTGATACTTAGAAAAAATAATCCAACAAAATATATCGACATGGCCTTAAACTCCATGGGAGACCATGTGAGAGCCATTCTGACAATGCAGAAACAAGGGGCCATTGCTTTTGATTATGGAAATAATTTAAGGGCCCAGGCCATGAAGCGAGGAGTTGACAATGCCATGGATTATCCAGGATTTGTGCCGGCTTATATCAGAGAACTTTTCTGTAAGGGCGAAGGACCCTTCAGATGGGCTGCCCTTTCCGGCGACCCGGAAGATATAAAGGTAACAGACCAGGAACTTTTAAAGCTTTTCCCTGAAAAAACCAAAATGGTTAACTGGCTGAAAATGGCCGGGGAAAAAGTTGAACATATGGGGCTTCCCACCCGAATCTGCTGGCTTGGGTATGGTGAAAGGGAAAAAGCCGGCAAATTGTTTAATGACCTTGTCAGGGATGGAAGAGTAAAAGCTCCCATTGTTATTGGCAGGGACCATCTGGACTGCGGATCTGTTGCATCCCCCTACAGGGAGACAGAAGCCATGAAAGACGGCTCAGATGCCGTGGCAGACTGGGCCTTGTTAAACTGCATGACAAACGTTGCCTCCGGGGCCACATGGGTCTCATTTCATGATGGAGGTGGTGTGGGTATTGGTTATGCCCTCCATGCAGGTCAGGTCACTGTTGCCGACGGCACCCCGGAAGCTGAAAAGCGTGTAACGACTGTTCTTCGAAATGACCCGGGTACAGGGATCATTCGCCATGCAGATGCCGGTTATGACACGGCCATTGATGTGGCCAACAAAAAAGGTGTAAAACTTCCCATGATTAATATGTAATAAACGGGGTCAGGCTTGCGTAGTTGCGTTTAGTTCTCCATAAACGCAACTACGCAAGCTACCCCACTCACCCACATCTGACCCCTGCATCACATCAAATTAAGGAGTCCAAAAACGCATGAACCCCCTGCCGGATAAAATTGATACCCTTTTTATCAATTGCCATCTTGCCACCATGACAGGCAATGCCTTTTCAATTATTAAAGACGCCTCCCTGGCCGTCACGGGGAAAAGTATTTCCTGGTTTGGCAGACAAAAAGATCTGCCCGATCACGTGGAAACCATCTGTCAAAATCTTGTTGACTGCAAAGATGGCTGGATTCTGCCAGGATTTGTAGACTGCCATACCCACCTGGTATGGGGAGGATCAAGATCCAATGAATTTGAAATGAGGCTTAGCGGTGCAAGCTATGAAGAAATATCAAAAAAAGGCGGCGGCATATCTTCCACTGTCCTATCCACACGCAAGGCTTCAAAGGATGAATTATTCAATGCAGCCTCAAAAAGGGTGTCTGCATTATTAAGCCGGGGAGTCACAACTCTTGAAATCAAATCCGGTTATGGCCTCAATCTTGAAAACGAGTTAAAACTCCTTGAGGTCATAAGCCGATTGGATAAAACTTTCCCTTTGCACATTGAAGCCACATTTTTAGGGGCTCATGCCCTGCCGCCTGAATTTGCCAACAACTCTGACGGCTATATAGATCTTGTGACCCAAACCATGCTACCGGCTGTGAAAGACCAAAAAATTGCAACGGCCGTGGATGTATTTTGTGAACGCATCGGCTTTACACTTGCCCAGACAAAAAGAGTATTTGAAACAGCAAAAGACCTGGGATTTAACATCAAACTTCATGCAGAGCAATTATCTGATTCCAATGGAGCGGCTCTGGCTGCCCAATTTTCTGCCCTGTCTTGTGATCACCTTGAGTATCTGTCCTTGTCCGGTGCAAAAAAAATGGCCCGGCACAATGTAGCGGCAGTCCTTTTACCCGGAGCTTTCTACTTTTTAAAAGAAACACAAAAACCACCCATTAAGTTCTTCAGAGACCTTGCAATTCCAATGGCAGTATCAACGGATTTGAATCCAGGCTCAAGCCCGGTTCATTCCATGACACTAATTTTGAACATGGCCTGCATGCTCTTTGATTTGACCTGTGAAGAAGCACTACTTGGGGCAACCATCAATGGCGCAAAAGCACTGGATCTTGACTTGTCAAAGGGCAGCATTGAAAAAGGAAAAGATGCTGATCTTGTTGTATGGGATATTGATACACCGGCAGATCTCTGTTATCTTGCCGGGTTGACACCCATTAAAATGGTAATGATAGAAGGTAAAATAATTCATGACAATTTTAAGAATCCATAGTTTTTCAGGAGAATCTAAATGGCCGGCACCCTGACGTTCATCAACTGGATCATATTAATCGGAACATCTCTTTTCCTTTTGGTTTTAAGCGTTTCCTCTTTTAGAGAAAAAGAAATCCGGGCGGCAGTCATATCTTTGATTTTTTTTGTACTTAACACTTTTTTCTGGGGCTTGTTTTTAACGGCTTTAGAAGCTTTTCAATCTCTTAACATCGTTATTGTATCACTGCTGGTTCTTTTTTGCTTGGTCTCTTTAGTTAAATACTTTCCCGGCAAACCAGTTAAAAGAAACACCTCAAAAGCCCAACAATATGATGAAAGGGATAATATGTTTGCCAGAAATAATATCCAGCATTACCCGGAATTATTGGAAACATATTATGCCATCCGCCCTGAAAACAAATCAATTGACCGGCAGATTCACAATAAGCCTGAATTCGGGGAAAAAGGCCAGGTTTATCATGACCCATATACCGCCCCATGCTATGAAGCTGCATTTGAATATCTTGAAAAGTCAATTCCTTTGTCACAGGGCAATGTAGCTGAACACAAAACGCCCATAGATCCGGTTCAATTTGCTAAGACCATAATAGACCTGTCTAAATTTTATGGCGCCTGCGATCTGTCATTCTTGCGTTTAAAGCCCCACCATTTTTACAGCCACAAAGGCCGACATGCAAAAAACTGGGGGGACAAAACCGACCAGTCCCATAAAACCGCCATTGCCATAGTGGTCCCCATGCGGGTTGAAATGATTAAAAAAGGTCCCACAAGCAGCGTACTGCAGGAATCTGCACAAAAATATGTGGAGGCTGCAAAAATATCAAATATCCTGGCCGGCTATATCAGGAATTTTGGATATCCGGCAAGAGCCCATAATGATGGGAATTATGATACCCTTTGTGTTCCCATCGCTGTAGAATCAGGTCTTGGCGAACTTGGACGAATGGGAATTTTTATGCACAGAGTTCACGGTCCCTGTGTCAGACTTGCCATTGTTACAACGGATCTTGAACTTGAAGACTCATCTTTGCAAAAGCCGCTTCATATGGAAGAATTTTGTAAAATCTGTAAAAAATGCGCTGACAACTGCCCATCAGGATCCATTACCCATGATGACGAACCTTACAGCCGCAATATGCGGCATTGGTCCATACTCCAGGAAAAATGTTTTTCCTATTGGAAAACAATTGGATCTGACTGTGGGTTATGTATCAGTGTATGCCCTTATACCAAGCCGGATACATTATTTCATAAATTCGTCCGGTTTTATATCTCCAGAAACATTTTAAACCAGAAAATAGCCCTTTTTATGGATGACTTTTTGTATGGCCGGTACAAAAAGATTTCAAAGACAAATCCTGACAAGATATTTTAATTGGGTTCAAACATGACCTTAACATCAAGCGCAATCCAATCCCCATCACTGAACACAATTGGATTAATATCCAGCTGGCTCAATTTATCGCCCAGATCATGGGCAAGAATGGACACCTGGGAAATGGTTTGAGCAAGCTTTTCCTTATCAAGGGTCATTCCCCTGAAATTCTCAAATACTGGGGACAGAACCAATTCGTCAATCATATCCTTTGCTTCATTCACAGAACAGGGAGCCAGCCTGAATGCCGTGTCCTTATATAGTTCCGTCAATACCCCACCTGCCCCAACCATTACAGCATGACCCAGAGCCGGATCCTTGATGATTCCGATAATAAATTCCGGGCCCATATAAGAGCTCTGATTTTCAACAAGGATATTTTCATTGGGAAACCGTTTTTGAATCATCTTAAAATTGTCCTGAACACACTCATTATCATTGTTCAGCACTACACCATCAAGCTCTGTTTTATGCAGGATATTTGAAGAACAAACCTTTAATACATAGGGAGGATTGATACCACCAACGTCAAACTTATCTTTTGGTTCCAGTCTTTTTGCCCTGGGCACTTTAATTGAATAAAGTTTTACCAATTGCTTGGCATCAAATTCATCAGGGCTCTCTTTATCACCAAGGCTTTCAAGCCAGAATTTTAATTTTTTTTTCATTTAGCTATGCCTCCTGATCAAGCCTGTATTTTATCCTTGTTCTTTCCACTAGAAAACGTGCGGCACGCACTGCTCTTCCAACGGAAGGATAAGCTGCCACACCGGCATAGAATAGATTTTTAATGCTGTTGTCTGTAAACGGTCCATACTTTGTGAATACAATCACAGGTTTGTCTGATTTCTTGATTTTATCGGCAATGATATCTATCAGATTTTCAGTAATACCCGGCGGTGCAAAAAAAGCAATACAGATAATAATATCAACCCCTTCATCCTCAATCAATACATCAAGGCTGTCCGAGAACATCCTGTCATCGGCACTTGCCGTGATATCCACAGGATTTTCACAGGCTGTAAAAGAAAAGGTGGCGTCTTTTATCCTTTTTTTGCTGGTTTCAGAAAGCTTTGCCATTACAAGCTTTGCCCGCTTGTCCTTTTTCTCGATAAAATCAGTACACATAACCCCGTAACCACCGGCAGCAGTTAGAACCGCCACTCTGTTTCCAGGGGCGTAAGAAAGCATGGAAAGGACTTTGGTGGCATCACAGAACTCCTCATCATCGTAAACCCGCTGAATCCCGAATTGTTTTAGTGCACCAGAGATCACATTATCAGATCCGGCAAGCTTTCCTGTATGGGAGCTGACTGCCAAAGCGGCTGTCTGGGTTCTTCCGGCCTTTAATACAACCACGGGTTTTTTCCTTGTCGTTTCTTTGGCAGCTGTTAGAAATTGCCTGCCCTTTTCAATATTTTCAAGATAAAACCCCAGGCAGTTTGTCTTCTTGTCCCGGCTAAAATATTTGAGAAAATCAATTTCATCAAGATCGCATTTATTGCCCAGTCCCACAAAGGCACGCATTCCATAGCCGGTATTTGATGCATACCCAAGAGCTTCAACTCCAACAGATCCGCTTTGAACAATACAAGCAACCCGACCATTTCTGTCAAGAGACTTGTCCCCATGCTCAACAAATATTGTATCGATATTTTCATCGGGTAAAAATATCCCCAAAGAGTTAGGACCAAGGATATTGACATTATTATCTTTTGCCAATCTTGTTAATTTTTCCTGCAACTCTATTCCCTGGCCGCCAACCTCACCAAACCCGCCGGCAACAATTATATAATTTGGAATTTTTTTTGCAATACACATTTCCACTGATTTTACTGCGGCTGCAGCAGAAATGGTGATGATTGCAAGATCAATATCTTCGGGTAAAGACTGGATATCTGGGCTTACCTTATGGCCTTCAATGGCATTCTCCTTGGGATTTACAGGAAATAACCGCCTTCTTGAATCCAATAGCCGCCTGAAAATAATGCCGCCGACTTTATCTTTAGAGTTTGATGCGCCGATAACTGCTATTTTTTTAGGATTTAATAGTCTTTTTAATGATGCATTTTTATCCATAAATATTATGAGTTCCTTTTAAAAGATAGTACCCTTTTTTATTATTCTACCATGATATAGTCAAGTTAAAGGTTCTTCATGCCCCAAATCCACCATCAAATTTTCATTTATCGGAGCTGGGCCATGGGGTTGTGGACTATCCCTGGCCATCAGCAAGGTGCCAGATGCAAGGCGACAAGGAGTGACGAGTGAGGGGTATAAGTCATACTCCGCAGGGAGGAACGACCGCAGTCAACGCAGCAGGTGGTACCTTGATGGTGGATCAGGGATGCCGGATCTGTTTTACATTTGAAAAGCCTTTGTATAAATAGTATATAGATCGTGCAACCTAATTTAAATTAAAAACTTGGACTAAAATGCGGATTTATGCTGTAGCTGATATACATGGGAAAGCCAAAAAGATTTCCAAAATTAAACAGATTATATCCAGAAAAGCGCCGGATATTCTGGTGATTGCCGGAGATATAACCAATTATTTTTCCCCTTTAAAAACTTTTGACCTGTTAAAGGATATCCCCATCCCCATTCTGGGTATCTGTGGAAACTCGGATTTAAAACCGGTTAAAGGACTTTTGCAGAATCAGGAAAACACCACCCTTCTGAGCCATTTACCTTTTATATATAAAGATGCCCGGTTTATTGGCCTGAATGGAACCATCCCCCTGCCCTTTATTTCAAAAATATGCTTTAATGAGACTCAACGCCTTGATGTCCTTAAGCCTTACATTACACAGGAGACAATTCTTGTTGTTCATCCGCCGCCCAGAGGCGTGTGTGACAAAGTGGGAAATAAATTTCGTGCAGGCAGTTTTTGCCTGAAAAAATTTATTGAAAACCACCCGCCATTGATGGTGTTATGCGGCCATATCCATGAACAGGCAGGATATCAATTTCTAAAAAATACACTTGTTGTCAATTGTGCAATGAATAAAAACTTTAGTGGTGCAATCATTGATTCTTGTAAAAACATGCTGTTAAAGGTAAAAATGATAGTAACTTGAGTGGGGTCAGGCTTGCATAGTTGCGTTATTGTAATCAATAACGCAACTATGCAAGCCTGACCCCGTAGATGACCCTGTATAGAATTAAATAAAGGAAAATAAAAATGTGTGAATCCAATGTATATTTAAAAAAAGGTCAGGATGAAAAACTGATCATGGAAAATGTAGCTTCTGTTACACCGTTTGATAAAGACTCCTTTCTTTTAAAAGGACTTTTAGGAGAACGCATGGAAGTCAGAGCCATACTTGAAGATATTAATCTTATGAGAAATAAAATCATCTTAAAAGCCCTGTAATGAACAGATTTTCTGACTATCTTGAGGCTATTTCCCATGTCAACAACTTGGCAAATGGCCTGGGAAATAACCAAAAAATTCAGTGGCTGTTTCATTGTGGGATGCTTTTTTCAAGTAAGGATAAATGGTGGGGAGATTTTAAATTTCGGCATGCTGTTCACGAAGGAATCGACATAACCTATTACAGAACACAAACTGATTACATGTCTTGTTTTGATGATTCCATTAAAGTGCCGGCAATGGATGAGGGCCTTGTTTTAAATATCTGTGATGATTTTCTGGGTACAACCCTTGTTGTTGAAAATGAAAGCTCAATATTTCCCAATAAAAGAATACTCTTTGTATATGCTCATATCATCTCTGAAAATGGTTTGAAAATTGGCCATACCATTCAAAAAGGTGATGTTATTGCAAAGGTGTGCGATACCCATAAAAATCCTCTATTACCGCCCCATCTCCATTTTTCATGTTTTGAAATCCCAAAAAAGATTTTGCCGGAAAATTTAAACTGGAGCCTTTTTCCGGTTCATCCTGACATCATTCAGATTAATCCGGTTTTTCTATAGTCATTAAAGAGGGAAGGCTTCCCTTATTGCCATTATTGGGGCGGTCGGATAGTGATTTTATTATAAAAAAGAAGAATTGAAAAAAAAAAAAAATTGATCTATGATTATTCGAATTTAACTGAATGCAAAAAAAAGAATATGGAGTGGATAAATGAAAACTATTAAATATCTTTTATGGATGATTATTCTGGTGGTTTTGGGAATCTTTGTTTATCAGAATTTAGATTATTTCATGACAACGACAATACTGAAAATTGATCTTAAATTTAATTCCTGGAACTGGACCATACCCGAACTTCAAAATCTGGCTTATTTTGGAATCTGTTTTTTTCTGGGTATTTTTATAGCCGGTGTCAGGGGCTTTATTATAAAGCTTGGCTTAAAAAAAGAAATCAAGCAAAAAAATGCCGCCATTTCTTCCCTCAAAGAAAAACTAACTGAATTAAAATCAGAGCTGGACGTATTCCAGCATGATCCTTATATAAAAAAAGAGATGGAAAAAGAAACGATTGACGAACAGATTGTACCAGCGCTGCCTGAACCGGAACATTTTGAACAAGAGAAACCAGAACTAGACGAGCAGGAATCCGTACAACCTGAACTAGAACAGCCTGAGCCGGAACAGGCTTTACCCGATCAGGACTTACCGGAGCCGCTTGAAACAGAAAATAAAGAAGGTGACAAATCCAATACTGCCGATTGATTCTGATTAAAAAAGTTAGAGCATGAGCCCCAAAAAAAATACTCCCATGATGGAACAATACCTTTCCATCAAAGAATCATATAAAGATGCAATTTTGTTTTATCGGATGGGAGATTTTTATGAAATGTTCCTTGAAGATGCAATAAAAGCTTCTGCAATCCTGCAAATTGCCCTGACTTCCAGGAATAAAAACGATGATGCCCCCATTCCCATGTGCGGAGTACCCTTTCGGGCTGCTGACAATTATATTGCCAAATTGATTGGGAATGGATGCAAGGTTGCCGTGTGTGAACAGATGGAAGATGCTGCGGCAACAAAGGGTCTGGTAAAAAGACAAGTTGTCCGGGTGATCACCCCGGGCATGATTTTAAATGAAGAATTATTGGATAAGGGATCCAATAATTTTCTTTTGGCCCTGTCAAAGACAAGGGATGTTGCCGCTATTGCCTATCTTGATATCTCAACGGGTACCTTTAAAACCACGCAGGTTGAATCAAAACAGTCAAAAATGCCGTCGGAACTGATTGACGAGGCTCTAAAGGTTGACGCCAGAGAAATTCTTCTGCCTTCCAACTTTGAAAAAGATCCTGCCTATACCCAAATCAGGAAGGCTTTTGGAGGAAGACAACTCACTTATCTTGACAAAAGTGAGTTTTATGTTGAAGATGCAAAGGAAAGGCTTTTAAACAAATTTAAAACCAGAAGTCTTGAAGGATTCGGAGTCGAGCATATGGCTGCATCCATTTCTGCTGCAGGCGCCATCCTCTCCTATGTCCAGAATACCCAGATGCAGGACACCTTGCATGTTTTCCAGATTATACCCTATGATTTGAAAAATTTTCTGATCATCGATGACAGATCCTGTAAAAACCTTGAGATCCTTACCAATATCCAGACCCTGGATAAGAAAGGAACACTTATCCATGTACTTGACCGGACCATCACTGCCATGGGGTCAAGACTTATCAAAAACTGGATCAGATACCCTCTGATCGATAAAAATAAAATCCTTGATCGCCTGGATTGCGTTGAAGAAATCACCAAAGCCTCACATATCCATCAATTAATCATCAATCACTTAAAATCAGTGTATGATCTTGAACGTCTGGGTAGCAAGATTTCCATGGGCCAGGGCAATGCAAGGGATCTTATCGCCCTTAAAAACTCTTTAAAAAAACTTCCCCATCTTTTCAATGAACTTTCCGTGTTTAAAAGTCCAATACTCACGGGGAAAAATATTGAAAATCAGGAAGACATTTTAAAAGAGCTTGGGTCTCTGTCAAATTTGATCCAGGAAGCCATTCGTGAAGATGCCCCCCATGTGCTCAATGAAGGCGGTTTAATCAATGATGGGTATAGTCCAAAGTTAGATGAATTGCTTTTAATTTCACGGGATGGAAAATCCTGGATTGCAAAAACTGAGGCAACACAAAAAAAAGAAACAAAACTGTCTTCTCTTAAAATTAAATATAATAAAGTATTTGGTTATTTTATTGAGGTGTCAAAAGCTCAGGCCGCATTAGTTCCGGATCATTATATCAGAAAGCAGACCCTTGTGAATGCCGAAAGATTTATAACCGATGAAATGAAACAGGTTGAGTCCACTATTTTAAATGCCCAGGACAAGCGCAATGCCCTTGAATATAAAATTTTTTGCAACATCAGGGACATGGTTGTTTCAAAAGCCTCCTTTATTCTTAAAACAGCTGATTTCATTGCCAATATCGATGCTCTCCAGGGACTAGCAAGGGCTGCATCGGAAAATAGCTATACAAAACCTGTTATAAATAACCAGGAAACCATTTCCATTGAAGACGGGCGCCACCCCGTCGTGGAAAAGCTTATCGAAGGGGAACGATATGTTCCCAATTCCATTAAATTGGATAATATTGAAAATCAATTCCTTTTAATCACCGGCCCTAACATGGCTGGAAAATCAACGGTATTAAGGCAGGTTGCCCTTACCGTTTTAATGGCGCAGATGGGATCATTCGTGCCGGCTAAAAAAGCTTCTATCTGCATTGTGGACCGAATATTTACAAGGGTCGGAGCGCTTGATAATCTCTCGTCGGGCCAGAGCACTTTTATGGTGGAAATGGAAGAAACCGCCAATATTGTTAATAATGCCACACAAAAAAGCCTTGTTATTTTAGATGAAATCGGAAGAGGAACCAGTACCTATGATGGAATGAGTATAGCCTGGGCCGTTGCCGAATACCTTCATGATCTTGATAACAAAGGAGTAAAAACCCTTTTTGCCACCCATTACCATGAATTAATAAAATTAGAAGATACAAAACCCAGGGTTAAAAATTTTAATATCGCCGTCAAAGAATTTAACGATAATATTGTTTTTTTACGCAGGCTTGTTAAAGGCGGCACCAATAAAAGTTATGGTATCCAGGTGGCAAGACTTGCCGGTGTCCCGGATATTGTGATTGATAATGCAAAATATATATTGTCTTGTGTTGAGGAAAAAAACAACACGGATAGTCCAGAACCTTTACCCCAAAAAACCAAAAAAAAGACTAAAAAACAAAAGAAAATTGATGACAATCAACTAGAGTTATTTAGTCGCAAAGAACAATCCATTAAAAAAGCATTGGAAAATATGGATATTTCAAGTATGACTCCACTTGAAGCAATTAATATTTTAAACGATTTAAAACAAAAAAGCATTCAATAGGATATGGCAAAGCTAAAGATTCCAGTATTGCAAATTTTTCTCATCCATTTCATCTTTGCGGCCATTTTTATTTTCACGACTAACTGCTTTGCCGACACGGCAAAAGAAAAATACATGGAAGCCGACGCCTGCTACAAAAAACTTCGGCACTCTGTTTCCAAACAAAAAAAAGAAATTGAATGGCTCAATTGTATCAGCCGGTATGAAATCATATATCGGCTCCATAATAATAGTTCATGGGCGCCTGCTGGAATGTATAAAGCTGCCGAGCTTTATATTGCCCTGTCCAAACGGTCAGGTAGAGGAGCTCATCAGCGCCAGGCAGCCGATCTACTTGCAAGACTCCAGAATAAATATCCAAAAAGCAGCTATGTCGGCCGCTCTAAAACGTTGCTCAAGAAAATAACTGTTACACCCAGATATTCAGTTAAAAAAATTCATCACATCAAGTCAAAGAAAAAATTGACTATAAACGATGACCGTATCAGAAAATATACCCAAAACCGGAAAACCCATACTAAAAAACAAGCAAAACCCTCTCTCTCCACAATTAAAAAACCCGTGGCAGTGGAAACCGATTCCTATAATAAAAAACATTCCTATGATACCACTGTTACTGAGTTAAGGTTCTGGTCCAATCCAGACTACACCAGGATTGTTATCAATGCCAAACACGAAAGAGATTATACACACAGGCTCTTAAAAAAAGATCCTGGTATTAATAAACCCTTTCAAAGGCTTTATATTGATATAGATCAGACAAAACTCGGACAAGGGATTGCCGAACATACCCCGATCAATGACAACCTTTTAAAACAGGCCCGTGCCGGGCAGCATCTTCCCCATTCAGTAAGAGTCGTGGTGGATTTCAAATCTTTTAAAAATTATAAAATATTTTCTTTAAAAGATCCCTTTAGAATTGTGATTGATGTATGGGGTAAAGGGTCTAATGGAAAAAAAGATTCCTCATCCCTACCAAAGACTGCAGGTTTGCAAAAAGGTGAGAAAATATCCCGGCTCTCAACAGATAATTTAAAATCATCGGATATTGCAAGGCAATTAGCACTTGGGGTCAGAAAAATAGTCATTGACCCTGGACATGGCGGAGGAGACCCGGGGGCTCCGGGATATTATAAAAATGTCTGGGAAAAAGACATCGTCCTGAAACTTGCTAAAAAACTTGCAAGAGAGCTCAAGAAGCGATTAAACTGTACTGTATTGCTTACAAGATCCACTGATAAAAGACTGACCCTTGAGGAAAGGACTGCCATTGCCAATACAAAAAGAGCAGATCTTTTTATATCCCTTCATGTCAATGCCGCTAAAAATCGAAAACTTAGAGGCATTGAAACCTATATTTTAAACCTTGCCACTGATAAACAGGCCATTGCCGTTGCCGCAAGGGAAAATGCAACATCTGAAAAAAACATCTCTGATCTGGATTTAATTATAAGTGATTTGATGCAAAATACAAAGATTGAAGAATCCACACGCCTTGCAAATCTTGTGCAGAATAATTTTGTAAAGGGTATGAGAAAAAAATATTCAGGAATCAATAATTTAGGTGTTAAACAGGCCCCTTTTTATGTTCTACTGGGTGCCAGGATGCCTTCTATCCTTATTGAAACATCATTTATCAGTAACAAGAAAGAATGCAAGAGGCTCATGAGCGATTCCTACCAGTCAGCCATTGCCTCGACCATCACTGATGGAATCGAAAAATATATAAATGAAACAAATCCCAAAAAATTATAATTTATGGTAAAGGAGATCACCATGTCTTTTGAAAACATTATTCTTGAGTTTGATAATGCTATTGCAACCTTGTTTTTTAACCGTCCTAAAGCGCTTAATGCACTCAACAATGCTCTTTTTGATGAATTGGACATAGCACTTGATCAAATAAGTGACAATAAAAATATAAGGGTTCTTATTCTTACAGGCGCAGGTGATAAAGCATTTGTAGCCGGAGCAGATATTGCCGAACTTGTAAAAATGAACCCCCTCCAGGGAAAAAGTTTTTCAAGAAAAGGGCAAAAAGTTTTTTCAAAAATTGAAGCCCTTCCCATACCGGCCATTGCCGCTGTAAATGGATTTGCCCTGGGGGGAGGATTAGAAGCTGCTCTGGGTTGTGATTTCATTTATGCATCGCAAAAAGCACTTTTCGGCCTTCCTGAAATCAACCTGGGATTGATTCCAGGATTTGGCGGGACACAAAGACTGGCAAGGCGCATTGGTGAAAGCCGTGCTAAAGAAATGATTTTTACCGGTAAAAATATTAATGCTCAAAAGGCCTTGGAATATGGTATTGTTAATAAAGTCTGCGAACCTGAGAACCTCATGGAAGATGTCTTGAAAACTGCAAATCTCATTGCCACCAAAGGAAAGATCGCCTTACAATCTGGAAAAGAAGTTGTTGAAACCGGCCTGAATGCTGATCTTGAAACCGGATGCAGGATTGAAAATGATGCCTTTGGTCTTACCATGGCAAGCGATGATGCAAAAGAAGGCACCCATGCTTTTCTTGAAAAAAGAAAGGCTGTGTTCACAGGAGAACGATATTAAAAGGAGTTGCCCCTATGTTTGTTGAACAAATATCCATATTTATTGAAAACAAAGAAGGAAGGCTTGCAGAAGTTACTGCCATCTTAAGGGATGCCAATATTAATATAAGGGCGGTATCCCTTGCTGACACCACAGATTTTGGCGTATTGCGCTTAATTGTAAATGATAATGATAAAGCTGAAAAAGTGCTAAAAGAAGAAGGGTTTAAGGTGGGAAGAACAAATGTTCTTGCAGTTGAAGTGCAGGATGAGCCTGGTGGATTAAATGAAATTTTAGACCCTTTTTTCGAAAATGAAGTCAATCTGGAATATATGTATGCCTTTGCAAATCCAAAAGGCAAAAATGCCATCATGATTTTCAGGTTTGATGATCATGATAAAGCCTTAGAAATTCTTGCCCAAAAAAATATTAAAGTCTTTTCCGCCCGGGAAATCAGTAATTTATAAGATAAGGACTCACTCAAAAACAAAAAGGGTGTAAAACAACATGTTTTACACCCTTTTTTATTACAGCCTTCTGTCTAATCTAAGCAGTATGGCTTAACCAAGTGCTTTAACAGCAGGAGCGATAGCTGGATGAACAAAAAGAAGAATCATTGCAACAACCAGTGCATAAATACAAAGAGACTCGATCAATGCCAGACCAATCAGCATGTTCACCTGGATTTTACCGGCTGCTTCAGGGTTTCTTGAAATACCGGCCATTGCGCCGTTCAAACCCAAACCCTGACCAATTCCGCATCCAAAAGCTGCAATACCAATGGCAAGACCTGCTGCCCATACACTACCAACTAGAAATTCCATGTTTTACTCCTTAATATAATTAAAATGTAATAATATAAAATAACGGGCTTCTTCCCAGTTCCCGTAAAACTCTTCTTAATGTGCTTCTTCGATTGCCCCGGCAATATACATGGTGGGTAGCAAGAAAAATACAATTGCCTGAATCAGAGATACCAATATACCCATTGCCATGATGGGGAGCGGTACTAAAAATGGACCGGCCAGCATGAGTAAAATCCCCACCACAAGTTCATGTCCCATCATGTTTCCAAAAAGACGCAGGGTCAGTGACAGGACTCTTGCCATGTGCCCGATAAGTTCTATAACTAAAAACAAGGGCATCAATGCAGGTACAGGGCCCAAAAAATGTTTGATGTATTTAAACCCATGCATTTTAATGCCGATCACATGACTCCATGTTACAGCAATAATGGCCAGCGCTATTGTGGTGTTAATCGCTGCCGTTGGCGGATAAAATCCGGGAATCAAACCAAACAGGTTGCCCAAAAGGACAAACAAAAAGATGGTCAATAACAAGGGAAAAGATTTTCTTCCCTCTTCTCCGGTTATACTTATCATAAATTCTTCAAGCCCGGATATCAGAACTTCAAATACATTTTGTAGAGGTTTGGGGACCATGGAAATACTTTTCCCGGCCAGCCAACCTAAGACAATCAAAATAACCATCGCCAGCCACATATAGGTAACATGCGGATGAGCTGCAGCCCATTCTTCCATTCCAAATATTCCAAACACTGACGTCATAAACAAATATGGATGTTCCACTTTATACTGCCTCCTTGAAGAATATTTTTTTTAATTCAAGTGCCGTAGCCAAAAACACACTTGCAACAACTACGGAAAGGCCTGCCAGAAGGCCTACCGGGTGAACGATATGTTTCGATATCAGCAGGAGAATCAACACCCCGCTTATGGCAAATCGAATATAATATTTAACCAGAACATTGCTGACAATTGACCGTCCTTTTACTGATACAGTATCAGGATGAAACATGGTTTTCAATGTCCGTTTCAAAAGATGAAAATTGACAGCAGCAATTAAACCGCCCAGGATGATGCCCATGGCAAATTTAACAGGGGTCATAGCAAGACCTATAATCCCTCCTATCAGAAGGATCAGCCAGTTAGACCTTGTTATAAAATCAATTAACTTTTGCAGGTCCTGCATTAATACTTTTTTCCCTTTTGCCCTGCTCTGTATATATTGCTGAATCCAGCGGCAATACCGAATGCCAGACCAACAAGCAGCAAAACAGGCTGTGTATCAAATTTTTTATCCAGCCAAAATCCAATTCCAAAGCCGATGAAAATGGCAAGCGCCACTGAAATTCCCAAGCTGGCAAAATATCCAAGTTCTCTGATGGTTTTACCGGTTTCTTTTTTCATCTTCTGCCTATTAAAATTTTTCCTTTGGCTCTCAAAGATCAATTTATCTTGAAAGCAAATAACATATGCTGAATTTCAAGTCAATGTGAAAAAGCAATTTAAATCATGGAAATCACACATGCAAATCTGCCCGTTATTTTTTCTCCACGGAAAGAATAAAATTTCTGGGTATTACATTTTGTGCAGATTTCCATATTTTCAATATGCTCTTTTTTCACACCTTTTTTAAGGAGCTGGTCAAGACTGATTTTCCAGAAATTAAAACACTCATTGTTTTTGCTTTTATATTTCCATAAATCCTGGGGAATCTCATCCTTATAATTTATGAATTCAGAACAACAGGGACCCAGAGAGGGTGAAATACCGGCCATAATATTTTCAGGCCGACAGCCAAACTTAAGGATCATTTTATCCAGAGTTTTCCCAATAATATTTTTAACACTTCCCCGCCATCCGGAATGAATATTTGCAATCACTTTTTTTTTATGGTCATACAACATCACAGATTGACAATCTGCCACCTGGATAACGAGAGCCAATTCTTTCATGTCAGTAACAATGCTATCGGCTGTATAGGTTTCAATATTGGATATTTTTTTTCCAAATAATTCCAATTCAGATAATTCCAATTCTTCCTTTTTCAATATCTTAATTGAATCCTTGTGCACCTGATTTAAAAAGACAAAGGACTTCATCCCCATTTTTTTGATAATGATATCACGGTTTCTTGCAACAGCCTTTGGATCATCACCTGAGTTGATACCGATATTCAGAGAGTTGAAAACATCTGTACTTGTTCCGCCCGCCCTTGTAAATATGCCGTGAACTATAGAGGACAAATTTTTAAAATGTCCAAACTCATAGATCTTGATATTATTGCTTTCCATAATAAAGATTACCGATCCGTTCTATGATTTTTGTAGTGGAAATATCAGGTTCCAGGCAAACCCTTTCAATATATCCTCCATTTTTTTTTACAAAATCTGCCCCTATGATCTTATCTTCCGGCCAGTCCGCACCTTTAACAAGCACATCAGGACATATGGCCTCAATTAAAATTTCAGGATCAGGCTCATCAAATACAACCACATGGTCAATACAGCTAAGAGCTGCCACAACTATTAAACGGTGGTCCTGACCAATCACCGGCCGGTTTTCTCCTTTAATTTGTTTCACGGATTGATCGGAATTCAAGCCCAGAATAAGAATGTCCCCAAGGCTTGCGGCATGGGTCAGGTATTTTATATGACCTGCATGCATAATATCAAAACACCCATTAGTAAATACAATTGTTTTTTTTGCATCTTTGTATTGTCTTGATAGTATTTTAATCTCTGAAAAGCTGGCAAGTTTATCCATATATCTCTTTTCTCCGATCCTTACTGCAGGGGATTGATGTTCTGGCTTTTTGAACAAGGCCCGGATCAATATCTGCAAATGAAATTGTCTCACTGCTTCCAGTCTCTGTCAGGGTATTCCCCATTGGATCGACAATCATTGACATCCCGGGAAACTTTAAGTCGACGTCCATTCCTGTTCGGTTTGAACAAACCATAAATAATTGATTTTCAATGGACCGGGCTTTGATCAGTGTTTTCCAATGCTCTTTTCGTGCCTCAGGCCACTGGGCAGACACAAGGATCATTTGTGCATCCTCTAAATACAAAGATCTGGCAAGTTCTGGAAACCTCAAATCATAACAGATCATCAGCCCAAGCTTTCCAAAGCTTGTGTCAATCGTAACAATCTTATTTCCGGCAGTGTAATACAGATGTTCGCCAGTCAACCTGAAAAGGTGAAGCTTTCTATATCTTGCCTTGATCTTTCCATCCACATCAATGAACACCATGGTATTGAATATTTGATCTTTTTCTTTTTCAGGAAGAGATCCAGCAATAGCAATCTTGTTTTTTTTTGCAAACAAAGAAAGACTTTCCAGGATCTTTTGTGTGAAGCTTGAATGTCTGCTTAAGTTTTCATTATCAAAGGAGCAGGAAAACATTTCCGGCAGGACAGCAAGAGTAACCTTTTTGGATACCAGTTTTGCAAGATATCCAAGAGCTGTATCCAAATTGGCTTCATTCTGCCCGCTTTTCACATCAAACTGAACAATGCCTGCTTTAAAATTATTCTTCATATATTTTTCATTCCTATAAGCTTTTTATCATTCCTATAAACATTTTATCATTGTTAGATATTTGCAAACATTTAATTTAAAAAACAGTTTAGATCTTTCCTATTGTTAACACAATAAAATTAAAATGACATTTTCTCATTAATACCTGTAGTGGCTTGACTTTTCAACAGTTTTTAATTAGTTTATAGAATTAGGAATAGTAATAAAAAAACTGATATTTGTGGCTCAATTATTTCTATTCACAAAATTATTCTAAGACAAATACGCGTGACATCTTAATGTAATATTTGAAAAAGGAGAAAAAAATGACTTCAAGCGATTCTCTTCTCAAGGGCATGCATATACTGGCTGTTGACGATGAACCGGATGTCATTGAGACCATAGAGGAAATACTGGATGAAGCAAAAGTAGACGTTGCCAATGACTATGAAACCGCTTCTGAGAAAATCCTTCAAACCCAATATGATCTTGCCATCCTGGACATTATGGGAGTCAACGGGATTAAGCTTCTTGAAGAATGCGTAAAAAAAGATATTCCCGCCATCATGCTGACGGCAAATTCCATGAATCCACAGTCCTTGGTCGAATCCATCAAAAAAGGTGCTATTTCCTATCTTTCAAAAGAGCATTTGAGTGTACTTGATTCATTAATAAATGAACTTTTGAACAAACAAAATCAAGGCAAATCCACCTGGAAATTTTCCTTTGAAAAACTGGGAAGCAGTTTTAATAAGCGGTTTGGCAGTAACTGGAAAGATGATGACAAGGAATTCTGGGATAAATTTGATAAAAATTATTATATTTAAAGCTTAAAAAAAAGCCGGAATTCAACGAGGTCAACCCTTTTTAAATTCCGGCTTCAATTATCATATATTGGCATAAACTTTCGATTTTTATTATGTCCAAAAAATCTAAACAACTCCTTTGTTTAATAAAAATCAATTCCAATACTTCCAAGCGTTACATCACACCATAAAACTGGCCAGGAATAATGAAATTCCAGGGAATGTTACAATGAGTGTTAAACGAACAATATCTGCTATCCAAAAAGGTGTTACACCCTTGAAGATAGTACTTACTTTTACATCAGGCAAAACCGCCTTCAGTACAAACACGTTTAATCCCACCGGCGGTGTAATCAAACTGATTTCAGTTACAACAACCACTACGATTCCAAACCAGATCAAATCAAATCCAAGTGCCTGTATCATGGGATAAAAGACAGGAACAGTTAAAACAATCATTGACATACTTTCCAGGATGCAGCCTAAAAGGATATAGACAACCATAAGAATAAGAATGACAACAAAAGGGGATACATTCCAACCCAGTACAAAATCAGCTAACGCATCCGGCAAACCAACCACATTAACAAAATTGGCAAAAATCATTGAACCAATCAACAGAAAAAAGATCATGGCTGTTGTACTTGCAGAATCAACTAAAACTTTCTTTAATATTGCCAGGGTAAGCTTTTTACGAAACAGGGTAAAAAAGAAAGCACCTGTCGCCCCGATGCCGGCCGCTTCGGTTGGTGTAAAAATTCCTGCGTAAATTCCACCCATGACAATAAAAAACAAGAGCAATACGCCCCACACCCCTTTAAGGCTTCTGAACCTGTCAGGCCACGAGACCCGTTCGCCTCGGGGACCAATTTTCGGGTTAAGGCTTGTTGCAGCAGCAACAGCGCATAAGTAGCAGAAAACGCCGAGAAGACCCGGCAAAATACCTGCTGCAAATAGTTGCCCGATATCAGTTTCAGTCATTAGGCCGTAAAGTACCAGAATAACACTGGGAGGGATAAGGATGCCCAAGGTCCCTCCGGCAGCGATTGAACCCGTTGCCAGGCTATCAGCATAACCGAACTTGCGCATGGAGGGCATGGCCACCTTGCTCATGGTTGCTGCGGTGGCCAGAGAACTTCCGCATACGGCAGAAAACCCACCGCATGCAACGATGGTTGCCATGGCAAGACCACCCTTCTTATGTCCTAAAAAGGCATAGGAAGACTTATAAAGCTCATGGGAAAGTCCTGACTGGGTTACAAAATTGCCCATTAAAATAAAAAGCGGTACTACGGACAATCCGTAATTCATTCCTTCTTCAGAGGCCACCTGGGCAACCATGGCTAAAGAGGCATGGTAGTGAATAGCCTCTCCAAATCCTATAAACCCAACCACTGCCATCGCCATAGGAATGGGGACTTTTACAAGAATTAAAATGAGAAGAAATGCAAATCCAATTAAAGATGCTTCCATTGACTTATTTTTCCATTTTTAACGAATTGATCATAATAAAAAACAAAATCAGACCAGCCAAACCTGTCATAATTGACATGAAAAAAAGCAATGGTGACAGCGGCATAAACAAATACTCTGTCCTATCCCCATACCCGGCAGCATCTTCTGCTTTTAACCACAACTGCCAGCTGATAATAACCATGACAGCTAAATTAATCAGATTAATGACTACTTTTTGAATCGGTTTGACTTTATCAGGCACAAAGTTATCAATCAGATCAACCGTCACATGGCCTTCTTGAGAAGTCAGAAGAACCAGGCCCAGAAAAATTACAGTGGCCATTGAAAACTCAGTTAATTCAAGTGCGCCTACAATGGGCGAGTTAAAAACATACCGCCCGATGACATCAAAAAAAGTTAATGCCATCATGAAAAACAATGCGATTGATACGAGAGGTTCGAAAAGCCGGTGCAGAAAATTTAAGAATAAATTCCACGCACCGGCTTGAGTGTCGCTTTTAGTTGATAACGTCATAATTTGCTACTTGTCCACGGAAAAACTTTAATGCAGCAGCGCCGTCAACGCCTTTGTCATTCGCTTTTTTGATCCAGTCGGCTTCTAAATGTTTTGTTGCTTCCTTAATCTCTGCGATAAATGCAGGAGAGGCGGTTTCAACAGAATTGCCGTTTGCTTTCATGTCTGCCAACCCAACTCGATCTGCGGCATCCCATGCTCTACCTGCAAGCTTTGCAAATGCTTCACCGGATACTGCCATAACTGCTTTTTGATCAGCTGGAGAAAAACCATTAAACGTATCTTTGTTCATCACCAGATAAAAAGAAACATTATAAAGCCCGTCGGGTACCAATGTGGTGTATGGAACCACCTTGGTAATTTTAAAAGATTTAATTGATTCCAGGGGAAGAACAACACCATCTGCAACACCACGGGATAAAAGTTCATACGCCTGACTGGCTGGTTTTTGAATTCCAACTATACCCAGACTTGCGGCAACTTTTGCTGCAATCCCACCAGGTACTCTAAACTTCAAACCCTTAAGATCAGCAACAGACTGAGCAACTTTTTTTGAATTATGAATCTGCCCTGGACCATGGGTCATAAGGCCAAGAAGTTTTACACCTTTGTACTCATCTGCTTTTTCAAAATATTTTTTATAGGTTCTCCAATAGGCAATACTATTTGCCTCTGCGCTGTTGCCCAGGAAGGGAAGTTCCACACCTTCTGACAATAAAAAACGACCTGGTGAATAAGCGTTACATGTATAGCCAGCATCAGCCATACCTTTTTTTACAATATCAAAGTAAGATTTTGGATGGCCAAGTCCTTTTGCAAGAAGCTTGACATCGACTCTTCCACCTGTTGCTTTTTTAACATTTGCCATCCAGGGAATCATCATATCTGCAACGATGGGATGCCCCGGTGGTAGCCAGGAAGAAAAGTTTAACGATCTTGCCATTACACTAGATGATAGGATTGTCATTAAGAAAAAAATACTGCTCATGGTTAAAGCTACTTTACATTTTTTCATGGAACGCCCTCCTAAGATTATGATTATATAAAAAATGAGACTCTTTATTAAGAAGTCTCCTTAAAACTTATCAAACTATATCATTGCACTCAAAGGTCCAGTTAGTAATCAACAAGGCTCTAACATACTTTCAAATCCAACGAAAAGTCAAGGTCAACAAAGGAATTTATCAATCCAGTTTTTTAAATGCCTCTTTTCTACCGGTAAATTTTTCCCTAAGCTGTGGCTTCATAAGCTTTCCTGTGGGGTTTCTGGGAACCTGATCAAAAATAATCTTGCGTGGAACCTTATAAAGAGAAAGCTTTGATTTGGCAAATTCAATCACTTCTTCTTCGGTCAATTGCCTGCCCTCTTTGAGTTGAACCACTGCTAGAACAATCTCAACCAGTCTGTCATCCGGGTATCCGATACAAGCGATATCATCAATATCTGTATGATCCATCAGTGCATCTTCAATCTCAACGGGAAAGATATTTTCTCCACCGCTTGTGACCATATCCTTCATTCGATCAACAATATAAAAATATCCGTCTTTATCCGTCTTTAACAGATCTCCAGTGTAAAGCCACCCATCCTTTAAAGAATCTAAAGTTTTTTCAGGGTTTGAATAGTATTCACGCATCATTCTCGGTGTCCTGAATATCAGTTCACCAACTTCACCATGATTAAGTTCGTCTCCTGTGGGGCCAACAATTTTAGCCTCGACTCCAAAGGTGGGCTTGCCAATGGAACCCGGTCTGGAAAGTACATCTTCCGGATACAGGTTGAATAATCCACCACCGCCGCCTTCTGTAATTCCATAAATATTAGATACGGCACAGGGCAATTTGTCCACAAGAAGCTTCATAATATCAAATGGTACTGGTTGCGCACCGATTTCCATATACTTCCATGATGAAAGGTCATAATCAGAAAGATTAATATCCCCTTTTTCTATGGCATTGAGAACAGCAATCCCAATGGGCACTACAAAAAGCACATCTGTGCACTTTTCCTCAGCAATGGCTTCAATGATCCATTTGGGGTTCTGAAAATCCCTGATAATTGTTCCTGCAGCTCCTGTGGCATAAAAGGGTGCCCATAAAAACATGGTTCCACTGTGATATAAAGGCAAAAAGAATAGATAATTATCGTCCTTTTGAACGAAATAGGTCATTCCGTTACCAACTGCCGTATTATTAATTGAAAAATGAGTGTGAAGTACGGGTTTAGGTTTGCCTGTGGTACCTGAGGTGAACATCATGGCAAGGTCATGATCCCTGTCAACTTCTATGAGAGCATTGGAAATATCTGGGTATTCCTGGATTTTTTTAAAGTCAATCATGTCATCCGGGACATCATTGCCGATACAGATATAATTTTTTATGGTGGTAAGATCTTTTTGAGCAGGCTGAACAACACCTAAAAATTCAGACCCGATAATAAATACATCCGGGTTGCAAACTTCTGCTGCATAAAGGATATCAGAACTTTCAAAACGGAAATTTAAGGGGACGACGACAGCACCTAACCGTATTATTGCAAAATAGGTAACCAGCCATTCCAGTGAATCTTTCTGAAGGTGCATGACAAAATCTCCATGCTTAACCCCCAGCTCCTTTGCCAAAAAATTCGCTGTTCGATTAATCTCATCATTAAATTCCTTCCAGGTAAAGGATCTTCTTTCACCCTTTGCCGGGGTTCGTTCGATCAGGCAAACCTTGTCAGGAATATGCCGAGCATGAATTGATGCGTAACCTGAGTAATTCAAAGAGGCCCTCCTCTATTTTAATTGGTGTTTGAACGAAAACTCACTCATCTGCTGCGTTGCTTCAAAATTATGAAACCTCATGTACAACAGTACACTCCGGTTTCAAAATTTCTTGCTCCTTGCATATGAGCAACTTTTCATCCAAACACGGGTTTTCGGTCAAGTACTAATTATATTTTAAAAAAGCTTTTGTCTCCTTTTACATTCATGGGGTCATCATGGGTGTCAGACTGACCCCGTATTTTTATTACTTCATAGCCTTAGAAATTAACTTTATCAAGTCCTTTTAACCCGAGGATCTGTCTTGCTTCATCTGATGTTGCAGGCTCAAGGCTCATTTCCTTTGCAATCCTTTTTACCATATTGACCTGATCAGCACTTGCTTTTGCCATAATACCTTTACCGGCATAAATTGAATCTTCAAGTCCAATTCTTACATTTTGTGCACCCATTGCCATGGCCGTTGTGGTAATCGGAATCTGAAATCTTCCGCCGGCTGCGACAGACCATGTAAAATTTTCTTCTCCAAGAACTTCTTTTGCCTCATCAAAAATAAGAACCAGATGTTTGACTGAAGGTGTCATCCATCCCACCATGGGACCAAACACAAACTGAAGATGAACCGGTGCTTTTAAAAGATTTTCTTCCAGCAGCCACTTAACATAGGAAATATGACCCAGTTCATAAATTTCAAGTTCAGGCTTGGTATCAATTTCAAGAAAAGTCTTTCCATAGATCATATCATCATTAAAGGTTGGCCTGAAGGTTACATTCTTGCACAATTCAAGATATTCTTTTTCCCATCCATGCTTAAATTCCTTAAACCGACCTGCAATCTGAAAAATACCAAAATTAAAAGGCGCTGGATCAAAGGAACACATTTCCGGTTCCAATTGTTTTATGGGGATCAGCTTTTCTTCAGTGGTCTGATTCATACCTCCGCCCGTGGTGGGAAGCAGTATCATGTTACACCTTGCCTTAATTTTTGAGCATACTTCCATAAAAAGATCAGGATCTGATACAGGACATCCATTTTCGGGATTTCTCACATGGATATGGGCAATTGCGGCTCCGGCCTCATGTGCCTTTACTGCATCCTCCACAATCTGGTCAGGAGTTATTGGAAGGTATTCACTCATTGTTGGTATATGAACAGATCCGGTAACAGCCGCTGTGATGATTATTTTGTTATCCATTTTTTTCTTTCTCCTGTTAAAAATTAGTAACTATTCAACTCCTATGCTTGACGTCGCCCTGTCAGATAGATATTTTTGGTCGATGCTAAACGCTTAACCTCCTGAAAACATCCATCAGACAGGGCTTTGAGATAACCGCTTTTAAAGGGCTGAACAATTACAAAAATTATTACTTCTTACACCCCATACGCCTCATTCAAATCAAGAACAAACATTTTCTTTTCTTTGACATTATCAATCACAAAAGAAGATTTAATAACCTGAATACCTTCTATCTGGGTGAGTTTTAAATTCATAAAATGACCATAGGCTTTAATATCTTTTGCAATCACCTTTAAGATAAAGTCATTTGCACCGGCAATCTGGTAACATTGAATGACTTCATCCAGCTCTTTAAATTTTTCCTTTATAGCTGCTACAGAAGAGAGGCTACTCAAGCTCAGGCTGATATTGACCATTGCAATAATTGTAAATCCAATTTTCTCAGGATCTATTACAGCAGTGAAATGAGAAATCACCCCTGCAAGCTCCAGGCGCTTTACTCTCTCAAGTGTTGCAGGGGCAGAAATTCCGACAATCTTAGACAACTTGGAATTTGTTGTTTTTCCATTATCCTGAAGCGTATTTAAAATCTGCTTGTCAATTTTATCCAGAACCATTTATTTTTTCTTCCTGGAAATTTTTATTTTGGGTAAAACCATTACAATAGCAAGTGGTTATATTTTTCTTCAATCAATGGCAACAATTCTTTTAATGTTCCATCAATATTATCGACCAGATGATCAATCTGGTGTTCTGTCATTATAGTGGACAAAATAAATAAACCCCTTGGAATTGTAAAAATTCCTTTGTTCAGTAAGGACAGATGCATAAGCGTGTGAAGCTGTTCTTCTGAATTTTGCACCTGTTCAGCCGTTGTTATGGGTTCATTAACAAAATGCAGATTCAGCAAAGATCCTATCTGATTTGACTGGATATTTAATCCATTGGCTTTAAAACTTTCCAAAAGACCTTTCTGGAAATAATCCCCCAGTTTATTAATATGGGTTACCGCTTTTTCATCATATTTGGACAAGGCTGCATATCCTGCCTGCATAACGGTTTCATATCCGTTAAATGTTCCGGAATGATATAATGGCCTGTCTGTATTTTCATGGCAAAAAATATTCATAATTTCTTTTTTACCACCAAAAACACCAATGGGGAGACCGCCGCCAACAACCTTTCCAACAGTTGTCAGATCCGGTATCACACCATAGAGTGCCTGGCATCCACCCGTATGCACCCTGTAAGAAAAAATTTCATCAAAAATCAGCAGAACATTATTATCAGATGTCACTTTTCGTACATGCTCAAGATATCCCGGCTTAGGAAGCACAACACCACCAGCACCAAGAAAGGGCTCCATGATGACAGCAGCCAAATCATCTGCATTTTCCTTCACTGTTTTTTCAAGGGCAGAAAAATCATTAAAAGGGACTTCCAACATATCCTGGGTCATACCGGCGGGTATTCCTGCAGTTATGACGTTCTTTTTGGTGGATGCTGCCACACAGTCATGCGTTCCATGAAACCCGCCTGACATTTTCAAAATCTTGTCTTTATTAGTGAATGCCCTGGCCGTTCTTAAGGCAAATAAAGTGGCTTCTGTTCCTGAATTTACAAACCTTACTCTGTCAAACCCTGGTATTCTTTCGCATAAAAGCTTTGCCAGTTTATACTGCCCTGTTGTAGGGGTCGAGTACTGGGACCCCTTTACAATACCCTCCTGCACAGCTTTTACAACATCAGGATCTCCATGCCCATGGACTATAGCACCATAGGCATTGGTTACATCAAGAAGCTTATGCCCTTCATGAGTATAGACATAAGCGCCTTGTCCATAATCAATATGAATGGGGTATGGTTTAAAATAACTCAGGCTTCTGGTTGCACCACCGGGAATATAATTGATCAGTTGTTCATGATGCTTTTTGGAAATAGGAAACTTTTCCATATAGGCATCTGCTATTTTCTTTTCAATTTGTTCTTCATAAGTCATGGTATCATCCTCGTATCCGAGTTCAGGTTTTGTTGATTGGGGTCCAGCTTGCGTAATTGCTTAACAAAAGCAACTACGCAAGCCTGACCCCGTTTAGAGACCCGGTTTTGATTATTCTCTTTCGTGAACGATCAAAAGTTCGCCAACTTCTTTTTCAACTTTCTCAACAAATTCGCCGGATTCAATTCTGGTTTTGAGGTCTTCAAGATCATCAATGTACACCTTATCGTAATCCATATACTCAAGGGTTTCACGAACCGCTTTGTGCATAATTTTTCCTGCAGGACTGAGCTTTTCAACCCCTCTCATATCTGCTGCCTGAGCCGCACAAAGCAATTCAAAGGCAAGAATGTGATTGGTGTTCTCAACAATTTTTCGAGTTTTTCTTCCAGCAATCAGACCAAAGCTTACAATATCCTGAAAGTCTGCTGTTGATGTAATGGACTGAATAGATGCAGGGACAGCAAGTGTTCTGTTCTCAGCGACCAGAGAAGTTGTCATGAACTGACCTCCCATAAGCCCCATACGAACGCCAGTGTCTTCTTTGCACAAAAAGGGAGGCAAGCCTGTGCTGTGGTGTTCATCCATAAATCTATCTATACGCCTGTCACTGACAACCCCAATGTTGATCATTGCGATTCCCAGGCAATCCATTGCAAAAGAAATCGGTTGACCATGGAAATGACCATTGTGAAAGAATGTATCAAGTTCGGTAAATATCAGCGGATTATCATTGCTGGAGTTGAGTTCCCTTAAAAGCACTTCATGGGCATTTTTCAAGGAATCTTTTGTGGGTCCGACAAATTGAGGTGTACAGCGGATTGAATAAGCATCTTCAACGGGGATATGTGCTACGGAAACCCCTTTGTGCTCTTTGAGTGTCGATTGAAGTTGTATAGAAAGTTCCAGCTCATCAATTGCCAGTTTACTTCCCTTAAGAAGCTTTGTTAAATTCATGGCAGTGGCATATTGACCGGGATGATATTTTTGTTCATGCACAATTGGATCAAAGGGATTAAATCTTCCCATGAGTGTTTCAATTGCAAATGCTGCTATGATATCAGAATTTTTCAATGTATTGGTAGCTTCCGATATAACGGTGCAGGCAAGGCCTACCATCCCGGAAGTTCCATTAATCAGGGATAAGCCTTCCTTAGCATTCAAATACATAAGTTCTACACCGGCGGCTTCCATGGCTTCTTTACCCGGCATGAGTTTTCCATTATAATTTGCCTTCCATTCACCAAAGGCAACGCTTGCGATACAGCCCAGAGGACCAAGATCGCCACTGGTACCCAGGGAACCTTTTCTGGGAACAAGGGGGAAAACATTTTTATTTATCATATCCAGATAAATTTTTAAGTTTACTTCCTTAATGCCTGAATAACCACGACAAAGAGAATTGGCTCTTGCGATCATAAATTTTCTGACCATTGTATCTTCAAATGGTTTTCCAACCTGGGTGGTGATACTTCGAACCAGATTTTTCTGAAAATCATTATCCCTTTCTCTGGGCAAAAGGTAATCAACCAGACCACCGCAACTTGTATTCACACCATAGATACAGCGCTCTTCCTTGGCCCACTTTTCTACCAGATCTCTACAGTTCCGAATTTTAGGCCAGTTCTTTTCGTCAACTTCGACTTTCATAGACAGGTCATTACCGGCTCTCATCAATTCTTCAATTGTCAGTGTATAACCGTCAAGAATAAGAGTATTTTCTTTGATTGGCATGGTTTCCTCCTTAAATATATCAGTTTAATAATGCTTAGGAACGTACATTAAATAAATTCCCGTTCCTTATAACTTTTGGACAAATAGGCAGCTTCAATTTAAAATTCAAAAAAAGAATCGTAAAACAAGATCTAAAACTCTATTTCTTTAAGAATAATAGCAACCACAAATATTTGTCAAGGAAAAATAATATTTTATAAGGGAATTTTTAAATTTATCTAACTATCGAAATCAAAAATCTTGATTTCAGCTTATTTTATAAACCTTAAACTGATATTTGCCTTATTTTAATTTTTTTGCTTATTGAATGAGAGTAAAGCACCTGTATTTTACGACCATTGTATTAATATTGTAAAATCCTCAACCATAACATTTACTTGCACAATCATTTATTTGTAATTAAATCTTTTACTTAGGATCAAAAAGCAAATTACTTATCTTTTGGCCCATCTGCTGCGTTGCACCAAGGGCCTGATACTTAGATTTTGCATGTGACAAAAGGAATGCTTTGAAGTCGACTTTGATGAATAATTTTATATTGAGATGGATTTTTTACTGGTCTGCAACTTTTTGCCTTTTTATCCTGGGGTGGAAATCCAAAGGGAAAAGCCCTGATATCAAAAAATATATTCTGATAGCAGCACCCCATTCAACAAACTGGGACTTTGTATTTTTCTTATTAATTGTTTTTAAATTTAAAATAAATGCTCATTGGATGGGAAAAGATACCATGTTCAGATGGCCTTTTAAATCACTGTTAAAAAGGCTTGGCGGCATACCGGTTTACAGGTCGGAAAAAGCTAATATTGTTCAATCTTTGGCTGAAACTTTTGAAAAATCAAAAGAACTGATCATCACAATAGCACCGTCGGGTACAAGAAAAAAAGTTGTGAAATGGAAAACAGGATTTTATTATCTTGCCTGTCAGGCAAAGGTTCCAATCGTCTTTGGCTTTATTGATTATAAGAGGAAAATTTCAGGAATCGGCCCGATAATTGAGCCTTCGGGTGATATTAATGCAGACATGAATTTAATAAGAGCATTTTACGCAGACTTTTCAGGTAAATATCCTATCCTCTAGAAATTTTGTCATCAATATTTTAATGAACTACCCCGACAATAAGGAAAGCCTGACCCCGTTTTTACGACAAGTAATCGATCAGTATTGTCTTAAGCTTGGGAAGACAGCCTGAATAAAAATGATCACAATCCTCGATAATTTCATACTTTGGATCTATTTGCCATCGTTTGATATGTTTTTGAACCATGCTGGAAGGAGCGATGTCATCATTGGCCCCGGTTATAATCAGACCTGCACAAGGCATTTTTTTAATATCATCAAAATTCATGAATCCAACAGGTGGAGACACCATGATATGGTCTTCAATCTTACACCCCTTTGAAACAACTAAAGCATTCATTTTCGCACCAAACGAATACCCGGCAAGACTAATCTTCTGATAATCATTTTCCATTAACCAGGAAATGGCAGCCCTTATGTCATCCTGCTCTCCTTTTCCATTATCAAACATGCCAGAACTGTTGCAGGTCCCCCTGAAGTTAAATCTCAGTGTTGTAAATCCTTTTTCAAAAAAAGAATCTGCAATTGTCATTACAATGGGATTGTCCATATTCCCACCATAAAGTGGATGGGGATGACAGATAATAACGGCATTTTGAGACCTGTTTTTCCTTAAACAGCCTTCAAGCTTTATATTTCCACACTCAATTGTAATCTCCATATGACAAATCCTGTTTTTAAAAAAACTATTCATGTTAATAAATATCTATTTTCTTGTCACCTGCACTTATTTTTTGTAAATTCAGTTTTATTTTATACAAGTCTTCCTTATTTATAAAGGGTATCATTGTGAATATCAATTCAATAAGCGCATTTAATGAAAAAATATGGTACTAAGGGCTCACTCAAAAATTAATTGCAGGAGTAAATCATGGGAATGAAAATCTGTCCTAATTGTTCTGAAAAATTAATCAATTTAAATCAAAAATGCCCAAAATGTGGTACCATCCCTGGAAAATCAACATCTCCTGTATTGATCGGCGTTGCAATTGTGGCTATTTTGCTTTTAATTGTGATTGCGGGATTAATTTTATTATAGATCTTTTCATTTTGAATGCACTTTATTGTTAAAAATGGGATTTTGCGAATAAAAATCTCAAACAATATAAAAAATCTGTGAGGGAAATATTTGAAGATTAATTTTGTTTTTGTTGTTTGTGTTTTGCTTATATGGTCTGTTTCTTTTGTATCAGCAGAATATTGGTGTCAAACACTACACAGATGACATTTCAAAGATCCCTGAAAACCTGCGACCCGATCTAAGTACGTATCAAAGTATTCAAAATCCCCATGAAAAAAACACAATTCAAAAAACAGTTATGGATACTAAGGACAGGATCACGCCTGACTTTCTTGCAATAAAAAAAAATGAAATTGATCATGAATATAAGACCCTTGCTAAAAAAAACAGGGCCCTGTCTGAACAGAAAAATGAACTTGATGAAAAAGAATATAACGTTCTTGCAACCCAGTTAAATATTGAAATCAAGCAATACCAGAAAAAAAAAGATCTTTATGAAGAACTTGTTGAAAAATATAATAAACACATTGCAGAATAAAAAATGATGCCCTGTTAGAATTTAATCAGGTGCGTTTCTCAAGTGAGGTCAGGCTTGCGTTCTCAAGCCTGACCCCGTTATTTAGTTATTTTTTAGCATTTTTTAATGATGCCTTGATAAACTCCCTGAACAGAGGGTGTGGATTCTGAGGTTTGGATTTGAATTCAGGGTGGAATTGACATCCAAGATACCATGGATGATCTTTAAGCTCGACGATTTCTACTAGTTCGTGGTCAGGAGATGTGCCACTGATGACAAGCCCGGCTTCCTCTATCAACCTGTCTTTATACTCATTGTTAAATTCAAAGCGATGTCTATGCCGCTCTGAAATTTCTTCTTGTTTATAGGCTTTCATGGCAAAGGTATCAGGAACAAGTTTACACGGATATGCCCCAAGGCGCATGGTTCCCCCTTTATCAGAGTCCTCATCACGTTTTTCAAGCTTTTGGGTCTGCTCGTCATACCATTCTTTCATCAGATAAATGACCGGATATGGCGTATATGGGTCAAACTCCTGTCCATTGGCATCTTCAAGTTTAAGAATGTTCCTTGCAATCTCAATCACGGCCATATGCATGCCAAGACAGATTCCAAAATAGGGCACTTTATGCTCTCTTGCATATTGTGCCGCAATAATTTTTCCTTCAATCCCCCTTGAGCCAAATCCACCTGGGACAAGAACTCCATCGCTTTTTGAAAGTATTTCCACAACATTGTCCGCTGTCAGGGTTGTGGAATCGACATATTGCAAATTAACTCTGGCATCATTGGATATTCCTCCGTGGGAAAGTGCTTCATTCAGACTTTTATAACTTTCCGTCAGGTCAACATATTTGCCTACTATAGCGATATTAACTGAAAACCTTGGATTTTTCAGCCGGTCAACCACTTCTACCCATTCATCCAGCCTTGGTGCCCTGGCCCAGATGTTCAGTTTTTTTAATATCTTATCACCTAGCCCCTCTTTATTGTAAACCAGAGGAACTTCATAAATACAGTCCACATCTTTTGCCGTAAATACATCATCTGCACCCACATTACAAAAAAGTGCAATTTTCGCTTTAATTTCTGGGGACAGGTAGCTTTCAGTCCTGCAAAGAAGGATATCCGGCTGGATGCCAATGCTTCTAAGTTCTTTAACACTATGTTGTGTGGGTTTTGTTTTTACTTCACAGGCGGTTTTAATATATGGCACAAGGGTAAGGTGTATATAGATAACATTAGATGCTCCCACATCTGCCTTAAACTGCCTTATTGCTTCCAAAAAAGGCAAAGATTCAATATCACCAATGGTACCGCCGATCTCAACAATCACGACATCAGCGTCATCAGATACAAGGCAAATGCTCTTTTTTATTTCATCGGTTATATGAGGAATAACCTGCACCGTCCCACCCAGATATTCGCCTCTGCGTTCTTTGGTAATCACCAGGTCATAAATTTTACCGGTTGTAAAATTATTATTCTTACCCAGCTTGGCATGGGTGAATCTTTCATAATGGCCCAAATCAAGATCTGTTTCCGCCCCATCATCTGTTACAAACACTTCTCCATGCTGAAACGGATTCATTGTCCCGGGATCAACATTTATATATGGATCAAGTTTTTGTATGGTGACCGTCAGGCCGCGGCTTTCAAGAAGCATTCCTATGGCAGCAGATGCAAGCCCTTTACCTAAAGATGACAATACACCACCGGTAACAAAAATATACTTGGTATTTTTAGCCATTATCCCTCTCTTGTTTAAGGTTATTCATATAGTTTTTTAAAATCTTCCAGCCGTTTGTCAAGTTCATCAACCTGTTTGGTATTCTCACCTATTGGATCAGAATTATTTACAGGATATAATCGTTCAATATACCCGATATCAAATAAAGACTGTGAAGCCCCTGATTTCAAATCCAAACTTCTCAAATCCACCGTGGCAAATAATTTATCGTCTAAAAAAATACTGACCTGCATAGGATACCAGGTCCTGCTGAACCGCTGCCAATTGTGATATAAAAATTCAGCCTTCAGTCCATTTTTTTCAACCACATATCTTATGGGGAAAATAGTATCCTTTTCTATCCAGAGCCCTGAAAAGGATTCCCCTTTTGAAAAAGGACGGCCTATTACATAACAAATGGTATCATTATATCTTTGAAAGGTTACTTTGTCCGTATCAACCCCTGCCAGACTAATCTGGGTTAAAAGGCTTTCATAATCACGGGAAAAAAGGATATCTGTATACAGATCCACCAACAGCTTATCATGCGAAACAATAACTCCATCCATCACTTTTATAAATCTGAAATTAGATTCAACTGTGAAACTTGTTATGGTATCAGAAATGATTTCAGATCGAAGCCGGTTGGGGTATTCGTAAATCAATTTTTCATTTAATTCTATATACTCTTTTTGGGTGTCCTGGTAATTTATTATTTTTTTTGTCTGAAAGGCTTCAATACCAACAGGCTGTTTGATCTTCTCTACAACAAGGTGAAGTAGGTGGGGCGCCTGGGGGACAAATGCCTCAGCCATTCCCCTCATCAGGGTGAAAAACAGCACGAAAAAAGTCGAAAAAAATCTCTTTTTCATATTCTAAAGATAACTCGTAAATTAAAAATCATACAAAAAGATTTTCAGGAAACGATGCACTTTCTCCCAGCATTTCTTCAATCCTGATAAGTTGATTATATTTAGCCACTCTGTCACTTCTGGACATTGATCCCGTTTTTATCTGTCCGGAATTTATACCCACGGCAAGGTCGGCAATAAAAGAGTCCTCTGTTTCTCCTGATCGATGGGAAACAATAGTTGTATAACCCGATTCCTTAGCCATTTGAATTGTATCCAGGGTTTCTGTGACCGTTCCGATCTGGTTCAATTTAATCAGGATTGAATTTGCAATTCCCAGTTCAATTCCTTTTTGAAAAATATCAGGATTTGTTACAAAAATATCATCACCAACGATCTGTATGGAATTCCCAAGCCGTTCGGTCATAATTCCCCATGAATCCCAATCTCCTTCAGCAAGGCCGTCTTCTATGGAATATAAAGGATATTTTTCAATCAGACGTTCATAATAATCAATCAAATCAATGGCTGAAAGCTCCTTGCCTTCTGATGCAAAGATATATTTGCCATCTTTATAAAATTCTGAAGCAGCAGCATCAAGTGCGATACCTATATCCTTACCAGGTCTGTAACCGGCTGCCTCAATGGCATTGATTATATATTCCAATGCTTCTTCATTGGATTTAAGATTTGGGGCAAATCCACCTTCATCCCCTACTGCTGTACTCAATCCTTCCCCTTTCAATATCTTTGCAAGATGATGAAAGGTCTCAGCACCCATTCGAACAGCTTCTGTAAGAGAACCTGCACCAAAGGGAAGAATCATGAATTCCTGAATATCCAGATTGTTTGCTGCATGGGCCCCGCCATTTATAATATTCATCATGGGAACGGGCAATAATCTGGCATTAATTCCGCCCAGATGCTGGAACAATGGGATTTCACATGCGTTGGCTGCTGCTCTTGAAGCTGCCATGGACACGCCTAAAATAGCATTTGCACCCAGTCTTGATTTATTTTCAGTGCCATCAATATCTATCATGGTTCTGTCAAGACCTGCCTGATCCATGGCATCGTATCCAATGATTTCAGGTGCTATTACTTCATTTACATTGGCAATTGCGTTTAAAACACCTTTGCCTAGAAAACGATTTTCAACTTTATCCCGAAGTTCCAAAGCTTCTCTTGTGCCGGTTGAGGCACCGGAAGGAACTGCTGCCCTACCCTTTGCACCACAGGCTAAGACAACATCCACTTCAACAGTTGGATTACCTCTGGAATCAAGTATTTCCCTTGCCCTTACATCAATTAATTCCGTCATGGTGCCCCCTTGCATAAATATGTATTTGGCTTAAAATTTTTATAAAATAATCATGATTTTTTCTGCCACCCATTCATATCAAGATATATTATGACATTCAAGGCTATTATTAAATTATCTATTCAATTTTGTTTCAATTTCCGGCCATCATAGCTTCTATATCTTCCTTGGGTGTCGTTATTGGTTTAATATCAAATTTTTCAACAAGCGCATTTGCAATACCAGGTGACAAGAAACCCGGAAGTGTAGGCCCAAGACGTATGCCCTTGACACCCAGTGAAAGAAGTGCCAGAAGAACCAATACTGCCTTTTGTTCATACCATGCGATATCAAATGATATTGGAAGATCATTAATATCATCAAGCCCGAAAGCCTTCTGTAATTCCATGGCAACAACTGCAAGGGAGTAGGAATCATTACATTGACCCGCATCAAGAACCCTTGGAATACCATCTATTTCACCCAGATCAAGTTTGTTATATTTATACTTTGCACAACCTGCCGTCAGGATTACAGCATCTTTTGGCAGCTCCTGGGCCACCTGAGTATAATAATCCCGGGTTTTATGCCTGCCATCACACCCTGCCATAACAATAAACCGCTTAATGGCACCGGACTTAACGGCTTCAATCACTTTATCGGCAAGAGATAGAACCTGGCTGTGGCCAACCCCCCCTGTAATCTGCCCTGTTTCAATCTCCTGCGGAGGAGCACATGTTTTGGCCATGTCTATGAGTCTTGAAAAATCTTTTTGACCACCTTCTTGTCTGTCGGGAATATGGGGAAGGCCATCAAATCCGACAGCGCCTGTTGTAAAAAGTTTATCTTTATATTCTGATTTTGGTGGTACAAGACAATTGGAAGTAAAAAGCACAGGCCCATTAAATTTTGCCATATCTTCCTTCTGTAACCACCAGGCACTGCCATAATTACCAAAAAGGTGGGTATGTTGTTTGAGTTTAGGATAATAATGTGCGGGAAGCATTTCACTATGAGTATAGACATCAACTCCCTTACCCTTAGTCTGCTCAAGCAGCTCCTCAAGATCCACCAGATCATGTCCGGTGATCAGGATGCCGGGGTTTTTCCCGACCCCGAGATTGACCTGTGTAATCTCAGGGGTTCCATAGGCAGTGCTGTTGGCTTCATCAAGGAGGGCCATTGTTTTTACGCCCATTTCACCGGTTTTAATAACAAGGTTGAACAAATCTTCCTGGGATTTGTCCTCATCAACCAATGAAGCAAGAGCTTCCATAAGGAATTCAAAAATTTCCCTGCACGACTTTTTTATTTGATATGCATGTTCTGCATAGGCAGACACACCCTTCAACCCATATAGAATTGTGGCCTTTAATGAGCGCTCATCTTCATTTTCAATCTCCAGCCACCCTCCCGTGCCTTTATCTGCTTTTGCCAGAAGGTCCTCATCATCAACAGGTACCCAGGTGGCACATTCAGGAACCAAAGAAGAAAATTGAGTGCCATTTTTTTGTTTATAGGCATTAAGGAATTGATCTTTTAACCTATCCCTCACATCAATCCCTTTTTTGATAAACCCGATAAAATCTTCTCTGTCAAAATTAGCATTGGTAATGGTGGCAAAAAGTCCCTTATCAATAAAAAAGCCTGCTTCATTATCATAAATATCAAATGTCTTTGCTTTATATCCCCAAACGGAAATGCCCTTTAGCACCCAAATAAATAAATCTTGAAGATTTGCAACCTCAGCTGATTTTCCGCACATTCCCTGCTTCATGTTGCAGCCTTTGTTTTTCATTGTTTCCTGGCATTGATGACAAAACATGGACATGGTATTTTCTCCTTATTGAAAAACTGTGAAATTTATTTAGTGTTTGAACGAAAACTCACCCATCTGCTTCGTTGCTACGAAACCCTGCCAAATTATAAAACTGGCCTCATGTACAGTAGTACACTCCGGTTTCAGAATTTCTTGCGCCTTGCATATGGGCAACTTTTTGCCCAAACACGGGTTTTCGGTAAAGCACTATTTAGACTTATTTGATCCTTTTGATTTATTTGATCCTTTTCATTAATTTGCTGCGACCCTGATGTTATTCATTCATGTTTTATAGTACAATTAACACAATCATTATAAAGTTTCCAAAAAAAAATTAATAGTCTGAGAATAGGTCAAGGTTTTTTCTTAGTCTTGACAAATAAAAACGTCTCTTATATTTAGAAAAGTTGTTCTGATTTTACATATATTAACTATAAAGGAATTTTTTTGATGAACATTTTATTTTTTGGACCAAATGGCAGTGGCAAAGGAACCCAGGGGTCAATCCTGAAAGATAAATATAATTTTGCACACATTGAATCCGGCGCTATTTTCCGCGAAAACATTAAAGGCGGAACAGAACTGGGTAAAAAAGCAAAAGAATATATTGATAAAGGGGACCTGGTTCCTGATGATATTACAATCCCAATGGTTCTTGACAGAATAAAACAAGATGACTGCAAAAACGGATGGCTTCTGGACGGCTTCCCCAGAAATAAAGTTCAGGCTGAAAAACTTCATGCATCCTTGGAAGAAGCAGGGATCAAACTCAGTTATGTTATTGAAATGCTTCTTGACAGGGAGATTGCAAAAAACAGAATCATGGGCCGTCGCCTATGCGAAAACGACAACAACCACCCAAACAACATTTTTATTGATGCCATCAAACCGGATGGGGATAAATGCAGAGTTTGCGGAGGTGGTTTAACCAAACGTGATGATGACCAGGATGAAGCTGCAATTGATAAACGCCATTCCATTTATTATGACACAGATACTGGTACACTTGCATCTTCCTATTATTTCAAAGATGTTGCAGCCAAAGATGATACAGTCAAATACTTCACACTGGCCGGTGAAAAAGCACTGCCGGAAGTGACTGCAGAATTAATTTCCAAACTATAAATATTGTAAACTTTTCCTTGCTTTTAGGGCATTAGTTTGTTACTAAGTTCGGTTATAAATATCTCGGTATTTAAATACACTATGAAAGGGGCGATGTTTTTTGAAGGAAATTACAGTAACGGTTATTGACAACGATGTTGAAAGAGCATTAAGAATATTGAAGAAAAAAATCCAGAATGATGGCCTCTTCAAACGTCTTAAAGTGAAAAAACATTTTGAGAAACCATGTCAGTTAAGACGACGCAAAATGAGAGAAGCAATGAGAAGACAAAGGATTGCTGCCTCAAGATCACGTAGAAGAAACAGCTAATCCATTAAAATTCACCCGGTATAAATTATTTAATAAATAACTTATACCGGGTTTTTTATTGACAAAATGAAAAGAATTGCCTACCAACGCTGTCTTGATAAAATTTACAAACTTGGCCGTTTCGGCATCAAGCTTGAGCTTGATACTATTTTAAATATTTTAAAATTTTTAAATGATCCCCAGAAAAACTATCATCTGGTCCATGTGGCCGGTACCAATGGCAAGGGGTCCACTGCCACATATATTGCATCAATCCTGGAAAAAGCCGGTTTTAAAACAGGCCTGTATACCTCACCACATCTGGTTAAATTCAATGAACGCATAGCAATTAACGGCAAACAAATTTCAAACGACCAGATTGTTGCCGCCTATGAAGCAGTTCATGTTGCGGATATCGGGAAAAGAAAAGCCACTTTTTTCGAAATTGCAACTGCCATGGGATTTTACCATTTTTCAAAAGAGACTGTGGATTTTGCAGTTATTGAAACAGGTATGGGTGGTCGATTTGATGCTACAAATGTCATCAACCCTGAAGTGAGTGTTATTACCAATCTGTCTATTGAACATACAGATTATCTGGGGTGTACCATAAAAGCCCTTGCCCTGGAAAAAGGCGGTATCATCAAACATGACACACCTGCTGTTATTGGTGTGTCTCAGCCTTCAGGGCTTACCGTCATAAAACAGCTTGCTAAAGAAAAATCAGCTGATCTGTTTATCTATAAAAAAGATTTTTCAATCAGAAAAAATCCAAAACAAAACACTTATTCATACCGCGGATTGAACAAAAGCTTTCACAACCTTATAAAACCTTTGCCCGGAGATCACCAGAAAGAAAACTTAAGTCTCGCCCTTGCCGCCTGTGAACTGATTTTTAAAAAATTAAAAAAAACCAACAAAAAATACAATTTTAATGAGAGGCTTGTTCAAGATGGTCTCTCCATTACTAAATGGCCGGGAAGACTTGAACATATCAGCCAAAACCCTCTGGTAATTCTTGATGGAGCACACAACCTTGTGGCCGCAAAAATGCTTGGGAAATATTTATCATCAACATTGAAAAATAAAAGGCTGACACTGGTTCTTGGAATCCTTGATGACAAGCCCTATGAAAAAATGCTTAAAAGCCTTGTTCCCTGTGCTCAACATATCATTATCACAAAGGCAAAAATCAACAGAAGCCTTGACACCTCAATATTAAAAGAAGCTGCCAAAAAATTTACCCTTTGCCCTGTCACTATTATTGAGGATGTAAAAGAGGCTGTTACCCATGCCATTGACACTTCAAATGCAGAAGATGCGATTTGTATTGCGGGATCACTCTATGTTGCAGGAGAAGCTAAAGAGAAATTTGATAATGACCTTGCACATTAATCATGGTTTAAGTATTATATGAATTTCGCGCTCGTAGCCCAGAGGATAAGGCGTCAGCCTCCGAAGCTGAAGATCGCTGGTTCGATTCCAGCCGGGCGCACCAAACAACCCTATGAATTCATCACTTAAAATAGGCCTTATAAGCTATCGAAGTAACCCCCACTGCGGTGGGCAGGGTGTCTATATCAGGCACTTAAGCCATGCCCTTGCCGATCTTGGTCACAGGGTAGAGATCATTGCAGGGCCACCTGATCCATTATTAAATAACCAGGCAAATAATAATGTTACACTTACCATGCTTAAAACACTGGATCTTTATAATCCCGAAGACCTTTTCAGGACACCAACCCTAAATGAACTTGCAGACCCCATTAACCTGCTTGAATGGCTTGATGTATCCTTCATGGGCTACCCAGAACCCATGACCTTTGGAATGCGGATGAAAAAACACCTTAGAGAAACAAAAAAGGAATATGATATCATCCATGACAACCAAAGTCTTTCTTATGGTATTATGTCCCTGGCTAAAAGAATGCCGGTTACAGCAACCATTCATCATCCCATGACAGTGGACAGAAGACTTGCAGTCCAGAGTACAAAATCTTTTTTAAAAAAAATAAAGGCCTTAAGATGGTATTCATTTATCAATATGCAAAAAAGAGTGGCAAAAAAACTGTCCTGTATCATAACTGTTTCCCAAAGCAGCAAAAAAGATATTGCAAAAGAATTCAATATACCTGAATCAAAGTTCAAAACCATTCCCATAGGCATTGATACAAATAATTTTTATCCCATCCAAACCATCAAAAAACAGCCCAATCGCATCATTGTAACCAATAGTGCCGACACCCCTTTAAAAGGACTCTACCATCTTCTCTTTGCCATAAAAGGGGTTTTGAAAACAAGACAGGTTAAGCTTGTTGTTATTGGCAGCCCCAAGAAAAATGGCGGCATTGAAAAACTGATTAAAAAACTTGAAATAGGACAATACATTAAATTCACCGGCCGAATTGATCAAGACCAATTTGTACTTGAGTATGCCAAAGCAAGTCTTGCAGTTGTGCCCTCTTTATATGAAGGTTTTGGGCTTCCCGTGGGGGAAGCCATGGCCTGCAGGATACCTGTGATCTGTACCACAGGTGGTGCTTTACCTGAAGTTGCCGGAGATGCGGCAAAGCTTGTGCCGCCTGCAGATGCAAAGGCGATGGAAACGGCTATTTTGGAGTTGCTGGACGATGCTTCCCAGTGCGAAAGACTTGCCGAAAAAGGATATCAGCGGGTATTAAAAGAATTCACATGGGAAAAAACCGCCATCCGGACAATTAAGGCTTATAGAGAGATTATCAATGATTACCATTGATTTCAGCAAGCTCGATATAAGCCCGGATGCCAAAATCCTGGATATTGGATGTGGAGAAGGCCGGCATACCATCAAGGCATGCCAACAAAAAGATACCATTTGCATTGGAGCTGATTTCGTTTTTAAGAACCTTGTTGAAACAAAAAATAAACTTGCATTTCATAAGAACTTCAACGATCTTAAATGCAAAACTATTGATCTTTCCTGTATGGATGTGACAAAGCTGCCGTTTAAAAACGACAGCTTTGATTCTATTATCTGTTCTGAAGTTTTAGAACATATTCCTGATGATGCAATGGCCATATCAGAGCTAATCAGGATTTTAAAGCCAAAAAAAATTCTTGCTGTCAGTGTCCCTAGATGCTGGCCGGAGAAAATCTGCTGGCTTTTATCAGATGAATATTTTAACGCCAACATGGGACATGTTAGAATTTACAAAAAAAAATCTTTGATTAAAACAATTGAATCTTTTGGGGTAAAGCATTATGCCTGTCATTATGCCCACAGCATCCATGCCCCTTTCTGGTGGCTCAAATGCTTTTTCGGACCCAACAGAACTGATTCAAAACCAGTGAATCTTTATCACAGAATACTTGTCTGGGATTTAATGAAAAAACCAAAATTTACTAGTTTCATTGATAAATTGCTAAACCCTGTTCTGGGGAAAAGCCTGGTTCTCTATTTTAAAAAATTGTAAAATTTGATAGACTTAGGATCAATTTATATAATTTTCGACTCTCATGGAGATCAACAATGAATCGACTGTTTTTTATTATCCTGGTTTTTTTTGCCATATCCCTTGTTCAATCCTGCGTCACAACTAAAAAATCAATAAAGAGAAAAGATCCTTTAATAGGACAAATAATTAACACCAAAACAAATAAAGCTATGGGTTTTGAATCCCTGATCAAGGATTTAAGCCTTTATGATGTGATCTATCTCTCTGAAAAGCATGACAACCCTGAACATCATCATATTCAGGAAAGGGTCATCCGCGAATTAATCGAACAAGGATTAACCCCTACCCTTGGGTTTGAATTTTTTTCCATGGAAGACACTCCTGATCTGCTCAATTTTGTTGATTCTGGAAAAGTTGCCCATTCGGAAAAAATAGAAAAAATTATAGAGGCTGATCTGAGAAAAAAACTGCGATGGGATAGCCAGTCAGATAAGATGTGGAATTATTATTACTCTCTTTTAAAAATTACAAAAAAAAATCAGCTCCCCGTTGCAGGAATTGATCTGCCCGAGACATTGAAAAAAAGAATTACAAGCAAAGGAATAAAGGGTATCAGTTCCCTTGAAAAAGAGCAGGTCTTTACAACACCATTATCGGATGAGAGTTACAAAGACTATATGTTCTCTATTTTCAAAGCGGTTCACTGCGGCATGGGAAATAAAAAAATGCAATCCCGGCTGTATGGTACCTGGGTTGCAAGAAATGACCAGATGGCACACTCCATAACCCGATTGTATAAACATCGTAAAGGACCCATAGTCATCATTATTGGCGGAGGTCATACCGAACATGGTCTTGGTGTTATTGACAGGGTTACAAAAGTTAATAAGACCATTAAACAGGTCAACCTTGCTTTAAAGGAAATCAGTGTAAGCCCATCAAATTTAGAGGAATATGTCCTTCCCCTGGAGCTAAAAGGATTTGAAAAATTGCCACCGGCAGATTACCTTTGGTTCACCCAGAGGGTTTCATATGCTGACCCTTGCGAAGAATTTAAAAAATCTTTAGAAAAAATGAAAAGAAAATCTGATAAATTATAGTTTCAAATTACTTGCACTTTTTCCAACAATATTATATCCGAAAAGAAGCTCCACTTGAAATAAATAAATAAATATAGTAACTATTCAGCTCTTATGCTTGACGTCGCCCTGTCTGATAGATATTTTTTTTCGATGCTAAACGCTTAACCTCCTGAAAATATCTATCAGACAGGGCTTTGAGATAACCGCTTTTAACAGGCTGAACAATTACAAAATATACACTATTTAATGCCTGAACAGGAACAATCAAATCCATCAATCTAAAAAGGAGATAACCGATGGATAAATTTTCAAGAAGAAAGTTTTTATTTTTTTCTGCTTCATTTTCTCTATTGTTTCCTCTAAGGGGATTTGCACAGGCAGTTTTAAACAATTCCCCCATACTTGGTTATCCCGATACATTGTCGGTCCTGAAAAAAGCATTTCACTCGGAAATGATTGCCCACAAGCATTATCTTAAATTCGTCGACAAGGCCATGACTGAAAGCTATCCCAATATTGCTTATTTATTTCATTCTTTTTCATTCTCAGAAAAAATCCATGCAGACAATTATAATCGAATCATCAATAAACTGGGCAGTAAAATTAATACCATCCCCCTATTGATCAATGTTCGTGATACAAAATCAAATCTAACAACTGCGGCCCATAAAGAAATGGAAAAAATTCAGACAACCTATCCTGCTTTTTTAAAAAAATTGGCCACAGAAGAATATGAAGAAGCCATCACCCATTGCATGTATTCATGGAAATCTCACCGCCAGCATGAAAAAAAAATAAAAACCATTCAAAAATATACTAAATTTTATTTTGGATCTGTAGCTAAAAAGATAGAAGGACTGTCCCTTGATTTTCATGTGTGTGAAATATGTGGTTCAACCATTGATGAGGAGCCTAATTCTCCTTGTGATATTTGTAATAAATCTATGTCACATTATCAAAAAATAAACAGGCCGGTATGAAATAAAAATCTATCGGGCAGCAATGTTAAGGGGCTTTCCAATAGCAAATTGGCATTGCTATAAAAACAGATGGGTCAGGTCAATAGGGTTCAATTGTGATTAAATCTTGTTTTAATTAGGAAGGCCTCATGCGATCAGATAGGTTGCAGTACCCGTGGCAATCCTGATTTCTTTTTCATTATACAAATCTATTTTTGCAACAACAATCCTTGAACCGGCCCTGATGATCCTGCTTTTGCATTTAAATGAGATGCCTTTACCCGGCCTTAAATAATCCACGCGCATGTCTATGGTTGCAGAGGATGTCAATTTTCTATCAATGATATCGAGGGGTTGGCCATGGTGAGATTTTGCACAGGAAATAAGAGCGGAAAGTCCACCTGTTAAATCTATAACCGATGCTGTTACCCCCCCGTGAAGGATTCCAGCCGTTGGATTTCCTATAAGATCTTTTGTCATATTAAAACTTGTGACAGCCTGGCCGGTTTCGTAATCCAAAAGATCAATATCAATACCAAGAACCTTGTTGAATGGGAGCAACTCAAGATAATATTTTCTTATTTTTTCAAGCACTGATTCTATCATTACAATAGTTTCCTTATTTTCTTTTCAAGACACCCAGGGTCCTTGTCATTTCCAGTTCTTCATAATCTCCTGATTGAATGGCGATTTCATATACCCTCCGGGGAGCTTGACCTCCTTTTTCAGGATCCATAAAAATATCATGAATTACCAGAAAACCTCCTGGTTTAATATGGCAGGCCCAGGTAAGAAAGTCTTCATGGCATGCTTCAAAGGAATGCCCTCCATCTATAAACAGCATTGAAATTGGTGTTTTCCACATTTTCCCGGCAATATTTGACGATGTAACAATTGGCACAACAGTATCTTCAAGCTCTGTTTTGGTGATGGTTTTTTGAAAAAAAGGAAAAGTGTTCACCCTTGATAATCTGGTGTCAAACAAGTCAGGATCAAAATATTCTTCGCGGGGCTGCTGCTCCTCAGATCCCTTATGGTGATCAATGGAGAAGAGAAGAGAATCTTTTTCTTTGCATGCAGATCCGATTAGATAAGCAGATTTGCCGCAATAGCTTCCGATTTCAAGAACCGGTCCAATTATTGAAGCCTGAAGCGCTATATGGTAGAGTCTTTTTGCCTCATCTTTATCCATAAAGCCCTTGATATTATCCCACACCCCAAAATCAATCTTCATCATAACTTTTGACAAGTATTTCTCTGGATTTTGAACCCACCTGAGGACCTACGATCCCCTCGAATTCCATTATTTCAACCAGCCGTGCAGCCCTGTTATAACCTATGCGAAGGCGGCGCTGAACAAAAGATATAGATGCCTGTCTTGTTTTGGTCACCAGGGCAACTGCTTCATCATATTTTTCATCATAGTCAGATTCGTCAAATCCTTTGTCCCCGTCATCACTATCATTTATTGTAATATCTTCAATATAATCCGGCGCTCTCTGGTCTTTTAAAAATTTAGTCACCTTGGCGATCTCTTTTTCAGAAATATAGGCACACTGAATTCTGACAAGTTTTCCTGTTCCAGGAGGACAAAACAGCATATCCCCGTTTCCCAGGAGACTCTCAGGTCCCCCACCGTCAAAAATGGTTCTGGCGTCAACCTTGGAAGATACCTGGAATGAAATCCGGGTGGGAAAATTTGCTTTAATACTTCCTGTAAGCACATCGACAGAAGGTCTCTGGGTGGCAATAATTAAATGAATCCCTGCTGCCCTGGCCATTTGTGCAAGTCTGGTCAATGCAAATTCAACATCTTTTGAGGCAACCATCATGAGATCTGCCAGTTCATCCACAATAACGACGATGTAGGGAAGTTTTTTAAATAGTTCTTTGTCGTCTACATCTGGATTTTTTACCTTATCATCACTCTGAGAAGCCACCATATGGTTATACTGGACAATATTTCTAAACCCTGTCTGTTCCAGCAGTTCATATCGCCGTTCCATTTCCCTGACCGCCCAGAAAAGAGCATTGGTTGCCTTTTTCATGTCTGTAACTACAGGAGAAATCAAATGAGGAATATCATTATATACTGAAAGCTCAATACGCTTGGGATCAATCATGATCATTTTAATATCATCTGGTGTGCCTTTATACAAAAGGCTGATAATCATTGCATTTAATCCAACACTCTTGCCTGTTCCTGTGGCACCGGCAATTAGAAGATGGGGCATGGAATCCATTTTTGTGACCATGGGCTTTCCCAGAAGATCTTTTCCAAGTCCCAGAGTCAGCACTGATGGTGACAGGGCAAAATCCTTTGATGCCATCAATTCCCTTAAATTAACGATTTCTCTTTCTTCATTTGGTATCTCGATTCCAACGACATCCCGGCCCGGTATTGGGGCTACGATCCGAATGCTTATGGCACTTAAGGCCAGGGCAAGATCATCCGACAAACCAGCGATCTTAGAGATTTTGATTCCAGATGCCGGTCGATACTCAAAAGTTGTTATGACAGGCCCAGGAAGTATTTCAACTACCTCTCCAGACACGTTAAAGTCGTTGAGTTTACTTTCTAAAATCCTGCTTTTCTCTTTCAACAGGTCTGTATCAATATTTTTTTCAACCTTTTTTTTCTCATCCAGAAATGAAATCAAAGGAAGATTAAATTCAACTTTTTCCCGGATATCGTTAAATTCCACATCCGGTATAAAGTCTGAATCTTTTTCTTCCAATTCCACTATTGTCGGCTCAAAAACATCTTTGAGAATTGGCAAATCTTCTGTTTCCGGGATCCTTTCTGGAATTTTTATAATGATTTCTTTTTTTGTAACAGCAGGAGTGATATCAATTTCTTTTTTGACTTCTTCTCTTTTTCTCTTCCATTTTTTAACCGTTTTATTAAAGAAATCTATAAAATTATAAAAACCATCTGTTATAAGTTTTAAAAGCTCAATGGTCTTCTTCCTTAAAAATATTCCCAACGAAATAATGGATATCCCAGTGGCAAAAATAAAGCCGGTGCTGAAGAAAAACAGTAAAACTATAATACAGCCGGTGGTATTGGCGTATTTTAACAAAAAAGAAGTAAAGGAATTTCCAATTATACCACCCGAGGATATGCTTGTCCCTAAAACCGGGTAGTCGTCTTGAAAAAGAAACAATATACCGCCCGTGCAAATCATTAAAAAAAGACCACCTAAAAAAGTCAGCAGAATTATTTTTACAGATCTTCCCTTTAATAACCATACACTGATAAGGCCTAAGATTAAAGGAATCCAGAATGCACCCATTCCAAACAAAAAAATAAAAAACCCGGCAAAATGGGCTCCTAACAACCCAAAAGCGTTGTGGATATTATCTGGAATATTGAAAAAATTGTTTGCTACACATGGATCTGATGCATGATAGGAAAAAAGGCTGACCGAAGTTAATACAATGGAAAAAAAAAGGAGTATACCATAAAGTTCTTTTTTCATACTTCAATAATTACTGGTACAATTAAGGGTTTACGGTTTATGGTAAAAGCAAAGTATTGTTTCAGAGCTCTTTGCATTTTTTTTCTAAGTTGTTCAATTCGAGATTTGCTTCCTGGTTCTATTTCTTCGACAATTTCAAGGATAACACACTGAGCATCATCAATCAGATGTCCTGTGGCAGAGTCAAAAATAAACCCTTTTGAAATCAATTCCGGTCCGTAAAGAACAACGCCTGTCTCCTCATCAATGATCATGGTTACAACAACAAGCCCGCCTTCTGAAAGTTCACGTCTCTCCTTTAAAACACTTCTTCCTACATCTCCGATACCTTTACCGTCAACAAGAATTCTACCTGTATGAACTCGACCATCCAACCTGCCGCCATTCTTATCAAAGGCAATAACCTTACCATCTTCTGCTACAATGACATTCTCTCTTGGCATTCCCATTTTTTCTACTAGTCTTGCATGAACTACCAAATGCCTGTATTCACCATGAATAGGTATGAAATATTCGGGTTTGGTCAAATTCAACATCAATTTGAGCTCTTCCTGATGTGCATGGCCAGATGTATGGATCTGTGCAATTTTTGAATACACCACATCCGCTCCTCTGCGGTAAAGCCTGTTGATAACTCCGGAAATGGCCTTTCCATTTCCCGGGATATCTTTGGATGACAGAATCACACTATCACCCTTTTTAATTTTAATATACTTGTGTATGCCGGAAGCCATCCTTACCAGAGCTGACATTGGCTCCCCCTGGCTGCCCGTTGTAATAACGACAATTTGGTCATCTCTGTATTTACCGATCTGTTTTATATCCAGCACGGTATCGGGTGGACAATTGATGTGCCCAAGTTCAGTTGCAACATTAACAATCTGCTCCATGCTCCGACCATTGAAAATGACCTTGCGATGACTGCGAACAGCTATATCAATCACCGCTTGTATCCTGAAGACGTTTGAAGCAAACAGTGCAACAATAACCCTGCCATTGGCAGCAGCAATAAGCTTTTCAAGATTTTTTGTCACATCCTGCTCAGAGGCTGTATAACCTTTGACTTCAACATTGGTGGAATCCGACATCAGGGCCAGAACACCTTTTTCACCCAGTCGTGCAAAACTTGAGATATCCGTGTTCTTCATTTTGTCTGCGTTATGGCTGATTCTAAAATCACCCGTATGAACAATGACACCTTCAGGCGTTTTTATTGCAAGCCCGACTCCATCAACCGTACTGTGGCTGACTCGGATAAATTCTATTTCAAAAGGATCTATTGAAATAGTCTCCCCGGGGTTCACAAGGTTTAAATCAACATATTTATTCAGGTCAAATTCAACTAGTTTATTTCTAGCTATCTTCAAAGTAAAAGCGGTTCCATATACAGGAATTCTGAATTCTTTTAACAGGTAGGGCAAAGCTCCTATATGGTCTTCATGAGCATGTGTAATAATAATACCATGGACCTTGTGGCGATTTTCCCTTATATAATCCAAGGCCGGGATTACAATATCTACGCCAAGCATGTATTTTTCGGGAAACATAAGTCCTGCATCAATGATAAACATGACCTCGCCATATTCAATCACCATCATATTCAGGCCGATTTCGCCAAGGCCACCCAAAGGAATAATTTTAAGCATTTGCATTCCCTGCAATGAAATTAGATACAAATACCAAGTTTTTCAAAAATTGAATCTGCCTGATCAATAATCCAGTCACGCTGCTCCTTTGTTGCATAGTCCATACAATCGCATTTTATATTTTTTTTAACTCTTACCAGAAATTCACAAGACAAATAAGTTTCTTCCAGTATCCAGGCAAAGACTTGGGGATGACACCCTTCATGCTTTTTTTGAATGGGTGTTAGCAACTCTGTGTCCAGTTCAAGCCAATAAATCCCATCCAGAGGAGACGATTCTAAATATTTATCTAGATAAGCTTTTAATTTTTGATAATCCGCCAACCGCAACCCATCTAATAAATACTGTTTCATAACAAATCTAATTATCACATATTAATTGGGATATGCAACCTGTAATGACAATAAATTAAGGGTTCAGACAGAAGACGGCCGTCTTTTACTCAAGGCCAGAAAATTACCGCCAACGACTAGAATCATGCCAAGAACTGCTGAAAGATTCCAGGCATACCCTTCAAAAAAGGATGACAGAACCAAGGCCACCACAGGAACCAGCATAATGGCGTAAGATGCTTTGTCCGCACCCAGAGAACCGATAAGGGTCAAATAACTGCCAAATGCAATGATGGATCCAAAAATAGACAAATAAAATAAAGAACCAACATATGGGATAGAATTCACAAAAGAAAACTCTTTTCCTAGGAATATGGCGATCACTGCCATAAGAATGGTTCCATATATCATTCCATAAGCATTTGCCTGAATTACTGGAATATTATTTTTTGTATTTCTGGCAGAGGTGATATTACCAAAAGAGGCCAGAAGAACGCTCACAAACCCTATAGAAATTCCAAACACCCCTTTGTCGGACAAATCAAAAGCCTTTATTTCAGGCATAAAAATCATGATAATACCGATAATACCCAGGACTGCTCCAGCTACCATTTTTTTTTCAACTGCAGTACCAAGAAAAATAGATCCATTGGCAATATTCATAAATACAATTGAAGAGAACAAAACGGCTACAAGACCGCTTGTCAAATATAATTCTGCCACATAAACAAGCCAATAGTTAACAGAAAACAGCAAGAATCCCAAAAGTGCCATAAACAAATGATCTTTTAAAGCAAACTTAAGATTCAGGCCTTTGACATAACAAAAAAACATAAGCAGGGCTGCTGCAAGTCCAAACCTGTAGACAACAGATACCATTGGGTCTACAGAACCCAATTGATATTTAATGGCAAGCCAGGTTGAACCCCAGACAATAACTGTAATTATATAAAGTGTGATATTTTTCATTTTAAAACTGACTTTTAATGAAAAAATAAATAAAAGGAATAAAAATAGCAGGTAGCATATTCCCTACTTTAAGCTTTTTTTCCCTTATCATATTTAAGCCTAATGCAACAATCAAAAGCCCACCGATTGCAGACATCTGGCTGATGACAGCGGGAACAAGCAAGGGTTTTAAAAGCCCTGCCATCAAAGTGATGGAGCCTTGATACAATAACACGGGGATGGAAGCGAAAAGGACACCGATGCCAAGGGATGAACTTAAAATTATTCCAACAATGCCGTCAAGGGTGGCCTTGGCAAACAAGGTGGCATGGTTTCCGGTAAGACCACTTTCAAGGGCGCCTACAATGGCCATGGAGCCTACACAATACATAAGTGAGGCAGTTACAAATCCGGCTGAAAAACTGGAGGTTTTCTTTGAAAATTTGGTTTCAAGATAATTACCCAGTCTTTCAAGATAATTTTCAATGCCAATCCATTCACCTATTAGAGGACCAAAAGCCAGGGCGACGATAATGATCACAAAATCATTGCACCCAAGGGCACTTTTTATCCCAATCAGAATAACAGCAAGGCCAATGGCCTGCATCACCGTCTGATTATATTTTTCAGGGATTCCGTTTCTAAATAATAATCCAATAAGGCCGCCTGCAATAATTGTCAGGCAATTTACAATTGTTCCCAGCACAAGATCTCCAAGTTCAGTTTGATTGTTTATTTAAAAAAAAGAGTCCTTAATATAGTCAACTCCGTTTTTAAACAGCTTGATACCAACGGTCATAGTCTGATCAAGTGGTTTACCCTCTCTTTTAAGACCTTGTGTATTCCGTGTCCAATCCGGATGATTTGTAAAATGGTTGTAGCCTTCGGGATGGGGCATCAAACCGAAAACTCTTCCTGTAGGATCGCAAATACCTGCGATATCTGAAAGAGATCCGTTTGGGTTTAAAGGGAAGGCTCCATTTGCAGGAATACCAGCAGCATCCGCATATTGAAACACTACTTGATTGTTTGCCAAAAGAGTGTCAACAACTGCTTTTTCTGCAATAAATTTTCCCTCTCCATGTCGAACCGGGTAATCTGCCATATCAATATCTTTTGTGAACACGCAAGGGCTTTTGCCATTAGCAGAAAGATGGACCCATTGATCCCTGAAATTTCCGCAGTCATTAAACGTAACGGATACGCTTCTTTTTGTGTAATCATTGTCCAGCCCCGGCAGCAGTCCAATATTAACAAGGGCCTGGAATCCGTTGCAAATACCAATAATTAGTTTTCCTTCATCCACAAAAGACAAAAGGTCATCACCTATATGGTTCTTAAGTTTTAAGGCCTGAATCACACCTGCTCCATGGTCATCTCCCCAGGAAAACCCTCCACCAAAGGCGAGGATATGAAAATCTTCCAACTTTATTTTTCCTGAAACCAGTCTGTTTATATGTATTTTGTGGGCACAAGCTCCTGCAAGCTCAAATGCATGGGCTGTTTCACTGTCACAATTTAACCCAAACCCAGTTAAAACCAGTGCGTTAACCTTTTTCATATCATGTCTCCAAAGGTTTTATTAAATGCTTGATCAAGTTTAGTCGTTGAAAGGTTTGCCACAGATTCGGCGTTAAGTCCAAAAATCTTTAAATGATCGTGAAGATCGGTTACAACCCCTATGCAGCTTGCTGCCATCCCTTTAAATAATTTTTCAAAAATAGATCTGTTTTCCAAGGGAATGGTAACAATAAACCTGCCTGCGGATTCTGAAAACAAAAGAGTTTCACTTAAAAGACTGCCCCGACTTTCATTCATTGGAAGATCTTTTAAATTGACTTCAAGACCCAGGCCACCGGCCATGACCATGTAAGATAAATGAACGCCAAGACCGCCCCTTCCAACTGCATGACAAGATGCCACAAGTCCTTTCTCAATGGCAGTTTGTACAGCTTTATAAACAATTTTGAATTTATCACAGTCAACATGGGGGACATTCAGTCCGATCCGATGAAAAATTTCATAAAATTCAGATGCTCCCAGTTCATTGGCAGTTTCCCCCAAAACGTAAACAAGGTCTCCTCCAACCTTTGGGTCCATGGACACGCACTTTGATATATCTTCAATGACGGATGTTGCTGAAAATTGAACTGTTTCAAGTGCTGAGACTTTAATTCGTTCGCCAAACGCTCCCTCAAGATGACCATCCACATACATGCTGTCCTTACCGGATAACAATGGAATTTCATATTTTTCACAGGTCTGTTTCAAGGCCCTACATGCCCTTACGAGTTGAGCTGCTTTAAATTTCCCGTCTGGATTTTTTATGGGATCAAATTGGATATTGGGCCAGCAAAAATTATCAAGCCCGCCAATATGGGCAAAATTTCCCCCAACAGACATCAATCTCCTGACTGCTTCGTCAATAGTACAGGACATCATATGAAAGGCATCAATTTTCGAATACCAGGGCAAAAGACTTTGTGAGAAAGCAAGCCCTTTTGGGGATGTAAGAACCGGCCTTGTTACACTGGCATCCGACGGAATATTGTGGTTTACACCCACCATGGGTTTTATCACAGAACCCCCCTGGACCTCATGATCATATTGGCGGATAATCCATTCTTTTGAGCTGATGTTTGGTCTTTCAAGCATCTTGAGTATCAATGTGTTGAAATCAGAAGGCGAACTGATAACCGGCTCTGCAAGACCTCTGGTTTCAGGCGGCAGCCAGATGGCATCAAACTCCCAGGAGGGAAACCCCTTATCCAGCAAATCCATATCAACATAGGCACAGGTTTGCTCTTTGTATTTGATGTGCAGCTTACCCGTATCTGTATATTCTCCTATCACAGTGCTTTCAACTTCATGTTCTGCTGAAAGTTCCATATACCTGTCAAGATGTTCAGGCTTAACAGCAATGGTCATCCTTTCCTGGGATTCTGAAATCCAGATTTCCCACATATCAAGCCCTTCATATTTTAAGGGCACTTTATCCAGCCACACCACGCATCCATTTGAGATCATGGCGGATTCACCAACAGATGAGGACAAACCTCCACCGCCATTATCAGTAATAAACGGCATCAGGCCTTCATCACGGCAAATCAAGAGAAAATCATGCATTTTTTTCTGTGTATAGGGATCACCTATCTGGACATGGCCTGCCGGTGTATTTTCCGAATAACTCTCCGAAGATGCGGTAACTCCATGTATGCCATCTTTTCCTACCCTGCCGCCGCTCATGATAATCAATTCGCCAGGAGATGTTTTTTTCTTATGGCTGAGCTCGCCTCTGACCTTACTTGGCATTATCCCCAGAGCCGTCACAAATACAAGGCTTTTGCCCATGTATCCCGGATTGAACAAAGTCTGACCAAAGGTGGTGGGAACACCACTTTTATTTCCCCCGTCCTTTACACCTTCTATTACACCATCAAGAAGTCGTCTTGGGTGAAGCGGCGGTTTTAAGGGGCCATTATAATTTATATCTCCCACACAATACCCGAAACTGCCCATGAACAGTTTGGATCCAAGTCCTGTTCCCATGGGATCACGATAAACACCAACAATACCGGTTATTGCTCCGCCATAGGCTTCCATATTAGAGGGTGAGTTATGAGTTTCGCCTGTAACCACATAATTATTTTCATCGTCAAACCTGCCAACACCTGCATTGTCCCACAATACTGAGATCACCCAGTCTTTTTTATCTTTGAGCCTTAAAGTGGGTTCCTGAATATAGGTTTTAAAAAGACTATTTTCAATGCACTCCTCATTATTGGAGATATCCGTGTACCTGAAGATTCCCTGAAAGGTATTATGGTTGCAATGATCGCTTCTGGCCTGGGAAATATATTCCAATTCCACATCTGTTGGTTCTGAAAGGTTCACCTGCCTTCTGGATTCCATTACTTTTGAATCCAGAAAATATCCTCTAATCACGGGGATATCTCTTGGATTCAGTGCCAGGTTTCTCTCATCTGAAATTTTTGCAAGCTGTTGATCTGACTCGATACTGAGAACCTCAAAACAGGGAGTATGGTCAAGCATAACCTTGGCAGGTTTTACATTGGCTCCAATATCCTTATCCCATTCTTTAATGGAAAAAACTTTAAACTGCTGAATGATGGTGTTTGATAAAAGCTCAGATGCAAGTTTTTCCACATCTTCAAAGACAAGCCCACTACTTTTAAGGCAATAACGTTTTGACGTGTATATACCCTCATCGGGCCCAAAACTTTTCCCCAAATGGTCCTGAACAGCTTCCATTGCAGTTGCGCCTGGATTGTCTTTTACCCCTGGCCTGAATCCAACCCAGATACACCAGGCAAATCCAATATCCAAGGGACTTAAGCTTGAAACCTGTGTTACAGGATTGGTGAGAATCTCATCTTTTATCTTTTCAAGTTGATTAAGATCCAAATCCGATTCAATTGTCACGATATTAATGCATCGTGCCTCTTGAATGGTAATTCCAAAATAAGAATCCGCTTTTTTTATTAGAGAAGATGCTTCTGCATCCCTCAGCTCCTTTTTAAGAGCAATCTCAATACAGGAAATCATATTATCCACCATTGATCATTCTTACAATGTCATTATAAAAAACAAAAACCATTAAAGCTACCAGGGCTGCTGCGCCAAATTGAGTCAACTTTTCACGCAATTTGTCACTGACCGATTTTCCTGTAACAGCTTCAATCCCAAAAAATAGCAGATGACCGCCATCTAAAACTGGAATCGGAAAAAGATTGATGATACCAAGATTTACTGAAAGCAATGCAATAAACCAGGCAAAATTCATAACACCTGCTTTTGCCTGTTCACCTGCCATCTGGGCAATCATCAAAGGACCGCCAAGATTATCTGCAGAAACGCTGCCGCTGATCATTTTTCCAACGGAAACAAGCGTTAGCTTTATCAGACCATAAGTGTCCTTAATGGACCGCCCCATTGCAGCAAAAGGGTTAAGCCTTTTATGGAAAGACTCTCCGGCACCAACGATACCAATTATATATTTTTGTATTTCTTCGCCAAAGACATTTTTAGCGGGTTTTAGAACTGGAACAAGCATTAACCTTTTTAATCGACCATCACGCTCTACAATAACCTGTAATTGTTCACCCTTACTTGCACCAATAATCCGGGAGATATCTTCAAAAGATTCAATCTTATTCTGATTTATCTCTTTGATCACATCCCCTGCCTTGATTCCGGCTGCTATTGCAGGGGAGTCTTCCAATACCTCACCTATAATCGGTTTTGCAAGATACACTCCTGAAAACTGGTAAAGCATATAAAAAATGAAAATCGCCAGGAAAAAATTAAAAAAAGGACCAGCCGCAACTATGATAATTTTTTGCCATAATGACTTATGGGTAAAAGAAGCGTTTACATCTTCAGGGTCAATGTCAGCTCCTGGTTCTTCGCCCACCATTTTCACATATCCGCCAAGCGGAATAGCGGCCAGACAATACTGGGTTCGCCCTACCCTTTTTTTTAAAATTTTCGGTCCAAAACCCAGTGAAAACACCTCAACCCCTACCCCACAGAGTCTTGCCGCAATAAAATGTCCAAATTCATGGATAAAAACAAGAATGCCGATAACAATAATAAATGCTATAGCAGAATGACCCATTTGACCTCACTTTTATATCTCTTTTATATTAGGGATCGTGCTTTTTCACGTGCCCAACAATCCGCTTCAATAATACCTGAAAGATCGGGATTGTCAATCCGTGTATGATGTTCCATTATGCTTGCAATAAGTCTGAAAATATCTAAAAAATCAATACGTTTTTCAAGAAAGGCACAAACCGCCATTTCATTTGCAGCATTCATGACAGCGGGAAGAGTTCCTTTTTGCTTACAGGCCTCAAGTGCATATGAAATAGAGGGAAACTTTTGAATATCCGGTTTTTCAAATATCAGAGAACCTATAGTTGTAAAATCAGGAAAATCCATCTGTAAATCGAGACGTTCAGGTTCTGACATGGCATAGGCAATAGCCCCCTTCATATCAGGCGCTCCCATTTGTGCTATGATGCTTCCATCTTTATACCCCACCATGGAATGAACAATACTCTGGGGATGGACAAGCACCTGAATTTTTTCAGGACTAACCCCAAATAGATGAACTGCTTCAATAATCTCAAGACCTTTATTCATCAATGTGGCTGAATCAATTGTAATTTTATGCCCCATGTTCCAGGTGGGGTGATTAAGGGCGTCTTTTAATGAAATATCCTTGAATGCATCAAAGGGCATTTCTCGAAAAGGTCCTCCGGAGGCTGTCAGAAATATTGTTTTCAAGTCTTTATTTTGGTTTCCCAAAAGGCATTGAAAAATAGCACTGTGCTCACTGTCCACTGGCAAAATTGAAACACCATTTTCCAGGGCTTTGGCCATAACTATCTCGCCTGCCATGACCAGGGTTTCCTTGTTGGCAAGGGCAATCTGTTTTTTTGATTCAATGGCGCAAAGGGCTGGTTTAAGACCCACCGAGCCCACCATAGCCAAAAGAACCATATCTGAATCCCCATAGGAGGCAGCCGCACAAAAGCCAGCTTCACCAAACAGTATTTGAGGTTTGTATGTCCCTTTTAATATCCTGGAAAGTTCCAACGCTTTTGTTTCATCCAGCACAGAAACCAGTTCAGGCTTAAATTCGTCAATCTGCCCGGCAAGACAGCCTATATTATTTGCTGCTGTCAATGCCTTTACCTGGAATCGATCCGGATGCATCTTGACAATTTGTAAAGCACTGGTACCGATGGAGCCTGTTGAACCTAATATTGACAGTCGTTTCATAAAACAAATACCAGATAGACATACAAAACAGGAATAGCTAAAAGCAACCCGTCTATTCTATCGAGCATTCCACCGTGCCCGGGAAGAATCCGCCCGGAATCTTTAATGTTTGATGCACGTTTCATGGCAGATTCAAACAAATCACCAATTTGTCCGGCAATAGAAAGCATGAAAGAAGCGGGTATAGTAAGTAAGGACAATGACAAATCACTAAAAAACAATTGGCAAGAAACAAACCCCATAACCATTGAGGCAGCCGTTCCACCCAAAGATCCTTCAATGGTCTTGTTGGGGCTTATGTTGGGAGCAAGCTTATGTTTACCAAAAAAAGTTCCGCTGTAAAAGGCACCTGTATCACTGGCAAAAATAACAATTAACAGCCAGATAATCCAAAAGGTACCCATATCAAATTCTTTAATAAAAATTAAAAGGGATAAAGAAACCGGAATATAAACAACGCCTAAAACCTGCTTGGAAATGATATCGAATATACCATGATTATCAGCAAACCTGGACAACACAAAAATTGACAGGGCCATAAGGTTCACTGCCAGAATTAAAAACAAAATTTCCAATGATCCTAAGCAGGCACTTATGATAAGTGTCATTGAAACTGTGTAGGAGATAATCTTTATTGTATTGGAAATGGATTTTTCATCATTTCCAAAAATAATTCTCAGGTATTCGCGAATGGCAAGTATGGCAACAGCTGAAATCAGTACGGCAAACAATAATGTGCTGCCCTTTATTAGAATCCATAGAACTATGGGACCTAGTACGAATGCGGTTATCCACCTTTTGATGTGCTGCTTCATACCTTACCGAACCTTCGGTCTCTTTTTTGATAATTTTTTAAAATTTCAATAAGTTCATGTTTGGAAAAATCCGGCCACAAGGTATCACTAATATAAATTTCAGAATATGCCGCTTGCCACATCAGAAAATTACTCAATCTATACTCCCCACTTGTGCGAATAATCAAGTCAGGATCCGGCATTGTTTTAGTGTAAAGATGATTTGAAATAAGGTCCGGGGTAATATCATCTGAACCCAGATCATTTGATTCTATTTTTTTGGCAATCTGTTTAACTGCATTTGTGATCTCTTCTCTTGAGCCATAACTCAATGCCAGATTTAAAACCATTTTATCGTTGTTTTTTGTCAAAGCCAGAGTAATGTCAACTTCTTTTTGAACATCTAAAGGGAGCTTGTGCTTTTGGCCCAGAACATTTACACGTATAGAGTGTTTTGAAAATTCATCTCTTTCAGATACAATAAATTTTTTCAAAAGCATCATTAATGCTTTTACTTCTAATTTCGGTCTTGCCCAGTTTTCCGTGGAGAATGCATATAAGGTGAGCATCCCAATCCCAAGTTCTCTTGCAGCTGTCACTATGGATCGAACTGTTTGTGTACCCTGGTCATGCCCTTTGACTCGGTTCAGTAATTTTTTTTTTGCCCATCTGCCATTGCCATCCATGATAATGGCGATATGGGATGGCAGTGTTTGGGGGTTAAGTATCACATCTTGTATAGAGTTAGACTTCAAGAATTTCCTTTTCTTTTTTTGCAAAGATTTCGTCTAACGATTTAATATGAGCATCTGTGGCTTCCTGAACATTTTTTTGAGCCTTAAAGCTGTCATCCTCTGAAATATCCCCTTCCTTTTGAAGCTCTTTTAACATTTCATTTGAATCTCTCCGGATATTTCGAATGGCCACTTTATAATCTTCACAGATTTTAGATGCGCTTTTTGCAATCTCTTTTCTTCTCTCTTCTGTTAAAGGCGGTATCGATATTCTGATCAATTTTCCATCATTAGAGGGTGTCAAACCGAGATTTGCTTTTAAGATCGCCTTTTCCACCTGATTAATTACACTGATATCCCAAGGCTTCACAGTAATGAGTCTGCTTTCAGGAATGGATATGGTTGCCATTTGCGGCAAAGGAGTCTGAGTGCCATAATAATCAACATTAACTCCATCAAGTATTGCCTGGGATGCCCTTCCCGTACGGACTTTTGATAATTCTTTCTCAAAAGCTTTTTCAGATTTACCCATTCTTTCTCTGTTTTCTTGGAGCACTTCATTTATCATAACAATGCGTCCTCAATAAAGTTTGTTTAGTATTTGAACGAAAACCTGAAAAATTTTATGAGCATTCGCTCCTTTACAAGCTGAGTATAAAACGGACGATAATTTTAACCATGAGAAACCATTGATTATTCCCAAAAATCAAAACCCAACACATTAATCAAAAAAGTTGAGGTTTTCGGTAAACCAAAAACTATTTATTATAAATCCGAGTACCGATTTCCTGACCCAACACAGCTTTATAAATATTATCTGCCTTATGAAGATCAAATACCTGCAAAGGCAAATCATGTTCCATTGCAAGGGATATAGCCGTCATATCCATTACATGAAGCTGTTTTTCAATGACCCCCATATAAGACAATTCATCATACATAACAGCATCTTCATGAACAACTGGATCTTTATCATACACACCATCAACCTGGGTGGCTTTAAAAAGAATCTGGGCCCTTGTTTCATGTGCCCGTAACACAGCTGCCGTGTCGGTTGTAAAATAGGGATTCCCCGTACCTGCAGCAAAAATAACCACTCGGCCCTTTTCAAGATGCCGAATGGCTTTTCTGCGTATAAACGGTTCTGCAATCTTATCCATGCGTATTGCAGACTGCACCCGCGTTGGAACATCACACTTTTCAAGTGCATCACAAATAGCCAGAGAGTTTATAACCGTGGCCAGCATTCCCATATTATCTGCAGAAGTTCTGTCCATACCAGCCGAACTTCCGGCAATACCCCTGAAAATATTTCCACCGCCTACAACAACGGAAACCTGTACATTAAGACGGTAAACCTTTTCAATCTCAGCCGCAACATAATGAATCATTTCAGGTGTAATACCAAAGCCCTGATTTCCCATCAGAGCTTCTCCACTCAGCTTAATTAAAACCCTTTCAAACTCCGGCGCTTTGCTCAAGATTCTATTCTCCTATCTGGAAACGTGCAAATCTTTTTATCTGAATATTTTCACCCATGCTGCCAATGGTTTCTTTTACTAACTCGGAAATGGTTTGTTGGGGATCTTTCACATACGGCTGACTCATCAGACAGACTTCTTTGTAAAATTTCTCCACTTTACCTTCAACAATTTTGTCAATAATATTTTCCGGTTTACCTTCTTCAAGCATTTGTGCCCGAAAAATCTCTCTTTCTTTTTCGATCACGGCTATATCAATATCTTCAGGGTTAAGACCCATTGGATTTGCTGCAGCAATATGCATTGCAATATTTTTTACAAACTGCTGAAAATTTTCTGTTTTAGCAACAAAATCAGATTCGCAGTTAACTTCAAGAAGCACGCCCAGTTTAGCACCTGTGTGAATATAAGAAAAAATCACACCTTCAGAAGTTGAACGGCCGGCTCTTTTAGCAGCTTTCGCCAAACCTTTTTTTCTCAATAGATCAACTGCATTATCCATATTACCTTCTGCTTCAGCAAGGACCCTTTTACAATCCATAATACCTGAGCCTGTAGCTTCACGAAGCTCTTTTACCATTGCTGCGGAAATTTGCACCATTTTCTTTACTCCTTATCTTTCTCAGTCGCTTCTTCTGTATCTTCAACTGGTGTTGTTCTTCTTTTTATTTTTTCAACGACAGGGCCATCCGTACCATCGGAAAGAACCTCAATCGACACTTTTTCATCGGAAAACTCTATCTTTTCTTCTTTACCGCTTTTGTCTGATGCAGCCTGCTGTTTTTCTTGGAAAAGAGATCTTCCCTCTATACAGGCGTCTGCCATACGAGAAGCAAACAGACGAATGGATCTGATGGCATCATCATTACCCGGAATCACGAAATCTATATCATCAGGGTCACAATTTGTATCAACAACGGCAATAATTGGAATCCCTAATCTTTTACCTTCTTTCACTGCTATGGATTCATTTTTAGGATCAACGACAAAAATTGCCCCAGGCAATTTTTTCATTTCACTGATACCGCCAATGGCAAACTCCAGCTTGGTTTTTTCCTTGAGCATTTTTGCCTGCTCTTTTTTAGGGTAATTTTCAAGGGTTCCGTCATTTTCAATTGAATTCAAAAAGTGAAAACGGGTAATATTATTCTTAATGGTCTGAAAATTTGTCAGCATCCCACCCAGCCATCTGTTCTGAACATAAAATTCTTCAGCACGGTTTGCTTCTTCATAAATAGCTTCCGAAGCCTGCTTTTTTGTTCCAACGAAAAGGATTTCCTGACCGTTGGCTGCCACATTTTTAATAAAATCATGGGCCGTTTTGAACAATTTTACAGTCTGTTGAAGGTCAATAATATAAATCCCGTTTCTTGCACCAAAGATATACTTTTTCATCTTTGGGTTCCAGCGTTTGGTCTGATGTCCGAAATGAACACCTGCTTCCAAAAGTTCTCTGATCGTAATGTAAGCCATTTGTTCTCCAAATTAATTAATGGTTGTTTCCACCATTCAGATCATCCTTGAAATTCGACTTTTTATCAAAGCACCTGAATTTTAAGTCCCTGAATGTGAGTTTTTCTTATCCAACAAAAATCCTAATTTATATATCAAAAATCTTTTTTTAAATCAATCGATTTTTTTAATTAGAGCCACTCTGTTATGTCCTGCCAAATCCTTTATAAAATCGATAAATTCATATTCTTTATACTGCCCTGAAATACTTTGCATTATTTCTTTTTGATCAAACCCTATCTCAAGCAAAATTATTCCACCCGGGACAAGGTAATTATGAGCGTTTTTCAAAATTGATCTATAACTATCAACGCCGTCTGTTCCCCCATCAAGTGCAAGCATGGGTTCAAATTCTTTTATTTCAGATTCCAGTCCTTGTATATCTTCTGTGGGAATATAGGGTGGATTTGAAACAATCAAATCAAATCTTGAATTTTCCCCCAGCGGGGAAAACCAGGAACCCGCAAAAAAACTTATCCTATTCCTGGCTATTTTTTCGGCATTCTTTTTTGCAATCGCAAGTGCTGCCAAAGAGATATCGCTGGCAAAATACAAATTATTGGGAACCGCCCTTGCCAGAGAAACAATAATCGCGCCGGAACCTGTCCCCAATTCAAGAATCATCCTGGGCCGACAATGACCTTGATAGGTTTTTAAAATTTTTAACGCTTGTTCGACAAGGGTTTCTGTGTCAGGTCGGGGAATTAAAACATCATGGGACACTTCAAAATCAGATTCAAAAAAGCCTTTTCCCCCTGTGATATAGGCCACTGGCTCATTTTGGATTCTTCTTTTAATCAAGAGCTTAAAATCTGATAATTCATTTTTTTGAAGGGGCCGGTCGTATTGAAGATAAAGGTCAAGCCGTTTTATGCCAAGGCTATGGGCAAGCAGTATTTCACCAGTCAGCCTGGGACTTTCAATGGAATGTTTTTTTAAATAGGAGGTTGTCCAGGAAAGAACCTTAATGATTGTCCAGTCATTCAATTTTTTTTAGGCAATTTCGTTTAATGCCTGAGCCTGATTGTATGTGTTAAGCTCATCAATGATTTCCTGGATATGACCTTCCATGATATTGTCCAGCCGATAAAGTGTTAGGCCAATTCGATGATCTGTCATTCTGCCTTGTGGAAAATTATATGTCCTGATTCTACCGCTTCTATCCCCTGTGCCCACCTGGCCTTTTCTCTCGGCGGCTCTTTTTGCATCCTCTTCTTTTACTTTAGCGTCAAGGACACGGGACTTAAGAACACCCATAGCCTTGGCCCTATTTTTATGCTGGGACTTCTCATCCTGACAAGTGGCTGTAACACCTGTTGGAACGTGGGTAATCCTCACCGCAGAATCTGTCGTATTTACTGACTGTCCACCAGGTCCTGAAGACCTGAACACATCAATTTTCAGATCAGCAGAATTAATCTCAATATCAACATCTTCCGCCTCGGGAAGAACGGCTACCGTTACAGCAGACGTGTGGACCCGGCCCTGGGTTTCTGTTTCAGGTACCCGTTGAACACGATGTGTGCCGCTTTCATATTTAAAACTGCTGAATGCGCCTTTCCCCTTCACAAGCATAACAATCTCTTTAAACCCGCCCGAACTGGAAACATTTTTCTCAATAATCTCCATTGTCCAGTTTTTGGATTCAGTATACCTTGAATACATTCTGAACAAGTCCCCAGCAAAGATACCGGCCTCTTCTCCACCCGTTCCCGCACGAATTTCGATGAGAACATTTTTAGCATCCCGAGGGTCTTTTGGTATCAAAATAACATTGAGCTGAGATTTATTGGCTTCTATTTTTGATTCAAGATCCGGTATCTCTTCTTTGGCCATTGCCCGCATTTCAGGATCACTATCTTTTAAAAACTCTTTTGCCTCTTTTAATTCCGCCAAAAGCCTTTCATATTCCCTGAACTTTGGAACAATTTTATTGAGTTCACCATGTTCAATCAAATACGCCTGGTATTTTTTTTGATCGCCGATAACGGCCGGATCACTCAAAAGCTGTTCAAGCTTAATAAATCTTTCTTCAATGACTTTTAATTTTTCTATCATAATTTAAAAACTCAAAAGGGGTTCTTGAGTTAAAACCCCTTTTATATTACAAATTATAGAAAGTGTTGAATAGTGACCGATCGAAACGCGCTTATTTTTTGTCCAAACATTAAACAAGTTTGGATACATCAAACCCAGCATATTTCTTTTTGAAACGATCAATTCTTCCGGCAGAGTCAACCAACTTTTGTTTTCCAGTAAAAAAAGGATGGCATTTAGAACAAATTTCCACCTTGATATTTTCTTTTGTTGACCCTACTTCAAATGTTGCACCACAGGCACAGGAAGCTGTTGATTCTGTGTATTTTGGATGTATATCTTTTCTCATTTGCTTTAAAACTCCTTACCAAGCCTTGTTTCAGGCTATTATTTAATTTCTAATATTATGAATTCATCAAATCAAGAAACTCTTTATTATCCTTTGTTCCTTGCATTTTTTCAAGTAAAAACTGCATACTGTCCACAGGATTTAAACTAGACAACAGTTTTCTTAAGATCCACACACGGTTCAAAACCATTGGATCAAGCAGCAGTTCCTCTTTTCTCGTTCCGGATTTGTTCATGTCAATGGCCGGATAAATTCTTTTATCGGCAAGCTTTCTATCCAGGACCAATTCCATATTCCCGGTGCCCTTAAATTCTTCAAATATAACCTCATCCATTCTGCTTCCCGTATCAACCAAAGCCGTTGCAATAATGGTAAGGCTACCGCCATCTTCGATATTTCGTGCTGCACCGAAAAATCTTTTGGGCCTGTCAAGCGCATTTGAATCCACGCCGCCGGACAAAATCTTACCCGAAGGAGGCATCACAGAGTTATAAGCCCTGGCAAGTCTTGTAATACTGTCCAGCAAAATCACGACATCATGACCCTGCTCTACTATCCTTTTAGCTTTCTCAATGACCATCTCCGCCACTTGAACATGTCTCTCTGATGGTTCATCAAAAGTTGAACTGACCACTTCAGCATCCACTGATCGTGCCATATCCGTAACTTCTTCCGGACGTTCATCAATCAGAACAATCATTGGAATGATATCACTGTGAGCTTTAACCATGCTATTGGCTATATTCTGCAACAGCATAGTTTTGCCTGCTTTTGGCGGAGAGACAATCAAACCGCGCTGACCAAATCCGATGGGTGACATCAAATCTATTACACGCATGGCATAATTGTCTGATTCAGCCTCAAGATTCATTTTCCGTTCAGGATATAGGGGTAAAAGATTATCAAAAAGGATTGTTTCAGCAGCAAGTTCTGGATTTTGAAAATTAACAGCCTCAACTTTAAGCAATGCAAAATATCGTTCAGAATCTTTGGGTTGTCGAACCTGACCTGAGATGGTATCTCCGGTTCTCAAATTAAACCTTCTAATTTGTGATGGAGAAACATAAATATCATCAGGACCGGGAAGATAATTATATCCTGTAGCTCTTAAAAATCCAAAGCCGTCCGGGAGAATTTCCAGCGTGCCTTCACCATAAATCTGGCCGCTATCTTCGATGTTTGTCTGGAGCAGAGTAAAAATCAAATCCTGCTTTTTAAGCCCGCCGACTCCTTTAATTTTATATTCCTTAGCAAGCTTGGTCAACTCACTAATCTTCATCTTATTCAACTCTACAAGGTTCATTCATTCTCCCAAATTTTGTTTATTATCTTTTACAGACTAAAGTATTTTGTTGCGGTGCACCTTTTTGAAGTCTGAAAGCCAAAATGATATGAAAAACAGACGTGATGGTTGAGGTTTATTTTATTACCGTCAAATTAATAAGGCAAAACACTTAGGTTGTCAAGAATTCTTTTTCGATTTTATCAAAGAGTTTATCAACAGATTCAAAGAGTTCCGCCATTGTCCCCTTGTTTATTACAACATGGTCTGCCATTGCCATCTTATCTTCCTGGGCCATTTGCAGGTTCAGCATCTTTTGGGCGTTTTTATTTGACACTTCATCCCGTTTAGAAATTCTTTTTACAAGATCAATATCCTGCGCCACGACAGCAATCGTGACATCAAATTGTTCGTTCATGCCCAATTCAAAAAGTAAAGGCACTTCAACTGCCACTGCTTTTTTCCCTTTATACACTGCATTTTCTATTTGCAGGACCATCTCCCTTAAAATTTGAGGATGTAAAATATCTTCCACTTTTTTTCGCAGTATGGCATCATCCACAATGACATTTCGCAGTCTTGTTCTGTCCAGGGTCCCATCCTTTTGGACTATAGACCGACCAAACACTTCTACGATCTTTTTAAACCCCGGCATTCCCGGTTCCACAATCTGTCTTGCGATGACGTCACAATCCAGGGTAACCAGGCCGAGTGTTTTAAACCGCTGACAGACAAGGCTCTTTCCCGAGCCTGCTGACCCTGTAACTGCAATCCTTAAAATTTTCATTATATTTGAAATATTGAGATCTGCGTATGGTTTTGTTAAAATTTGCACGTCTGTATAAATATTGACTATATTACGGTTTTATGGTAGTTTTCAAGATAATTTTAAATAATATTTTGAAAGGATTTAGATTGTGGAAAGAACATTATCAATAATTAAACCCGATGGGGTTGCAAAAAACGTGATTGGTGAAGTAATCAAACGTTTTGAAACCGATGGTATTAAAATAGCCGCCATAAAAATGATTCATCTGACAAAAATCCAGGCTCAGGGATTTTATGATGTTCATAAAGAACGCCCGTTTTTTGGCAGCCTGACTGATTTTATGACTTCAGGACCTATTGTTGTCATGGTTCTCGAAGGAGAAGATGTGATTGCAAGAAACAGAAAGCTCATGGGAGCCACTAATTTTGAAGAAGCAGAAGAAGGCACTATCAGAAAAGATTATGCAACAAATATAGAAAAAAATGTTGTTCATGGTTCTGATGCACCTGAAACAGCTGCTTTTGAAATCGGATATTTTTTCAATGATCTTGAAATTCAGAAAAGATAATCCACAATTTTTATAAAACCAAAACCGCAGTCTTAAAATTTACTTTTTTAAGACTGCGGTTTTTTATTATTGTTACTTTACCAATTTTTCAATTTCTTACTGCACTATACCCTGTTTCTCAACCCTTATTACAAATATCAGGCTCGACTTTACCCTAACGTTGGATAAAAATTTTTACCCTTCTGCAACATTAGGGTTTACCAGTGAGTATTTGAGAATTCATCTTTCCTGTTTTATAACCATCTATATCAATACTGGTATGCTCAAATCCAATTTTTGTAAAAGCTATTGAAATCTTTTGCCGGATTTCTTTGTTAAATATAGTTTCAATCAATTCAGGGGCAACTTCAACCCTGGCTGATTTCCCGTGGCATCTCACACGCACCTGAGCAAATCCCAGGTCCTGCAGAAAAACTTCTGCTTTATCAACCATAACAAGAGGTTCAGGCTTTATCTTAATATTATAGGGAATCCGCGTTGCCAGACAGGATTGTGAAGGCTTGTCCCAGGTTTCAAGGTCAAGTTCTTTTGAAAGCCGCCGGATATCTGATTTAGTAAACTCTGCATCTGCCAGAGGAGAAAGGAAACCCAGTTCTTTTGAGGCTTTTAATCCTGGCCGGAAATCTTTTAAATCATCCAGATTTACCGCATGAAGCAAAGTGCTGATTCCCAAGTCTTCAGCAGTCTGTCGTATAAGTGAGAATAATTGCTTTTTACAATAGTAACACCGCTGAGTAGTATTGCGAGCCACATCTTCATTCTCAAGAATGTCTACATTAAGACAGATATGCTCAACCCCGATTGAACGGGCGATTCTCTTTGCAGACTCAATTTCTCTTTTTGGCACAAATTGTGATGATACTGTTATGGCAAGTAATTTTTCAGGATTGACTTTTTTTGCAACAGCCAGAAGAAATGAACTGTCAACACCGCCTGAAAACGCCACTGCAAAAGAGGACAGCTTTGTTAATTGTTTTTCAATATCCTTGAGGGTTTTTAGCAATCTGTTTTTCCTGAATTAATGTGCATAAACTTCAAATTTAATTTCAGCTCCGATATAGCCTTTCTGATTTAAAGCCTTACTCCTCATTTCCCGATATAACTCTTCCAGCAGTGCTTCATCTCCAGGCGCGACATTTCTTTTGATCAATACTGTAACAGTCATTTTCCCCTCCCCATATATAATATTTATGGAAAAACACGGAATACTTATTGTCTTATATACCATATTTGACTTATTTTTAACAATCTTTGAATCCAGATATTTCTTGACTAAGAAACATGCTTAAGGTATAAAACTCAATCATTATTTTGCTGGGTGATCGTCCAACGGCAGGACTCCGGACTCTGACTCCGTCAATTAAGGTTCGAATCCTTATCACCCAGCCAATTAATGACAAGGGTTTTCGGTTTCTTGACTGAAAACCTTTTTTGCTTCACGTGAGTTTTTAATACACATTTAATACATTTTTTCACTTCTAATACATTTCCAACAAAAAACCCAACCAGTTAATATAACCAGGTTTGCTCCCCACATTGCATAAAATTATTTTTCTTAATACAAAAGTAGATGGTTCAATAAATGTATCATAAAATTTTGCTAAATTTTTATACGGGTCTTTAATCATTTAATCATCTCAATAATTCCTGGTTGACAAAAACACACAGACTCATTAATTTATGTTTCCTTGGTCCTGGAAGCGTTGAAAGATGTTCAACAGGCCACCGCTTGATACAAACTATGAGGTTTTATTCACGATCATGATACGAATGCACAAATATGCGGCCATTGATATCGGCTCGAATGCTGTCAGGCTTCTTTTGGCAGTCATTGCTGAACCCGCACAGAATCCAAAAAAAATAACCTGGGCCAGGATGCCGATACGGCTTGGTGAAGATGCTTTCCTTCTCGGGCGTATTTCAGACGAAAAAACAAACCAGCTTAAAAACGCCATCAACGGCTTCAAATATTTGATTGAGGCTTTCCAGCCTCTGGCTTTTATGGCGTGCGCCACCGCAGCCATGCGAACGGCTGACAACGGCCATGAAATCTGTCATCA
>Ga0307988_1000046_pt1 | contig 107590 bp, 86 predicted proteins | sample EllFjometagen183_FD_203166 | JGI IMG/M metagenome (GOLD analysis project Ga0307988, IMG submission 203166) | Marine microbial communities from Ellis Fjord, Antarctic Ocean - #183 | ecosystem: Environmental > Aquatic > Marine > Unclassified | place: Southern Ocean | collected 2014-10-08 | reverse complement strand
ATTATTTTCCACTGTTACCAGAAACCGGCACAGGTCAAAACAATCCATTGAGCAGGAAACATACACCTGTTTTTTCATTGGGCATCCCTCTTTTTAAATAAATTTGATATAATCCGTTTAGCAAACCCGGATATTGCAGTCAACTCTTATTGGGTTTATGTGTTCATCATTCATTTCAAAAAACGATGAGCATTCCACCGTGAGGTTATGAAAAACTATCCTGACTCCTAGGGACAAAGGCATAGGCAGCGTGGCTCAAAAAATGCGACGACTAAACAAAAACATACGCGTCGTCTTTGATTATTTAAAAACGACTCGGAATAGCTGCCATGTTGTGACATCTTGAGGATAGAATAAATTTACCGTGAGGGCAGTGATGATTTAATTGACATGAAGAGATTTTACCTATAGTTTGTCTCTTGTTGATATAATGGGAATCAGCTTAAACTCCCTGGAATGAAAACCAGGTAAAAGGCAGGAATTAAAAGAAGAAGGGTAGTAAAGATGTTATTAAAAATCAATCCATATAATCCCCAGGAGCGGCAGATCCGGCGGGTGGTTGATATTATAAAAAAAGGCGGAATTGTTGCCTATCCAACAGATACCTTTTATGGTATTGGCTGTGACATCATGAACAAAAAGGCCATTGAAAAAATATATGGCATCAAGCAGAGGAACAAAACAAAACCCTTTAGCTTTATATGTCCTGATCTCAAAGATATTTCAACCTATGCCAAAGTCTCAAATTTTGCATACCGGAATATGAAACGGCTTTTGCCCGGTCCCTATACTTTTATATTGTCAGGCTCCAGAATGGTGCCCAAAATTATGCTGACCAAAAGAAGAACTGCCGGTATCAGAGTGCCGGACAATCAAATTGCATTGACAATGGCCAAAGAACTGGGTAACCCCATTCTCTCCACATCTGCAACTGATCCTGACGGGAATATATTTGAAGATCCTTCCCTGCTTCATGACTACTTTGGGGATCGTCTGGAAGTGGTCATAGACGGTGGAGCAGTACCGGGTACTCCCTCTTCCATTGTATCTCTAATTGATGATATACCTGAAATTATCCGATATGGTGCCGGAGATGTTGATATCTTTGAATAGGGTATCGGCAAGCCTCCGAATAAAGGTCATTTTATCCTCCTTTGGATAAACCGGAGTCAGCTTTCCCTGGATCTGGGCCAATTCCCCGGCCCATTGGACTGCATCATCCAGATTTCCCAGCCTGTCCACAAGTTTTAGCTTCAAGGCTGTTTGACCGGTATAAACCCGGCCATCCGCCAGCTTTGCCATGGTATCGAATTTAATATTTCTGGCCTTGGCAGCATCACTGACAAATTGTTTGTGAAGTTCATCCACCAGCTGCTGCAATAATTTTTTCTCTTTTTCCTTGAGTTCCCGCAAGGGAGATCCCATGTCCTTGAACTCCCCGCTTTTAATCACCACAGGAGAAATACCGATCTTTTTGGCTATTTCCATGAGATTGGCATATTCCATGATTACTCCGATACTGCCGGTAATGGTTCCGGGATTGGCAACTATGCCCTGGGTGGCGGCAGCTATATAATAACCCCCTGAAGCTGCAACAGACCCCATGGATGCAATGACCTGTTTTTGGGTTCTGGTCTTGATCAGTTCCCTGTATATTTCCTGGGAGGGACCAATACCTCCGCCAGGGCTGTCCACCCTTATAATAATGGCTTTTATGTCTTCATTATCCCGAAAGGCTCTGATATCTTCAATGACTTTTTTTGAAGACATGATCGGCCCCACCACTTCCACAATACCTATATTTCCCTTATGGCTGCCCCGGATATCGGAAAAACTGGTATCGATCATTTTTGAACTGACAAAGGCAAGCCCGACAAATCCTAAAAATATAAAGGTCATACAGGCGGATATGATAGTCAAAAAAAATAAAAATGGGTGTCGTCGTGAAAACATGAATACTTATCTCATCTTATTGTAAAGGTCAGGTTCAAAGATCGGCCTAAAAGGTCTGATCCCATAAAAAAAGGCCGGATAAAAGATTAATTTATCCGGCCCTTGTAACGATATTGGAAAAACAATCAATTACATTATAGTGTTATTGTTTTATTCTTCTTTTTGTTCTTTATCTTTATCTTGATCTTGGTCTTGGTCTTGGTCTTGGTCTTGGTCTTTTTTCTCTTCTACAGCTGCTTCCTGGGCTTTATTGGCTTCAATCTGCTCCTGGATATTGGTCCGGAGAATTTCACCAAAGGAAGAAGTAGCTGGTTTCATGTTCTTTGCAAATTCTTCAAGATACTTATCGTCATCATCTTCTTCAAGACGTTTGATGGAAAGTCCAATCCGTCTTTCATCGGAGTTGATATTCATTACCCTTGCAGTAATTGTCTCTGCGATCTGGTAACGCTCTTTTGGACTCTTGACGTTTTCTTTGCTGATTTCAGATACATGAACAAGACCTTCAATCCCTTCTTCCAGTTCTACAAATACGCCGAAGTCGGTCAGGTTGGTGATAACTCCTGATATTTCCTTACCCACTTCATAGCGTTCTGCAACTGATTCCCAGGGATCTGCCTGGGTCTGTTTTATACCCAGAGAAAATCTTTCATTGCCTTTATCTATATCAAGGACAACTGCCTGGATGGTATCATTTTTCTTGTATACTTCAGAAGGATGCTTGATCCGTTTTGTCCAGGAAATATCAGAAATATGAACCAGGCCGTCAATGTCATCGTCAATACCGATGAAAAGACCAAACTCAGTGATATTCTTGATTTTACCCTCAATTATAGTACCCACGGGATATTTCTGGGAAATCACTTCCCATGGATTATCAACGGTTTGTTTAATACCAAGGGAGATTCTACGGTTATCCGGTTTCAGATCAAGAACAACTGCTTCCACTTCCTCACCCACGGCAACCATCTGGGATGGATGGCGAATCTTTCTGGTCCAGGACATTTCAGAAACATGAATCAGGCCTTCAACACCTTCTTCCAATTCTATAAATGCACCGTAATCAGTCAGACTGACAACCTTGCCGGTTACCTTGGACTGAATGGGATATTTTTCAACAGCCATTGTCCAGGGATCAGGAGTCAGCTGTTTCATACCAAGGGATACCCTTTCTTTTTCAAAATCAAAGGAAAGAATTTTTACATTGATTTTATCTCCGACAGAAAAGAGTTCTGAGGGATGTTTAACCCTGCCCCAGGAAATATCGGTGATATGAAGAAGTCCGTCAACTCCACCAAGATCAACAAAAACACCGTATTCGGTAATATTTTTAACAATACCTTCCATGACCTTGTCATTTTCAATGGCTGCAAGGGTGGTAGTACGCAATTCATCGCGTTTGGCTTCAAGAAGTACCCTTCTGGACAGCACGATATTGTTTCTTTTCTTGTTATACTTAAGAATTTTAAAGGTATAGGTCTTGTTCACCATTTCATCCATGTTCCGGATGGGCCGTAAGTCAGCCTGGGAACCCGGCAGAAATGCCAGAAGACCGATATCAACGGAGAAACCGCCTTTAACCCGGCTGGTAATGACGCCTTCAATGGTCTCGTCTGCATCATAAATCTCTTTGATTGCATCCCAGACTTTTACTTTTTTGGCTTTTTCATGGGACAAAAGAACAGTTTCCTCTTCCTCATCCCAGACTTCAATCATAACCTCAAATTTATCATCGACCTTGACATTAATATTGCCTTCTTCATCAATGAATTCATGAATAGAGATCTGGCCTTCAGATTTATATCCCACATCAACAAGCACTTTTTCCCTGCCTACGGATATAACTGTACCAGTTACTACTTGTCCCTCTTCAAATTTGCTAAGGCTGGATTCGTAAATGCCCAAAAGCTCTTCCATGGTCTCTTCGCCGGTAATGTCGTCCATCCCGGTCTCAGATACTACTTCCTGTGTCTCTAATTCTTCAGTATTCATTTCTTGGTCTTCGTTTTCTTCAGTAATGTTGTTCATTAATATTATTCCCCCTAATCGAATTTTTTTTGCACCTGGCACCTACAACCAAAAGGAGCTCAAGTGCAATTTACCTTTATAGCAACTAAAAATGAAAAAATCAACTAAATTATGATGGATTCTATACTTTTGGGATGTTTTTAAGAATTTCGTCAACAACCTCCTGTACGGTCAAACCAGTGGAATCTATTTTTATTGCATCCAATGCGGCTTTCAAAGGGGCTTCTTTTCGCATAGAGTCATTGGTATCCCTGCTTTCCATATCCTGCTGGACCCTGGTTATATCCTTTTGAGAACCAGTCATTTCATCATATCGCCTCTTGGCACGAACAGACAAATCTGCAAATAAAAAAAATTTAAAAGAAGCTTCAGGAAAGACTACCGTGCCCATGTCCCGTCCCTCAAATACTGCATCCTGGGTTTGAGCAATATTTCGCTGGATATCCAGCAAAGCAGATCTTATCTGGGGTTTTGCCGAGGTGGTTGAAGCAAGCATGGAAATCTCAGGAGTCCTGATAAAAGGCGTAATATCCTTTTCTGAAGATATCAAAGAAAGGTTGTCCTTTTCCAGAATAAAATTCAATTTCAGATTTTTAATAAAAATTTCAAGACATGATTCGTCTTCCCAGTCAATTTGCTGTTGCTGTATTTCATAGGCCACACCACGATACAGGGCTCCGGTATCCACATAAACACATCCCAGCCGTTGGGCCAAAAGTTTACTGATGGTCGTTTTTCCAGCTCCAGCCGGACCGTCAATGGTGATGATTCTATGATTCATATTTTTTCCTCTATCCCTTGTCATACATTTAGGTTTTCAAAACATTTTTTAAAACTGAAATAAATATTTGATTTTCTTCAGCAGTTCCTGCGTTGACCCGTAGAAAAGTATCAAATCCATAGGATTTCATTGACCGGACAATTACCCCCTGCTCCAGCATGGCAGTAAAAACCTTGTTGGCATCTGTTTTCAGATCCATCATGAGAAAATTGGACTGGGTTGGAAGAGGAGCAAGTCCCATTTTTGTTAATTCTGCAGTGAGATAATCAATTCCCCCATGAATTGTCTGAATACTTTTTTTTAGAAACTCATCGTCTGAAATGGCTGCTTCCCCGGCCACCTGGGCCAGTGCGTTCACGTTAAAGGGCTGACGTATCCGGTTTAAAATTTCAGCTACTTCCCGGTCCATTATCCCATAGCCAAGCCTGAAACCGGCCAGGCCATAGGCCTTTGAAAAAGTCCGCAAGGTAACCACTCTTGGATCTTTTAAAGGATCATCAAGGGAATTGAACACTGACCCATCCCTTACAAACTCAATATATGCTTCATCCACCACAATGATCACATCCTGGGGCAGCTGGTATGCAAAGGCCAGGAATTCATTCCGGGTAATTGTACTGCCCGTGGGATTAAATGGATTCGTGATAAAAACCAGTTTTGTTTTTGGACCCACATTTTTTACAATTCCTTCAAGGTTGGTGGTATAATCCTTGAGGGGCACCATGACAGGCACACCTTTGGCAACATTGACGCTGATTTCATACATGAGAAAAGACGGCAAAGGCATGACAGCCTCATCCCCTGGATTTAAAAAACCATGACATAAAAGCGCAATGATATCATCAGATCCGTTCCCAAGGACAATATTTTCAAGGTCAACCTGGTAACGGGCTGCCAATTTTTGACACAGGCCGTGGGCCAGGGGTTCCGGATACCGGTTCATATTGGAAAGATTTTCAATTACCGCTGTATTCACCTTTGGAGAAAAACCCAGGGGGTTTTCATTGGAGGCAAGCTTTACAGCATTTATGATCTGGTATTCCCGCTCCAGTTCTTTTATTGGTTTGCCTGCTTCGTAGGGTTTTATGGCCTCAACCGTGGTGCTGACTCTGAACTTCATGGAATTCTACCTCCTGCAAGTAAAAAAACAATATTTAGTTAGGATTTGAAATTTTGTCAATAACTATGGTAGAGATTAGCGATAAATTAATTGCAGACCAATTCCAAAATAAGGCATTCATGAATAACTATGAATCATAAGATAACCACAGGACTTGAAAACCTGAAAACAAACCCGCCAGAATGGCTAAAAGGAAAACGTATAGGTCTCCTGGCCAATCCAGCCTCTGTTGATAGAAGGCTTACTCATGCCCTGGACATTATTCCCCTGGTTTTTCCGGGACAAGTAAAGGCATTATTTTCTCCCCAGCATGGGTTTTATGCTGAGAAACAAGATAACATGATTGAATCAGACCATGGGCTGCATCCCCTGCTGGACATCCCTGTATTCAGTCTTTACAATACCTCAAGAATTCCAACCCAGGAAATGTTTGACAGAATTGATACCCTTATCATAGACATCCAGGATGTGGGAACAAGGGTATATACCTTTATTTATACCATTTCCTATTGCCTGGAAACTGCAGCAAGACTTAACAAAACCGTTGTAATTCTGGACCGGCCCAATCCCATTGGCGGTCTTCAGGTAGAAGGCAATCTTCTGGATCCGGATTATGCATCCTTTGTGGGAAGATTTCCCATTCCCATGCGCCACGGACTGACAGTGGGAGAAATTTCACAATTTTTTAATCATGAATTTCACCTGGATTGTAACCTGAAAATCATCCCCATGAATGGATGGAAACGAAGCATGTACTGGCAGGACACAGGGCTTGTGTGGATTCCGCCTTCTCCCAACCTGCCCACTCCCATGTCCTGCATGGTTTACCCGGGCCAGGTCATTTTTGAGGGCACCAATATTTCCGAGGGCCGGGGTACCACCCTCCCCTTTGAACAATTTGGAGCACCTTTTCTGGACACTGGAGCCATCATGAAGGAGGCAGGTCCAGCAATTCAAGGTGCAAGCCTTCGACTGGTTAATTTTGAACCCACTTCAGGCAAATGGCAGAACCAGTTATGCAGGGGCTTTCATATCCATGTCACATCAAAACAGGATTTCAAGCCCTATTGGACATCTCTTTTGCTCATGCAACTTATGATCAAATTTCATCCCCGGGAATTTGAATTCAAATCACCACCTTATGAATACGAGTATGAACGTATGCCCATTGATTTGATTCTTGGCAGCCAGGATGTCAGAAAAAAAATAACAAAAATGAATGATCCCACAGAAGTTGAACTCTGCTGGCTGGACGACGTAAAAGAATTTATTAATAATACAAAGAAATATCATTTATATGACTGATACCAACATACCGGAAAAAAACTGGAAACGCATGAGTTTCCAGGGGAACAAGGTCTGGGTTGCTTTAACCTCGGAAGGCTCATATTTAACAAAAGACAATAAGGTCCTGATAAAATATAACGTAAAACAAGATTATGAATACTGGATCAAAAAAGAGAGCCTGAAACCCCTGGACCAGGCCGTCCCTGCCAGGGACAAAAAAACAAAGGCATCTGCCAGATCATTGTCAAAGGTTTTGGATACCGCAATTGATATGCCGGACAATTGTATTCAAATATACACTGACGGGGCATCATCAGGAAATCCCGGTCCATCTGGCATAGGAGCTCTACTTATTTACCGGGAAAACCGCAGGGAAATATCCCAGAACATTGGGATTGCCACAAATAATATTGCAGAATTATCTGCAATTAAAATAGCACTTTCCCATTTAAAACGATATGATTTACCGGTTCGTGTTTTTTCAGATTCAAGCTATTCCATTGGTGTGCTGACAAAAGGATGGAAGCCCCAGTCCAATAAAAAAATCATATCAGAAATTAAAGATTTAATGCAGAAATTGACAGATATTAAATTTATCAAGGTAAAGGGTCATTCAGGTATCAAGGAAAATGAGGTGGCTGATTTTCTTGCCACTTCTGCCATAAAAAAAGGCCGTAGTAAACCACGGCCTTGATTATCCAAATTTTTAAAAATTACTTATTCGTTTTTTTTCAAATCACTAAGTTCTTTTTCAAGTTCTTCAATTTTTGTTTTGTCTTCATTTGCCGGAGCATCCGCGCCGTCTTCTTTTTTCCAGGAATCCTTAAGCTCATCAAAACCCAGATACAGGGCGAGTCCGCCACCCAGCAAAAGTACAGGTGGAATACAACCAGCCAAAAGATTCAAGAATGCACCAAACCAAACCGCCAGCCCGACAATACCTAGAAGAACTGCAATGGCACCACCAATTAATGTTTTCATAAAAATATCCTCCTTAAATTGTGTTCAAATTTAAAAATATTGATACAAATAATATTGCTACAATTAAACTGAAAAAATGATTGTCAATAGATTAAAAAAAAATAACACAGCCCAAATTTTTAATCAAGGCTATTTTAGTATAGCTTTTTCCAGCCGCAAACATACCTTTTTAACCGATTTCCCATTGTTTTTTTTAGTCATCAACACCTGTTGATAAATAATAATATTGCCATTAGAACCAAGCTTTGATAATTAATAAAACCTTACATGCCTTGCTTTTTAAGGCCTTAATTAAAAGGGATACTTCATGAGCTTGTTTCAAACGCTTAAAAATTTTGTGCCCGACACAAGAGCTAAGCTCCGAACATATTTAAACTGCCTGCTTGGGAATACCCATGACTACCACACCAGTTTTTACCCGGGCAATCACAGCTATATCATCAAAAAAGTTATCAGCCGCCTGGTCAAAAAAGTAAACCTTGATGATCACAACCTGGACAAAATAAAAAATATAGAAAAGGGCAGCATTGTTATTTATACAAGCAAGACCAAACGGATCTTTGATTTTTTATATTTTCATACAAAATTAAAAGAACTGGATTTACCCTATCCAGAACTTGGATTTGATTTCAGATTTCTTTTCTTTTTATCTATAAAGCGGATCTTTAGAATTTTTTTGTCCCACATGGATTATTTTGTTCATCATTTTCATTTAAAGGATATTTATACATCCGGATATGCAGAAAAAGAACTTCAAGATAAAAAAGCCGGGTTTGTCTGCCTGATTGAAGAAGATGATTTTTATAAACGATTCATCAAATCAACCCCTGATCCTCTTTCCCATTTGATTGAACTGCAAAAACGATCAAAAACTTCAGTTATCATTGTGCCTGAAGACATTATTTATGTGAGCAAACCCATGCACAAGGACCCAGCCCTCGCAGACATTTTGTTTGGAACCCATGAAAAGCCAAGCCTTATAAAACGGCTCTTTATCCTTATCCGTAACCCGGAAAAAATAAAAGTGGCCGTGGCAAACCCTGTAAATCTCAAGGAATTTATTAACCGCCCGGAAATTGAACGTCTGGATGCTGAATTCCAGACCCATAGGTTACGAAGCTATCTGGTTGATATTTTAAACCGTCAGAGGAAAAGTATTACAGGACCCATTTTAAAATCTCGCCAGGAGATTACAGAAGATATCCTGACCCGAAAGTCCCTTAGGGAATATTTGGCCGATTACGCTGCCAAAAACAATATTCCCCTCTATAAAATCAATAAAAAAGCGGCTGGCTATATTAAAGAAATTGCAGCAAACTATAACCTCAGGGTAATTAATTTTGCCAGCTGGCTCCTAACCTGGATCTTTAAAAATATTTTCGAAGACCTGGTGGTAAACCAGGATGAAATCAACCGGATGAGGGAAAAATCCACCAAAGCCCCTCTGGTCCTTGTCCCCTGTCATAAAAGTCATCTGGACTACCTGCTTCTGCCCTATGTTATGTTCAAGAACAACATGCCCTGCCCCCATATTGCCGCTGGAAAAAATCTTTCTTTCTGGCCCCTGGGTCCCTTGTTTAGAAGGGCTGGCGCCTTTTTCATTCGGCGGACATTTAAAGGGGCTGAACTTTATTCAAAAGTCTTTGCAGCCTACCTTGAAAAGCTTCTCTATGAAGGATTTAATATCAAAATCTTTATTGAAGGGGGACGTAGCAGGACCGGAAAGCTTCTGGCACCCAAACCCGGCGGTCTTGCCATGCTCATCAATGCCTATCTGAACGGTGCATGTGATAATTTGTATTTTGTCCCTATTTTTATTGGATATGACAGGGTATTGGAAGAAGATGCCTATCTAAAAGAAATTGAAGGTGGGAAAAAGGCTCCGGAAACACTTAAGGGCTTGATCAATACCCGAAAATTTTTAAAGAAAAAATATGGAAAAGTCTATATGAGATTTGATGAGCCCATATCCATCAAAGACTATTTAAAAGAAAAAAATATAGATTTGTCCAAGACCAGCAACGAGGAATACATACAATTCATTAAAGGATTTGGATACAAATTAATTAATTCCATTAATGAAAATGCCCTGGCCACCCCCCATGGTATCATTGCCTCTGCCATCTTAAATGGCTCCAAAAACAATTTTGTCAAAAAACAAATGATAGAGCAGGTGAACACCTATATGAATCTTTTGACATTCAATAATGTGGAATTGTCCGACACCCTGCAAATTGATCCTGATAATGCCCTCAATGCAGTTATCCATAATTTCATCTCCAGAAATTTCATTGAGCTTGCCGATGAAGACGAAGGAGAAATCACAGACAACACCAATTTTATCGTCAAGCACAATAAAAGAGCCATCCTTGACTATTATAAAAACTCTGTAATTTCCTTTTTTGTTCCAGCTGCCTACACGGCAGTGGCCATACTGGAGACGGACCGGTTTAAATTTTCCTTGTCTGATCTGGTATTGCGGTATAAATTTCTCCAAAAAATGTTTACCGATGAATTTTCCTTTGATGAGGATATCACCCCGGAAGAACAAATCTCAAAATGCATCAAAGGATTTATCAATGAAGGTATTCTGGTACCAGACCCAACCCACCCGGATATGTTGAACCTGACTTCCAGGGGACTGCGCAAGCTAAAATGGTTTGCTGCATTTTTATTGCCATTTTTTGAATCTTATAAGACGACTCTGCTCTTTTTGGAAAAAGAAAAAACAGATAAATATGATGCCAGAGAAGAGGCCAAAAGAATCCTTTCCTTTGGCGGAAAATTATACAAACGAAGAAATATCACCCTTAAAGAATCTTTGTCCTTGATCAATTATCGAAATTCAGCCAGTTATTTTGCCAGGAATCAAATCACAGGTTCCGAAGATCAAATTCAGATTGATTATTACAAACAAATCATTGACCGGCTGGTCAGGTTGACCCTTTCATAATACAATGGAAGCTCTCATTCTTGCCGCAGGACTTGGCACAAGGTTATTACCCTATACAAAGACCCTTCCCAAGCCCCTTTTCACCATCAATCGCAGGCCTGTGCTGGACCTGACCATTGAAAAACTGGTCCAATGCGGGTGTAAAAAAATATTCATTAATACCCACCATTGCCATGGGCAAATTAAAGCCTTTGTTCGTCAGCACAGACACTCCTCAATAATTCAAACCACATATGAACCACAGATCCTTGATACAGGAGGCTCCATTGCCAATCTCAGGCCATTCATGGATAAAAAGCCTTTTTTTGTTATTAATGCAGATATTGTCTCGGATATTGACCTTAAAAAGGTATATGAATTTCATCTGGCATCCAATACAATTGCCACCCTGGTACTCCATGATTATCTGGAATTCAACAAGATACAAACAGATAAAAACGGATTTATTGAAAACTTTATTGCCCCCAAGGGACAAGGCCTTGCCTTTACCGGCATCCAGGTATTGTCTCCTGATATCCATGAACACATGCAGGATAAAAAAATATTTTCCAGCATTGATGTTTACAAGACCCTATGTTCTGAAAAAAACATAAAAGCCTATATTGCTGACCCAATTTTCTGGAAAGATATTGGTACTGCCTCATCCTATAAGGAAACTTCCCGACAATGCCTTTGCGCGGAAATTTTTGGCCTGCCTGAAAATAGAATCAAAGAAATTCAAATAATCCCACTGGCAGGTGACGGTTCTGACAGGCAATGGTTCAGGGCCAGCCATGATAAAGGGACTCTGGTAATCTCCGACCATGGCATCTGCCTGGATACCAGCGAAAACCTGTCCCAGCTTAAGGCCTTTGTCAACATTGGAAATCATCTTTCTTCCAAACAAATTCCAGTTCCAAAAGTCCTGGGCCATGATCAATTGTCCGGCATGGTAGCCCTGGAGGATCTTGGAGATACTCACCTGGCCCAGGTTGTCAACCAAAGCCATGACCCTGTAGATATTATTCGTCTTTATAAAAAAGTCATTGGTAAGCTTATCGAATTTTCCCAAAAAGGGATTCAGGGATTTAACACTGACTGGACCTGTCAGACCCCATCCTATTCAAAGGGATTAATCCTGGAAAAAGAATGCTCCTATTTTATGACTGAATTTGTAAAGGGGTATCTCAATAAAAAACAGGATTTTGAAGACTTCTCGGATGAATTTACCTATATTGCTGACAATGCCTTACAATATTCTTTTCAAGGGTTGATGCACAGGGATATGCAGTCAAGAAATATCATGATAAAAGAAAAAAATATTTACTTTATCGATTTCCAGTCAGCCAGGACAGGTCCTCTGCAATATGATCTTGCTTCTCTTTTACTAGACCCCTATGTTAAACTGTCAGAAAACATGAAAGAAAAATTGCTGGCATTTACCATGTCCAAACTGGGTATTGAATCAAACCACCAAAAAAAAGAATTCAAGGAATCTTATAAATTCTGCTGTCTGACACGAAATCTTCAATTTCTAGGGGCTTTTGCCTTTCTCACCCGTGTCAAAGGAAAAAAAAGTTTTGAATCCCATATTCCAAATGCCCTTGATTCTTTGAAAGCCAATATCCAGAGAATGGAATCTTTGCCCGGCTTACATAAACTTGTCAAGAGCCTTTAAGGAGCGCTTCAATGGAAAAAATACCAGTGATGATCAACGGCCTGCCCGGGAATGTGGCCAAAACAATGGCCTCAGCCGCTATTGCTGATGAACGTTTCACAATTATTCCCTATTCCCTTACAGGTGCTGATGTCCCTGATAATATGACAAATATAGAAACCATGGATTTTACCCTTGTCAAACCTGACACCAGAAATGAAAAAATTAAAGATATCCTTTCCCTTTATCCATTTTTTATTGCCATTGATTATACCCATCCCACGGCTGTAAATTCAAATGCCGAATTTTATGTCCAAAACAATATCCCTTTTGTCATGGGAACCACGGGTGGAGATAGAGAAAAGCTGGAACAAACCGTGAACCTTGGATCCATACCGGCAGTCATTGCCCCTAATATGGCCAAACAGATTGTGGGCTTCCAGGCCATGATGGCCTATGGAGCCAGAACATTTCCCGACCTGTTCAAAGGTTTTTCCCTTACAGTCAAAGAAAGTCATCAGCAGAGCAAAGCAGATACCTCAGGGACGGCCAGGGCCATGGTGGGATATTTTAATGATTTGGGAGTTGATTTTAAGGTTGAGGATATCCAGAAGATCCGGGCACCTGAAATCCAGGAGAAAGAATGGAATATCCCCAGAGAACACCTATCCGGACATGGGTGGCACACCTATACCCTAACTGCAGATGACGGATCTTCGCTGTTTGAATTCACCCATAACATCAATGGCAGGGATATCTATGCCAGCGGCACCTTTGATGCAGTGATATTTTTAAAGGAAAAACGATTGGCAAGGGAAAACAAAAAACGAGTCTTTACCATGATAGATGTATTAAACCAGGCCTGAAAACATGAATCTGTACCTGAAAATAATGTTAATCCTTTTCGGCATTGCCTATCTGGTAAGCCCTGTGGATATTATCCCTGATATTTTGCTGCCCTATGTGGGATGGATTGATGATGGGTTTGTTCTCTGGAGTATTTACTATTTAATTCGCCATGGAAAGTTACCCTGGTTTTTATTTAAAAAAAAGTCACCATTGGGAAAAAATCAAAGTAGAAAAAAAAACCAGGTACCACCAGGGCAAAAAAAACAAAACAGCTCTGGGAACAAAGGGACCCGGAGTTCTGAAAATACAGCGGGAACAAAAATTCCCAAATCAGCCCATGAGATTCTAGGAATTTCTCCCAATGCCAGTTCCAGGGAAATCCATGAAGCCTATAAAAAAAAAATAAAACAATATCACCCGGATAAACTCTCCCATCTGGGGGAAGAATTTTCAAATCTGGCCAATGAAAAATTCCTTGAGATCCAGAATGCCTATGATGCACTAAAGTCCAAGGCCAGCCATTCATAAGTAAGGTGTCAATTGCCCGTGAACGAATATCTTGTCATTAAAGAACAAAAAATTGAAGTTCGCTGGCATTGCCTGGGCCTGGACGAAAACCCCACACTGGTTTTTCTCCATGAAGGCCTGGGGTGTGTGGATCTGTGGAAAGATATGCCGTTGAAATTGTCCAGGATGACCCAATGCAATTCCTTTGTGTTTTCCCGGCTGGGGTACGGCAGGTCAGATGGGTGCAAATTGCCGAAAAAAATTAATTTCATGCACTGGGAAGCCCTTACCTTCCTTCCGGCGGTGCTGGATGCTGCTGGAATCAAAGATCATATTATCCTAGGCCATTCAGACGGCGGGTCCATGGGTATCATTTATGCTGGCAGTTCCCATGCCGCCAATCTCAAAGGATTGATTACTGAAGCCGCCCATATATTTTGTGAACCCCTTACCGTTGATTCCATAAGAGAGGCAAAGAATAATTTTCTGGGCCATGATTTAAAAACCAAACTGGAGAAATACCATGGGCAAAATACAAAGGCTGCCTTTTGGGGCTGGAACGATATCTGGCTTTCACCCGGATTCATGAACTGGAACATTAAAAAATTTTTAAAACATATAAGGATTCCAGCATTGGGCATCCAGGGTCGTCAGGACCCATACGGAACCCTTGAACAACTATCAGCTATAAAGGCCGGTATACAAACCTGTGATATTCAGATTATAGACAATTGCGGTCACTCCCCCCACCATGAACAGCAAAAAACAGTCCTGGCACTCATGGCCGATTTTATCCGTACCCTTGTGGCAGAATCGGCCCAATCCAATAGTATAAAAACTAAAAATTGAAAATCAATTGAGTAAAAAAAACCAGGAAGCCGGATCCGTATAAAAAAATAGAATTTTAAAATGGCTGGAATATCCAACTTGGGTCAAGGTGGCATGAATTTCATGGAAAACGCTTCTAATTGTCGCACGACTGCGACCAATTCATTGTTCTTCACATATCCAAATCTTTAAAAAACTTATAATGTGGTAAAATAATTACACTATTCACCCTTTTTTATTTTATTGTTTTCATGGCACATGGATTGCAAATGTTTTGTAGTTAACCTTAAATTCAGGTCACTACCGCTATATTCTGGCGGAAGAATATAAATGTCGTTATGACATAAAATCAAAGGAGACCATTATGGCAAAACCAAAAAGGTTAATGGAAAATGTAATTTTATTTGTATTGGCGATTTTTTGCATGGGACTTTTGTTTATCAGCACTCCCCAAATTTCTTCAGCCTCGGATACCATAACCTGGAATATTTCTCTGTGGGGGGGAGAGAGGGACTGGACACGTCCTCTGCATAGATGGGCCGAGGATATGAAAAATAAAACCAACGGCCAGTGGATCATCAAATTGCATTATGGTGCGGTATTGTCTCCCTCCAAAGAAAATATAGACGGCCTTAAAGCAGGTCTGTTTGAGGGATGCCAGTTCTGCGGGTCCTATGCCCCGGGCAAGACACCCCTTAGCCGAGTCTTTGAACTGCCGTTTATTCTTCCCCAGGACCCGGAGCAGATCAGCCAGATGATGGCAGCTCTATGGGAACATCCTGCCATCAAGAAAGAATTGCTAAAATGGAAAGCGGTTCCTCTTTTCCCTGCAGCAATCACCCAGTATGGCCTGATGGGTAATAAAAAAATCGTAAAGGCTGATGATTTTGATGGAATAAGAATAAGGATCCCCGGAGAAATGGCCAGGGTTTTAACCCAGTTTGGAGCAGTCCCGGTAATGCTGCCTGTGGCAGATTTATACGAGGCTATGGATAAAGGTACCATTGATATGGGAACACTGCCCTGGCCCTTTTCATTTGGTGCATTCAAGATCCACGAAGTATCAAAGTACGTCACCACCAATTTTTCACCGGGCAGCAATTCCTGTGCGTTTCTTGCCAATAAAGATGCCTGGAATGCATTGCCGGAAGAGTTTAAAGCTTTCCACATGGAATGGTATAAAAAAGCACCCAAAGTGTGGGGGGACGAATACAAAAAAGGTGAAAAAAAATGGCTTCCCATTTACAAGGAAAAACTTGAATTCGTCAAGTTTCCTGATGAAGAACGAGCTAAATTGTTGAGCAAGGCCGACGGGGTCCACAAAGAATGGATCAAATTAATGAAAAAACGCGGATTACCCGGACAGGAAGTATATGATTATTTTCTTGCCAAAAGAAAAGAAATAGCTGGATTTTAAACCATTGATTCAACTGCCTGCATCCTGTGGATAGTTTTCTGGATGCAGGCAGAATTCCATGCCACATAAATCAGGAACCAAATTTCTATGGAAACAATTCAAAAAAAAAAAACAGACCTAATCCCGGTCATGGATGGGATCAAATTTTTCCATCTTTTTGATACGTATAGTGCCAGGATCGAAACAGTTTTAAATATCATTGGCGTGATTTTTATCATGCTTTTGATGGCCCTAACCGCAGGTGAAATAATTGGCCGGTACGCCTTTAACAAACCCATACCCGGATATGTCGAAGATGTGGAGCTGATTATGGCCGCCATCGTTTTCCTGGGTTTCGGATACACCCAGAGAGTCGGTGCCCATATCAGGATGGACATGATCATCCTCAGGGTCAAGGGCCGTGCATACCATTTTATCGAGGCTTTATCCAGTTTTCTTGGACTATTGGCCTACGCCATCATTTGCATAGCCTCGATCCTTGGAACCATAGATGCATACCAGATGGGAGATGTGACCGAATATCTGTACACCCCGACCTGGCCGTCAAAATTGTGCGTGCCCCTGGGATCATTTTTCCTTTGTATCCGGTTTTTCATACAAATGGTGAAAAACCTTGGACAGGCCTATACAGGCATTGAAATCAGAGATTTGGAGTAAGTATATATGGAACCTATATTCATCGGGTGTGCGGCATTGGTAGTCATGGTATTTTTAATTCTTATGGGAATGCGTATTGCTTTTGTGGCACCCCTGGTAGCTTTTGGCGGAATAGCCGCCCTAAAGGGATGGAAAGTGGCCTTTAATATAGCAGGATATCTACCCCATGGCATTGCTGCCCATTATTCTCTCAGTGTGATACCGCTTTTTATTATCATGGGATACCTTGGGTTTCATTCCGGCTTGACCAAGGATATTTTTCACACGGCACGTCAATGGTTCGGCCACCTTCCCGGCGGCCTGGCCATTGCCACCACATACGGATGTGCCGGGTTTGCCGCATGTACTGGCAGCAGTGTTGCTTCCGCGGCCGTGATGGGGAAAATGGCAATCCCTGAAATGAGGAAATATGGTTATGAACCAGGATTTGCCGCCGGAGCAGTGGCAGCAGGCGGGACCATAGCAACCCTTATACCACCCAGTGTTCCCCTGGTTATTTACGGCATTATAACGGAACAGTCCGTGGGATTTCTTCTCATGGCAGGCTTTTTGCCTGGCATCCTCTCGGCAATTATCTATGCCTTTATGATTCAGTTCCGGGTTAAAATGAAACCCTCCCTTGCCCCTCCATTAGAAAAGGCCCCATGGAAAAGCAGGGTCATATCTTTAAAAAATACATGGGGAATCGTAGCTATACTGACACTGATGCTGGGAGGTATTTACACGGGTATTTTTACACCGACTGAAGCTGGTGGAGCTGGAGCTGCAGGTGTTTTACTCATTGGAATTTTAACACGACGGCTGAATTTTAAAAAATTCAAGATGGCTTTAATGGAGACCGGCCGGGCAACTGTGATGATTTTTGCCATTATTGTGGGCATCCTGATTTTTGTCCGGTTCCTTGCTCTCACCGGGCTGCCTGCAGCCTTCAGTGAGATGGTGGTAGCATTGCCCGTCCCAAGGATTTTCATATTGGGAGGAATCCTTGGACTTTTTGTATTCCTGGGCATGTTCCTTGACCTTATCGGTATGATGCTCCTGGCACTGCCCATTGTGTTTCCCCCAATTGTTGCCCTGGGATATGATCCCATCTGGTTTGGCGTTATTGTCGTCAAAATGGGGGAAATCTGCCTGATCACACCGCCCGTAGGCCTGAATGTATATGTAGTCAACAGTGTGGCTCCGGATATCCCTTCCCAGACTATTTTCAAGGGAATTATCCCATTTTTACTCATGGATTTTTTAACTCTGGCAGTCTTGATTGCATTCCCCCAGATTGTCACTTTTCTACCCTCTTTGATGATGAAAGGATAATAAATGAAACTACGTTTAACAACCCTGTGTGATAACCTGGCCGGCTCATTGGGCTGGGTCGCTGAATGGGGGCTGAGTATCCTTGTCCAGTATAAAGACGAGGCTGTACTCCTGGATACCGGTGGCACAGATTCTGTTGTACGCAATGCAGTCCAAAATGGTATCAATTTGAACCAGATTACCCGTATTGTCCTGAGTCATGGCCACAAGGACCACACGGGCGGGCTTCGTCAACTTCTTCAAACATTAGATGCCGGGCGGCAGGTCATATTGCACCCGGAAGCTTGGGCATCCAAATATGCCTCCAGGGCTGAGCCCGTGGGCAGTGAAATGCATTATATCGGCATTCCCTATGCAAAGGAGGAATTGGAACATCTGGGTGCTGAATTTACATTGAACCGGGAACCTGTATGGATCACAGACGAAATTGTTGTTACCGGAGAAGTACCCCTGGAGACCTCGTTTGAATCCATTGACAAAAATTTATTTGTTAAAAACAAAGGGAAATATCAACTAGACACGGTTCCCGATGACCAGGCGTTGGTGGTAAAAACAGCCAAAGGATTGGTAGTCATCCTGGGATGTGCCCACCATGGCATGATCAACACCCTACTCCATGCCCGAAAAATTACAGGCGAAGAAAGGATTCATGCGGTTGTGGGTGGAACCCATCTTTTCCGTGCCGGACCGGATCAGCTCCAGCAAACCATTGCAGCCCTGGAAGAATTCAATGTGGCCCATATCGGTGTATCACATTGCACGGGGATGCCTGCATCCATGGCTTTGATGCAGCACTTTAAAGACCGGTTCTTTTTTAATCATGTTGGAAAAGTAATGGAGTTTTGAATTCATGAGTAATAAAACAGAAACTGTTCTCGATCTATAAACGGTTAACAACAGGATTAAAACTGTTCATTAATTGATTTACTTTGCCTATAAAGCCATGCTGGGTACAGGCTTTATAGGCATCTCTATCTGTACTCAAACCCATCTCCATTATAATTTTTACAAGGGAATTCCCTGAGACCCGGCCTGAATAGGATTGACAAATCCTTGAATCTTTGAAATATAGAAACATTTTTATAATCCCTTTCATAAAGGAAAATGCCTTGACCGGAGTGAGTGAAATTCTTGTCCTAGTCCTGTTAATTTCAGGCATCCTGATTCTTCCACGAATGTTGAAACCCGCGCCCTCCCGAAAAAAGGCCGGGACAAAAAAATCCATGTCCATGAAAATGCGGGCCGGTATTGTGATATCTGTGGTATTTCCCAGTATCATGGCCTTGTATTTAAAGCCCTGGAATGAAAATCTTATCCTCTTTGTTCTCCTGGGAGCAGTCCCAGTTGCCCTGGCCTGGGGCATTGTCTGGATTCTGGCTGCCAAAAAACAATAAACCCTTATCCTTTGTAACTCCTTACCTGATTGACAGACAGCTTTATTATGATTTCATTACCTTTTTAGATATACTTGTTTTAATAATGAGATTAATTTATTTTATTATTTTTATTGACACATTGTGTTTTATGATTAATTTTGTTTCAAATGGAAAACAAATCACCATAACAGGAGGAAACAATCATGAGACTTGTAAGATACAACCCATTTAATGAAGTATTCAGAAATCCTTTTAATGACTTTTTTACCGATCCGATATGTAAGCCCACTGAAGCAGAAAACGGGTATCCACCCGTAGACATTCTCAGTGAATCAGATCATGTGGTAGTAAATGTGGAATTGCCTGGTGTTCAGAAAGAAGATATCAATATTAATATCGAAGAAAAAATATTAACGATTTCCGGCAATAGAAAAAAAGAAGAAGCAAAGGATGGTTTTTATTTGAAAGAAAGGTTTTACGGCAGCTTTAAACGCATCTTTACCCTTTCCGATGACATCCTCACCGATGAGGTAAATGCAGATCTCACAGACGGAGTATTGAAAATCACTTTACAGAAAAAACAGGTCAAAGATCCAGTCAAACAAGTAGCAATTAATTAAAAAAACAGCTGAGCCTACAAAAAAAAGCGCATTCATGCCTGTTACATCAACAGGCATGAAATGCGCTTTTTTACTAGATAAAACAGGAGTTGTCTAAGATTTAGTGGTCAGACTCTCCATTGTCGTTCATTGTATCAATGGCTGCCTTTACAATGCAGTAAGTCATTCCTGCTCCCAGTATGGCAACAGCATACCAGAGCCCGCCAAAGAAAATACCATGGCTGATATCCCAGATCCATTCAAAGCAAAATGGAAACATAAGTTTTCTCCTTTTTGTTTATTGATCAGCCTTGGGCTGATTCAGTTCCAGTTCCTGGGGAAAAACAGGCAAATACCTATAGGCTAGGGAAATCAGGATCACACCATAAGCTATGGGCAGAATAGAAGTAGCCATTTCCTGCCAGCTGGGGATATAAAGTGCCCAGGTATCAAATGACATTACGGGTACGGCCATGATCTGGAGCACCATTACCCACCTGTTCAAACATACACCGATCACACCCAGGACAATGGCCAAAAGCCTTGTGTTCGGATTTTCCCTTGTGCTCTTATTTATAAGCAGGAGGCCGGGAACAAGACCGCATACAATGATTTCAGTAATCAGAATCCAATAACCATAAAATGAATTATTGGTATAAAAATGACTGATTTTAAAACCAAGGCTTGGAATAGTGACATAAGTCCAATAAATAGTATCAATGATTTTGGCAATAATATAAGTGGTGATCATCCAGCCTGAAATTTTTGCAAGAAGATGAATCACATTGTCCTTAACCAGTTTTTTCCCGGTAACAGCTTCTGTGATCCTGGTCACCAGCAGGGTAAAGCTGGGACCAAAGGCAGCGGCAGACCAGGTAAACAGGAAAAAGGTCCAGGGCCATATGAGTAATCCTTCCCGAACAGCAAAGGGACGGCCAAACATAACGCCGGCAACACCACCCAGTGATCCTTGATGGAAAAAGGAAAGAAAGGCGCCAGTAGCTGCAAAAACAGCCATCACCCCATGCATATTATGGGCAAGGTGATGGAAAAACGGCACCTTGTTTGCCTGTCTGTTTTCAAGGATATTGGGGATGAACTCAATGGTCAATACTGCAAAATAGCAGGACAGACAAAAAGCCACTTCGGTGAGCATTGAATGGACATTGGCATGCCAGAAAATAAACCATCCACGCAAGGGCTGCCCGATATCAATGGCCAGGATCAAAAGGGCAGAGCTATAACAGATAAACCCGATGATCACGGCAAAATTAATGATATTTTTCAATTCATCCACGTTAAAAATATATCGTAACAAACCGGTAAAAAATGCCCCACCACCCACGGCGATGACGGCAAGATCGGCCCAGATCCATAGGGCAAACCCGTAATAATCATTCATATTGGTCTGGTTTAAGCCTTTAAACCAGCAAAGAAACATGGCATAAACGCCCCAGAGGACTACGGCACCAACAATGGCAATTCCAATGGTAAACTTTGGAAAGGAACAGCGTTTAGCGCCTTCAGGTATTAATGCAGAATCCATATTGAATTACTCCTAACATAGGTTTTGGATATTTTATTCATGGGATGAAGACCCATGATGATTCTTAACCTTATCCCATTCACCATCGAGATAATTATCACCTGCTTTTCTGACCCATTCTCGCTCGGACAGGTAATAGACCTTGGGGTTGGTACCCAGACGTTCAAGCAGCCTGAAAATTTTCGGGTTCCTTGACTTGCCCACAACATCTTTGTTCATGGGATCTGGATGAGGATCTGGTTTAACAATCTGGTGAACCTTGTGGGACGGATTGTTCAGATCACCAAAGGTAATGGCACCTGCTGGACATGCTGTGGCACAGGCTGTCTGGTATTCATTCTCTTCAATGGTTTCCCGTTCTTCATAGTATGCTTTGTCCTTAGCCGCCTGGTACCTGTGGTAACAAAAACTGCATTTTTCAACCACACCACGCATACGGGGTGATACATTGGGACTCAGGTAATTTTCCATGCCCTCAGGCCATTCGGGGTCCCACCAGTTAAAATACCTTGCATGGTAGGGGCATGCCCCCATGCAATACCGGCATCCAAAACAGCGAGTATAAATCTGGCTGACAATGCCGGTGTCATGGCCGTACTCTGTTGCCGTTGCAGGGCAGACAGAAACACAGGGCGAATGACCATGGTCTCCCTTGCCACCGCAGTGCTGACAGGGTCTAGGCATATAGACGACTTCTGTGTCAGGAAAAGATTTACCATTGGTTAGTTTATAAACACGCATCCAGGTAATACTATCTTTTTTTCTGGATTCGTCCTCTTTGAACGGAACATTATTTTCAGACATGCACGAAACCATGCAGGAACCGCATCCCGTGCATTTGTCCAGATCAATAACCATTCCGAACTTATGTGCTTTTTTATCGTGTATCATCAGAACCTCTTAAGATTTTTATCCATGTAATTTTACGCTTTGGAAATTTTTGCTCTTATCCCAAAGGCAGCATCCAGTCCTGAACCAGATTCAATTACCGGGCCTATTAAATCATTTACATTCACACCCTTGTTTGAGACAAATTTATTGTCACAGGTATGACCAAGGCCTTTAACCATTCCCAGGACACCCGGCATGATTCCTTCATTAAAATTGATTTTCACCTTTGCCGAACCGACCGGGGTTGTCAAAGTGGCATACCCCTTGTCCTTTAGTCCTTTGGCAGTCATTGGATTAATTTCAACAACTATATCCGTACCCGTCAAAACTTTGTCTGAGACTGTTTTAATAGCAAATGGTGAAGCCATGGGAGCCGTTCCTGTCAATCTCATATTGTCAATGGGAATCAGCATCAGTTCCAGATCACCCTGGGCCTGAATTGTTGAAGGATTGGCACTAAGATAAGTAAAATCAACAATAGGATTTCCTTTGGGCGGGCCTTGGGAGACCAGGACATATCCCTCTTCAGACAGGGAATCCCAGACATCGGCGGTCACGCTTTCAAGGCATTCTTCATAGCTTTCCCACTCAAAACTTTCAGCAATGGTTCCCTCAAGGCCATGGGCCAGAGAAATCAGGGCATCTCCGGGATTTCTGGTATCAAATACAGGGTCCATAACCGGTCGGGTTAGACCGATGACATTCCTGGCAAGGCCTGCCTGGGAAGGCATATCTTCAATCCGTTCAAGAAAAGTATTGGACGGAAGAATCACGTCTGCTTCCATTGCGGTCTCATCCAGAAAGGATGAAAAGCTGACCACAAAAGGTATTTTCTGGAATGCCTGTTTCACCCGTTTTGGATCATGCAAAGAGTAACAGGGATTGGCATTATACACAAAAAGTGCATCCACAATGGGTTTGGAACTTCCATTTAATTTTTCAACTAATTCATTTACTGAATTGGCAATTTTTGTTTTTCCTGCCCCTTTTTCAGCCACCTCATCCATTATTGCTTTGGGAAATGACAGATACTCATTCATGGCCATTACAAAGGCGCCGCCTTTTTTATTCAGGCTTCCCGCAAGGCAGTTCAGGGTATGAATTGCTGCAAATTCCTTGAGGCTCTGCCCCCCATTGCCTCTGCCCTTTCCAGGAATGGCAACCGGCATTTTAGCCTTGGCAAACAAGGTTGCAATTTTTTCAATCTCATTTGCTTTGATTCCGGTAGTTTCAGCAACCTTGGTCACTGAATACTCTTTTTGAACCATGGCAACAAATTTATTGAAACTGCCCTTAAATTTACCGGCCTTAAACAGATTCTTTTTAAGCATCACAGCACAGATGCCAAGGGCCAGATCAGCCTCAGTCCCTGGATTTATGGGTATCCATTTATCAGCATTGGCAGCAGTATTGGAAAGACGGGGCTCTATCTGAAAGAGTTTGGCATGTCTTTCTTTTCTGGAGGCATTGGCCTTAAAGCAGTTGACAGGGGATCCCCAGCCCTCTATCAGACCGGCACCAAAACTCAATACAAAGTCTGAATTTTCAAGATCAAACCCAAGGGTTTTGCCCTTACCGTGAAGGGTTTGAGCTGTTAGCTCAAGGAAAGATTCAAGGCTTGGCATATCAAAATAATTGGAAGAGCCAAATGCTGTTAAAAAATGGTTAAAAAGCTGGGAAACAGATCCCTGGGTCTTGTCTGTGATACAGGCAAGCTTTTCAGGAGAACCGCTTTTTCTTATTTCAGCAAGCTTGCCGGAAACCAAAGAAATGGCTTCCTTCCAGGAAATTTTTTCGAATTTATCACCATTTTTTCGTAATGGCGTTTTAACCCGGGTGGGGTCATACAAATACTGAAGGCCTGCAATACCATGGAGACATGCGCCTCCATTATTAATGGGATATCCATCCAGCCCTTCTATTTTTACGGGCCTGCCATCTATTTTTCTAACACTGATACCGCAGTTTCCCGGGCACAGGCTGCACACTGAACTATCATAGGTTACTTCGCCGTCAACAGGAACAGGAGTCCAAGGCCAGTTCTGGGTCCAGATGGAAGAGTCATCTGTCAGTTTCATCCCGACAGGGGAAACTGCAACACCCGCAACTGCGCCAAGTCCCAATCCCAAGAAGCTTCTTCTATCAACTTTCATAAGTAATTCCTCTATAAAGTTTGAAATTCTTGTGTTTTGAGACGACTTACTTGTGACACTGGAAACAATAGCCCTGATGGCCTGTTTCCTGTTTGTGACACTTTGCACAGTCATCCATCTTCATACGATCCCAGGAATGTTTTTTGATTCCCCAGATACTTTTTCCCCAGATATCACGACTATAGCCGGTAATTCTGTTTTCTTCATAGGGTCTTGAAGCAACGGATTCTTCAATGGGGCCATGGCAGGATTTACAATCCATACCAGCCGCATTGATATGAGCTCCGTGGGAAAAGAAGACACAATCAGGCTGTTTTGAATAAACAAACCAGGGGACCTCTTTTTCCTTTGCCACATATTCTTCAGCAAAGATGGCTTCATCCTCGGTCTCTCCCATGGGTTCATCTGTATGGCATTCCATACAGGATTCCAGCTTGGGCATTCCGGAAAATGTGCCGTCTTCTCTCAAATAATGACAAGATTCACAATCACCGACTTCTTCCGAATGAAGTACGTGATCAAAGTTAAAAGGTTGCTCTTTTTTAGAGTAAAGCAACTTGGGAAAAAGCAGCCATCCGGACAAGAAGCATATCAAAAATGCCACCAGAAAAAAGATGATACCAAGCCCCAGGCCTTTGTCATCTTTTGGACCACCGGCAGTGCCGTCCCCTGCACCATCCATGGAACCATTTTCATCTTTGTTTTCTATTTTACTCATGAAAACTCCATCAATGTTAAAAAGTTGATGTTACATTAACCAGTCAGCTCAGGCAAAAACCTAAGCTGTTTTTTCTGCAGATAGTAATTCCTTGGCATCTATCCGCAATAATTCCTCAAACCTCTTATTTTGGTTTCTTCTATATAAACATCTTGTTTCCTTGTCAAGGTAAATTAGGCATTGACAGGTGAATCCCTCCCTCTCATTGAGATATATAGGCAAGAGGAAAAATCCAAAAAAAACGGGGACATCTTTAAAAAAAATGTCCCCGTTGCATTCGATATAAAATATAAACTTACTGGCAGGAAATTCACCGATTCAGTGCGTTTCCCACTTTAATAAGGTTTTTTTATCCGTAACTATGAAGGCCGGCAAGAAGGTAGTTAACCCCAAAATAGGTAAAAAGTACTGCTATAAACCCAATGATGGAAACAAAAGCCAGATTTTTCCCGTGCCAGCCCTTCATCATTCGCAAATGAAGAAAAATTGCATAAACAAACCAGGTGATCAAAGACCAGGTTTCCTTGGGATCCCATGACCAATATGTGCCCCAGGCTGAATTTGCCCATACAGCACCAGTGATAATACCAATGGTTAAAAATAAAAATCCAAATACAATCATCTGATAGGTCAATTCATCAATGATCTCCCAGGAAGGCAGCTTGGCAAAAACTGAATTGCTATTGGGATCTTTGGGTTTAACAAAATATATCAGGCTGAAGGCAAATGCCAGTGCAAAACCTGCATATCCCAAAAAACAGGTAATCACATGGGCAATGAGCCAATTACTTTTCAGGGCCGGGATCAGGGGATTTATCTTGGAGCTCATGCTGGGATCAAAAGAGGCATAGGCAATGACCAGAAAAATTAGAGGAGAGACAAAGACTCCTATGATGCTTTCCCGGTATTTTAATTCAACAAAGATATAAAGGACTGCTGCAGTCCAGGCAAAAAACACAAGGGATTCATACATATTTGAAAACGGTGCATGACCATATCCCATCTGGTAGGACTCAACCCACCGTAATATGATACCGGTTGTATTGCCTACAACTCCCAGGACAATCACCCAAAATCCAGCCGTTGCCAGCATGTGTTTTTTAAATGAAAACGAACCTATATAAAAAACCGAAGCCAGCGCATAGATAAATGTTGTTGATGATAATATAAGAGAACTGTTCATAAGTTTTATTTACCCTTTAATATAGTTGCAAATTTCTTTATTTTTAAGGTCATACCCTGGTTGTTCCGGTTCGCTTTGCCGGAAACCAGTACTTTGGTAGTGTTTTGATCTGTTTTTTCCATTTCTATAAAATAGGACTGGTGGGAAATAAAAAAGGTAACCCAGCATCCAATGATCATCAAAATAAATCCAACATATACATACCAGACGCCGGGATCCTTTGTTACCTGAAGGCCTGTATAATATTTTTGATCAAATTCCTTCACAACAAATGAAAACTGGCCTTTCCTCATTTTATCAAAGGTGGGAAATTTAGTTGGGAGTGCTATTTGAAAACTCTGTTTATCACTTAAGAATACTTTTCCAAAAAAAGCTTCGCCTAAATCATGATCTCTGAATTTAAAATGGGGTAAAAAACCTTCCAACATAAACACACCCTGGTCATTGGGCAGTTTTACTTCCTCTCCAATTCTTAAGGTAATTTTAATGCTTTCCCCGGTGGTATTCTCCAAAATTTCAAAAAGAGCACTGTCCGGGGCAGCAGTTCCATAGGAGGCCTGGAAAATATTGATCCCTTTATATCTTAATGGATGGTTCACCCGGATATTTTCAGTAAAACTTTCCTTGCCGTCTTCAATAATGGTCAGGTTGGAACGATAATCATCGGGTGCTCCCGTATCATAGAATTTGACCTCAAATTCATTGCACTTAATGGAAAAGTCCAATTTAATGGGAGCCCTTGTTTTGGCAGTATAAACTATGTCAGTCGTGGCTCCTTCATCCAATTGCAAATTTGCCTTGAACCCGAACAATGATCCTACCAATGCCCCCAGAACCATCAGAATAATACTGAGGTGGACCACATAAACTCCGATCCTTGTCCATCGCCCTTTTTCAGCATAAAACACACAACCTCTGTCTGTTTTTTCTTCAAGAACCTTCCCAACCTTTTGGGTTAAAAATACTTTGTATTCACTGGACAGGGTTTGGAAATCTTTTTTTTGGGTAAATATCTCCCCATTTTTCAGCCTTCTGAATCGGTCGGGATTAAATCGAATTTTTCCAGGAAAAATAATTTTCCAGGTAAGAGAAATCCTTTCAATGGAGCAGACCACAATATTTATGCATAGAAGCAGAAGTAGTAAAAGGAACCACCAGGCATGGTACATATCATCTATTTTTAATACTTTGATCAGGTTGTAAAAACCCTTCCCATAAAGGGCAATATATTGTTGAGGGGGTCCATTTTGAAGGACAACGGTCCCGATGATGGAGGTGGCTGCCAAAAGAACCAGTGTATAGACAGTCAATTTAACCGAACAAAAAAACATCCATATTTGATCGGGTATTGTTTCTTTTTTTTTCAATTTTTTTTCTCTCACTAAAGATTAATCTTTTTTTTTGTCACCAATAATATCATCGTTGCCAAGCCTGAGTTCCAACAAATCTGCAAAGTTGGATGTGTCGTCAAGAGTCAATGCCATGGCCTCTTTTATCACTTTCAGGCTACCAACAATGATTGCTTTTTCCCTTGCCCGTGTTACTCCTGTATACAAAAGTTGCCGTGTTACAATGGGTGACAATTTTTCCGGGATGATTATCAGGACCCTATCAAATTCTGATCCCTGACTTTTATGAATTGTAACTGCAAAGGCTGTATCATGTGCAGGAAGATCCAGGTATCGGTATTGAAGGGTATTACCTGCTGCATCCCGGAATCCTGCTTTGATAACCCTGTTTTCTTCGTGGACAATCCCTGTATCCCCATTAAAAAGCCCCCTATGGTAATCATTCAAACGGACCATAACGATTTTCTTAAAAAATTGCCCCGTTATATCAAAATTAGCCTGCAACCGCAAAATCTTTTCACAAACATGATTAATTCGTAATGTTCCGGATTCTCCTCTGTTATGGGCGCAAAGAATCCTGAACCCATCCAGGTCATCCAGGGAATCCATAAGATTGCTCCGACCTGCAAGCGGGGCGTATCCTGAGGCAATATGCTTTTCAATGGCCTGGTCACGCAGCCGTCCTTTCCGGATATCTTCAAATTCAATATCCTTATACCCAGGGTTTTTCAAAATTGATTCCACTTTTTTAAAATCATTCTGGTTGATGGCCCTGGCCAGATTTTCAATACCTGTTTTTCCTTTGGACCTGAAATTAAATTCAAGGGACACCCGATTGGAAGCCATACCTCTTACCCGGCAGATATCCGTAAAGACGGCTCCTGCCTGAACCGGTGACAATTGATTTTTATCACCCAGCATTATCACTTTTGTTTCCAGGGGAATAGCCTCCAAAAGCCTTGTCATCAAAGCAATATCAATCATGGATGCCTCATCAATAATCACCACATCAGCGGCCAGAGGGTTCTCCTTTGTATGCAGAAATCCAGGCTTTTTTTTCAGGGGCTTTAGTATAGAATGGATTGTTGCTCCGTCTCGAAGCCTGGACGCAGCCTTTCCAGTGGGTGCGACAGAGAGGATCCTTGGCAAAGGCTTTTCCTGATCAATTGAATCTGATTCCAGAATGGTCCTGATTATGTTTGTGATGTGTGTTTTCCCAGTACCTGGACCCCCTGAAATCACCACAAAATTATGGGTTAATGCCCTGTTTACAGCTTCTTTCTGTTTTTTAACACGTTCAGGATTTTGCCCGAAAAATAAATAATCCAAAGATTTATGGATAACTTCAATATTAATTTGCCTTGGTGATGACACTAGTCTGGATACCAAGTTTTGGACCAGGCGTTCCTGAAAATCATAATATCTTGACAGATAGAGGTTGCCTGCCAGATCCAGAACCATTGGTGTGTGTGTTTTCTGACCCGGTATCTCAGGTTCAGACAAATCAGATCCGGTATCACCAGAGGCTGAAAGCCAAGGACCCCTTGATCCTGAAAATTGGCAGGAAACCATGGCAGCCCCTGTCAATTCCTTTTCCCATTGGTCATAACCGGGAAGTTTGATACAGACGTCTTCTTCCGGTAACTTCAAATATTTGCCTGCATTTTTTTTTACATCCAGACAAATATGCCCTTCTGACAACGCCTTTGACACAAGGGCACAGGAGGCAATAACAATGGAGCTTTCCTCTAAAAAAGAGTCTGCCATAATTTTTGCAAAATAATAATCAAGATGGGAAATCAATTGAAGGTCGTGCAGGGTAGTAATTTCAAATTTTAATTGCCGTGTCATATCCGTAACCCTGAAAATAAAAACCTTGGTTTTTTTACCTGCTTTTTACAAAAAAACACAAGATCTCAACAGAGGCAGAGGGTTATTCCCGTAACAATTAAAGGGCAAATTCCGAACGAGAGCATATTTTTCTTCTGTCTCGATTCTTTCTCCGATTCCGTTTAAAGGACAAAACGACGATAACACCATCCCTTATACTTTTTCTTCTGTCAAGATGGGATTTACGCCTGTTTCTCTTAAATCTTCTGGTAAATACCTTTCTGCGCTCAGAGAAACCTCTTATCTCCTGGGGAGAATCAACAGTTTTGTTTTGGACAGGTAATATTTTATAGTCAAATGTCATTGTCTTTTCCAAGGAATTTAAAGTTACTATTTTCCCCTTGTCACCCTTATCATGACTATAACATCGTCATTTATAATATTAATCTTTAATTTTTCTGATTTGCGTCCTCTATGTACTTATGAATTCTCAAAAAAGGGACGTAGAGGGCATCATTTGTTTCAATGTGGTTTATAAACCAGTCCCTCAGCTCCTTTATCACTTCCATGGTAAGGTTGTTGAAATCTTCTGCTATTTCTCTTCTCAAGCTAATAGAATTCCTGATAAATTGGCGATGGGCCTTACTATGGCTTTCATAATCAGGATATCCCTTTTTTTTCAGGATTTTTTCTTCCCTGGAAAAATAAAGTTTACTATAGTCATTGATTTCGGTAATCATATTGGCATAGGCTTTTGGTTCCTGTGTTTCCTCTTTCATATCAATTAACTGGTTAAACAATTCAAACATCTTTTTCTGGTGAATGTCGATCTCCTCAACATCCACACTGTATTTTGGGTCCCATTCTATTTTATCTAGCTGTGTCATTTTAATCTCCTTTAAAGGTTTTATTTCTTCCAATCCAAAGTGTTCCCAGAACAGTAATGGAAATTATCACCGCAACAACAAGGGCAAATTTCAACCCATTATCTCCAAACCTTGGATAAATCACAAAGGGAACCAGGTATCCGTACAAAATCATGTGAAAAATGCCAATACCGGCGATGCGGACCCATACTCTTTTCACTCAAGACTCTCAATAAGTCTGGTATGAATATTTTCAAATCCACCGTTGGACATAATCAATACAAGATCATTTTCTCTTACAAGAGGGACAAGAAATTCAATCACCCTGTCCGGCGTTTCAAAATGATGGGCCTGCCCCCCGTTTTCATTGATATCAGCCACCAATTTGCCTGGAGAAAACCTCTGCTCTTCAGGAATGATTTTCTGTACACAGGGGTTACAGATTAACACCAGGTCTGCTTCCGAAAACGCAAGTGGATAGGTCTGCTGAAAAAAATTACGCATACTGGTATTGGTCCTGGGTTCAAACACGGCAATTACCCTGCCCTTTTCATAAAAAGGCTTTACCCCGGCAATGGTTTCTCTGACAGCAGAAGGGTGGTGGGCAAAGTCATCCATAACGGTGACCCCCCTTATAACACCCCGAATTTCCTGGCGCCTCTTTACTCCGGAAAAACTGGCAAGGGCCGTTTGTACAATAGCATCAGAAATCCCCATTTTTTTTGCAACAGCAATACAGGCAAGGCTATTCAACAAATTATGCCGACCCACAAGCTCTGTTTCAATTTCAAAACTCCTGCCTGGCCCGTGTATAGTGGCAAAGGTCTTCCCTGCACCGGTTTTGTGATCAGAAAACCACCAGTCTCCATCCTGCCCATAGGTTTCAACACTGGCAGTACGTCCCTCAAGTATAAGATTCAGGTTCTCGTTTTCTTGATAGGCTATAATGGGGCATTCTATTTTTTGGACAAAGGCAGAAAATATTTCCTTGATATGGTCTATATCCCTGAAAATATCTGCATGGTCAAACTCCACCCCCGTCATGATGGTGATAAAAGGGTCATAGTGCATGAACTTGGGACCTTTGTCAAAAAAGGCCGTGTCATATTCATCTCCCTCTATGACCATATAATGGCCTTTGCCGATCTTAAAGCTGGAATTAAAATCCTTTAAAATCCCTCCAACCATGAATGAGGGCTCAAGACCTGCTGTCTCCAGCAGATGGGCCATGATGGATGAAGTGGTTGTCTTGCCATGGGTACCGGTGACAAGTATTATTTTCTTGTCTGCTGCAATAAATTTATTCACCGCCTGGGGCATGGACAAATAAGGGATTTTTTTATCCATCACGGCAACCGCTTCAGGATTTTCCCGGGTCACTGCATTGCCGATGATCACAAGGTCAGGTCCATGGGCAAGATTTTCAGGGTCAAAACCCGAAAAAAGTCTGACCCCTTTTTCTTCAAGAAAATCACTCATTGGGGGATAGACATTTTGATCCGATCCCGTGACCTCATATCCCATTTCCTTTAAAATACAGGCAAGGGTTCCCATGCCCGTGCCGCAGGCAGCAACCAGGTGAATTTTTTTAATCGGGTCTCTTTTCATCCGGCCCTGTTTTATCTGACCTGTTTTCATTATCAAAGGGTTGCCATGACTGCCCTGGCAGCCTCAATGGTTTCCTGGATATCCTCATCACTATGGGCCAGGGAAACAAAGCAGGATTCAAACTGGGAAGGCGCAAGATAAATCCCTTTGGCCAGCATGCCCCGGTAAAATCGGGCAAATCGTTCCAAATCACAGGTTTTTGCATCTTCAAAATTGTATACCTTTTGATCTGTGAAGAAAAAACCTGCCATGGATCCCATATGTCCGGTTTGAAAAGGAATACCAGCATCATCCGCTGCTGCCTGCAACCCCGTCATCAATACATGGGTTTTTTTATCCAGTTCAGCATAGACAGCATCATCCTGGAGTACAGTTAAAGTTGCTATACCCGCTGCCATGGCCAAGGGATTCCCGGACAAGGTCCCTGCCTGGTATACAGATCCCACTGGAGCTACTTGATCCATGATCTCTTTTTTTCCCCCATAGGCACCCACGGGCAGTCCGCCGCCAATGACCTTGCCGAAACAGGAAAGATCCGGAATGATATTAAAAAGTCCCTGGGCAGATCCTTTTGCGACCCGAAACCCGGTCATAACTTCATCAAAGATCAACACAGCCCCATGTTCAGCTGTAAGTTCCCGCAAACTTTCAAGAAAACCCTCCCTGGGAGAAACCATGCCCATATTACCGCCAATGGGTTCCAGGATAACTCCGGCTATCTGATCCCCTTTTTCCTTCATAAGCTTTTTAAAACCTTCTAAATCATTGTATGCCATGGACAGGGTATTTGAAATTACTGACCCAGGCACTCCCGGGCTTCCAGGAATACCAAGGGTTGCCACACCAGATCCAGCAGCCACCAGCAGGGTATCGGCATGGCCGTGATAACATCCATCAAATTTGACAATAATATCCCGGCCTGTATACCCACGTGCCAGGCGGATGGCACTCATTGTCGCTTCAGTACCTGAATTTACCATGCGGATCATGTCCACGGAAGGAACCATGTCAACCACCATCTGAGCCAGCTCTGTTTCCAATGCAGTGGGAGCCCCAAAACTGGTTCCGATCTCCAGCACCTTCTCAAGCGCTTTGATCACCCCTGGCGGTCTGTGACCCAGAATCAGCGGTCCCCAGGAAAGAACATAATCAATATAGGAATTTCCATCCACATCATAGAGACGACTTTTATCGCCCCTCTCAATAAAAACAGGTTCCCCGCCAACAGACCCGCAGGCCCTGACAGGAGAATTAACACCACCCGGGATAAGCTCTTTTGCCGCATTAAACAGCATATTTGATTTTACATTTGTCATATGATTGCCCCTTATATAATTTATATACTGGTATTTGATCCTTAAACGTCCGAATATATCAGACCTGTATTTAAGGGGCAACTGCTTTATTTGTTCCTTCCTGAAAATACAAAAAAAACATTGACATCCTGCAGGATCACTGTTACTTTCCTGGCGTTAAATTAATGGGCCGTTAGCTCAATTGGTAGAGCAACTGACTCTTAATCAGTAGGTCCCGGGTTCGATCCCCTGACGGCCCACCATTAATTACAAGGCTCTTAGCGATATTCGTTAAGAGCCTTGTTGCTTTTTAGACAGCTTTGTCCCCATTTTTTATTTTATGCAACCCCCTTGAAATTTGTATTTAATTTTTGGGATTGAGCGTCTCTGACTCCATAAATTAAGGTTCGAACCCTTATCACCCAGCCACTGATAATAAAGGCTTTCAGCGATTTTGCTTGAAAGCCTTTATTGCTTTCAGTGCAATTTTCCCAGGTTTATCCCAGGTTTAATCTGACGTAGTGTGATATTTAATGGAACCTATCTGTAACGCAGCAAACAATACCTGAAATTCTGGCAGGTAATATCAGAAATTTTTAATTTAAATTAAAAAAAGTGGGGTTGCCAGGTGATATAACTTTTAAAACCCTGGGATTCCAAAAGGCCCAGGTAGATAAGGGATGCCACACCCTGAAAACAGATTATGACAAGCAAAATAATTATTAATAGTACCAGCTGTTTCATTTTCTTTTTTCCTGTTTAGATCTGCTTTGTGGAAAGAGTTTTCTCCATCTTTTTCGAACCATCAGCTTTTTGGGTGTAGCCTTTTTTTTGTACCATGAGACAAGCCATTCTGGATCTACTGTGCGATCAAAAGCATTTGCTTCAAGCTGCAAAATAATGTAACCAAATCCAATGGCGAGTGCTTCCGAGTATGAAAGTAGTGCGGCCCCTATGCCTTGCCATCTACAATTAGGAAGAACAAATATTTCATAAATAAAACCTACTGACCTATCGCTCCAATCTTCATACGAAAAGAAAGCTGATTCAAATCCATTAACCATGGCAATAAACTCTTGTGACCTGCCGCACCGAGCTCGTTCAGCACGTTCGTGAAGGATTTTGTTCTTTACGTCACTTAGAGCATTGACCTTAATGACTTCAAGCATCCTTGTTCTCCAGGCCAAGTTCTTTGGCTGCGGGGATGAATGCTTTGGCATTAGATTGCCTACGGATCTTTTCCTGTTAAGTGTCATGAAATTTGGATAAATATCTGAATGCCGCAGATGGTGAGGGAACGGTCCGGTTTTTTTGAAAAATTCCAAAATACCACATCTGGTATGGATGGGTTTTTCAGTCTCAGGCTAAAAATTAAAATATATGGAAAAAAGAAAAATATTATTCAAGCATATTGGAGATACATCTAATTTGAAAAATTCATATCAGGAGCTTTGATGAAAAGATTTTTTATATATAATCAAGTTGAAAATATGGTGAAATCAAAAACCAACCTTTATTGAAGAATCGCTATAACAGAGACGACAAATTCCCCATTAAAATTTTTATGGAATTTGGTACAAATTTGTGTGTTATTGGACTTCACATGGTTGGGGCTCCTGAATAAAATTGTTTTTATCCCACAAATTCATGATACAATTTTAGTTTTTACTATTCATTTAATCTTTTTTAGACAGAAGTCCAGATAATTATGAAATTTAGAATTTACTATATCCTTATCTTAATCTTGACTATTCTAAGCAGCGTATTCTTGGCAGGACAGTTCAAGAAAGAACATGTGCTCAACAACAGTAACACCAAAACAATTTTATCATTATCTCAGGAAATTCAAAATTTGAAAAGAAGTGTATCTTTGTATGAAAGTAAAGAAATATATTTAAGATCCATTATCCAATCCAAAGAAAAAAAACTGGATACATTCGAAAAAATAAATGTAACTCTAACCGGATATCACCCATGGTCAAATGGTATCAACTCAGATGGTTATCCTCAAACCACAGCGACCATGACGATTCCGGTTGTTGGTTGGACATGTGCGATCAGTTCTGAACTTGTAAATAAGGGTTGGTTAGGCAAAAAAATTTACATTGAAGGTATTGGGGTATTCAAAGCTGAAGATCGAATGAACCGCAATTTAAATGGGTTAAGAATTGATTTATGCATGGGATCGCTACAACAGGCTTTAGATTTTGGTAAAAAGAAAAACATTATAGCCATTCCTCTCAACTAAAATTTTTAAAAAATTATTCAATTATATCTCATGGGAAAGGGCGGGGTAAACTCTCAACAAAAAAAACTGGCTACATAATTGGAGACAAAAATAATTTTGGAAATCTCAATTTCAATCTTTTTTTACATCAGCAAATTGATTCAATTATATAAGCCATGGGCCTTATCCCTGGCCAATTCCCCGCACTAATTTTTATATATAAAACATGGCAACAACAATTGTCCTTACTAAATCTCATATTGCATCTATTTCTGATTTGACAAGTTCATTCCCATCAACACTTATCATCTTCTGACAATGATGGCACACCATATTCAATTTTTTAACATTCCCTTTAAAAAGGAATCTTCCACAGTGAGGACAGCGATATTCTTTTAGAACTGGATCAATCTGCGCTGGTGGGGATATGGGTTCTGTATTTTTATTATCGTTCATTATTTTCATTTAAAATATTTTAAGTCGGCTTCAAGCGCTTTTTAAAACATCTATGCCTTTTTCTTTCAAAAATTTAATGGATTTACTACAAATCGGTGCACTTGTTTCTAAAACAACCAAAGCATTTTGAACCTTTCCTTTTATTTGCTAGGCCTTTTTTAAAATTGTGAGTGCATCTTTCATGATTATCCTGCTTTTCCGATTGATGACCAGGATGAATTTATCTGGACCCTTTTTTATTAAAATGGTTCGTGGTGGAAGGCCATAAAGTTTTGGATCTACTTGTTCTGTCATTTTTATCCTGATGTTATTTGTTCAATTGGCCACCTCAATACCAGTAATATGGAAGCTATGCAACAGAGGAATCATTCTTATAGGCTAATTTAAATTCAATTCAATATCACCGCCAGTAGCTCTCAGCGCCTCAGAAATCCAACCACCACTTTCTATAATGAAAATCATTAAAGCTTTTTGATATGGGTAGCAACATTCACAAACCCTCTCAATACGAGTATCAGGCGGAATACATTTTAGCTTCTTTTAACCCAATAAACAGTAAGCTTCTTTGTGGAATTTACGTCAAGAGCTTCTAACTCATCAATAGCAAAATTGAATAAAGCACGAATGTAACGAAATTGAGCATTAACTTCATAAAAAACTTTTTCCGTCTTTTTTAAGACGGTCAGCCTCATCTAAAAGGTATTGGTGAATCATTGATTTTGTAATACGGGTAACTGAAATATTTTTATCAAACGTCATAATTCTACAATTGTAAAAACACATAAATCTCCAGGCACTATATCCAAAGACGGTCCGCTTGGAAACAGGGTTTGTCCAAGAGACCTGATTTGCCCAGTATCCGGTAACGCAAAGTTTAATAATAATTAATAGTTAGTTTTGGTTAGTTTTAGTTATTATAAATTTATTTTTACAAGGTATCAATTTCTATCTTGACAAATACTTACTATAAATATAGATAAACTCACCATTGAAAATTTGATCTATACAATTAACCGCTACCAATAAAAAATGAGTGTGTCCTATGAAATTATCACATCAGTGTAAGAATCTCCTGGTAAGTTTTCTGCTTATTTTAGTAATGACCTCTTTGTCCTTTGCCCAAGGCAATTGCAAAGCAACCTATGGTGATAATGGCGAAGTGTTCACTTTGGCAACGGGAAGTCCAGGGGAACTAGGGCTGTTAAAAGAACTATCAACCGCATTTAATGAGAAACACAACACAATCATGTGCTGGGTAAAGGCAGGATCTGGCAAATCTTTGAAGCTGCTCAAGGAAAAAAAAGTGGATATCATTATGGTGCATGCACCGGCTGCAGAAAAAAAAGCGATAATGGAAGGATGGGCAATTAAAAGATCATTGGTCGGTTCAAACGAATTTTATATTGTCGGGCCGAAAAATGATCCGGCCGGGATTTCTACTGCCACATCTGCCGATGATGCCTATTCAAAAATTGCCAGGGCAAAAGCAACCTTTCTTTCAAGGGGAGATAACTCAGGTACAAATAAAAAAGAGTTGAATATATGGAAAACAGCCGGAATCTCTCCTTCCGGAGATTGGTATTTAATAACAAAGGATTTTATGATGGCAACCCTGAAAAAAGCCAATGAAGTAAACGGGTATTTTATGACAGACTCATCCACATGGGTAGCTGGCAAAAAAGGCCTTGGAAACATCAAGATTCTTTTTCAGGGTGACCCTTATTTGATCAATACATATCATGGCCTTTGCCAACCTGAAGGCGCAACAAAAGCGCAAATTTATGCCTCGCAATTTATTGATTTTCTAAATTCAGACCAGGGACAGAAAATTATCAGAGACTATGGAAAAAGCAAATATGGACAGGGCATGTATAATGACGCTGCATATGCGAAAAAATATGAGCATTAAAACAAAAAAACGATCCTGGATAATGACAGGAAGTTGTTGAACTTCAACAAACCCCATCTCCTTGGCAATCATTATCCAGGCGCCTGTTCTGTCCCAACCCTGGCAGAACAGGCACCACACTTTTTAGAAACTCTTTCTTTCCTGAATCAGAATTTTCCCGTCAACCAATGCACCTGGAAAATTCAAGAATCTGGTTCAACTGGTAATTCCTTCGGCAAGATCCCCAGGGAAAAGAAATATAAGGGTCACAAATCAATTTCCATTTGGTGAACTGATTGTGATTGAATCAATTCAATATCATTGTTGTCAGCCATTAATGCTACCTATTTACGATAACAAAAATAAGGTTCATCAGAAAATCGCGTACTTCGTAAAAATCAAAGAAATGCAGCATTTGAATAACAAAGGAGTTTTAAATCTTGAAATTGGGGAGTGGACATGAACATTATCCAAATTTTTTGGATTAGCCGTACAAGACCGGAGAATAAAGCCATGTTCACCAATTTTGTATATCACGCTTTAGGCCTGCGTGAGCACTTTTATAAAACACTCAATTTTTAGGCGGAACTGTAATCATTGAAGTTTTTCCCAAACCAAAAGCAATAAAATATCCTGAATGTCACTCCAGATCTGTTAAAAAAAGAGGAACAATCCAGCGGACTATTCGTACAATTCCAATCGGTTCCAAACCCGTTTTTCTTCGTACAATTATCCAGAGGATCTGTTGTCCTATGCTCATCTGTCTTTTTCTGACAGCGTTAAATAAGTCTCTTTGGTAAATTTTTCAATTTCAGCAGCATAGGGTGACAATGATTTTGGGCCAGATTTTATATTTTTTTCTTTCATTAACGGTGCCTCATTAATTCTTGGTTGAGATTGCACCGTGACTATCTAATATTATTATACAAAAATCTATACTTCTGTAAGTAACTGATATTTCAGGTTATTTCGATCAGTTAATTGATTTTCCATTCCTTAGCACATTCTGTAGCCTCTTTACCAAGTAATTTGCATTTTTCACAATTTTCTGGAAGCAGTTCTGTGGAAAAACCTCATTAATCTTGACATAATATTTTTTTTAACATAATTGCTCAAAATTATTTACCCATTCAATTATGTAAGGCAGGTTTTTATGAATCCGGACATCACATCGTATATAAATGACCATAAACAGGAAATGTTTGATCTATTAGAGGAGCTGGTTTGCATCCAGAGCGGATCCAAAAACAAAAAAGGCGTAGACCGGGTGGGAGAAAGGATTGCCCTGGAAATGGAAGCCTGTGAGTTTTCCTGTGAATTTCAAAAAGAAACAGAATATGGAAACAATCTCATTGTCAGAAACCGGGATAATACCCTGGAAACCCTTCAGGACAAAAAGCAGATCCTGATCACAGGACACATGGACACGGTATTTCCCAAGGATACTGCCTTTAATTTTTATAAGGAAGACATGACCAGAAGTTATGGTCCAGGCGTGGCAGATATGAAAGGCGGGCTCGTTGTGGGCATGTTTGCCTTAAAGGCCCTGGCCCATACTGGCCTTAAAAATAAAAACCCCATTTGTTTTATTTTTAATTCTGACGAAGAAATAGGCTCACCCACCTCCAGGGGGTTGATCCAGAGGGAGGCACAAAAAAGCTGCATTGCCTATGTACTTGAGGCGGGCGGACTTTCAGGAGAAGTAGTCACCGGCCGCAAGGGAAGCATGTCCCTTCGTCTTACAGTGGAAGGCAAGGCAGGCCATGCCGCCTTTGCCGGCAGGGACAAGGCCAGCGCCATCCTGGAGCTTGCCCATAAAACCATTGCCCTGGAGAGTCTGAACAATCCTGAAAAAGGAATATCGGCCAATGTGGGTACCATAGAAGGGGGCATGGGCCCAAATACTGTGGCAGCCCTGGCAAAGGCTGCCATTGATTTCAGATATTTAGATGCAGGAGACGATGAGATTTTAAAAACACGAATTGATGCCATTGTATCCGGCCGGACCATTCCCGGAACCAATGCCAGCATTCGCATTGCCAGCAGCAGGCCGGCCATGCCCCAGAATGATGCCAATATGGGTTTGTTTCAAAAAATAAAGGCCCTGGCCGATGAATTGGGTGTAGGGGTGTCCCCGGAACTGAGACAGGGGGTGTCAGATGCTAATATCATCGCCAGGGAAGGAATTCCCGTGATTGACGGCCTGGGTCCCATTGGGGCAAAAGACCACAGCGAAGATGAATACATTGAAAAATCAAGTCTGCATGAGCGGGCTGTCCTTTTCGGCAATATACTTGCCAGCATTTAATACAGGGCCCGCCCCGCAAGCTTTAATCGGTTTTCAGCACAGATAAAAATGCAGATTGGGGGATTTCAACCGACCCCACCATTTTCATGCGTTTTTTTCCTTTTTTCTGTTTTTCCAAGAGTTTCCGCTTTCTGGAAATATCTCCTCCATAGCACTTGGCAGTTACATCTTTTCGAAAGGCGGAAATGGTTTCCCTTGAAATAATTTTGCCGCCAATGGCTGCCTGGATGGGAATTTTAAACTGCTGCCTGGGGATCTCTTCCCGTAATTTTTTACAGGCTGTCCTTCCCCTTGCTTCGGCCTTGTCCCTGTGAATAAGCTGGGACAGGGCATCTACCCTTTCACCATTGATGAGGAAATCAAGCTTAACCAGATCGGTTTCCTGGTACCCGGCAATTTCATAGTCAAAGGACCCATATCCCTGGGTCACGCTTTTTAAACGGTCATAAAACTCATACACCACTTCTGCCAGGGGCAGCTCAAATTTCATTTCCATTCGGTTTGAGGTCAGATATTGATAATTTTTACTGACTCCCCGAAACTCATGGCATACCTGCATGACATTGCCCATGTACTTGTCCGGCACAATGATGGAGGCGTTAATAAAAGGCTCCCGGGTCCGGGTAATCTCGGCAGGATCTGGATAGGCTGTGGGGTTATCAATGATTTTAACTGTCCCGTCAGTGTAAGTGATCTCATACTGAACCGATGGTGAGGTAAGTATCAGGGAGATATCATATTCCCTTTCCAGCCTCTCCTGGACAACTTCCAGATGCAATAGCCCCAAAAAACCACATCGATAGCCGAAACCCAGGGCCACGGAACTGTCTTTCTCATAAATCAGTGCCGCATCATTGAGCTTAAGTTTTTCCAGGGCATCGGAAAGTTCTTCATAATCATCCGATGCCACGGGATACATGGAAGAAAATACCACGGATGTTGGCTCTCTGAATCCGCCCAGAGCTTTGTCGCATCTGAGATTTGGCATGGTAATGGTATCACCGATCTTTACATCGCTGATGTTTTTAATACCGGCAATAAAATACCCCACCTGCCCTGCAATCAAATGATCCTGGGGACTTCTGACAATCTGAAACAGCCCGACTTCTTCCACTTTGTATTGGGAGTTGTTGGACATGAACTGGATTTTATCTCCCTTTTTGACTTTGCCGTCAAATATCCGGAAATGAACAATGGTTCCCCGGAAAGCATCATAATGGGAATCAAAAATCAGAGCCTTGAAATTACCGGTGCCTTCTGACACTGGTCCCGGGATTCCTTCCACGACTGCCTGGAATACTTTGTCCACCCCGGCACCGGACTTGGCAGATACCAGGAGAGCATCATCGGGATCCAGGCCCAGGTCTTCTTCAATCTGGTCTTTGGCCCAGTCGATCTGGGCCGATGGAAGATCAATTTTATTGACCACGGGTATGATGGCAAGATCATGTTCCATGGCCAGGTATAAATTGGCAAGGGTCTGGGCCTCGACTCCCTGGCTTGCATCCACAAGGATCAGGGCACCTTCGCAGGAAGCAAGGGCACGGGAAACCTCATAGGAAAAATCCACATGGCCGGGAGTATCAATAAGGTTTAACAAATATTGGGTGCCGTCCGGGGAAGTATAGGGAAGGGAAACGGTCTGGGATTTGATGGTAATCCCCCTTTCCCGCTCAATGTCCATTGAATCCAGGATCTGATCCTTCATATCCCGATCGGAAATAATCCCTGACAATTGTATCAGGCGGTCGGACAGGGTGGATTTCCCATGGTCAATGTGGGCAATTATACTAAAATTTCTAATATTTTTTTTATCTAACTTCAATTGAGCTCCAAACTAAGAGTTGACAAATATCTACTATATCGATAAATTTTATTGTTATATGTTTATCAACTGAACCTAAAATAGTCAAGATAAGCTCTTTTGAGCATAATCATTTTCAGGAGAAAAAAAACTATGGCGGACTCTATTCTGATTGTTGATGATGATATTGCAATCAAAGAATCTGTGGAAGAATATCTCAAAATCCTCTCCTATGATGTTAAAAGTGCTTTAAATGCCAAAGAAGCTTTGTCCATTCTGGAAACCTTTACTGCCAATGTGGTTCTTACAGACATAATGATGCAGGGTATGGACGGGCTTGAACTCACCAAAATAATCAAGGCAAAATATGATACTGATGTCATGGTCATGACCGGTTTCAGTGCTGATTACTCCTATGAAGAGGCGGTAAAGGCCGGTGCCAGTGATTTTATTTTTAAACCCTTCAGGTTTGAGGAACTGGACTTGAGGATCAAACGGGTGCTGCGGGAGTCTGAAACCAAAAAAGAGCGGGCAAAGCTGCTCAATGAAATGGAAAAACTTGCCATTACAGATGCCCTGACAGGTCTTTACAATTCCCGGCAGTTTTTCCGGCAGATTAAGCAGGAAATCAAACGCTATGCCCGATATTCAAGGCCTTTGTCCCTGCTGATCCTTGACATCGACTTTTTCAAAAACTATAATGATACCTGGGGCCATCTCGAAGGGGACAAAGTTTTAATGCAGATCGGCAGAATCATCAGTTCCTGCATGCGGTCCATGGACTCAGCCTATCGATACGGCGGCGAAGAGTTTGCCATCATCCTGCCTGAGACAGGTATTAAGAAGGCCTGCGTGGTAGGTGCCAGGATAAAAGATAAAATTGCTGCTGAAATCTTCAAACCGGAAGATGATAAAAAAGCATCAGTAACTGTGAGCCTCGGGGCAAGTGAAGTCCTCAAAGGCGAAGATTTCACAGCCTTTATCAAGCGCACTGACAAAGCCCTGTACAAATCCAAGGAAACCGGACGGAATAAATTAACCTATTCCTGACTTTCTTTTTCTTACTCCCTCTATTTTATTATTTCCAGCCTATCCTGACTCGCTAATTCTGGTCCAGTATAGGATGAATAAAAAACATTCTCCCAGCATAAAACTGCCTGCTCACCCTTGAGCAGGCAGTTAAAATAACCATTTATAAGATTCAGGGACTGTTACTTCATTTGTTTGATCCGTTCCAGGTTGGCCTGAAGTTTTTCATTTTTTTCCTCAAGCTCTGCATGCTGGGCTTTTACTTTTGCAATGACCTGTTCAGGGGCTTTATCAAGAAAGCTTTCATTATTCAGTCTTTTCTGTACTCCCAAAAGCTCTTTTGTATTTTTCTCCAAATCCTTTTCCAGCCGCTTGATTTCCTTTTCAAAATCAATCACCCCTTCCAGGGAAACAAAACAGGTTGTATTGCCGGTCACGGATGTGGCAGATGAACTGGGAAGATTTTCTGCATCACAAAAATAAAAACTTTCCAGGGCTGCCAGATTCACGATAACGGCTTTATTTTCCGCAATGATGATCTTTTCCTTTTCATCCTCTGTATTGGCAAGCACCTTAATCTTCATTGAGGGCTGGATATTCATCTCACTCCTGATATTCCGGATATCCGAGATAAGCCCGAACACAAAGCCCATGTCCTTTTCAATTTTCTCGTTCCTGTTTTTCCCATAGGCTGTCTCGTCATAAGGAAAAGAGGCTTTCATAACAGATCCCCGGGTTGTTGGCAGGATATTATAAATTTCCTCGGTCACAAAGGGCATAAAAGGATGGAGCATGATAATAATATCTTCCAGCACCCTGGATAATACACTCCTGGCTGTATCCCGACGTTGAACTCCCTCTTTTTCATAAAGAGCAGGCTTGGCCATTTCAAGGAACCAGTCGCAGAATTCATGCCAGACAAATTGGTATGCTGCGGAAGCAGCCTCATTAAATCTATAATTTTCAATGCCCTCTTTTACGGCAAGGGCAGTGGCAGCTGACCTGGACAGAATCCATTTTTCCACCAGAGATAATTTGTCTGGGTCAATAGTTGTATCCTTCTGGGTGATGTGCATGAGAGCAAACCTGGAGGCGTTCCAGAGTTTATTTACAAAATTCCGATATCCTTCCACCCTGGATTCAGACATCTTCACATCCCTTCCCTGGGCGGCAAAGGCTGCCAGGGTAAACCGGAAGGCATCTGCCCCGTATTCATCAATCACCTTTAAAGGATCAATGACATTGCCCTTGGACTTGCTCATTTTTTTTCCGTGTTCATCCCGAACCAGGGCGTGTATATAGACATCATCAAAGGGGACCTCATCATCCATAAAATGGATTCCCATCATCATCATCCGGGCAACCCAGAAGAACAGGATATCAAAACCCGTAACCAGAACAGTGGTAGGGTAAAATGTTTTTAAAAGGTCTGTATTTTCAGGCCATCCCATGGTTGAAAAAGGCCAGAGCGCACTGGAAAACCAGGTATCCAGCACATCGGTTTCCTGAACTATTTCCTTTGAGCCGCAGGTGGGACATTCTGTGGGGTCTGTTTCCTCCACAATGATTGCCTTGCATTCCGGGCACTTCCACACCGGGATCCTGTGTCCCCACCAGATCTGGCGGGAGATACACCAGTCCCGGATATTATCCATCCACTCAAAATAAGTTTTGGACCAGATATCCGGAATAATTTTTGTCCGGCCGCTGCGGACAGCTTCAGAGGCTTTTTCAGCAAGGGGGGCTACCTTTACAAACCATTGCTTGGAAATGGAGGGTTCCACATCGGTGTGGCATCGATAACAATTGCCCACACTGTGTTTTATGGGAACCTTTTTTTCCAGCAAACCCAGTTCAATCAAGGCTTCCACTGCCTGTTTCCTGCATTCAGCCCTGTCCAGCCCGGCAAATTTTCCAGCAGTTTCCAGCATGCACCCGTCATCGCCAATTACCTTAAGCTTGGCAAGTCCATGTTTTTCTCCCAAATTAAAGTCATTGGGATCATGGGCCGGAGTAACTTTCAAAGCGCCGGTACCAAACTCGGTATCCACATATTCGTCCCGGATAATGGGAATGGTTCTGTCCGTAAGGGGCAGGACCACTTCCGTCTCAACAAGGTCTTTAAAACGTGGATCATCAGGGTTCACAGCCAGGGCTGTATCTCCAAACATTGTTTCAGGCCGGGTTGTGGCGACTATGAGTCCTTTTTTCTGATCCTTGAAGGGATAGCGGATATAATAGAGGTAGGAGTCTTTTTCCTCGTATTCAACTTCAAGATCTGCCAGGGCAGTTTTGCACCGGGGACACCAGTTAATGATATACTGGCCCTCGTAGATCAGGCCTTCCTTGTAAAGCCTGACAAAAACCTTGCGGACCGCATCGGAAAGGCCTTCATCCATGGTAAACCGTTCCCGGTCCCAATCACAGGACGCACCCAGGCGTTTAAGCTGGTTAATGATTGCTCCGCCTGATTTTTCACGCCATTTCCAAACCTGTTCTATGAATTCTTCCCTGCCCAGCTGATCCCTTGTCCTGCCCTGGGCAGCCAGATCCCTTTCCACCACATTCTGGGTGGCAATTCCTGCATGGTCTGTTCCAGGCATCCACAAAACATTGTACCCAAGAAGGCGCCTGTACCGGCACATGATGTCCTGAATCACATTGTTTAAGGCATGACCCATGTGGAGTACGCCAGTGACATTTGGCGGTGGTATAACAATGGAAAAAGCTTTTTTATCACTTTTATCTTCTGCCTTGAAAAATCCGTTATCAAGCCAGTATTTATACCATTTCTCTTCAATGCCCTTTGGCTCATACCCTTTGTCCAGAGAATCCGAACCCATAATTTCACTCCTCAAACCCATATTAATAAAAAAGGGGATTATTGTATAAATCCCCAAAACCTTTTACATAAATTATTTTACCTGAACTCAGGTATTTCCGATTTCATCAAGATCTTTTTGCAGACGCGCTTTAAGGTCTACAACCTCTTTTTCAATTACTCTTTCCATGACTTCAAAAAGAATTTTTTCAATTTTTCCTGCAAATTTCTTTTCAATCACCCTTTCAAGGGCTGCATCAAGCTGTTCCTGGCTGATGGAGGAATCAAGCATCAGGACTGATTCTGCATCCAGAGCATTGCCCTGGGTTTCATCTGCCTGAATTTCTTCTACTTTGGTATGGATATCTGTGAGTTCAATTATTTCCAGGTCTACTGTATTCTGAACAAAGGTGTCATGATTTGACACATCCTGTTCCGAGGCATTTAAAAAATCATCGTCAAGCACCTGTGTCAATTCGATAATCTCATCTTCCTGCTCTAGGTCATTATCCATAAATCCCTCACTTTTGTCCTTATATAACAGCACAAGCACATATCCATGGACAAAAAAAATATCAAAGTGCAAAGAAAGTGTCAACAGATTAAAACTTGCTGGACCAAAGCTCGGTAAATAGGAATATCCATTGTATTTTATTTTGGATTCACATATTTAATAAAAAACGTCAGGATAAAAGTAGGGGGACTAAATCCAACATGCAAAAATTTCTGATCCCAAAAAAAAATATAAATGGCACAAAGGCTGTAATCAAAGGCCAGGATGCCAAACATATATACAGGGTCCTGAGGCTTAAAACAGGCAATCCCATTCATCTAACCAATGGGGAAGGAATGGATTATGAAGGTGAGATTCTTACCACTGGCCCCGCAATGGTTGAAATACACCTGAATTCCCCGCATTCTTCAACCACAGAGTCAAACCTTGATCTGACTGTATGCTGTGGTATGCTCAAAGATAAAAAAATGGATCTCGTGATTAAACACTTAACCCAGCTTGGCATCAATGAATGGATTCCTTTTTTCTGTGAGCGGGCCATTCCTACCCCGGATTCAAAGCGCATACAAAAAAGAATCCAGCGCTGGGAGACCATTGCCAGAGAATCAATAAAACAATGCAGAAGAAGCTGTCTTGTCTCCATTCAGGAACCCAAAAATTTCCAGGAAATCCTTGATCTATCAGAAAATTTCCACCAGAGATTAGCCTTCTGGGAAAAATCAAGCCATCCTCTGGCTCGGTTAGCTTCTGAACATTCAGGCAACCGAACAATTATTTTAATCGGACCTGAAGGCGGATTCACAGATCAGGAAATAAACCTGGCAGGATCAAAAGGGTTTAAAGCCTATTCCCTTGGACCAAGAATTCTAAGGGCAGAAACCGCTGCAATCTGTGCCACAACTTTAATCCAGCATATTCTTGGGGATATATGATAAATTTAACAAACCCTGCATTTTTTTCTTGACTTAATTTCCCAAAAAACATATAAACGCTCCTGTTGTCCGAGCCCAGGTAGCTCAGTCGGTAGAGCAGGGGACTGAAAATCCCCGTGTCAGCAGTTCAATTCTGTTCCTGGGCACCATATTTAAAAAGGCTTCCAGCGATTTTCGTTGGAAGCCTTTTTTTTCATCTATTTTCAACACATTTTTTTGGACCGCAAATTTTATAACTTGAGCTAAATCACTTGTCTTTTGATCCATTTACTGCGTTGCATCAAAGGCCCGATAGGCCTGCTGTTGAACCTTTAATGCGCCTTGTAGATTAACCAAAATTCTGAGCTATTTCTGCTTATTATTTCATCTGCAGTCCTTACTTATTTTTCCACGGAACCTGATTCAGGCCCCTGATTTATACATCACTATTTTCAGGAGATTCTATTTCGATGCTATTATTTTTAATGCTCTGTTTGTCTCCTGCAAGATGCCGCCGCATCTTATCTTTGTACTTTCGAATTTGCAGTTTAACATTATCGGATAGTGCATCAATGGCTGAATACATATTATTTTCAGCTTCTTCTTTCGCATAAATTTTTATCTTGTCACAGGTAAGATTTATATCGACGATATTGCGTAATTTTTCTACAGACAAAACAATATATGCGTCTGCAGGACTATCAAGCATCTTGTCCAATTTATTAAATTTTTCATGAATATGAGTTTTTAGAGCATCTGATGAGTCGATGTTTTTGAAGGTGAGAGATATTTGCATAAAAAGCCTCCATATAAAAGTGAGTAATTAATTTATACCCTACCATATCCTTATACCCATATCAATCATTGTAATAGCAATAAATATTTTTAATTTGTTGGATAATCAACCCTCTCCTTCAAATTTTTTCCACATTTGAAAAAAGGCATTTTTTTAGCAGAAATTTGAACTGTTTCCCCTGTTCTAGGATTTCTCCCGGTGTAAGGGTTGTAATCTTTGATATGGAAAGAGTATAACCCACGAATTTCAACCCTTTCTCCTTTGACAAAGGCTTTGGTCATTTCATCAAAAAATATTTCAACAATCTCGGAGGCTTCCTCTTTGGTTAAGCAGCATTTATCTTTCAGTTTATGGATCAATTCAAATTTGTTCAATATTTCTTCCCTTAATCATAATATGGTTGGATCAAAAAAACACGTACCTTCCTGGACAAAATATTTCAAAAACAAAGGTCTTAATTCAAAAGCCATCTCACAAACAACGATGAAGGGTCCGAGTATGAAGCGGACCCTTCAAGTAAAGAAACTAATCCATAAAAACAGTAGCGGTACCTCAAAATAAAAAATAAAGGGCTCTATTTTTATGTCATTAAAATTTGATACAACATGGAAAAATAAATGTAAATCAGGGAAACCCTTAATTTTGATAAAAAAAACACTTAAATCGAAATTATGGAATTATTTTTGATTTATCCCATTCCAATCATTTTTAATCCTTCTTCTACATCAAGAAATGGCTTGATTTCATATGCAAAACCAGGCACTCCGAAAAATATTGCCAGATAATTTCCTACGAATTCATACCCCTCAGCAAATTTTGATTTATCGAGTTCATATACAGACAATGTTGTTATACCATCAGTAAGAGTCGAATTAATGTATGGACCTTTTTTTGTCATAAAATCTGGGAGTTCTGGCGTGCATAGTTTGAGGGGCTTCTTCATTTATATCAGTCCTGAATAAAAATTAATAACAAGCAAGGCAGGACAATGATTCGCTGTATATGAGTCAAAAACAGAAGATGAAAATCAAAAGATGAAGATTCCCTTGTGATCTAATTATCTGAATATTTAAGCATTGTCAATCAGGGGAACCCTGATTTTTACACTCAAAATTATGAAAAAAATATGGATGAACGGATTGAAGTAAAAACGATAATTAATCTTCTTTGGCTTTATAGAGAGGTATTTCAGGGGATTGTCAAATATACTGAATTGGAGTATAAATCCTCCCATGGCTGCATTGTTTTCAAATAATATTTCCCAAAAGACCTTTTCCCCGCAACCAGGTATAATCGCCCGCTATATAAAAATACTTGATATTGTTGATTCAGTTTTTTGTAAAACACCAGATCAGGATTATAAAAAAATGCCCAATCAGGATTTTGGACAGAAAAGTTTTAAAATCCCTTTTCTATCATCTGATGAACTCATCACAGTCAATGGGTTTAGAGCATTGAAAAAACAGGTTGAATGGCTTTGCGGAAGATTCGCACTCAAAAGTCTTGTCAAAGAGATAATCAGGCTGGATATTAGCTTTAATGACATCCAAATTTCCTACCAAAAAAAAGGAGCACCCTTTCTCACCCGCTACCCTGATATCCCGATTTCACTTTCCCACAGTGGTGAATACACAGCAGTGGCCATCAGCCTAAATCCCCATATCACCCTGGGAATTGACATTGAAAAAATTGGAAAAATCCCAGATTCCTTTTTCATGAAAACTGCATTTACCCAAAAAGAAATCCTTCACATGGGAACAACCGCCCAGGAGATATACCGCCACTGGACCCTGAAGGAAGCTTTTTTAAAATATATAAAAATGGGGTTTAATGAAAGCCTTCACATGGTAGAGATCATTGACAATGAAATCCTTCACCAGGGAAAGAGACAGGATCTTATGTCCTGGTCCAGGTCTATAGATGATCAATACATGATAAGTATTGTTGCAGACTCTGTTCAGGAATGCGTATAAAAAATATCAGGTCTCTTTATCAGGAGCCGGGACAGGCACTTTGATCTTTCGCGGGTCCTTACTCTTTCCCGGGTCATTGGTTCCCTCTGAGTTCTTTGTTGTGCCAGACCTGAAAAAATGATCGGTCTGAAACATAAGCCTGTGCAATTGTTCGTCTAATTCTTTTCGGTAGGCTTCACATTCTTCGTTGGATGCATCCTCTGGAATGTATAAAAGGCTGTCTCCATAAAGAAAAATAATTTTTGAGAAAGGTTTGGGAATAATGGACCGATCCCAGCTTCCAATCCGCCAACTGCGATCAACATTCCACATTACCGGCACAATGGGAAGGCCGGTCCGTTTTGCAAGGATGATGATACCAATTTTAGAAATATAGGGAGGCCCGGTGGGAGCATCCACAACCAAACCACCCCTGTGACCTTTTTTAAACAGGGCATTCATCTCCTTGAGTGCCTGGGAACCCCTCCGGGTGGAAGAGCCCCTGACTGGAATCCAGCCGAACCGTTTTGAAGCCTGGGCTGCCAACTCACCATCATTGCTGGCACTGGCCATGACTACAAATTGCAGGTTCCTGTAGAAATAAACAAAAAACATCAATCCTCTGTGCCAGGATGCATATAGCAACCCTTTTCCTTTACGGGACTGAAGGTAGTTGGTTTCTATTTCCCTGCCAAAGACCTGGACTCTACAGGTTAAAAACAATAATGTGGATAGAATTTTGCTAGTCCATCCAAAAACCCAGCATAAAAAATATTTCCAGGTACTCATCTATTCAAATTCCTTATTCATGATCAAAAATATATCCCACGGATCGCCGGCTCATAAAATAAATTGGTTTTTTGGGTTTTTTCTCAAAATACTTACGGAACCTGACAATAAAATTATCCACAGTTCGTGTTGTGGTGTCACTGGAATACCCCCACCCGGCATTCAGCAGCATCTCCCGGGAAAGAGGTCTGCCCTTGTTTGCAATGAAAATTTTAAGGAGGGTAACTTCCTGCTCCGTAAGGATAATCTCACCTGCTGCACAAGTAGCCGTAAAGGTGATAAAATCAATATAATTTTCACCAAAGGTATAAGAGTCCCCCTTAAACAGTGTATGACCGGTCTTTTTTTTTGATTTGGCATCATGATACCAATCTTTTTTCTTGAGCAGGCTCGCAACCCGAAGCAGAAATTCTTCCAAATCAAAGGGTTTGGACAAATAGTCATCCACACCGTAGCGCAGTCCCTTGACCTTGTCCTTTGTATCCCCCCTTGCAGATAGGATCAGGACAGGAACTTTTTCATCTTCCTTGCGGATGGTTTTTAAAATGGAAAACCCGTCAATCATGGGTAACATAATATCCAGGATAATCAGGTCTGGTTTCCAGGCCCTCCATTGTTCAAGCCCCTCAATACCATCCCTGGCAATGGAAACCGCGTATCCCTGTATGGACAGGTTCAGCTGGATACCATCGGCAATATGAGCCTCATCTTCTATGACCAGAATACGCTTTTTTTCAGCCTCTTCCATAACTTTTTCTCCCTGACACTGGCAATGCTTGTCCTTGGTATGGTGATGGTAAATCTGGACCCTTTCCCTTTTCCCTCACTAAATACTGACACCCGCCACCCATGGATCATGGCAATACTGGAAACAAGATAAAGACCCAGGCCTGAGCCTGTAACGCTGTTGGCGTTCTCCCTTCCGGACTGATAAAATTTACTAAAAATCTTTTTTGCCTCCTGTTTGTCCACGCCAATACCATTATCAATAAAATCAATGCTGATTTTCTGTAAAAAACTTCTAAAAACAACCTTCAATGTGGGGTGATCAGACTCATTGTATTTGATAGCATTGGACACAATGTTCATGAGAAGCATCTCAAAAAGAAAAAGATTGACCGAATATTCAAATCGCCCCTGAGACGGATTCTGAATCTGGATGTCACAGCCCCGGAATATGGAGGTATTTTTATCACAAAAATTCCCAACCAGTTTGACCAGGCTGTCCCGGGTAACTTCTGATCCAAAATTCTGACTTTCAATCCTTGCCAAATTTAAAATCCGGTTGATATTATCGGTCAAGCGGGTGATGTCTTTGAGCATGTTCTCACTGTATTTGCGAATATCCTCGGGTTCAAATGGGTGACGGATAAAAGTTTCAAGATAAATCCGAAGGGAGGTCACAGGAGTTTTCAATTCATGGGTAAAATTATAGATAAAATTATGCTGAAGCCGGAAAAGATTTACTGTTTTCTGGTAATAAATAAACGCCAGAAGTATCCCGGCCAGGACCACGGTGAGCAAAAGGCTGAGCACCAGGATGGTCATGCCGGTCTTGGACGGGAACACAGATTGTGGATCAATATTGAATTTTAAGATAATGACTTCCAGGGCAGAGATGATCTCCATATAGAGGCTCACCGTGAGCACCAGAAAAGTGGCCAAGGCAAATATGGAACAGGCAAAGATAAAAACAGGATGAAGATACCACCTGGAAGGATTTAAAATCTGCATGGTTTACTTATTATCCCATTGCTCCGGAAAAGTCATGGTTGTAAAAAAAAAATTTGATTCCCATCAGTCTTTTAAAGCATCGCAGATCAGATTCAGGTCACAGGCAGGTTTAACAAGGACCCTGTCCAGTGTTACTCCCAGGGCCTGTATGGCTTTGGAGGGAATATAATCTGCAGAACCCGTATGCACAACAAATTTTATTTCCGGCCGAATTTTTCTGGCCTCCAGCATAAAAAAATTGCCGTTATTGCCTGGAAGGCGGATATCCACCACAGCATCATCAATGGGATGTTTTCTAACAATTTCAAGGGCTTGCTCACTGCTTTCCGCTTGAAAAACCTGGAACCCCTCGTCTTCCATGAATGCGGCAATGCTCTGCCGAATACTTTCCTCATCATCAAGGATTAAAAACAATCTAGGTGCTTGAGACATCTACTATTTCCTTTATCAGCTATATTTCCAAAGTAATGTCCATGAACATTATTCTTGTAAATGTTTATATGTCAAGGAATAATCAATGAATTCCAGATAACCACAACCATGATCCCCACCAGCAGGCGCACCCACAAAACAGTTCATTCTGCGACCACAGCATATAGCAGGTTTTTTTCTTCTTCCATTTAATTACTCCTTTGTTTTTTCCAATTCATTAAATTCTGATCTGGTTTCAAGGGTTCTCAAACAAGCTCTTTCAACTTTATTTACTGTATAGCCTTCGCTATTTTGCTACCCCTTTTGAAAAATAAAAAGCAGTTTTCAATGGCAGTTTTGTTATTCTGAGTTTAAACATTAGATCTCTTTTAACATGGGCAAGCGAGATAAATCCCTGATTTGTAAAACTATAGTTGCAGAAGACTTCATTCCAGTCATTCACATAGAGAGCAGTGTAGTGTATGACTTTTTTCTGTTTTTGGGGAGCATAAAAATTGACAGATACAAAAATTGCATTTTTCTGTGGGTACAAAAGGAGCTGGTCAAAACTTAATGTCGATTTTAGCAGGGGATAGAAAAATTTATATATATTTTCATAGAGCTTCTTAATTTCATCAAAGGTAACAAAACAGGAATTGGGAACAAGGTTAATCTTTGTATCTTTTGAATATAACCCGTTTACAACCAACCATGCACCTATTTCTTCAATGGTTTTGGCTCTGATTAAAGGCTCCTCTTGATCAAGCAGGGCTTTGGGCTTTTTGTTGAGTAACAACCATTCACCATCAAGGGAATCGGTATTATTATATTTCAAATAAAGTCCATGGAAATGCTTCTCCCCCCTGGAAACAAGTAGTATCTTCCGTACTTTCATAGGCTGGTTTGAAAATTCTATTTTAACCTTATGTTCAAGGATAGTCTGGTCTTCAATGGAGATCATCGGGCTTTCCTGGATGTCATGCTCACACTCTTTTTTCACTTTTTTATATTTTTCAAGCATATACTTTTCAAGGGCATGGGAAAGCCGGACAATATTTTCATAGGACCACTCTTTAAAATTGCCGATCTCAAAAACCCTGTTAATATCCCAATGCCATTTGTCCATACATTTTAAGAGCAAAATTTTTCTTACACCAAAAACAGTATTTTCAATCTGATTTTTTTTTGAAATACCCAGTTTAAGGAAAAAACATGTCAGCAAGAGGTTGACAGAATGTTTGTCATCAACTTTCTCGTAATACCTGACAATATGTTTCATCAAAAAATAATAAGAATCGTTCTGGGCAAGTTTCAGATAGGAACCTGAATTCATCCATTCGTTCTTATATAAATTACACAATAAAAGATCCTGCCTGTCTTCAAAAATATATTTTTCCAAAAGGGCCATTTTAATTACAGACTTGAATGGACTTTTAAGCCATTTGAACATTTGCCATAGGGAGGCGCCAAAGTATTCTCCCGTTTGAATCCCGTGGATATCACCAAGATCCACATACCTATTCTGGAAATCAATTGTGGAAACCTTGCTTCCAATACGATCGTAATAGTCTCGGCTAATAGCAGTAGGCAATACAGCCCATAGGGGAATCTTTCCGGCCAGGTAGATCATGGTTCTGTAAAACTCTTCCTTGAGCAGACGAGCCTGGGCAGATCCGGAACTTTCCAGGGTGGAATCTCCAAAATCGTTGTTTTTAGCCCTTGTTATATCCACTATAAAAAAAGTTACCTGAATATTGAATTTATCCCAGGCCATTTTTTCAATCAGTAACAGTTTTTTTTCTAATAGTTTAAGTTGAAATGAAGTGAGAACAGATTCCTGAATGCAAACCCAGTAATCGATATCCGATTCAGAGGTTTGGGCAATTGATCCTATGCTGCCAATTGTAAAAAGACCCTGGATGGCTGGTTTTGGGTTTTGCCTCAGGATCAGCCTGGTGCTGTCCATATAATTTTCACAAACAGACTGGGTTTCAAGGGTCGGCAAATAATCTACAATTCCACAAGGGGTTTGTTCAGAAACGATATCCAGCATGGGGAAATCAATATTTTCATGGATAAGCATTGGAATAATCCTGAACAAATCTGCCTGTTTTTCTTTGAATATATCGTAGGCAGTCAACAGACTGAGCTTATTTTGTTTTAAAAACTTCAATTCCCCATAATGGGTAAATTCACAAAAAATAAGCGTATTGATTTCCCCCAGGATTGTATCATTAATTTTGGGAAAATCCCCAAAGGACAACTGATATTTTCGTGCGTTATAATCTATATCCTCGGTCCTGGTAACGGTTCTATTGCTGTGGGGGAAACGGGAGAACCTTGCCTTTGTGCCGGAAAAATCAACCTGGTTAATATTGGCAGTTGAAAATGATACCCGGGAAATTGTTGAATATGCAAAACATGAATAGGACAAATCGGTGTTTTTAAAAAAAGACTTTGATATAACAGCTTCTATGAAAGTTGCATCTTTGATTTCAGCATTATTAAAATTAGAATTGTAAATTGAAGTGCCATGGAAACTGCAGTTCTGAAATACAGCACCTTCTGCATCAACATTGATCAAAACAGCTTTGTCAAATGAAACATTTTTAAAAATTGCATTTCGCATATCAACTTTATAAAACACACAATTTTTAAAAAATGAAAAAGAAAAACAAGTCTTGGAAAAATCACAATTTTGAATCCTGCTTTTATTAAAAAACAAAGGAGAAGGTCTAAAAGTTTTACCTGACAGGTTTTGTGAGGATATGTTGTCCCCTTTAAAATTAATACTCCCGGAAGATCTGTTTTGTTTTAAAATATCAAGTTTCTTTTCAAAGGGGCTTTTTAAGAAAGACTGAAACAAAGTTTTATTTTCTATTATTTTTTCCCCCTGGGAAACACTGGAAATTATCGATAAAAAATCCGACTCAATATCTTTTTTCTCATTTGATAATAGAGTTTTAATCCTTTTGATAAATTTGACAAATTGAATCATCTCTGTTTTAGAAATATCTTTTGAATCAATGGCACCCCTTTGGAAGATTTCCACCACCCTTTCCGGCCGTTTTTTAATCATACCAAAAATACAGGCAAGATTTATTTCAAGAGGTACCCCTTTTTTGTATTGCTCTTTGTTCAGGGCAATATCCTGGATAAAGAAAAAAGAAATTTTTGACAAAGAAGAAATTTCATCTTTAATCAAAGGAAGAAGAGATGGATAAACATCGTTTACCTTGTCCATCAACTTGTATAATGGTAGCTTGCCCGTTGTTACCATTGCTTTGAATGCTTGCAGAGCTTCCTCTTCCCCGGATTGGGGAAACAATTCTACTATTGAATCAAAAAGGTCTGAATAGACCCCAATGGATGAATTTTCAATAATATTGTAAATAATAATTCTGACATCGGTTTTTTCTTCCGGCTTCAAATACTGCAGCAATGTTTTTGAAGGAATCCGATTTACCAGCATGGATAATGCTTTAAGACCCAATATCTTTTTTGCAGGGTCTTTTGAAACCATCTCGGTCTCCATTATGTCCCTGGGATTTTTCAAAGATGCTTGAATGTTATGTAAAAAAGGATCTGCGTCCTGGTGCCGGTCAAATAATGAGGCATAAAATTCAATCACAGAGGCTCTTGACCCAATGGATTTCAAAATATCTTTAAAGACTGTCCCGTACTTTAATCTCACAGCCGGTCGAGCCTGTAAAAACGGATCTACAAAAGCGAGACGGCCGGTCTCAGAAACAGATAAAATATTTTTCCCCAGGGGATCTAAATTTATATACCCTTTATACAATACCTTAAAAGCAAAGCCTGGACCTTTTCCACCCAGTTCCAACAATACCTTAAGAAAAAAATCAATATCTTTGAAAGGTGTTTCCAATGAAATCCGACTGTAAATCCTTGCACTGATGAGAGCAGATTCCTTCATTCCTTTTTTATAAACAAAGGAATTATTTTTGTCAGATAGAAGGATCCCAGTTTTTTTTAGCAGGTATTCAAGACTGTCTATTGCATAATTTTTTATCTGGGCATGGTTGGAAAAAAAACCTGCCAATACCGGAACGATTCCAATTGATGGTTCCAAATATCTGGCTTTCTGCACAATCTGGACCATTTGTTTTTCAGTGGAATTTTCCCATTGAGCATCAAAGTTATCAATGTCAAAATATGTGATAGAAAATGCCATAGACTTTATTCATATCCCATTTTTACATTTATGTTCTGCACCATGTCTTTCAGTTGCAAAAGTTCCGGGTCTGGTGCAAGGGCCAGGCCCTTTTCAATCCATTCAAGGGCTGATGCGCCCTGCCCGCCTGAAAAATAGGCATGGGATATCCTGATGATCTTGTCCTGAATTTTTTTTGGATTTTTTTCCTCTTTAAGATAAATTTCATAGTATTTTGCTGCTTTCAATGGAATACCGCAAGATAGATACAGGTCAGCCATAAAAGATATTTCCTGTTGGGACAAGGGAGAAACAAAGCTATAGATCAAAAAAGCGTTCAAGGCCTCTTCCATTTGATTTTTTCCAAGATGGATATGGGTCAAAGCCTTCCACCATTTTGCCTCCCCAGAGTTGGAGCGGGTAAGAAACAAGACATATTCAAGGGCCTTTCCCTGCATTCCCAGGGTCAGATACTGGTTAACCAATATCTCCTGCCATTGTTTTTTTGATTCTTTTTTTGATTTTTGAGCCAAATCCTCAATCCAGGGCAGGGCCTGGTGATATTTTTCCAGGGAATGCAGGACATTGACAAGGGATTGCTTCCACTCCAGCTTTATCTCTGCGGGATGGGCTTCAACAAGGGTATTAAATACCAGAAGCGCTTCATCATAGTCCCTGGCAAGGCTGTAGTATATGAATGCCTGATAAAGCATGGCTGGTTTTTTGATTTCATCGGTTTTATATGCTTTTAAAAATGCCCTGGCAACCTCTTTCATATTCCCCGGCTCATATTGTTTTTTGACAGCAAGGGGGGTGTCTTCAACTGCCCCTGAAGCCATTGGCAATAGAAAAATAATCAATAAAATTAATAAAAAATTCCTCATGGCTACTCCAATTGGAACTTAATGGTGGTCGTAACCAGGGTTGAAACCAAAACACCTTCCACAGTACCGGGTTTAAATTTCCATTGGGCCACACATGCAATAACATTCTTATCAAACACCTTGGCAGGATTTGCCTGAATGATCTCAAGATCTTCCACCAGTCCAAAGGTATTGACGATAAATTTCACTTTTACCCAGCCCTGGATACCCCTTCTGGATGCCTTTAAGGGATAAACAGGCGATGGTTTGATCAGGGGGATCAAGGGAGAATCCAGCTCTTTTGCAGGATAATGAGCCTTAGGGGCAGGCCGGCTGATCTTGTCCGGTATCTGCTTGTCTATAATCTGCTTGTCCAGGGGCAACATTTCCAGGGGCGGCTTTTCCAGGGGAGATATGTCCCTATTTGATATAGTAAGGGGCGGCACGTCCAGGGTGATTGCTGATATGGGAAGTTTATGGTTCAGCTCAAAGGGCAGCTCAGGTTTGGGCAGTTTGGTTTTATAAATCCTGGTCTTTTCCCTGATTGCCACAGGTTTTTCCAATGGTTTAGGGGGGGCTTGCTCTTTGATAGAGGACGGATCAGAATTTTCCAGAGGCGGGTCTGGCATATCAGGTGATAATATGGGTTTATCCAGATGGATCACATTTATTGCCTGTATTTTTTCCAGCAGATCCGGCTTTTCAGGAAGTTTCTGGATCATCCCGGGCATGATACCAAACAGAGTAATATTGAGGAGTCCTGACAATACGATTGCCAGGACCCAGGCAGACCGGTTGCCAGATTCTAACACATTATTCACCCTGGGGTAGGTTTGCTGCTATGGATACATTTTCAGCACCTGCCAGTTTGCAGGCATCCATGACCCTGATCACAATGCCTGTAAGACTTTCTTTGTCAGCCACAATCACAACACTGCCCTGGGAATTTTCCAGCAAGGCCCTTTCCACATTGGCCCGGACCGCACGGATATCAATCTCCTGCCTGTCTATATGAATGGTATTGTCCCGGGTTATTCCAATGAGAATATTACTGGTAATTTTACTGACTGCTGTGGATGCAGAAGGCCTTGATATTTCCACTCCTGTCTCTTTTATAAAACTTGTGGTAACCAGAAAAAAAATCAATAAAATAAATACCATATCAATCAATGGGGCGATATTTAATTCCAGATTCTGTTTGTTGGCGCGTCTTGCCGCGGATATATTTAGCATAGGGCTGCCCTTTTATAAAAATCGTTTCAAATAAATACCAGTGGCTGAAATCCGGCGTTTGAGGTTCTGGGCTTGTCGGTTGAGCCATCCGCTCATATAAAGGCCGGGAATGGATACCATAAGTCCGGTCTGGGTGGTGATCAATGCTACAGATATCCCACCTGCCATGGCCCGGGTATTGCCCGAGCCAAACCGGGTAATAACGTCAAAGGTCTGCATCATGCCGATAACCGTGCCCAGAAGACCCAATAGGGGGGCCACGGCAGACAGCACGGCAATGGCGGCCAGATATTTGTCCAGGGTGCTGGTAAGACTTAAAACAATCTCATCCAGGATAAAATCATCCAGATCCGGGTCAAAACTTCTGTTGGCGAGAAATTCCCTGACCAGAAAAGAGTTGGCCCCCTTGTATTTTTCATGGGGCAAAAGATTATTCTTCACCAGCTCCCCTGCTTCTGTCCTGGGAATATTTTTTACAGATAGCCGGCGCATGAAAATCACCCGATTAATTATCAGAACCCACATGGAAAAGGAAACCATAAGGATGGGAACCATGACAATTCCTCCGGATTTAATGTAATTTGACATTATGTAAAAAAACTGCTGCATCCGTTTATTGTCTGCACTCATTTCTGGTTTTAAACACCATGTTGACAAAGGACACTGCCTTTTCCTCCATGCGGCTGATCTGGGTATCTGCCCTGCGGTTTAACAGGGTATGAAAAAGCATGATGGGAATGGCCACAGACAAACCCAGCATGGTGGTAACCAGGGCCTCAGAAATCCCGCCGGACATCATCCTGGGATCACCTGCCCCAAAGTAGGTGATCACATGAAAGGTGTTGATCATGCCGGTGACTGTTCCCAAAAGTCCCAGCAGCGGGGCAATGGCTGCCAGCATACCCAGGGTGGATAAAAACCTCTCAACCCTGGGAATTTCCCCCAGGATGGATTCCTGGAGTGCATTTTCCATGTCCTGGCGGCTCTGGTTTCGAAAAGGAAGGGCAGTCAAAAGAATCTTGGGAATCAATTTTTGCTTTTTTGAGTATAGAAGCGCCTCGCATTCCTCCCAGTCTTCCCTGGCCACAAGGCCCCGAACCTTTGCCATGAATGGTTCTACCCGGATCTGTTTACGGACAAAAAACAAAAGTCTTTCCACAAGGATGACCAGGGACAGGGCCAGGATGGCCAAGATAGGCCAGATAATGGGGCCTCCTCTGGGCACCTGTTCCACAAGACTCAGCTCATGGGTAAGCTGGCCCAGGGCCTCTCCCTTTGAAATATCCATGACCGCATCATCGCTGTTTCCGGAAAAATAGTCGGACATTTTTGCTGCCATACCCTGGGACGGCAGTTTGGACAAGGCAAAAAACTGCTGGCTCTTTTCAGAATAAAGCAAAAATCCGATTTCATCCTTTGATCCGGATCTATCTTCCAGCAGATAAATCCCGGTAAAATTCCCCAGGGTCAGCACTTGAGCCTCCTGTTCCCTTCCCTGGCGGTCAATGATGGTGCTTGAACTTATTTTAACCTCGCCCGAAGCCTGAATTTCCTGGAAAAGGATATCAGCCATATGAACGATATCATCCATGGATCCTAAATTTTTATGACCATCCAAAAATGTAAAACGATCCAGGGCTTCCCGGCGACCCATAACCCCATGACTCTCTGGATTTTTTGGACCCATACTGGACAGACCCGTTTGAAGACTCTGGGTCAAAAGTGTTTTAAGATCTTTTGCATTGATCTGGATATATTCTGAAAGCTCCTGGTTTACTGCCTGGGATTCAGATAGATCTGCCCTGAGTTTGACCTGGGCTGCCTTTAGTTCCCGAATATGTTTTTCAATCTGCTGATTGTCCTGTTTTAAATTCCTATTTCTGGCTTTTAGATCTTCAACAGCTGCGGTCAGGCTTTTTTTATTCTTTTGGATTTCAAGGTCTTTTTTTCCTGCCTGGGCTCTGGCCTCATCCAATTCCCTGCTTGCTTTTGCCTGAATCATCTGCTGCTTTTTTTCCAGGGACAAATGGTCCTGGCGCATATCCTGGGCCTGGGCTGTCATGTATCCCGGAAAAAAAATGGAGCCCAGAAAAAAAAGAAAAACCAGTAACATATAGATTTTTTTCATGGTTGTTTTTCCAATGATTTTTTCCCCAAACGACCCAAAGGTAGAGATATCAATTCAACAGGCCGCCTTTTGGAGGTCATTTCCACACCTGCCACCAGAGCAGGGACATAGGACTTATCAAGGGGTATCCATTGGTTCTGGCCCACATTGAACATGGCCGCAGAGGCCTGGTCAAGGGAGAGAAAAAGCAGGGAAACCCTTCCCAGGCGCAGGATATTTCCCAACACTCCATGGCCGGAAACCACTACCTTTTCCTGGTAGACCTCAATGGTATTCCCGTATTCAGCCTCCACAAACAGGGCTTCCATGACTTTCCTGTATTTTTCCCCAATACCCGTATCAATATCTTCCATGGTATCCGTAAGTTTCTGCAATCTAGTATGACGTTCTTTTTGCAGAAACGGGGCATCCATTTGGACTCTCTTTTCAAGCCTGCCCAGGGTTGACGTTAGAAAAGGTAGCATCTCCCTTTGAATGCGCAGGCTTTCGATTTTTTGCTGTTCAAGGTTCTTAACCAGGGCATTATGTTTTGCTTCATCCCGGGACAGGGTCTCATTTGCGGTTTTCAGGATTTCATTTTCCAGGACAAATCCCTTGTAAAGGGCCATAAGCTCCTGATTTTCTGATTCCCAATTTTCCTGTTTTTTCTGGGTTTCCTGCTGGGTATCAATGGACATTTTGATCTGTTTTTGAGCTTTTTGGACTATGCCTCCATAAACCGGCAGTACCAAGAACATTGTGAACAGCAATCCCATACCCAACAGGTACTTTCCTGCCAGGCGCATATCTAAATTCTCTTGCCCGCCCATTTTTTTTACAGGATCATTTTTTGTGACTGATCTTGTGATTTTCATATTTTCTATCCTTCTCCATTTCAGACTGGGTCACCAGGAAAATACAGGGTTTACCGGAAACAGGGTTTTTCTGTACCATAACCCGGGTATGATATACATCCTGGATAGCTCTTTTCGTAAGCACCTGTTCGGGTGTCCCTGTTCCATAAATATTTTTTTTATCTTTATGTAAAAGAATGAGCCGATCGGAATATTCAGCTGCCAGGTTCAAGTCATGGAGCACAACGAGTATGGTAAGGCCAAGAGTTTGCTGTAAAGACCGTATCAATTCCAGCACCTGAACCTGGTGGGTGATATCCAGGTGAGAGGTGGGTTCATCCAAAATCAGCAGAAGCGGCTCCTGGGTCAGGGCCCTGGCAATGGATGCCAGTTGCCTTTCTCCGCCGCTGATCTGATTTATTTTTGATTTTGACAATTCCAGGGTATTGGTGAGCTCCATATATTTTCTGGCAATTGTAACATCCTTTGAAGATTCAAAAAACTGATATTTTTGAAAAAATGGCTGACGACCCAGCAGAACATAATCCCCCACTTCCATGGCAACGGGGCCCACAGACTGCATGACCACGGAAATATTCCTGGCAAGGGTTTTATGGGACATGCCTTGAATATCTATTCCCTTGATACGGATAAGACCGGTTTCAGGGGTTAACGTTCTGGAAATGGACTTAACCAGGGTGGTTTTCCCTGACCCGTTGGGACCGATGATACTGACAAACTCTCCGGGGGTAATGGAAAAAGAGATGTTTTCCAAAATTCTATTTCCCCGATATCCCAGGGAAATATTTTCCAATTCCAGTACCGGTTCAATTATAGGGCCAATCATAGGATCAGTTAAATTGTTCACAGGGTCACCTGCTTTCTGGAAAGAGCCCAGATGAAAATAACCCCGCCGATTATTCCTGTAATCACCCCCACGGGCAATTCCAGAGGAGAAATTATGGTTCTGGCAATCACGTCGGAAAGGATCAGAAAGGATGCCCCTGCAAGGTATGAACTGATCAGAAGTATCCTGTGATCAGGACCTGCAACCATACGCATAAAGTGAGGTACAATAAGTCCCACAAACATTATAATTCCTGCTACTGAAACGCTTAACCCGGTTAAAAAAGAAGCAGTCATAAAAAGCCATTTTTTTGTCCGTGTGGTATTCACACCAAGATTTGTGGCCTCTTCCTCTCCCAGGAGCAGGGCATTGAGATCAAAGCAAAAAAAATAGGACACAACAAGGCCCCCAAGGGAACCCCAGAGGGCCAGCTGGATCAAAGCTGTGTTGGGCTCATCCAGGGAACCCATGATCCAGAGTACTATATTCTGGAGATCATCGCTCTTGGAAATGGCCATGAGCAGCATAACAAGAGAAGAGGCCACATAGGAGATCATAACCCCGGTGAGCAGCATTCTGTTGGAACGTATATGCCGGGTCTGGCTGTTCAGGCTGTAGACAAGGAATATCACCAGGCTGGCGCCGGCAAAGCCTGACAAAGGATAAGCTATAATCCCTATATGACTGTAGAATTTAAAAATAATATTTATACATACCCCAAGAGAGGCACCCCCGGATATCCCAAGGGTATAGGGTTCTACCAGGGGATTTTTAAACATGCCCTGGAGCATGGTGCCGGCAAGACCCAGGGCACCTCCTATGGAAAACCCCAGAATAATCCGGGGCAGACGGATTCCCACCAGGATACCATAGTCTGAGGTCCCTTTTCCATTGATCAAAATGCCTGGGATATTTTTAATATCAATTCCTGCGCTGCCCAGGCAAAGGGCCAGAAAAGAGACCAGTACCAGGATGATGGAAAGCACCAATACAATAATTCCCCAGCGTTTTAGCTTTGCGTTTCTCATTGTTCTTTCTGAATCCCATGGTCTTGACCTGTCTTACTCTCAGAAAGGGACATGGTCTCAAAAAACATCTGGACTTCAGGATGAATAAGAGAGGCAATGGTTTTTAATCCGTGGACAAAGGTAATGGGTGTGGGGCTGAGGATGATTTCAGAATCCAGCACATGGATGTTATTATTTGCCACGGCAGCAAGGGATGGAAATGACATCCAGCGTTTTTTCTCGGTTTCCCCTGCTTTTTTGGAGGTTCCCATGGTGGCAATCAAAATTATATCTGGATTTTCCCTGATAACTTTTTCCCGACTGTAGATACCGGATTTCTCATTTTCAGCTATATTGATACCCCCTCCTAATTTGATGTATTCATTGAGGAACATCTCTTTATTGGCTGTATGAAGGGGTTTCATCCCAATCTGGATAAAAACTTTTTTCCGGGGTAAGTCCTTTGTCTGCTGCAGAATTTCATTTACTTGTTTCTGGGCCTGTCCAACAATCTGTCGGGCTTTTTCCTGCTTTCCCAAAACCTTCCCAATATCCATGGTGGTATCACACATCTGCTCAAAAGTTTGGGGATTCTGGGCTTTTAAAATCGGAACAGACTGTTTTTTAAGGGTTCCCAGCTGCTTTTCATTGGAAAGAGCACTGGCAATCACCAGGTCTGGATGAAGGGTGATAATTCTTTCCACATCCATCTGGATCACAGACCCGATTTTTTCCTTTTCCATGGCCTGTTCAGGCACATTGCAATAGGTGGTGTTGGCAATTAACTGGTCCTGGGCTTCAAGCAGGTAAATGGTTTCCGTTATAATGGGGGAAAGGGAGACTACCCGTTTTTTAATTTTATCCGGATCCTTTCCTATCCTGATCATGGCGCCATTGATTATCCCGTTCAGGGCTTTTCTGATCACAACGGGAATTGATTCATCTGTTACCATATTTTCAAGGGTATCAATTTCTTCTCCGGCTATATCTTCTGCCACCTGTTTACACCAGAGATCAAAGGAGTCCAGGTTGCTGATCAAACCTTTTTCATATTCATCACTAATGGCCAGGGAGGCTTCCATAAAGGCGGCATATTCAGATTTCAGGAGCAAGTGTTCCATAAGGACTGAAAAATCACTTTTCTTTTTTTCCAGACACCCGCAGTCAACATCGTTCGACAGCTTGAACAGGGTAATATGTCTTTCCTTAAGACGCTGGAAAATATTTCGTCCCGCAATAATCTTGTTCTGTTTCAATACTGCCTCTGTCACTCCCTTGTAAACGGCCCTGGCTATCAATTCTCCCATTTTTGAATGGCCGCCGGTATTGTCAATTTTCTGGCCCTGGCCCTGAACCACCAATATATTGTCCGTCCCCGTACCCGTGGCTTCATGAATCCTCGGCGTATAACTGGACCGGATATCCATGTCTTCAAGGGCAGCCGTCTTGGCTTCGGTTCCGGCAATAATGGCCCGGGTCATGGCCCTCTGGGACAATTGATAATTGGTCAGGATGATCACATTGATGGTTCCGGGTTCATAATACGCACCCTCATCCTTTGCCATGCGCATGGCATTGGACATCACCCCGGCCGTTACCAGGGCCACAACCTTCATCTCTTTAAATCCCTGGGTCTGAACAGATAAATTGTCCATGTCAGCGCCGGTGATCAAAAAAGAAATATCCTGTTTTTCCCTGTCAATGGCTTTACGAATCGAATCCCTTATATGATCAATCCCTTTGTAATGACTGGGTGACCAAGTGGGAGGAGGCAAAAAATGGTTACCAATGGTTTTAATATTATCCCTCTGGCCTTCCAGAGTGGAAATTATGGTCTGGGGAGAAATAAAATCAATCACCAGGGTCTTGTTTTCAAAATCATATATAGGACTATAGATAATGGAAGCAGATGCCACCAAATCCAGATCAATTTTTAAGGGTTTTGAACGAAAAATCCCTGGAGAATACACATCATTTTCAGGGTTTGCAAATTCTTGTGCATAAATCATTGATGAAAGCCAGGACACAAAGGGTCCGATCATTGTTGAGGCCCGACAGGTAAGCTCACAGGGGAAATAATAGATCTGTTGATTCCTTACAGCATCCACGTCTTTCCAGCCTGGTCTTGTAAAAAAATTAGCAGCTGCCTCCCGATCCGGGGTACACCCGTAAATAACCTGGGGATTAAAGGCCTGCCATTCTTCTTTTGTCACAGGCACAATACTGCCCTGCTTGCCAAAATCAGGAGGTATTCCCCCGGCCGCGCGGATCATCTCATTCTGGAATGAAGTGCTGCCCGGAGTCATTATTGTGTCCCTTCCCATGAGCCGGAACACCCTTTTTGGCTTTTTCTCTCCCATCTTATTCAGCCTGGTTTTATTCAATCTGGCCATTTTGGCCTGGATATGGGCAAGGGCCTGCTGATTTTCTGCCACCAAATTCCCTGCCTCAACCTCCTGGTCAACTATCCTGCCAAGGGTCAGAATATTTTCATAGGCTCCTTGAATGGTATCGGTTTTATATACAAAAACCCGGCAGGCTGATCCCCTGTATTGCTGAATGATCTCTTTGTGCAAATCAGAAACAATGAGAAGGTCAGGCTTGATTTTTCCTATCTTTTCAAGGGACGGCCTGAAAAAACCGCCCACAATTTCTTTGCTCTGGGCACCTTCAAGGGTTGCATCGTGGTAGGTGACTCCTGAGATTAAATCTTTTGCGCCAATTTTAAAAAGGATTTCCGAGGCAGAGGGCACCAGAGAGACAATCTGCATTGGTTTTTCTTTAAAAACCATTTGATTGCCAGCTCCATCCTTTATTTCAATTGGATAGGCAAATCCCTTGCAGGGTAATCCCAGAAAAACCAGCACCAGGAAGCCCAGTACAGAAAAAACAAACAAAAGAGAAATAGTTGTTTGGATATTATTTTTAAACAATTTCATGATGATATTCTCAATTAACACTTTAATATGTATAGTTTATGCCCACATAAAAGCTTCTGCCAGGCATGGGATATCCTTTATTATATTCATATTGTTTATCAAACAGGTTATTTATTTCACCCAGCAGGCTTACCTGGCCAATTTTTACAGACTGAAACAATTGTTTTCTTATGGTCAGACTGGCCACTGTAGAGCTTTTCAGCTCCACGTCTTCATAGGACCCGCTTTCAAAGTCTGTCACCGTCTTTTCCCCGATATAGGAAAAATTCAATCGGGCTGAAAACCCTTGAAAATCTGAAACAGAAATACCATAGGATGCTGTCAGATCAGAAGTCTCCAAAAGATCGGTCCCGGTTTCCCTGTCTTCATATTCTGTCAGATAGGTAAACCCTGCATAGGGTTTGATTTCATAATCCCAGTTAAAATAATCTCCCAGATCAAAACTCAGGTCACCCTCAAACCCTGAAATCCTTGCCTTTCCCACATTTTTCCAGGTACTGTCACCATTTGACAGGGTAATGGATTCAATTTTATCCGTAAAATCCGTATAAAAACCAGTGATGGAACCAGACAATGACCTGTAAAAAAGATCCATGCCTGCCTCATAGGTTTGGCTGTTTTCCGGAGAAAGGTCCGGGTTTCCCACATAGTGCATTCCCCAGATGGTATAATCGGCAGCCATTTGATCCGCACCCGGCATGACAAAAGCTTCCGAATATCCTGCACGCAACTTGATAATATCTGTCAGCAGATAAGCCAGCCCTATATTGGGCGTTAGATTGCTGTCATCAGCCTTTTTCCCGGCAGGTTCAACTACATCAACCTCATATTGATCATAGCGGACACCTGCAGAAAGGATGAGCCGTTCGTCTAAAAATTTGGTTTTTCCCATTAAAAAGCCTGCTGGATTATCATAGGATGTTTCTTCAGGGCTCCAGGTTGCCTCTACATCATATGCAACCCAGTCAAATCCAATGATTATACGACTTGGGCCAAAATCCCCGGAAACCTGGGCCTGGGCACCCTGGCTGTCTGTTGTACTTTCACTGACAATCCCATCATCCCATCCATCGGGGTTACTGGCAGTCGGATCCATCCAGGTGTCTTCATCTTTGCCCTGGAAGTATCTTGCCTTCCATGAAAAAATCTGATTTACAGTTTCCCCTTCCAGCACAAGGTCAAAGGATTGATTGGATTTGTCTGTATAATCATCCAGATCATTCTGACTCAGATAGCTTGGAGAGCCGGCTTTGTCAACTTCAAATCCATTGAATAATAAACCTAGTCGATTACCAGGTAAAAACTCATACCCCATATTCAAGCTCAGGCTTTCCCGGCTTTCAAATCCTGTGTTAAAATATTTTGTGCCATTGCCCGTGGTATAATCTCCTAGTTCTTCCTTAGTTGCGCTTCCAGAAAAATCAAATCCATTGATTTTACCAGAACCTCCTGCACTGATCTCTTCATGGTTGAAACTGCCTAAATACCCCTGGGCAAACATAGTGGGTTTGTCTTTTCCCTGGCGAGTAATAACATTAACAACACCGCCCATTGCTGCTGATCCATACTGGACCGAAGCGGGTCCCCGGATAATTTCGATGCGCTCAATATTTTTGGTGAGAATCTTAGCAACATTTCCAGTCCCTGCCCTGCGTCCATTCAGCAGGATCAGCACATGGCCCTTGAGATCATTCCCATGGGAATCCGTCCTAAACCCCCTGATGCCCAAGGTGGTCAAATTCCCTGGATATTTTTTAATGGTACCAATCCCTTTTTCAGCCAAAAGTTCTCCAAGGTCTCTGGCTGAAGAGATCTTAATCTCCTGGTCATCCACAATTGTTATGCTTGCGGCAATTTCTTTTTTCTGTTCTTCCACCCTGCCTGCGGTAACCACAATTGTATCCATTTCACTCTGGTACTGGGGTTCCGTCTTTGTAGTCCCAGCCCATGAAATTCCAGACAATAAAAGGGACAGGAAAATAGCTATGACAATATTTTGTTTCATTTGAACAACTCCTATAATCGTTAGATCAGCAATCATTTAAACAGGCTCTGGAAAACACCGGGCCATTCAATATTCATTCTGACCATATTTATTCTGATTCGGGGTTTTCCAAAAACAAAAAACCCCAAACCGATATCAATATCGATCCAGGGTATCCCTTTTCTTTCTCCAAGATCCTAATGCAATTCTCTTTACCACGGAGAACAACATATATACTATACGTCAGGCAGGTCTTCTGACTCCTGGATCATCCTACTCACTGTGCCTTCCCACCAGCTAAAACCGGCAGTGGCATTCCACAGTTTTCGTCCCCAATCACAGCGGCGGGTCCGTTCCGGCTTTAAACCGGATTCCCTGTTAGGCTTTTTACAGCCACCTGAAATTACACACCTTATGAATCAATCATAAAAACAAGTCAAGAAAAAAAGCAATATGGATCCTTTTTTTTAAACACATCCAGGCCAAAGCTGTGGGCAGAAGCCATACATCCCCTGCAGACCAGGTTAAGGCTGCAGGAACTGCATTCTTCAGGGCCTCTTCTATATCGTTGGGCAATGTCAGAATGATAAATCTTTGTGAGTGATTCACGGGTAATATTGCCAATGGGTGAAGAAAATTTTCGGCAGGCATGCACTTCTCCCGTGGCCAAAACACTCACAAAATTAAATGCGGCTCCACATCCATATCCAGTGCATCCTCCGAATAAAGGAGATTGATTTTTATTGAGAATGATGTTGAACAAATTATCTTTCAAATCAAAAACTGAATCAATTTCAGCAATATCCATATATTTTTCAAGGAATGTCTTGTAAATATCCGGATCAGCCATGATAAGGCTGGCTCCTTCTCCCATAAGGGAGAGCCTGTTGAATGTAAACAAATCCACCCTGCCCTTGAGGAACTTGCCCAGGGGTATTACCTGGTCCAGGTTATCCCGGGTCAGGGTCAGCATGATTTTAGAATAAATGTCTGTTTCCCTTAAAATTTCCAGGAAAGCCAGAACCCGCTGGAAATGTCCCGGTCCTCTAATATAGTTATTGTGGCGCTCAAGGCCTTCCAGGCTCACTTGGTAAAAAGAGGGTATCTGAATTTCTTTCAAAGACTCGATCTCATCCCGGGTCGTGGGGTTTCCCAGGATGCCGATGAAAAATCCCCTGTCCGAGGCTTCCCTGTATAATCGATAAAAATTGGGATGAAGCAGGGGATTGCCACCGGTGAATGAGACCTGGCCGAAAAGGTTGTGAGTGCTGCAGAACTCATACAGGCTGTCCAGAATTGCAATTTCCTGGGAAAGGGTTAGTGAGTCACAGGGTATTCGGTCATAACAATGGCGGCAATGCAGATCACAGTCCTGGGTGATATGCCATTGCAAGGCAAAAACCCTGGAAGTTCTAAAGGCTTCCAGCCCAAGGTCATCGCCATTGTCAGCACCTGGATTTTCCTTTTGGCTTATACGGGCAATTCCGGGTTTCGGTCCAAGGATAATACCGGCATCCAGAGCCCGAAGGACAGCCCCGTTAATGGAAGCTATATCTGTGTCTCCCAGTTCGGCAACCTTTTCAGAGTTCAGGTTTTCCACAATCATCTTTAATACAAGCAGATCTTCACTGGTGAGGGGCCTGGAATTTATTTTGTCTTTGGCTGGACCTAGCCAGACCATTACCTGTTCGCCCCCTTCCCGGGGCTGAGATCCAAGAGTATCTTCAGTTAAAAGCGCTGACAGATGTTTCCAGGTATTTGAAAAGACTTCCAGTCCAGGGTTGAGGGTCAGCTGGTCTGAATGGGAATAAATCGGAATCAGGCGGTTTGCAAGTTTAAATGCATGCACTTCCATGGCAGCAAGTTCTGGAAGATAGCCAAGGAGGTTTAATTTTTTAGCATTTTCCTGAATCTTTTGGATGAAGTTGATATGCCCTCCCAATTTCTTAACCATAAATGCCGGGCTTTGAATCCGACAAGGGGTTGCAAAGCCCGGGAGATTATGAATCAGTGCAACTGCACTGATGATATCAGCCTCAGCCGCTCTTTGCAGGGGCTTTTTTCTTTACATCTGTTTGTTCCGTTTCAGTGCTACCTGCACTGGTTTTTTTCTCCGCACTTCAGGCGGTTGCACACCCAAAGCCAGTCAGGCAGGCCCCGGCAACCAACCCGGCAATGCTAAGCCCTGCCAGGATTTTCTTAAGATCCTTTTTGTCCATATCGTCCTCCTTATTTAAGATTAACAGACAACAATGGTCTCCATTATCCAGAAATAAAGACCAAAATATGAAGGGATGGGGATAAAGTTACTACAAACATTATCACACCTTGGTTGCATTTTTCAAGCCGGGAATATTCATTGTCGCCATAGAATCACGCTGGACCAACTCCTTTGCATACTGCCGATGTCAAGATCCGAAAATGTTTAAACACCTGGAAGTTTGAATTTTATTTGTCTGCCTTTACTTTCAGCACAAGGGCAGTTCTTGTGGGCAGATAAAGAGAGATAAGATTTCGTTTGCCGAATTTGGCCGGATCATACATTGTAAAATGGGATTGCCCTTTTAATAAGCGCTGTTTTCCGCCAAAACGAATTTCATCGGAATTAAAAATCACCCCATATTCACCTGGCGGCACCTCAAACATATAGTCTGGAAAAGAGGTTGATGAATGAAAATTAAATACAAAAATCAATTGGTTTCTCCGGAAGGCAATGACCTTGTCATCCTCGTGGATATGCAGCAGGATCACCCCTTGAGATGAAAAAAGATCATGGGCCTTCACAAGGGACAGCATCTGCTGGTCAAATTCAAAAAGGGAAGAGAAAAACAATTGCTCATTGTATTTGAGTGACCATTGCCGCCGGGCATGATCAAAGGAAAAATTATTTTTTTCCGATGGAAAATCCACCCATTCTGGATGCCCGAACTCATTTCCCATAAAATTCAGGTAGCCTGAATCTGCCGTTGCAATGGTGATCAGACGAATCATCTTGTGCAGGGCAACTCCCCGGACAGTTTCCATGGTCTCATTGTCCTTTTCCATGGCCGTATAAATATGGCTGCCCATCAAATGCATCATAAGGGTTTTATCCCCAACCAGTGCCTGGTCATGGGATTCGGCATAGCTGATGGTCTTTTCCTCTTTTCTTTTGTTTGTCAATTCATGCCAGAGGGTGTCAAGATGCCATTGTTCATCCTGGAACTCTTTTACCAGTTTGATCCAGAAATCGGCGATTCCCATGGCATACCGATAATCAAACCCTGTCCCCCCTCTGGAGACGGGGGCGGCCAGGCCTGGATATCCACTGACATCTTCGGCAATGGTAATTATTTTTTTCCCCAGGCCATGGACCAGGCGGTTTGCAAGATACATGTATGAAAGGGCATCTGTATCCACGTCAGGCTGATAATAATCCCCATAGCTGGTAAACGCCCTGCCAAGGCCATGATCTGCAAACAGCATGCTGGTGATGCCGTCAAACCTGAATCCATCCATGTGAAATTCCTCAACCCAGAATCTTACATTGGACAGGAGAAACTTTACAACACCTGGTTTCCCATAATCAAAGCACCTTGAATCCCATTGGCGGTGATGGCCTTTGGGACCGTCGTGAAAAAACTGAAAACAGGTGCCGTCAAACTTTGAAATTCCTTCCACTTCATTTTTCACAGCATGGGAATGGATGATATCCATGAGTACCCGTATGCCTCTTTTGTGGGCTGCATCAACCAGGGACTTGAGTTCATCTGGGGTGCCAAACCTGGAGGAAGGGGCAAAAAAACTGGAAACATGATACCCGAACGAGGCATAATAGGGATGTTCCTGAACTGCCATCAGCTGAATGGCATTATACCCGGCATGGGCTATTTTGGGCAGGATATGATGCTCAAATTCGCGGTAGGTTCCCACCCGGCAGTCTTCCAATGCCATCCCCACATGGGTTTCATAGATCAGAAGCGGATCATTTGAGGGTAAAAACTCAGGGCTTTTCCATTGATAAGGTTCCTTGGGATGCCAGACCTGGGCATTAAAAATAAGGGTTTGGGAATCCTGAACCACCCGGACGGCAGCCGTCGGGATTCGGTCCCCCTCCCCTGTATCCCAGACCATTTTTAGTCTAAAAAGATCTTTGTGGGAAAAGGTTTCTTTTGGAAACCATTTTTCAAACACCTGGTTTTTTCTATTTTCAAGTTGAAAATCCGGATGCTTTTTCCAGGCAGTTTTTTCACTCACAATAAACAGTTCACTGGCATTGGGCGCCCATTCCCTGAAAACCCATGCATTTTTATCTGTGTTAAAGTGAAGCCCAAAAACTTGATGGTAATCGGCAAAAACACGCAGAGATCCCTTGTTCTCCCGTTTTATCCTTTCCTCCATTGCAATGGCAGTCCTGCGTCTTGCCGAGATGATATCGGCATAGGCCAGGAGATAGGGATCATTGAAGATTCCCGGATCAGACAAGGAATGGTCTTTTAAGCATTTTTCCATATAAATTTATATAAGACTCCGCACATCGGCTATGATTAAATTCAAGGACGCTCTCAATCATGATCCGGTTGATTTGCCTTTCCTTTATGTCCGGATCCAGGAAATGAAATGCCATGGCCTGATCAATGGCCCATTTGAACCCGTTGGCATCATGGGAATTGAATAAAAACCCGTTGCCTGTATTTTCCATGGAATTCAGATGCCGGACCGTATCGTGCAACCCTCCTGTATCATGAACAATGGGCAATGTCCCATAGATTCCGCCCACCATCTGGGGAAGACCGCAGGGTTCAAATGAAGAGGGCATGAACAAAAAATCACTGGCGGCAAATGCCTGGTGGGAGAGCCCCTCATTAAAACCACAAATGGCAACCCTTCGTCCCAGACCGTGAAACCGGACAATTTCGTGAAAATTCTTTAAATAATTGCCACTGGCCACAGAAACAATCTGGAGGTTGGCATCCCAGTACTGGGATACAATCTCGTACATGAGATCTGCCAGAAGCTGACACCCCTTCTGAACCGGGTCAAGCCTTGACGGCCAGAAAAAAAGGACTGCATTTTCATCCGGTTCAAGATCCAGTATTTTCTGAAGATATTCTTTGTTTTGGATCTTGACCTTTCGATGGTTTTTCGGCCCGTAGTTATACCGGATCTTCTCGTCAACAGCCGGATTAAATTCAGGTTCAGGAGCATTTAAAATACCCGTTGCACAGCCGGCATAATATTTATTGCGCAACTCATTTTCCAGACAGTATTCAACAAAGGCATGGCGATTCTCAACAATCTCGGTTAAAAAAGTAGGACTGACCGTATTCACATAGTGGGCCGAAAACACGCCCGAGGTTAAAAAATCCACCCGGTTCCAGTCCCGGCTTTCCTCATAATTGGTTGGCGGACTATCAAAATACAACCATTGCCAGAAAGATGCCGCATCAATTCCCCTGTCCTCAATTTCCGCCATTGTGGATGTCATGGTATGAATATTGTGAATGGTGAACAAACAGGGGATTTCAAGATACCGGGCCATGGCAGGAATGAGGCCTGTCATCCAGTCGTTGCAATGGATGATATCCGGTTCTACCCGGGGAATGATATTATTGATCACCTCCCTTTGAAAGGCCAGTGATACTTTCAGATCCTGATCTGAATAACCGGAATATACATTGTCCAGGTAATAAAACGCCCGGTCTGCTGCCAGGTGAATTCTTTCCTCATCTAACCGTTTCCGTATCTTTTCAAGCTCCCGGTTGTGGGTCTTGGTTGAATATCCATCAAAAATAGATCGATAGTCCGGCAAGGCTACATGGACATCACAGCCAAGGTCAAACAACGCACTGATCAGGGCTGCTGACACATCGGCAAGGCCGCCGGCTTTTGCAGAATAATGGGATGCCTTTCCCATATCCTCCGGCAGATAAGTGACTTCCGGCGTTACAATCAAAATTCTTGGTTTTTTTGCCATTGTCTGCGTCCTGTTTTTTTTATTTTTTAGTCCCTAATCCTCTCCATTGACCCAGGTAATGAGGCCCGGGGTATGGGTTAAAACCTCATCTCCCCTGGGGATCGCCCTGGCAGTATATCCAAATCGTCCGGAATTCGAACAATTAATGGTGCAGGCATAAACATAGGACCCCTTGTCAATGGTTTCCTGCAACCACATGGTTTCTGCCCGGCTTCCTTCAAACTCATCGGAAGATCTTAGTTTTCCGTGGTACACCTGAACTTCTACTTCATCCGGAGTCAACTCTCCAAGAAAGGCCTTCAGGGTTATTCGAAATGTATCCCCGACTGTAAAATCAGGCTCTGTGACAAGTTTCGGTTTTGACAATACAATGCCGTTCCACAAGGCTGTCAGCCGGGACTGGGTTTGGGCAAGTTTCCGGGCTTTCAGGGACGAATCCGCTGTTAATTGTTTAAAATTTTGGGCAGCTGGAATATAGTACCGGCTTGAATATTCCCTGACCATCCGGTCACTGGAAAACTCAAATATAGCCATTTTCATGGCTTCTTTCATCATTGCGATCCACTCACCCGGTGGATGTCCTCTTTTTCTGTCATAGAATTTAGGAATTACATCATTTTCTAAAAGATTGAACAGAGCCTGGCTTTCCACCTCATCCTGGTATTCATGATCCCCATAGGAATCATTGTTTCCAATACACCATCCCCGGGTCTCCTTAAACCCTTCACACCACCATCCATCAAGGATGGACAAATTTAATCCTCCATTTGCCGAGGCCTTCATCCCCGAAGTTCCACAGGCTTCATTGGGTCTCCTGGGCGTGTTGAGCCACACATCGCACCCCTGAACCATGTACCTGGCAATATTGATATCATAATTTTCAAGAAAAACAACCCGATGCCTTACTTCATGGTTCCTGGCAAATTCAATGATCCGCCTGATGATATCCTTACCTTCCATATCATTGGGATGGGCTTTGCCTGAAAAAATAAGCTGAACAGGCCGGGTTTCATCAGTGATAAGCCTTGTCAGGCGGGGGATATCCTTGAGCAAAAGGTCAGCCCGTTTGTAGGTGGCAAACCGTCTGGCAAAACAGATGGTCAACACATGGTGGTCCAGTAAACCCGCAACTTCATCCAGTTCATGTCTAGGGGCATTCCGTTTTTCATGTTGTGCCAGGACCAATTGCCGGCATTTTCGGATCAAAGAGGACCGATCCAGTTCATGGACATGCCATAAATCGCCATCTTCAATGGTCTCGATTCTTGAAATGAGATCCTGGCTAAACAGCTGACAAGACCAGTTCGAAGACATATAACGTTCAAACAAGGCGGTTTTATTTTTGGAAAGATAAGAACAGATATGCACCCCGTTGGTGATATGGGAAATGGGAATTTCTTCCACATGACGCCGTGGCCATAGGTGCTGAGACATCCTGCGGGCCACCTGACCGTGGAGACGGCTGACCCCGTTAATATAACCTGAGAAATTGACACCAAAGATAAACATGGAAAATTTCCCGGTGTTTTCAACGCTATGGGGTTCTCCCCAGGAAAGCATCTCCTCGAGGGAAACACCAAATTTTTCAGCATACGGCTTGATATAGGGTCCAATCAATTCCCTGGGAAACTCATCATGGCCTGCAGCCACCGGGGTATGGGTGGTAAAAATACTTGTTCTTTTGCAAATTTGAACCGCACTTGGAAAATCCACCTGAAAGGTATCCATGATAATGGAAATTCTTTCCAGGCCGGCAAAGGAACAATGCCCTTCATTCATGTGACAAATATGGGGAAACATATCCATGGCATGCAATGCCTTTATGCCGCCAATCCCCAATAAAATTTCCTGGGCAACCCGGATTTCACCATGACTGGCATAGAGCCGGGATGTAATCTCCCGTATGTTTTTTGGATTTTCAGACAAATTTGTATCCAAAAGAAAGAGTTTGCTCTTTCCAATGCACAATTGCCAGACGTTGGCTTTTATCACGCCCTGGGGTCCGGGAATTTCTATGGTCAGCTCAAACCCCGACGAATCGGTTACCAGTTGAACCGGCAGATCAAACACATCGATAATGGGATAAGTTTCCTGCTGCCACCCCTGGTGGTCAAGAAATTGTTTAAAATACCCTTCCCGGAACAGCAGGCCGATACCGGTCAAGGGGATTCCCAGATTCGAAGCCGCCTTAAGGTGGTCACCGGCAAGAACGCCCAGGCCACCGGCAAAAAACGGAAGGGACTCATGAAGGCCGAATTCCATGGAAAGATAGGCAATGGTTTGTTTGGGGTTTAAATCGATTTCCGTAACCAGGGGAGGAGAAGACATCATTCTTTCAAATTTTGTCTTTACCCGTTCCAAATGCCCTAAAAAACTTTCATCTTCTGCAAGTGAATCAAATCGCCGCTGGGAAATACCCGAAAGAAAGGCCACAGGATTTCTTTCGATTTTTTCCCATTGGGTTGGATGAATTCTTCGGAACAATTCAATGGCTTCATGATTCCAGCACCACCAAAGGTTTCTGGCAAGAGTATCCAGAAACAACAATGGTTCAGGGATGTCAGGGTATACTTTATAAATCTGCACCTTTTCCATATGTCAAACATATCTCCTACGTTAAATTTTTTATTGCAACTTGTGCATTACCCTTGCAGCCTCGCTAGCCCCCCAGGCCTGGGCATCACACCCTCTTGGCGTATGGGGAAAATCTCCATCCATAATTTCAGGAATGTATCCGGCAACCCCTTTTCTCATCAACCCCATGACACTGCCCAGCCACGCCAGGCATGTGGTATGACTTCGGGGCCCGAATGCCATTGCCCAGGCCTCGCAAAATATCGGGAACTGCCATGTCCAGGCAGTTCCATTGTGATAGGCAGGCTTTCTCCGGGTATCTTCATCCCCTTTGTATTCCCCGGAATAGGGGTGGTAGGGATCCTTTAACAATTGATCATGATGGAAAATATGAAGGGGATATTCAACTTCCCTGTCTGCCAGGCTTCGGATCCCGCCGGGAACCAGCAGTTCCTGACAGGTTTCAACACATTTCCGGGCTATTTTTTTATCCTCTATCACCCCCAGGGTTACTAAAAACAATTGATTCGGTCTCAAGGCATCATCGGGTTTCATATTTTTTGCACTACAAGGACCGTCCGAATGAAGGCAATCTGAAAAAAAGCCCACTTTTTCCTTCCAAAACAATTCCAGAATATTTTTTTGGACTTTTCTTGCTCTTTTTTTCCAGTCTTTTCCCTTGGTATCATCAATGGTGCCCAGAAAAACCAGGGCATTATACCACAGGGCCTGAATTTCAACGGGATATCCCTGCCGGGGAGATCCCGCAGGAAAATTGGTGTCCATCCAGGTAAAATGAGAAGGACTGTATAGCAGAAGGGTTTCAGGATCTGCTGCCACGCCTGTGGGAGTCCCTTCCATCAGGGAAAAGGCAATAGAAAAAAGAATCTGTTTAATTGTACGCCCGGCAAGGATCTCATCCAAAAATGCCCTATCCCCCTCTTTTTCAACCAGGTCTTTGCAACAGGCAAAAAACCATAGAGGCGCATCCGATGTTTCGACATTTCTTGCATCTTGGCCGCAGATCATATTGGGCAGGGTCCCTTTATTTTCAAACCTGCCAAATAACCGTAATATGGATTTTGCATCTGAAAACCGCTGCAATTGGATCAGGCTTCGGCAGAATATCAGGCTGTCCCGTCCCCAGTCTAAAAACCAGGGGTATCCAGCCACTACACTTTTGTCTTTACCCCGATGAACAAGAAAGGCATCAAGACTTCTGCAGACCGCTTCAAATAATGGCATTCCCTTTTCAAATAGCCTGGATTCAGAAGATTTTATCTGCAGATCAAAATTGGTTTTCTGCCTTTGTTCTTCAAGGACATTGGCATGAAGTTCCAGGGTTTCCCCCCCCTTACAGGAAACCGTAAAATACCCCGGGCTGAAAAGATCAGATTCCGAATCAAGTCCCCGTTGGGCTTCCAGGGGACGATTTACCATATAGTTCCATTCCGGAGCTGGCACAAACTCTCCCTTGGATATGAAAATTCCCAAATATTTTTTGTTGGAAAGCGTGAAATAGAATCCATTTTTACCCGGGCGGATGGCATCTGGCCAATCCTTTTCAGGTCCGGTATAGGCCTTTATAGTTCCATGAAAGCTCCTGTCTTCAATGTCAGGCCGGAGGATCAGGGTCACTTCTTTGTCATCGTTCAGGAAGGCTGGCCGTAAATCATTGGAAACACTTCTCACAAGGGTCAGACAAATATGATTCTCCATTGAATCCATGGACAGATAGAGTTCCAGCCCGTAATATTTACCTTCCGAGGTGGGAACATGAAACAGCCATTTGCCTCCATGTCCATAGGAAAATGAAAATGTTTCAAGGCAGTCTGGAGCCAGTTCCCGTGAATACCCCTGGTAGATTGCCCAGATTCTGCACCTGGACAGGACCATCCATCGATTCTCCGGCAGGGCCGGGTCCATATTTGCACCCAGGAAGGCATCATAGCGGCTGTCCAACCTGCCCCACCAGGCGGCAGCCCTCATCATGGCGCCTCGCCTGGTGGTTGCCAGTAATTTTAAAAAGGGGGCGTTTACGATCTCCTTTCTTGTAAAAGTCGACCGCATGTACAAAGCTTCAAAGGGAGCCAGATATAACAAGGGCACCTTTTCAATTCTGGTTCCATCCATGGTAAAAATCCTGAGAACCAGGGTATATTCCCCATGATATTTTTTACTTTCCCTGGGAAAGAAAATCGCAAAAAATTCGCTTTTGTCCGGGTTTGAAAACCCTTCTTCATATCCCAGGGATATTTTGCCAGATTCTATCTCATCAAATATTTCTGCCCGAAAACCGTTTTTGCACCGGACCAGCAGGAAAAAACCAGGTGGAACCATCAGCTGCCGATTCAGGTCTCTTTCAGCATCCAATACCACGACCCGGCTCTCTTTTGTTTCCTTGTTAAAAGACCGGATAAATTCAATGGGATCCCGGGCAAAATCCCTTGCCTCCTGTTCCACGTCAATGCCGGTTACATCGCCATAGCCTTTATACTGGATATATAGGGACAACACCCTGGCCATGAGTTTCTGCAGATAGACCCTTGCGGGTGTCTGGCTGTTGTCAGTCCTGTTCTGTTCCAGTATATGCAACTCCCGGGGATCAGCTGTCAGGGCCAATACCTGTCCGGGAGCCAGGCAGATCGTGAACTGGTCCTTGTCTTTTTCTGACCTGATCTCTTCCCCGGAAATAAGATCATGGAACAGGGATTCCTTGATTCCTGCCTCCTGGATATTCCAGGATGCCTTACTGGATGTCCTGCAATCAAGATTCACTAGGACCAAAAGTTTTTTCCCCTCTGCTTTATTGTGGCGCAGCAATACCAGACAATTAGATTTATTTTTCTGAATCAGGGATAGGCGGGCCTGGCCAAAAAAAGCAGGATGGGTTTTCAATATCAGATTCAGCCTTGCAATATGATCAATCTGATTGGTTTTGCCTCCCCAGTTCAGACTGGCGGATTCATGTACATCAATCTTTTCAGTGGCAAACCATTCCACACCGTTGGCAAATCCAAACCCGCCGCAAACGGAAAAAAGTGCAGAGAGCGCAGTTCTCATTCTGGCATAGGTCTTTGAAACAGAAGCCAGGCGATTATTGTCATGGGTTTCTGCAAAATGAATCATATGGCCACAGGTGTTTGAAATTTCATAGGCAACCGGCAGGTAAGCCTCTATTTCCTCCCGGGTATAATTCTGGAATAATTCGGAATAGGCCCAGTTCAAATTGGCCAGGTTCAACAAGTCCCTGGTTGTCTGGATGAGTCCCCCAAGCCCTTCCAAAAAGAAAAGTGTTTCAGGGTATTCATTCCTTACCTTTGCAACCATATATTCCCAGGCCTCAACAGGGATCATATACCCGGCATCACACCGGAATCCGTCAACGCCCCGGTGACACCAGAGCAGAAAAACCTCTGCCATATATTTCCAAAGTTCTTTGTTGGAATAATCCAGTTTTGTTAAATCCGCCCACACAACTCCCCAGGCACCCGGTGCCTTGATTTTGCCGTCTTCTCCCCGGATCAACCATTCCGGGTGGGCTTCATGGATAGAGGCTGCCCATCCGGTATGGTTGATGGAAATATCCATAAACAAATATCCATTATGGAAATGAACAGCATCCACCAATTCCATGAATTGCTCCAGGGGGGTTGCCGAAGGATCAAAAACAGCCAGGGCAGGATCGACTTCTGTAAAATTCAAGGCAGCATAGGGGCTTCCAAACCGCCCCATCCTGGCAAAGGTGGTTGGGGTGGGATGTATGGGCAGCAAATGTAGAACACGACACCCGAGATCTGAAAAAATAAAGGGAACCTGTTTTTTCAGGTCCCTGAACTTGCCCGACTCCGGGATGACGGTATACCCTTTTTCATCCAGTGTTTCAATGATGGGTGCAAAGGTATTTTCCTGGGTTGCCCTGGATTTGAACCGTCCAAACTGTCTGACAAAGGCATTGTAAATAATATTGGCGCAACAGGTACCGGCGGGCTCCACATTGAAAAAACAATTACCGCCCACGGGCCAGATGGGATTGGGGCTATTTTCCGGGATAAAAAAACATTTGGCCTGGAAAAAACCTGTCAGGTGAACCGGAAGAACCGCTCGATAGACTGAATCGGTTTCCTGTGCCATCTGGATATCATACCAGGCCCCACCCAGCTTAATCTCATTTTTTTCTATCCGGTTGATAATTTCCTTCCTTGAAAGGTCGGCAGACCCCAGATTGGTCCTCACCCACGCCTTGCCCGGGGTGATGTTGGAAAGACTCAAGCAAAAGGTAATACAATCTCCGCAATACACGACCCGGGACTCTCCGGGGAGAGGAGATTGGTTCACGCTTTGCAAAGTTCCCATGGACAACTTCCCAGCTTATGGTTACGTCGGTTTATAATTTGAACATCATTTTCTATTCCGTGGATTGTGCAAGGGATTATACCACAAGAACCTTATTAGTACAGGGAGATTTTTTGAAAATACAATTATTGGGAAATCGAAATTACCACCTTAAAAATTTGCTTTTTTTTGTTCCTTTCTCTAATATATGAAAATAAGGACGAAATGGAGCCCCATTCAATTTTTTGGGTGTATTTACAAGGAGTGCTTTTTCTTCAATCCATAGGAAGAATTATTTATCTCTGACCTGGAAAAAACACAAACAATATCTTCAGAAAGGGTTTCCCCATGGATCAAACACCTATCCGGAATCAAGGACAGAATAAAAAGGATACCTGCCCTGTTTCCGAGGCAGATGAACTAAAGCAGGAAATTTTCCATAATATTCGATTCAACCTTGGCCTTGATCCGGAAGGGATGAACAGTTACACCTGTTTTATGGGGTTGGCCTATAGCTTAAAAAACCGGTTGATCAACCAGTGGATCAACACCCAGAAAGCCTGTCGGGAGAATTCCGCCAAACGGGTATTTTATCTTTCCCTGGAATTTTTGCCGGGACGACTTTTGAAAAATTATCTGATTTCCCTGGGGTTAGAAGACCTGGCCCGGGAGGTTCTGTCAGATCTTGGCTTTGATCTCAATGACCTGGAAGAGGAGGAATGGGATCCTGGACTTGGGAATGGCGGCCTGGGCCGTCTGGCCTCCTGTTATATGGATTCCATTGCCCGGCTGAGGCTGCCGGGCTACGGATATGGCATCCGTTATGATTTCGGCATTTTTTACCAGGTCCTAAAAGACGGGTATCAGCAGGAACAAAGTGATAACTGGATGCGGCGGGGAAACTCATGGGAAATCATCCGATTTGAAAAGGTTTACAAGATCCAATTTTACGGCAGGTCTGAGCGATACACGGACATTCAGGGGAACAGACGGTTTCGATGGGTAGACACACAGGATGTCATGGCCATGGCCTGTGATATCATGGTGCCTGGTATTGATGATGAGTTTGTCACCAACATGCGGCTTTGGACCGCAAGATCCAGCCGGAAATTTGACCTGGAGTTCTTCAACCGGGGAGATTATATTGGTGCTGCAGAAGCAAAAGTGTTGAGCGAATCCATTTCCAAAGTCCTATATCCCAACGATGCCATCGAAAAAGGCAGGGAACTGCGACTCAAACAACAGTATTTTTTTGTCTCTGCCACATTACAGGATATTATCCTTCAATACCTGGCAGATCATCCGTCCTTTGACGAATTTTCCGACTGGGCAGCCATCCAGCTCAATGACACCCACCCGGCCATTGCCATTCCGGAACTGATGCACCAGCTAATGGACAACCATGGACTTTCCTGGGATGAGTCCTGGGCCATTTGCGAAAAAACCTTTGCCTATACCAATCATACCGTACTGCCCGAAGCATTGGAAACATGGCCCGTGCATCTGTTCGGCAAACTTCTGCCCAGGCATCTGGAAATCATCTATGAAATCAATAAATGTTTCCTTGATGCTTTACAAAAAAAATATCCCGATGAGCCGGATTTATCAGACAGCCTGTCAATTATTATGGAAGGAGATGAAAAACGGATCCGAATGGCCCACCTTGCCATCATCGGCAGCCACACGGTCAACGGGGTTGCGGTATTGCATTCCACCATTTTAAAGACAAGCCTTTTTAGGAATTTTAACCGAGTATATCCGGGCCGCATAAGAAACATCACCAACGGAATAACCCCCAGGCGATGGCTGTATCAATCAAACCCCGGTCTTTCAAAACTCATCACCTCTGTAATCGGTCCAGACTGGATATCTGACCTGGGCCTTCTTAGACACCTGATTCCCCATGTTGATGATGCATCTTTCCATTCCCTCTGGCAGGCAGTGAAACTTGCAAACAAAAAACGGCTGGCCAGGTATACTTTACGGAAAACCGGACTGGGGGTCAATCCCCATACCCTGTTTGATATACATGCCAAACGTATGCATGAATATAAACGTCAGCTTCTTAATATCCTCCATGTGATCCACTTGTATAACCATATCCGGGAAAATAATGATTCCCAGGACATTCCCCGCAGCTTTTTCTTTGCCGGCAAGGCCGCTCCTGCATATGCCCAGGCAAAACTGATCATCAAGCTGATCACTTCGGTATCCCAAACCATTAATCAGGACCCTTTGACCAGGGGAAAGCTCAGTGTCATCTTTCTGCCCAATTATTGCATTTCCCAGGCGGAAAAACTCATTCCAGCAGCTGATATTTCCGAGCAGATCTCCACGGCCGGGCTTGAAGCCTCGGGCACAGGAAATATGAAATTTGCTTTGAACGGGGCATTGACCATTGGAACACTGGACGGTGCCACTATAGAAATCCGGGATGAGGTCGGAGAAGAGAACCTCTTTATTTTCGGACTCAAAGCCGACCAAGTCGTTACAAAAAGACAGGAAGGGTATGATCCGAAACAATATTATGAAGAAAATAAAGACCTTAAAAAAATAATTGACATGATTGATTCAGGCTTTTTTTCCCCCCAGGACCCCGGGCTGTTTACACCCATTGTCCAATCGCTTATGGACCAGGGAGATTATTACCTGGTATTTGCTGATTTCGAAGCCTATACCCGGGCCCAGCAATCGGTTGCAAAAGCCTATCAGGACCAGAACCAATGGACACGGATGTCAATCTTGAATACAGCCAACATGGGAAAATTTTCCAGTGACAGAGCGGTTCGGGAATATGCCAGAGATATCTGGAGGGCAGTTCCGCTTCCTGACTAGTGTAAACCATATTGAAACGGAGGGTTGATGAAGACGGAAAAGAGCGACAAAAATTTACATCCAGCTATTTTCTCCAGACTCCCGATATTTGATTCCCAAAAGAATCTCTGGGGATATGAACTGATATATTCTTCTGATGAGGGGAAGCAGTCACCAGGTCCCGGCCGTGGCGACAGGATCACACCGGAACTGATATCAGGCACCTGCCTTGCCCTTGAACAGACCATGGACAGGGGGCAAAAAATCATGGTGAATTTTTCCCGGAATAACCTTTTGAAAGACATTCCCTACACCCTTCCACCGGGCCGGACCGCCATTAAAATAATGGATCCTGCCAGCCTGTCTGATTCCCATATCCAGGCCCTGAACCGGTTGCAGAAGGACGGGTACCAGATGACTGTGGCCTGGATCAAAGATCACAGGGTCTGTCCGACTGTTTTTGGTCAGACAGATATTATCTGTATGGATATTTCCAACCGGGCACTTCCAGATCTTGTGGATGTCTGCCGCAAAGCAACTTCCTATGGTTCTGAAATGCTGGCAAGCCGGGTTGACAGCAAGACTGGATTTGATATATGCCGCAGGGCAGGCTTTTCATTTTTCCAGGGTTCTTTTTTCAAACAGCCAGAAGATATCCCGGTTAAAAAAGTGTTGTCCGGAACCATTTCCAAATTTGCTCTTATGAAAGCCATAGAACAGAAAGATCCCGATTTTTCAGTTCTTACCACTGCCATCCAGGCCGATGTTGCCATCAGTTTCCGGCTTCTCTCCTATCTTAACTCAGCCTCATTCGGGTTTCAAAGGAAAGTGGATTCCATAAAAGATGCCATTACCATGCTGGGGTGGCATAATTTAAGAACCTGGCTCAGGGTGGTACTCCTTGCCGAAGTGTCAGAGAACCGTCATTCATCCGAACTGATATTCCTCTCTGCACAAAGGGGTAAATTTCTTGAACAAATAGGCCTGTCCCATGATTTTTGGGGATTTGACCCGGATTCTCTCTTTCTGCTGGGCATGTTTTCCCTTTTGGATGCATTGCTGAATCAGCCCATGACCGAGGTTGTAAAATATCTCCCACTGACTGACAAGTTCAAGGGAGCCCTTTGTATGGCAAACAACAATGAATATGTTCCGCTTTTAAAACTGGCAAACTATTTTGAGGAAGCCGCATTTGAACAGAGCGACATCATGACCAATCAACTGGGTCTTGATACAACGAAAACAAGGCAGGCCCATCGCATTGCCATTGATTGGGCCAACAAATTAAGTGAAATACATTCAAAATATTAACGATTGCCATTGTAAACCATTGCTGCGGTTTATCCGCAGATGTTCAACGAAACACAAAATATGAAAATACGAGAATACCAGGAAAAAGATCTAAATGAAGTTATTTCTTTATGGACCGAATGTGGCCTTGTTGTTCCCCAGAATGATCCGGCAAAAGATATTAAAAGAAAATGTAAAAAGGATCACGATCTTTTTTTAATCGGTCTCAACGAAGAAGGGGTTGTTGCAACGGTTATGGGTGGCTATGAAGGACACCGGGGATGGATAAATTATTTAGCCGTCAAGCCTTCAGAGCAGCGCAAGGGTTTTGGGCAAAAAATCATGAAGGCCGTTGAAATCCTCATCAAAAACAAGGGTTGCCCAAAAATTAACTTACAGGTGCGTAACACAAATTTAGATATTATCGCTTTCTATTCTTCTATTGGTTATGGAAATGATAATGTTATCGGGTTAGGAAAACGCCTTGAATATGATTCAAAGTAATTGGGTAACCTATATTGAAGGATTGTAAATTATATAAATTGTTGCAGGAAATTAACCGCTGGCATGTGGACAATATTTTTTTTATTTATAAATAGTTTTTTGCCGGTTGCTGAAATCTGGTAGAATTTTGCATTGGGGAATTTTTTTTGCAGATAATGCAAATGGGAACTTGTGGAACTATCCCCCCATTTGCATTCAACAAACATTTGTGCCTGGAAATTTTTTGTTATACAAAAATCAACTTCTCTTTTGTCAGTATCTCTAAAATACCGAAGTTCCATTTGTTCGCCATATACATCTCTTTGATAATGAACCCATTTAAGGAGATGAGATGCTATCATATTTTCAAATCTCGCTGCCATGTCCGGAACCAGGCTCCAGTCAAAATGATAATGCTTCTGTTCTTTTTTCACCGCCCTAATCAATGGTGACCCAAAAGGAGCAACACGATAAATCATATAAATATTTTCCAGAATATTTATCCAGCGGCTAATAGTTTTGTGTGCAATTTGCAAGTCTTTTCTCAGGGCGTTTAGGGATAATGGAGAGCCTACCAGTTCAGGAAGTCTCAGGGACAATAATTCCAGCTTGGATAAATCTGAAATTGTTTCTATGGCAACACTCTCCTGATTGACCAGCAAAGACCTGTAATTCGTTGACCACCTTTTTGCTTCAATCTCAGATTTTGAAAAATATGGCTCAGGAAAACCACCAAGCTGCAACAATTGAAATAAATCTTTCTCTTTTGTAATGCCTAATTCTTTTATGGATAAAGGGTGCAGGCGCAGATGATGATATCGTCCCTGAAGTGAGTCACCTGACTTGCGGAGCATATCCAATCTTGCACTTCCCGTAACCATAATCCGATGATCATTATGGAATTCATCGTATACACCTTTTAGATAATCTCTCCAGGATGTATATTTATGGATTTCATCAAAGCACCAAAATTTAGTTAACGGTAGTTCTCTTTTAAGAATTGTTTCTCGATGTGCAGGAATATCCCAGTTAAGATAGGATACAGAATCAGTTATCAGAGATTTGGCAAGTGTTGTTTTCCCAACCTGCCTTGGCCCACTGACAAAAACCATTTTCTTGTTCAGATCAGACTCGACCTGATCCTGAAGATATCTTTTTTTCATTTTTTATTTTTATCTGTATTTTACACCCAAGTCAAATAAAAACATGTATATATTGGAATACGATCAAAAAAGGTAACCGATTCCCAAAGCTATGGCATGGACTATTGGCTAATTAAATGATAAGTATCCTGAAAATAAAAACTTAATCAAATGAGATGATAAAATGGAAAGATTTTGGATTATTGCTGTTTCTGCTGCCATTGGGGTCACTTTTTTTATTTGGTTTTCCCAGGCTGTTAAAAAACAATATATGCAGGAATATATCCTGTCGCACCTGTGGCTGCTGCACCCGAACTCAATTTGCTATTGGCGGACAGCCATGGCCGGCCTGGGCTTTATTCTCTACTTTTTTACTGCTTATCAATCCTTTGCTATATTTATCTTTACCTTTGCAGCAATCCTTGATGGTGCTGACGGTGTTGTGGCAAGGGGATGCAATCTGGGATCCACCTGGGGGGAGTGGCTGGACCCCATGTGTGACAAGCTGACCTATCTGCCGGCATTGATTGGATTTGCCTATGGAGGAATTCTATCCATACCCCTGATATGGACCCTTGTGATCATTGAATTTGTGGGACAGTTTTTTGCCCGGCAAATCCTGGCCTGGATCAAATTCTCCGGTGCTGCCAATAATTTTGGGAAAATTAAGGCCATCATCTGCTTTGGCCTTGTTATTTTGTGTGCATTGATAGAAAAAAATCCTGAAATCATAAATATTGCCCATGAAGTGCTCGTTGCCTGCATTATTCTTTCCTCTGCATCCATGATCTTTAAATTCATCCCCAACCGGCTCTATGCAGATATCCTTTCTGCCCTTAATTTTTTTTGTGGTGTAACCAGTCTTATCCTGACCCATAACCTTTTCTTTGCCAGGGCAATCTGCATCATCATTATCGGGCAATTGTTTGACTTGTTTGATGGACGTATGGCGCTAAAGCATGGGGGAACCAAATACGGCCCTTATATGGATGATATTGCTGATTTTGTCAGCTTTGGACTGGCACCGGCCTATGTGATTGTAAAGGCAGGCGGTTCAATGGCCTGGTTTGTAGGGGGTATCTTTATTATAGGGGTTGCATTTCGCCTTTTCCGGTTTGTTGCAAAGGATAAAAACCGGACTGACCTGCCGGAGGGTATCTTCAACGGACTTCCCAGCCCCGCGGGGGCCTTAATTGTTCTGGGTGCCGCTCTTATCGCAACGCCAGGCATATTATGGATGTTGACCAGTGTTTCTGTGGGCCTGATGGCGAGCCATATCCGTTTTGCCCATTTTGGACGGGTGATCCTCAAACAGACCCCCAAGCCTGTATTTTTTCTCATCAGTGCAGCAATTATTGTAACCCTTTCCTATATCTTTAAAACAAAAGATGTCCAGATGTTTGGATATCTGATTCTGGGTTCTGTTCTTGTTTACATGGTTGTGGGAAGGAAGTGGATCCGCCCTTGACGTACCCTCATCATTCCTGAGATAAGACTTCTCCTATTTTTTTGCATCCCAGCTTCCGGAACGCCGTAAATCTTTTACAATGGGGGTCGCAAGTTCCGCTAATTTGATCTTGTCTACCTTTGTACTCCGGGTCAGGGGGAACTCCTGGTTACAAGGCCATATTTCAATATGCTGGGGTCTTTTATAGGATGCAATGGATTTACAATGTTCCATCACTTCATGGCTGGTGAGATTAATTCCTGCAAGGGGACGGACAAAGGCGAAAATCCCTTCATCAAAAAGTGCATGTTCCATGCCGATAACTTCCACAACATCCACCCCTTTCATTTGGGCGATATGCTCTTCAACCTCCCCAGGAAAAACGTTATACCCCTTTTGTTTGACAAGAAACTTTTTCCGCCCGGAAAGGTACAAAGCCTTATACCCGTCCATTTTTTTAAAATATCCCAGATCTCCCGTATAAAGTATGCCTTCGGTTGAAACCGCTTTTTTTGTTTCTTCCGGCTGATTGTAATATCCCAGGAACACGATGGGAGGATGATAACAAATTTCTCCGATTTCTTCCTCCATCAACTCTTCTCCGGCAGACCCGTCTGCCTGCATTGGTTTTCGGATGGAAACAGGGGCTAAATCAGGAAAGGCCTGCCCCACCTGTCCTGCCATTTCTTCAAGGGATATGTCGGCAGGAGTAAAAGTGGCAAAACCGGCATTTTCCGTCATTCCTATACCGGTTCCAAATTTTGGCGCCATGGTTGAAAGCTTTGCAAGAAAAGTTGTATCAACCGCTGCCCCGGCATAGGCAACAAAATCAAGACTTGAAATATCATAGGATGCATATTCCGGAAAATTCCACAGCATTCTGAACATGGTGGGTATCTGCCCGATTACCTTGATCTTATGACGTTCAATGGCTTCAAGGGTGGCTTTGGTGTCGAATATTCTTAAAAGAACAGCCTTTCCCCCGATAAACATGGTGGTCATGAATGTTTCTGTGACACAGCCCACATGACTGGGTGGAAGGTTTACAAGGATTGAAAAATCTTTTGTGTCGCCTTTATAATCAATACCTCTTTCCAATATCTGGTTCTGAACAATAATATTTTCATGGCACAAAACTGCCGGCTTGGGTTCTCCGGTGGTGCCGGTGGTATAGATGATTAATGCAGGAGTTCTCTTGTCCACCTGCTGATATGCCTGGGCAAGTTTTCCCGTGAAAATATTTTTCACTTTCAGCCACACCAGGCGCATTTTATTCATGAGATCTGTTATGCTTACCGCCCCTTGAATAATATCGCCTGGTTTCGGGTCTGCAGTGAACTGAACCAGGTTTTTTACCGAGGCACACTCCTTTTTAACAGCCTCCCCAACCATTCTAAAATCACGAACAGGGGTGTTTCCCAAAAAGAAAAAGGCTTTGGGTTCAATTTTGTTTATGTCCCGTACAACTTCATTTTCAGTCAAACGCACATCCAAAGGAGCCATGATTGCCCCAATTTTAAAGCAGGCATACATGAGGGCCATATGTTCAGGAAGCAATACCAGCTGTGTAGCCACCCGGTCACCTTTTTGGATATCCATATCCAGCAATTTGAGAGCAAAAAAATCAATTAAGAACCCAAATTTTTTATAGGTAATTTCCCGGCCGTCTTCATGTTGAACCATGGCCACGGAATCGGGCTGGAATTTGGCCCATTTATCGATATAGGAATTAACCAGGGGCAATCTTTTGTTCATTTTAGTCACCTTTTCAGTATTTTTACATATCCGTTTCGAATTGCTTTTTTCTGTTCACTATTCTGGACCTCAAAAAAAACATCTACATACTCTTTATGGACCTTTTTCCCTGTACAGCAAACTTTGATATCCGTCCCCGGCCTGACCATTCCTGTAAAGCTGCAGGCGATCTCTGAAATCCTTTCAGGATCTTTATCCGCTTCACTATTAACCAGTTCACGGACTGCATATGCCAGGGTTGCAGTCCCCTGGAGAATAATTCCCGGCAGTCCCACCATCTGGGCAAAATTCGGTGAGGTGTGGATGGGAAATTCAATGTTACTGCATCCATCATAAATATAAGGGCGCTCAGGATCAATATAAATATCAGATATCCAGCAAACTTCTTCAGTATCTTTATTTTCCGCCATTACCTGATTTTCCGGAACCAGAGGGATGTGACCTGTTCTGCCGCCTTTTCCACAGGTTACACCCCGCAGCATGGCACCTATATATTCAGTAAAAACAGCCTCTCCGTTTTTATCTTGAGCCGTAAGGCAGATAATGGCATGGGTTCCTGCTCGATGGGGTAAAAAGGCCTTTAACATTCCGGTAATCAGCAAATTGTCTCCGGGCCGGATCAGGCGATGCAGGATAAGATGCTCTGAGTAGTGCACCTGGGTCATTAATACTTCCCTAGGAAAATCTTCAGACTCTATGAAGTTTTCCAGTCGGCTCAAAACAGGCCAGGTGACTGCTACCGGAAACATTGGGTGTGCTATAATTCCCTGATCTTTTCTGTCATCAAAATATTTGGGATTGTTATCCTGGACAGCTGCCGCATAATTGGTAATTTCCCGCCGATTGATCTCAGTTTGATAATTTTTTAGTGTTGTACCCACAAGGCTGGCATTTACATTCACCTTATCACTCCAAATTAATTGTCTTTTGTATTTTAATTTCCGTAACGCCGCTTATTTTCAAATGGAGAATCTCCACGATTGGCAACTCCCATGATTCAACCCTGACCCTTTGGTATCCATTGTCCCGGTCATCTCTTCGAATAACACCCAAAACCCTTGCATTTACAATATTCTGGATATTGGAACGCCATTGTTCTGACCCCTTTTTAGAAAGTGCCGCAATTTTTACGTCTGTATTGCTGCAGATGTAAACCCTGTCTTTTTCTTTCTTTAGTTTAATTTTTGCACCTGTTTCTAAATCTGACAGGGTTCTATGAATATTGTGATTATCCGGAAAAAGACCGGGATAATTAAGATAGATATCTGCCATACCCAGTATAGAAATTGTCAGATCATCTGAAAACCCATTTATTTTTGAAGAGTTTATCAATATATCATGGACAAAGCCATTGTCTTTGATTTGTCCTATATGGGGGTTTGCCATACGGGTAACATGGCAAAGAAAAAGATTCTCTTTTGCCCTTGTCATACCCACATAAAAAAGCCGCCGTTCCTCTTCTATATCATTATGTTTCCATCCGCCGTCAAGGATAAAAACAATGGGAAACTCCATCCCCTTTACACTGTGAACAGTCCCCATGAATACCCCGTTCCCGGTTTTGTGCTCCCGCCTTTCTTCCAGAAGTGTTTCAAGGACAAAATCCTTTGCCCTGGCAATGGAAATTTCCATGTCATTGTTAATCAGGCACCAGGATTCAAGGATAAGTTCAATTTGATTTGTCCATGTGTTTTTCTGTTCAAACAGATCCAGGACTGAATTCTTCAGGTCACATGGTCTGAGACTCTTCTTTTTGTGGGTATGGAGATATTCCATGAACATTTGGATCTCCCTGACCTGGAACATGGGAAAACCTGCACTGGTTTTAATTGAATAGCAAAATGGGATATTCTCCTTTGCCAGGGCCATTCTAAAGGCAACTAGGGGCGTGTGTGAGATCCCCTGGCGGGAAACCACGGCAATATCACCTGGTTTTATTCCTGAATTTTGGTTCAGTATCTGTTTGATCCTGGCTGCAGCAAAGACTGCCTGGGATTCAATGTCCGGTGCATGAACTACCTGGACGAGCGATTCTTTTTCCAGGTCTTCAGGTTTTCGTGCCTGGGTTTTTCTTTTTTTATTGATGTGACAGATCTGATCTTTTTTCATCCGATTTTCATTCAGGGAAATAAAATCTGCCGATGCCTGAATAATTGGATAGGAGGACCTATAATTTTCCACCAGATAAAAGATCCTGGCATCATAATCCTGTTTAAATAGTTTGATAAACCTTATATTTGCATTGCGAAACCCATAAATACTCTGGTCGTCATCCCCCACTGCCATAATGGAAATTCTGGCTTCATGGTCCTGCTCTAACCTGCCGGTCAAAGCTGAAATAAACCTGTACTGTCTTTCATCAATATCCTGGTATTCATCCACAAGAATATACCGGAATCCGGCAAGATAATATTCCCTTGCCTCTGAAGGGTCTATTCCTGCAAGTTCTTTGTCACCGGTTAATATATCAATGGCTTCATCAATGATGCTGTCGAAATTCAACCCATCTCCACCAGATCCATGGGGGTTTTCCATAAATGACCTGCCGGTCAGTCGCATGGCAAACCCGTGGTAAGTCATTGCAGTGACAGAATTAGCGCTTTGTCCTGCAAGCTCTCTAATGCGCTTTCTCAATTCCAGCATGGCCTGGTGGTTAAAACACAGGACAAGGATAGAGGCAGGATCAACAGATTTTGCCTTGATCAGCCAGGCACAGCGATGCACAATGGTTTTTGTCTTTCCTGATCCCGGGCCCGCAAGAACCAGCAGATTTTTCTCAGGCTCTGCCGCGACAATTGCTTCCTGGATATTATTTTCAAGGGACTGGATAATCTTTTTATAGGCTTCAGCTGTCATGGCGGTCTGGATAATCTTCTTTTCTCCGGGAAAATACTGGGAGATAAAAGAATCATATGAAGATGAAAAATAATCGTTTACAAAATGTAAGGCTGTCTTTACCTTTTCCAGACCAAGCCGGGCGAATTTTTCCATGACATGGACCTGTACATTCTTCTGGTCATAATGATGGGACAGGGGCTCGTAATCGCCTTTGGTATACTGACGTTTACTGCTTTGGGGAAGCATGGTCAAGGTCATGGCCTGGCGAAACACCCCAAGGCCGTTCTGCAGGGTAATAATCCTGGCATCATGAAGATACAAAAGACATCTTTCAATCAAGGGCTGTATATCGCCCTTAAAACTGGAAAGGAAAATATCATTTCCCATGGCATCCATGATATCATTGATATAAAATTGTGACAAAACCTCGGCACGGCCTGCCCTTACATTAACAGGAAGGCAGGAAATAAGGGTCTTAAGAATGATCCAGGATGTACGATGGCGCAATTCCATCCGCTGCCTGATCTCCTGCCAGGAAAATTTCACATACACCTGAAGTTGATCCATTCCCCTTCTGCCGGTAATTTTCAAGCTTTTCCCAAGGCTTTCCCCTTTATCATTGGCAATTGACCTAAGGATTCTTTCCACTGTATCTGAGTTACTCTTATCAAACCCGCAGTCTTTAAGACGTTGTGACATAAGCCTGAGATTGAACACATCTGCCCTGTCTGTCGTAAGCCAGGAATCAGGCGCCATCTCTTCCATGATATGAATCATCTGTTTTTCAACATTAATGAAATATTCAAGATTCTTTGGAGAACTGCCTGACCCTTTTGGTCTTACAAAAGCGGTCATGACTACCCCTTCCCTTATCAGACCTGCCTTTGCCATGTCAGACAAAAGGGTAATGACATAACGGGAATCCATATATTTTTCAGGAAGGTCTTTTATCTTTCCCAAATCTGCACAGATTTCATCTGCAGATAAAAGGGTATTGGAATCGGCATTGAACAGAAAAGTAAGGACCGTGTAAAAAACCGCTTTCATGATTTTTGAAAGAGTAAGCCTCTCTATCTTCACAACTGCTTCTTCCATGTTTTTGACGGCAGGCGTTCCTTTGAAAAACAGGGTGTGATTATAGGATCGTTCTAAAAAACCTTTTCTTTCCAGCCAGCTGACACCGATCTTTGCCCTTGCATCATTATCACCCAAGTCCGTGTGCCCCATCAAACGCATGATCTCACCCGGAGTTATGACAATTTCAGGGGTTTTGGCACCTCTTTTTTTCAATATCCCAAGAATTTTCTTGATGTCCTTTAGGGAAAGTTTTGAATAGGCATTCAATGAAAACTGGTTTTCTATATCCTCCTGCTCATATAATAAAATACAGTCCGAGGGTTCCATATCCCTGCCGGCACGCCCTGCCTCCTGAAGATAATTTTCAAGAGAACCCGGGATATCTGCGTGGATGACCAGGCGAATATCTTTTTTGTCTATACCCATTCCAAAGGCATTGGTGGCACAGATCACAGGGATTTTTCCCTGGACAAAATCGTCCTGGATATTTCTTTTGTCAGGCTCACTCCTTCCGGCATGAAAGGCTTGAGAATGGATCTCTTTTTCATTTAAAAAAAGGCTGAGTTCCTCTGTGCGCTTCCGGCTTGCGCAATACACAATGGCTCCGCCATTTTTCCCGATAAAACTCTCTTTCAGGCAATTGAATATCACATCATATTTTTCATTCTTTGTTACCGGCCACACCTGGAAATTAAGATTGTCCCGCTGAACACCGCCTATAAAAGGTTCAAGGTCAAGGGCGAGTTTTTCCCGGCAATGGCCCAGGATCTCTTCAACCACATCTTTTTTTGCTGTTGCCGTGAACGCGCCCACAAGGGCGGGTCTCTGGCAGGTCCTGTTGACCTCAGCAATAAACTCGGCAGCATGGAGATAATCCGGCCTGAAATCATGGCCCCATTTTGACAGGCAATGGGCCTCATCAAAGACCCAGTATCCCACATCCCTTGATTTTATCAATTCCGCCACACTGAAATTCCGTAATTGTTCCGGAGAAATATATAACAGGCCGATATCCCCCAGCCTGACCCTGTCCATAACAGCCCCCCGCTCGGGCAGGGTCAGGCTGCCGTTAATGGCAGCTGCTGTTTCTGTGCCGGTGACCCGGTTCAAATTATCAACCTGATCCTTCATCAAGGCCTTGAGGGGTGAAATCACAATGGTCAGCTCCCCCAGCCTGTGATACCGGTGAAGGGCCGGGATCTGGTAGCAGATGGATTTTCCGCCGCCCGTGGGAAGAATACCCAGCAGGGAAGTTCCCCCAAGGCATGAATCAATGATCTGTTTTTGAAGCGGTCTTCCATCAACAAGGGTTCTGTATTTTTCAAACCCGAAATATGTTTTCAACAGGCCTTCTGAGTCATTGTGCTCCCTGCAATATTCGCAGGAGTTGTCGCTGCAGGAGTATCGAAGTGTCCTGGTAATCTCAAGGATTTCCGAGAATTCATGCTTTACCCAGGGAGGTATGATGGAATTGCCTCCGGAAACCATGATCCAGGAAAGAGCATAGGCCAGCATGGGCCGTTTATCATCAGAACAGGTAGCCCAGATCTTTTCAAGACCTGTCTCACAGACATTTCCTCTGGCAAGATCCTGAAATATTTTTTTTGCCTCCTGCCCTGTGGGAACCCTTTCAATGAGATTTTCAAATAAATCAAAATTGCCTTGTAAACAGAATCTTCCATTGCTGGAATCGTTTTTTTCAAAGGCAAAGGCATAAAAAGCGATTAAACGGGGTTCTTTCTGTCCCAAAGCGGAAAAAGCCGCGACCTGATCTTCAAAGACAACCCGGGCCAGTCTGGCATCGGCAATTGGATTATTCTTGCTGCTTTTTATCAGCTTATAATCTTTCACCAGTTTATGATATGGATTTTCAGGAAAGGCAAGGGGAGATAAAAACAGGGTATCAATGACAGGAAGTTTTAAAAAACCTGCTTCAGGAAGAATCTCATTTGCAATGGGCAGATCATGTTTCACAATATTATGACCCAGAATATAGTCTGCACCTTTTGAAAATTCTGACAGATCCCTGAGCGCTGTTTTTATGGAAGTGATATCCTTTCTTTCAAAGATTTTATCCTTGAGCACAGCCCCTATATGGTAGGTATCTCCCTTGGGAACGGTTTCAAAATCAATGGATAGAATATTTTGAAAAAATTTATTTTTCATTGCCATGGCAAATTTTTGTGGAAGATTTTCACCACCCATGTATAAAAATTTCAGATCAAGGATTTTTAACACTCTTTACAAGCAAACCCCAACAAAAAGTTTTCCATCAGAGGATGTTACCCTTTTCCGATTCCATTGTCTATTGTGGCCAGGCCCTTGTTTTGTTATAGTTTGGCTTATGTCAAAATCAAAGTCAAAGTCAAAATTAGATATCATTGACTCTGGAGGAGTTCCAAATAATAATTTCTGACTATCACTCCATTGTTGTCATGCCCAAGGTCGAAAAGCCCTACCCCACTATTCTGGATTTTTTAACGGCACGATTCCCTAAAATTGAAAGAAAAATCTGGAAAACCAGGATTGATTCCGGAAAGGTCCTGAGTGAAAAAGGAGACCCAATATCCCGGGACACCTCCTATAGCCCCCTGGAAAAACTCCATTATTTCAGAGAAGTGGATGAGGAACCCATCATTCCCTTTACCGAAAAAATCATCTTCTGCAATGAACAACTGCTTGTGGCCTGTAAACCCCACTTTCTTCCCGTGACTCCAGGGGGACCCTATGTAAACCAGTGTCTGCTTCACCGTCTAAAAAAAAGAACCGGGAACAAAGATCTTTCCCCCATCAACAGGATAGACCGGGAAACCGCAGGGCTTGTTCTATTTTCAATGAATAAAAAAACAAGGGGGGATTACCAGGAATTGTTCATGAAAGGGGAAGTGGAAAAAACCTATTATGCGGTGACAAAATATTCCCAGGAGCAGAAAAAAAAATCAGGGACCCAATCATTAACCCAATCATGGACCGTGGAAAACAGGATTGTAAAAGGTGACCCGTGGTTCAGGATGAAAACAGTCCCAGGCAAACCCAATGCTGTTTCAAAAATATCCCTTGTAAGGTCAAAGGGGAATAGAGCGCTTTTTCAATTATGCCCTGGAACAGGCAAAAAGCATCAGCTGCGACTGCATCTCAGCGGATTGGGATTTCCCATCCTCAATGACAGGTATTATCCGGAACTCCTGCCGGAAGAGAAAAAAAACTTCTCTTCCCCGCTTCAACTTCTTGCCAGAAAAATTCGATTCCGTGATCCAATATCTGCCAGACTGGTGACCTATGAATCAAAACGTCAGCTGAGTGACCACTTAGCGTTTCCAAACACTCTTTTGGGTGGTGATGTATAAATCCTCGACTTTTTTCCTTGCCCAGGACGTCTTTCTCAGGAACTTGAGACTGGATTTCAATGAAGGATCACTGATAAAACACTGAATATTTATTCGCTTGCCCAGCTCGTCCCAGCCATAATGCTCAGCCAGACAGTTCACGATCTGCTCAAGGGTCACACCGTGCAGCGGGTTATTGGCCTGTTGTTTTTCGTCCATAAAATTTTCCCAGATTTCTTTTCTACTTTTTTTATTTCTTAGTAATTTTGAATTGCATTTTGCTTGTACAATGTCAAATCCTATATTTCACATTCCCAGTCTTTAAAGATTTTATTGGTGTTTGGATTGTTCGCCCTGACATTTACTAATGTTTAAGTTATGGGACATTCCATTGAAATTATGATATAAGTCCGGGTGTAGTTGAAACCTTACTATTTAGAGAAACCTCAGGATATTATATGACATTTGATGAACTTGGCCTTCGGGTCGAACTGCTTAACGCTGTTAAATCCAAGGGATACACAACACCCACCCCGATTCAAGCCAGGGTCATTCCCGTGATACTTAAAGGGCAGGATGTTCTTGCCAGGGCCCAGACAGGAACTGGCAAAACAGATGCATTTGCCCTCCCCCTGGTTAACATTTTGAGCCATGGGAAGAGAAAAAAGCAACATCCCCGGGCCCTTATTCTGGCCCCCACCCGGGAACTTGCACTCCAGGTGGGAGAAAGCATAAAGGCCTATGGAAGAAGGGTCTCCATTCGATGTACCGTGGTTTATGGCGGGGTTAACATCGGTCCCCAGATCGATCGACTCAAGCGTGGCATTGATATTCTTGTGGCAACACCTGGAAGGCTTCTGGACCTTGCCGGCCACAGGGATCTTACTCTTTCCCAGATAGAATTTCTGGTCTTTGATGAGGCAGACAGAATGCTGGATCTGGGATTCAGTGAGGAAATCAATGAGGTTCTTGACCTGGTTCCTGAAGAACGCAAAACCATGCTCTTTTCCGCCACCTATACCCAGCAGATTCGAAATCTTGCCAAAATCATGCTCCGGGAACCAGAATATATTGAGGTGACACCCGACAAAAAAGCCGCAGAATCCATTGTCCAGAAGGTGCACCTTGTGGATCAATCAAACAAACGTGCCCTGCTCATCCACTTAATTACCCAGGGACGCTGGTCCCAGGTTCTGGTCTTTGTCCGCACAAAACACGGGGCAAACAAGCTCACGGAAAAACTGGCTGCAAAGAAAATCTCTGCTGCGGCCCTGCATGGCAATAAGAGCCAGTCGTTCAGGACAAGGACACTTAAGGAATTCAAGAATGGGGAAATCCGCATTCTTGTGGCAACTGATGTGGCTGCAAGGGGGCTTGATATCAGCAATCTGCCCCATGTAGTCAATTATGATATGCCGGGAGTGCCTGAAGATTATATTCACCGCATCGGCCGCACGGGCAGGGCCGGGATAAGCGGAATTGCTGTCTCCCTGGTCAGTCACGGGGAAAAAGCCCACCTTAAGGCCATTGAAAAACTATTGAATCAAAAAATCCCGAGAGAAGAGGTCAGCGGCTTTACAGAGGGAGGTGTTGTTCCGGATTTCGTTCTGTTACGCCCCAATGATTCTGACAGCGAAAAAAAGGCAGCCACGGACATAAAAGAGCTTGTCAATAAAAGAAAATCCAAAAACCAGGCTTCAAAATCCCCTGGCCAGAAAACCAGACCCAAATCCTCCCAAAAAAAAGAAAAACCCGGGAAAAATAAAAAGACTGGGAAAAATCTATCCCGATCAAGATCCCTTTTCCAGAAGTCTTCTAAAAAAAGGACATAAATATGACCAATAATGACATACTGCGACGTATCCGCTTTACCTTTGACTTTGGTGATTCAAAAATGATTGCTATTTTTGGCCTGGCAGACCTGACCGTATCCCGGGCCCAGGTCAGCGACTGGCTGAAAAAAGAGGATGATCCAGCCTATCAGGAAATCAGCGACATTCAACTGGCTACCTTCCTCAACGGTTTGATCAACGACAAACGAGGTAAAAAAGAGGGTCCCCAGCCCGAGCCGGAAACACAGTTAACCAATAATATCATTTTTAGAAAATTAAGAATCGCACTGGACCTCAAAGCGGATAATATTATTGAAATCCTGGCTTTGGCTGATGCACAAATCAGCAAACACGAATTAAGTGCTTTTTTCCGCAGTCCCGACAATAGACATTACCGGAATTGTAAAGATCAGATCCTGCGCAAGTTTTTAAAAGGTGTACTATTAAAATATCGACCTTCTGCCGTATGGACCGCCGGCGCATCATGAAATTAAATATGATTCAATACACGGCCCGGAAAATCCCTGGCCTGAAAAGGAGCAAACCATGAAAGTATATTGGACAAACGTTGAGTTTGATATTATCAATCCAGCAGAATATGAAAATTGCACTGGCGGTTTTGTCTATCTGTTTTTTAAAGCAAAGGACGTCCAGGATGCCATTCCTAAAATTCAGGCAACCATTGAAGAGGAAGGACTTAAAATAAATACAATTGAATTTGTGTCCCCCTATGATGAAACACCCTGGGATTCAGAAGAAGATCAAATTCAATATGATGCATTGGCAAAGGAGGCCCTGAACAGTGGTGAAGTTGTCTGGGACCAGATATCTGCCTATGAAATCAAAGATGAATAAATATTGTGCACCCTCAGTTTAATTGAAAGGCCAGATATTTTATGGTCGTTCCCTTTGAGCGGGCAGTCTTCTCAAAAGCTGAGACAACCCCACGGGCATATAGCGGGTTGTCATCAGCCCCATGAATATTATCAGACTCCGTGACCACATGCCCGCCCCATTGGTCAACGGATTTCCGGGTGTAGTTGTAGAATTGTTCATTGTCCGTCTTCAGAAAAACAGTTCCGCCGGGAATGAGCAGGGATGCATAGACGTCTAAAAATGGGGCTGCGGACAGCCTGCACTTGGCTTCCCGATTCTTAAGATGCGGATCAGGGAAGGTCAGCCATATCTCATGTATTGAATGTTCCTGGAAAAACTCCCCAATACGTTCAACCCGGACACGAAGAAATTGAACATTCTCAAGACCCTCTGCAATGGCTTTCTCTGCACCCACACACATTCGATGACTTTTGCTGTCAATTCCCACGCAAAGCCTGGCAGAATCGGCAGCAGCAAATGCAAGGCTGTGCTCTCCCTTGCCACAACCCAATTCAAGAATCTTTTCCATTTCCTTATAACGCTTCTCATACCAGGGATATGAGAAAGGTGGCTGTGTTACTCCCAACTCGGAAAATGTCACATTGGACAAATGCTTGACCCGTTCATACTTGTGCAGTTTAGTCTTTGACATGATTATTATTTTTTATCAAATTTTATTCTATCCATTGGCATCCCTCATTTGCAGTACATATCACTATTTCGATCCGCCAGGTAAGGATGAAGCCTGCTCCGCACTTCTTCGATATAGCCTGGGTCAACAATTCCGCTAAGGACACCCGGAGCAGACCCAAGTTTTTCCAATTTTCTTTTTTCTCCATCAAGGAATGGAGGACAAAATGCAGTAAAGCCGTTATCCAGACCGGCCCAGTTTGCACTCATAATATAAATTGAATTTTCCATTGCCCTTACCTTCAAAAATGTATGCCAGGTAAGGAAACCTTCGTCTCTGGGCCAGCCGCCGGGATGCAATAACAAGGAAATATTTTGCTCCAGGGTAAGCTTGCGCGTCAATTCCGGAAAGCGGATATCATAGCAAATAGCCAGGCCCACCTGTATCCCGTTCACATCAAAGGCTGCAAGAGGGCTCTCTCCCGAAGAAAAATAGTCTTTTTCGCAACACACACCCGTACTGCACACATGCCATTTGTCATAGTGTGCCACGAGATTTCCCTTTCTGTCCACAACAGCTGTGGAAATGGTAAATCTGCCATCCCCCACCCGCCTTGGGAAGCTATAGCATATAAAGCACCCTTGTCTTTGGGCAAGATCAGAAAAGGCTCTAAAGCTTTGCCCCATGAGATCTTCCGCCAGATCTTCCAAATTTTGAAACACCTCCACCCCGTACCCTGAACTGGAAAGTTCAGGCAGGACATAAATATCGTGGCCGGGATCTGCCACGATTGCTTCCATGGCTGTAGAGATGTTTGCTGGACGGTTTCCCATCACCTGGGACATTTGAATTCCCGCAACAGAAATTTGTTCACCTGGCATCTATTGGTTTTCCTTTGGTAATTGTTTTGATTGCGTCAACTAAACGATCCACTTCCTCTGTGGTATTGTAAACAGAAACACCAACTCTGGTGACGCCTCCTTTTTCCAGGTAACCAAAAATCTCCATGGGCCGGATACCATAAAAATGACCATTCCAGGCACAAATTCCTTGTTCATCTAAATATCTACATACATCTGCAGGGTTTATTCCCTTTATATCAAAGGAGATTGTGGGTGCTTTTTTCTCCTCTTTGCCAACGGATCCCAGGATGGTCAAATCATCAATTTTACTTAATTTTAAATAAATATCCCTGGCAATGGCATCTTCATACAGATTTATTTTTCCCATGGCATCTACAATCCTGGTTCTGGCTGTATCGCCTTCTCCGAAACTTTCAATATAATCTATAGCTGCGTTAACACCTGCTATTGCAGCATGATTCAAGGTACCTGTTTCAATACTGAAGGGCGCATGTTGTAATTGTGTCCTTAGATTGTAAGTGGGTAGCCGATTAAGGTTTTCTCCATTTGAATAAAGGATACCAATATGGGGACCATAAAATTTATAAGCAGAGCACAATAGGAAATCAACACCCAGAGCCTTTACATCCAAGGGGAAATGCGGCGCATAATGAACAGCATCAATTAATAACAATGCGCCCACCTTATAAGTCATCTCCCTGACCAGGGGTACATTATTAATGGTGCCTGTAACATTGGAAGAGTATCCCATTGCCACCAGCCGTGTTTTTTCATTTAATTTGCTTTCAAAATCATCATAATCCAGTCTGCCATCAGGAAAGACCCGGACTTCTCGAACTACAATCCCATTTTCCCGTAACGCCAGCCAGGGGCCCCTGTTTGCTTCATGATCCAATTGTGTAATCAATACCTCATCCCCGGGATTTAAATAACTCCCAAAAGCACGGCTCAGGGAGAAATTCAGGCTGGTCATATTGTGGCCATAGGAGATGTTTTCAAACCCATCTGCGCCCAGAAAAGTTGCTATTTTTTCCCGGGTACCCTCCAATACTTCGTCTGTACGACGGGAAGTGATAAAGTTCCCATGAAAATTGGCGTTGCTGGTATAATAATAGTTTGAAACTGCATCAATCACAGATTGCGGGACCTGGGTCCCACCAGGACCGTCAAAATATGCCAGAGGATATCCATTAATCTCTTCTTTTAAGGATGGAAATTCGTGTCGCCGGCTGATAATTTTTTCAAACAATAGATTCATGTTCATTATTATTCTCCGAGTTCATATTTTTTTTAATTCATTCAATTTGCTGCATAAAAACAATTTCAAAAACCATAAACAGAAAAACCGCCATCAACGGCAATGCACTGCCCTGTTATATAAGAGGATGCCTCCATACACAAGAATGCCGCAGCCGTTGCAATTTCTTCCGGTTCTGCGATTCTTCCCATGGGTGTTCTGCACAAAACAGATTCCAAATACTCTTTATCTCTTAATACCTGCTCTGCCAGGGGAGTCCTTGTATACCAAGGTGCAATGGCATTAACCCTGATCTTATCTTCTGCCCATTCGCAGGCCAGATTACGCGTCATCTGATTTAATGCCGCTTTGGTCATTCCATAGGGAACACCCGTTTTTAAATGGGTAATTCCGGCAACGGATATAATGTTAACAACCGAAGCATTCTCTGATTTTTTTAAAAGTTCATAAAACAGCCGACATAAATGAAAGGATGAATTCATATTTGTAGATAGAATTGAATCATATTCTTCGGAAGAGTATTCATGAATTTTTTTTCTGATATTTGTTCCTGCATTATTGATTAGGATATCAAGGGACGACCACTTTTTTCTAACCTTTTCCAGGAGTTTTCCCATATCTTTTAATGAAGTCACATCGCAGACACTTCCATGGGCATCAAAACCGTTTTTTTTCCAGGTTTTTAAACGTCCCTCGAGTAAAGTGCTGCCCCTTGCAATAATATATACAGATCCACCTAGTGTAAGAATTTCCTCTGCGATTGAAAAACCAATACCCTTTGTTCCTCCAGAGATTAAGGCAGTTTTTCCCTTCAATTTCCATTTGCTCATTTTTTCTCCTTTTTGTTCCAAATATCTATACCCGACTGGGTCAGTCTATTGTTTATATGCTCCTTGGACAATTATTCAATCAGGCTGTAGAGAAGTCTGATTTCCTCCTCCCAGATGGATTGATCCGGTGTTTCAAGAACCATGGGAATATGGTCAAAGCGCGGATCATTCATGATAAATCTAAAAGGCTCAAGCCCCAGGGATCCCTTTCCAATACTCTCATGTCGGTCCACCCGGCTTCCGAACTTTTTTTTTGAATCGTTCAAATGCATGGCTTTCAAATAGCTGATACCCACGATATTGTCAAACTCCTGAAGGGTATTTTCAAAAGCCTTGGCTGTCTTGATATCATACCCGGCAGAATAGATGTGACAGGTGTCCAGACAGACCCCCATGCGGCTCTTGTCCTGGACATTCCCAATAATTCGGGCCAGGTGTTCGAATTGATGTCCCATATTGGTTCCCTGGCCAGCGGTGTTTTCAATGACAGCTGTGATGCCGGTTGTCCTGTCCAAAGCCAGGTTGATGGATTCTGAAATCCGTTCCAGGCATTTATCGTGATCCATTTTGTTCAGGTGGCTTCCCGGGTGAAAATTCAGGTATTCAAGCCCCAGTTGTTCACAGCGCTGCATTTCATCAAGAAAGGCGGTCCTTGATTTTTCCAGGGCTTCCTCTTCAGGGTGCCCCAGATTAATCAGATAACCGTCATGGGGAAGGATTTGTTTGGGATCGTAACCCGCGCTTCTGCAATTTTCCTTGAATTGGGTGATATTTTTGTCAGTCAAGGGTTTTGATGTCCACCGTCTCTGGTTCCTGGTGAACATGGCAAAGGATTTTGCTCCAATCTCTTTTGCGTTTTGAGGGGCTTTTTCCGCTCCCCCGCTGATACTGACATGGGCTCCTATATACTTCATTTTGCTCGCTCCATCGGTGGGCACGATTACGCCTTATAATAGGTATCCAAATATTTTTTTAGAATATCAGCGACAATGCCCCGGGCGGGTAATGTCGCTGCCATTCCATAAACAGGCGCCATTCCTTCTTTTGAAACCGGTTTGGTTTTAACATGTTCCACTGCCTCTTCAAGATTTTCGATAAACCTTGTACATATCTCTTTTTTTGCATGTCTTAATGTAAGGGCAATATGAATGCAGGAAGGTTTATGAAGGCCGTTCAAAACCCAGCCCTTTGAAGTCATAAAATCAAGCACCCTGTAAATGTCCAGTTGTCTTGATCCAAAGGCAATAACCCATAAGGGCTCCCCTAGTATATACAGTTCAGGAATTCTTTTAATCCCCTGTTTGATTCTATTGGCTGCCTCCATTATTTTTTGGGTAGCATCAAGATATCCTTTTTCACCCATGGATAACATGGATGCCCAGCATGCAGCACTCAGGGCACCGGGCCTGCTTCCTGCAAATGTCGGTGAAAAATACAGCCCTCCCGGCCAGTCGGTTATGGTATAGTATTGAAAATGTCTTAATTCCTGATTCCTGTATAAAATAACAGAGGTCCCCTTGGCTGCATACCCATATTTATGTGTGTCCACGGATATGGATGTCACACCTTTCAGCCTGAAATCAAACAAAGGGATCTGTTTTTCTGGTTTACCCTGGTTGAGTTTTTCCATCCATGGCAGTACAAACCCTCCCAGACAGGCATCGGTATGAAATCCAATATTGTTGTCCAATGCTATCTGTGACATTTCAGCAATGGGGTCTACAATGCCGTGGGGAAAACTGGGAGCAGAGCCTGCTATTGCAATGGTATTTTTTGTTATGGCCTTTTTTACAGCTTTTATATCGGCCCTGAAATCATTATCCACAGGGACATGGATCAATTTAATATTAAAATACTGGCAGGCTTTGTCAAAGGCTGCATGTGCTGTAACAGGAACGATGAGCTCGGGTTTATCAATTTTCTTTTTTTGTTTTGCAAAATCCCGATACGTTTTCATTGCCAGCAGAATGCTTTCTGTTCCTCCAGACGTTATTGTACCACAGATATCATCTCCTGATTCTTTTGCGGAAAGCATGTTTGCCGTCATTTGTATTATTTCAGATTCAAATTTTGATGCACTTGGCCATAAATCTGAATGGAGAGGATTTATTTGGGAAGTCAAAGAATATACATGATTTAAAAAATCGATATGTTCCTGATCACCGTGGTAAACAGCCCCTGATACAAATCCATCTTTCCATTTGCTGTCTTCCTTTGAATTCATTGAAATAATTTCATTGATAATATCTTCTTTTACGATGGGTTGTTCCGGTAAATCGTAATGGGATTCGCTGGAATTTTTATAGGGTTTTATAGATGTCTCAAGACCCATCATCAGAGCATCTATTTCAGAGTCTATTTTTTTTTTGACAAAGGGAATCTTTTTAAGATGTTTTTCAAGGAAACGAACCAAAGGGCCAGGTATGATACGAAATAATTTATTCATCATTTTTTTATTTTGTTTAATTTTTTATGGATTTTTTTATTTTTATTATAGATCATTACATATTGTTTAAATAATTGCTTGTACAGGTTTTTATTTTCAGGATTTGGGGTAAAAATTCCATCAAATGTAATCTTTTCACAGATATCATCAAATGTAATATACCCAAGCCCCACTGAAGCAAGAAGACCTGCACCTCTCACATTTGCCTGGATAGGATCTTTAACCCTTCTGATTGTTCTGTCAAGTACATCTGCATGAATCTGACACCACAGATCTGATCCTGCACCACCCCCGATAATATTAATTTGCCGTAAAGGCCTTTTTATAAATTTTTCAACATAGGTTAACAGCCATTTTGAATTAAAGGCAACCCCTTCTAAAACAGCTCTTATCATATGGGCTCTGGTAATTTTCAATGATATATTATGAAAACCGCCCCAGACC
>Ga0307988_1000044_pt1 | contig 109290 bp, 96 predicted proteins | sample EllFjometagen183_FD_203166 | JGI IMG/M metagenome (GOLD analysis project Ga0307988, IMG submission 203166) | Marine microbial communities from Ellis Fjord, Antarctic Ocean - #183 | ecosystem: Environmental > Aquatic > Marine > Unclassified | place: Southern Ocean | collected 2014-10-08 | reverse complement strand
AACACTCAACACTCCCGAAATTGATCATAGGTTCTATGGTAAAGGTCATCCCCTCTTCCATCACAGCCCCATTGGCAGGGTCATACGAGTGTGCGACAAAGGGAGCCATATGGAAACTCTTCCCGATTCCATGCCCCCCATATTGACGAAAAACGGCATATCCACATTGAGTGGCATGCTCTTCAATCACCCGTCCGATCTCGTTAAAGCGCTCTCCTGGTCCGACAACATCGATCCCCTTTATCAAACATTCCCAGGTGCATTGAACCAGAGCATTGACCTCCTCACGCACCTCACCGACCAGAACCGTTTCAGAACAATCCCCATGCATCCCATCGATATAAACCGTCACATCGCAATTAACAATATCACCACTTTGTAACTTTCTACTATCGGGGATACCATGCAGAATCACTTCATTAACGGAGGTACAGATAGATTTGGGGAAGCCCATATAATTGAGAGGACTCGGATATGAGCCATGTGATATTGCCGTCAGATGGGCAATCTCATCGAGCGCATCGGTGCTAATACCTGGTTTCACTGCAGCAAGAACAGCATTCAGAACTTCTCTTGCTACTCGGCCAGCCCTTCGCATTCGATTGATTTCATCTTCAGTTTCTTTCCTGCATGAGGTCTCGGAGCCACCAACAATTCCTGTTGTTGCATAGTCCGGGAGGATTATGGTATCAGGAACCCGACGTGATGGTGATACAGTACCAGGGCCAACCGTTGCTCCCTGAACATCTTTTCCAAGTGCACCGGGAGGAGCTGTCTCTCCTTTTTCGTCGGAACGCAGATGACATTTCTTATATTTTTTACCACTCTCACACCAACAGGGATCATTTCTTCCAGGCAACTTCATACGCATCACTCGTTATATTCATTCCTTCAGGCTCTGCTCAGTCACGTGCAGACAACAGGCCTCACAGAGCCACTGTTACACTGTTTACGAAGAAATGAAAACGAAATAGATCAATGGATACTTTCCGATTGTATTCCCCCCTGGAAGGGGTTCCCACAGGTCGTCACTTCTGTTCCGCTATTGAACAGTAATGGTCTCACCTGCCTTTGCCTCGCCTCCCTGAATCACTTTGGCAAAGATCCCCTCTTTTGGCATAATACAATCTCCGGTTGCCTTCTTTATTACACAACCATCATTGTGGCATTTCTTACCAATCTGTGTAATTTCAAGTATGATATCAGTGCCTATATGAATACTGTCTCCAACGGTAACCGACGATAACTGCAGGCCTCTGGTAATGATATTTTCAGCAAAGGCACCATCCTTAAGAGAGGGAAGCTTCTCTTTCACCCGATCAATACTTTCACCGGCGAGCAGAGACACCTGCCGATGCCACTTGCCACCATGAGCATCACCGTCAATTCCAAATCCTTGTTGAAAACTTGCCAGCGCAACCGCTCTTTTCACCATACCTTTTTTCTTACTGATGCAGATTGCTTCAATGGTTGCCATTCTGTTTCTCCTTTGCTGGAGCGTCCCCCCAGCTAAACATATTACATTCCTAATCCTGATTACCACTAAGGCTCAGGGAATTACAAAGTTCAATCGTTGGAGCCACCCTTGCGGAGAAAGATGTTAGGATCATTCATATTTATCATCCGTGGGGGCGGGCTCCTACACCTTGTCTGAGCAAAAGTTGGGTTTGGATAGTAATCATGTTCCTATTTGGTGATTACATCCAACTGACGTGTATCAAGAATATTACTGGTTTTAAAGATACAGCGAAGATGAGCCATCGTTGCCTCGGCCTTTAATTCTGCAACCTGTTTAACGAGTGACTGGAGCTCTTCAGGTTTTTTCCCTGCATGGCTTCCGTCCGCCACCTGTTGTTCAAGTGCGCCAATCTCTTTACCAAGCTTTTGGGCCCCACTCATGGTCTCTTTTCGAACCACAAGCAGTTTAGCTTTCTGCTCTTTAGTAAGATGAAGGTCCGCATTATCCCACTGCTGCACAAGCAATTTGGTCAAATGAGGCATTTTTCCAGTAATCAGAAAAGGAGAATTTTGCTGTTTTCCATTCCCCTGTGCCATAACACCAGACGTTGAAAGAGTAGCGATTGTGAGGAACAGTATAATTAAAAGAAGCTGTTTTTTTATCATTTCCATATATCCTTGGTTAAATTTTATTGTAAATCATTCTAGACAGAGGATAGTCGATATCGATAGGAACCACAAAACAAAAATGACACATCGTGGTACACAATGTGCGCTAATTATTCCCAACCAAAACAAAATAAACGGTTGATGCAACAATCATTACAGGCCTAATCCTGGAAAGCCAAAAGGGGCTGTTCCAAAATATCGGCCAGCTCTTCACCTGAGAAAAACATTGAAGGTTAAATAGTAAGTGTGATAAAATCTTAACGTTCTATATTGGTATCTTAGATATTCTTTAACTATTTATCAATAGTGTCCAATCCACACTTGCCCAAAAAGGAAACAGCGATGCCACTGATTACTTTAAAATTCAAAGACAAGGTGCTGAAAGAGTATCCCATACAGATCGGGGAAACACTCACCATAGGCAGAAACGATTCAAACGATATCGTCGTTGATAACCTTGCGGTGTCCGGATCACATGCCAGGATAGATTCCGTTTCGGCCACCTTTATCATTACAGACCTTGAGAGCACCAACGGCACTTTTGTAAATGAAAGATTGATCTCGTCGCACAGCCTGAGAAACAATGATATAATATTAATTGGTAAACATGAATTACTGCTCGATCGTTCGGATCTGGAAGCACAAAATGCTCATCAGAATGAAGAGACAAGGGATGACAAAACGCTGTTCCTGGATACGGCGGAATATCGGAAACTGATTAATAAAACAACGGGAAAGAGTGAAACCGCGTCCCCTCAAGCTGCGACATCGATCAATCCTGAGCGAACTGGTGGTTTCTTTCCAAATCTTTGGAGAAAGCTCTTCGGTTAATCACTATCCATCATTCTCAGTGATCACAGTAACCATTACTCGCAGCCCGGTATTTTTCCCATGACGCAACGAAACGGAAATTCACTTCTCACAAAGCAGATTACTATCCTTCTCATCACCGAATCCCCTCCCCTTAAAGAGGCGCTAAGAAACATCGTAAACAAAACAAATGCACTAAAGATCACAGGAGAAACACCAAACTGTCTTCAAGCACTCGATATACTGTTACAGATCAATCCAGATGTGGTGCTGCTCGATCCTGGGATACCCTCCACCGTGAACAGTGTCCTCCTTCAACACATTATGAAGCAGCAGGCCACTCCAATTATACTCCTGCCAAACCAGTCTGCAATGGGACTCAAACAGTCATTTGCTGCCCTTGGAAATGGTGCTGTGGATTGTATTTACAAGGAATCACTCTACGCAAATCACGGTATCAGGGACTTTCAAAAGAGCGTGCAGGAGAAGATCACCTGTGCCGCAAAAATGGACGTCACATCATTTGCACTCTCCCAGAACACTCCCACTAATACACCAGCAGCCAACGAGCAGAAGCAAACTGAATTCCTTTTTTGTGAGGAGTGCGGGGCAAGAAATATCATCGAAAGAAGTCAAGAAACAGAAAACAGCACCCACTGTTGCAGTGAATGTGGCGATCCGCTTGAAGTCCACCAGATTACCCAGCACAAGAGGACACACTATGTCACGGTTATAGCTGCTGGAAGTGGTAGTTACACCAACCTATTAAAAATAATACCTCAGGTTCCTGCAGGCTTGAGTGGTGCTATCATCATAGTGATCTATGATGAATATAACACCATCGATACATTTTCTGAATATATCGAAGCCATCAGCTCTACAAAGGTACTCCGGCTAAAAGATGGTATGAGTATTGAGGGAGGGAATTGCTATATTGGCGCGGCCAGCGAAAATTTCCGTATGAAATCTCACAGTACCCGCAACCTTATGACCCGCACTCAGGAACTCAGGGAGAATCAACCTATTGATTTTCTCATGCAGTCTGTCAGTGAGGTGTTTAAAAAGAATAGTGCCGGTCTGATACTGTCCGGAACCGAACGGGATGCAGAAAAAGGAGTGAATGCGATTAAGGGAAACAATGGTATTTCAGCTGTTTTATTTGCTCCTAATTGTCTCAATCGACAAATGGGTGAAAACGTACTGCGTCACTGCCGAGTCGATAAAATTGTAGATGAACACAGCGCAACCAAATTTATTTCAGAACTACACAACTCGGCCCGCGATGCGGTATCTACGGCCTGAAAGCTTTCCCCCTTCTCTCAGTTTCATCTTTTCCATGGTTGTTCCCATCCAGTAAACCCAAAAAGCCCATACAAGGTTTCCGTAACCGTACACTTAATTTCCGGACATATACATATGACTGGGAAGCAAAGGGGTAATATCTCCATTCAATTTGATATATTTTTTGTTATCTCTTCCAGTATAAGCCTCTACTAAACGTCTCATAATCGGGAGCCCATCTCCAACGGCAGCAAGGACAAAACCCTTCCCAGCGGGGCGCAGGTGCATTTTATCAACATTCATCATCTACCACTCTCAAAGAAAAAATATCACTTTTATACCTGACACTAAAAAGTGTCAGAGATACAACATACAATTACAACGTAGAGAACACGTTGCAACTTAGATGCCGTTTCTCGCGTCATAGAGGAACAAAATAGTGTTTTCAGCTAATTACCAAATAGGTACGCGAAGTACGTATTGATAAAAAGCCTATTACTTCACCCTTCAATGACCACCCTCCATAGACAGGCAATCCTTTAATATGTAACGCTTCAAGCGCTAAACTTGTTGAATTTTGATGCTTTCATGTTAGGCTTCAAGAAGCCTTTATTTGCTAGGAAATCCAGTCCTATTGCCACCAACATATCTATACGGAATCAATTGCAATGAGAATCAAAACAGAAATTCTTCAATCCATTTTCATTATTACGTGTGAAGGCCCAAGCCTTGATGCCTCGCTAGCCCAGGAATTTCTGTCTGCAATGAATAGTTTTCTGGTAAAAAGTAAGCTGGATATTATTCTCGATCTCTCACCTGTGGATTTCATCGACAGCACGGGCCTTGGATCTATTATCCGCTCTCTCACGCAAATCGACGGAACAGGAAAATTGATTTTATGCGGAGTTGATAAACGTGTTCCTGATCTGCTTAAAATGAGTAAGCTGGATAAAAACGTTATCCAGCAGACAACCCGTAAAGCTGCCCTGAGCCATCTCTTCTGGGAGAGAAAGAAAACACCCCCTTCTCCCGCCGTCCACGCAGCAAACAGCAACACCGTAAAAAAAGAGATCGTTGAAAAATATCAGATGCAGCCGACGCTTTGGGAAGTAGATGAAGGAGACTTTGAGGAAATTGAAGATACACAATATCAGGACAATAAAACAGGAATCGCGCCCGACACAATAGAAACCAAAAGAAACGCCTCAAAAGAACGACGCAAATACCAGCGAATCGGGCATAAACAGATTATGACCGATGATTTTATCATCTATTGTAGAAACACAACAACTGGAAAACTCCATCCTGCGGTCGTTCTTAATATCAGCCCAGGCGGACTTCTCCTGACATCCCGAGCTCGACTTACCATTGGGGATGAGCTGCTGCTTGAGGGACGGATAGGAAAAAACTTCAAATTTTCAGAACGGGCAATCTCTCTCAATTGCCAGGATCAGCAATACGGATTGGAATTTATCGATCTCTCCCCGGAAACAAGGTATTTCCTCAACAGGCTCACCGGTTCCGTTGATATCCCTAAAACGCTCAGGACTTAGCAGCTCATTATCCTGACAACCTTGTCCCCTCGCCCTTTACACACAAAATCTTAGCAATGCAGACATTACAAGCCTGCACTCAGCGAGTACTTAATGTTCTTGAAACAGCATCCCGCCAGCCGCGATACTTCCTGGCTCGCAGCTCTTCATCCAAAGATGGTGTGAAACGTTTATCACGTTGCCAGCTTTTACTAAATTCGTCCGGTGCCGGGAAGATCCCCTCATAAAGCCCGGCAAGATATGCTGCTCCCACTGCTGTTGTTTCTAAAACTTTTGGTCGATCCACAGGGGCGTCAAGAATATCAGCTAAAAACTGCATGGTATAATTTGACGCGACCATACCACCATCTACCCGCAATACAGTATCGCCAACATCCGTTAAATCTCCCCGCATTGCATCGAGAAGATCCCGTGTTTGGTAGCAGACAGATTCAAGTGCAGCCCGTGAAAGTTCCGCAGGGCCAGTTGCTCTTGTAATACCAAATATTGCTCCCCTGGCATCGGGATCCCAATGTGGCGCTCCAAGCCCTGTGAAAGCAGGGACCAGAAAAACATCCTGACCAATATCTGCCTGTCGTGCAAGTTTTCCGATATCCGAAGCAGACTCAATAAGTCCCATTGCATCACGCATCCACTGAACAGCGGCCCCTGCAACAAAAATAGAGCCCTCCAGGGCATAGGTCGTAACACCTTTTAATCTATAGCCAATGGTTGTAAGTAATTTATTATTCGATGTAACAGCTTCTCTGCCGGTATTAAGAACAATAAAACAACCAGTGCCGTAAGTTGATTTAATCATCCCAGGATCAAAACAAGCCTGGCCCACAAGAGCTGCCTGCTGATCGCCCGCAATACCTCGTATCGGAATTGGAGCCCCGAGAATGGAATGATCACATAGACCAAAATCGGCAGAGGAATCTTTTACAACTGGCAAAAGAGCTTCCGGGATATCAAGCAGCTGCAGGATCTCTTTGTCCCAGACATTTTCGTGGATATTATAGAGCATAGTGCGGGAGGCATTTGTTGCATCCGTTGCATGCTGTTTTCCACCGGTCAAGCGCCAGAGAAGAAAAGTGTCAATGGTTCCAAAGGCGAGTTTTCCAGCTTGCGCCTTCTCTTTTGCTCCTTCTACATTATCCAGTATCCATTTGATTTTAGTTCCGGAGAAATAGGAATCGAGCAGGAGGCCTGTCTTTGAGGTGATCATCTGATCATGCCCATCCTTGCTTAATTTCTTGCAAAAATCGGCAGTTCTACGATCCTGCCATACAATGGCTTTATGAATTGCTTTACCCGTTTCTTTATCCCAAATAATCGTTGTTTCTCTTTGGTTAGTAACGCCTATTGCAGCAATATCAGAGGCAGCAAGAGTGGCCTTTTCCAGTGCGAGTTTACAGGTGGCAAGGGTCGTGGACCAGATTTCTTCGGGATCATGTTCCACCCAGCCGGATCGCGGGAAAAACTGCTCAAATTCCTGCTGAGCCTGTGCAATTATTTCAAGTTGATCATTGAAAATAATCGCTCGACTGGAGGTCGTCCCTTGATCAATTGCGAGTATATGGGTGGGCATTGTGTTTCTCCTTGAATAAAGACTCCGGCAACTGGTGACGTGACCACCTAAGATCCTATAATTTCATCAATTAAAGTCGTTGAATGCACCTGTTGAAAGAGTTACAAACCTTTAAAGTAGGTAACTATTCAGCGAAGGCGACAATTTCCCCTTAGCACTGAACGCACCCAAAGGAAGTACTCTTTGGGGGGTGACTGTTCAATAGTGCCTCAGGTTCGTTCATTTCTGCCTTCAAAGTGTACTTGTGTTACTCGAGATGGCCAAAATAGACGTAGGTGAGGTGCGAGTGAATCGTTACCAAAAAAGAAAACAGGTTGCGACAAGAGTCTCGACAACCTGTTTTTTTTAATATTGACGTGACCACTCCTAGAATTGCAGTGGTCACCTATTGTGCAGCTGCCTATTTTTTAGCAGCAGCCCAGCTTTTGACGAGTTCGTCATAATCAACGGTTAGGCCCTGGGGTTTTTCATTGGCAAGTTTTGCTTTAGGAGAACCGGGCAGATTGAGCCAATAAGAGGCATCCTGTTTCTTATTCAGTTTTGGTCCACACTCACCCTGAACATTTGCATTCTCAAGACGCTGCAGAATTTTGTCCTGTTGCTGAGCAAGGCTGTCCATGGCACCCTGTGGGGTTTTGTCGCCGGTTACAGCATCTGCAACATTCTGCCACCAGAGTTGTGCCAGTTTTGGATAATCTGGTACATTGGTACCGGTAGGTGTCCACTGAACACGGGCAGGACTGCGATAAAATTCTATCAACCCGCCAAGTTCAGGAGCACGCTTGGTAAAGGATTCATCCCAGAGATCGCTTTCACGAATGGGAGTAAGTCCAACATGGGTCTTCTTCAGACTAACAGTTTTGGAAATAACAAACTGTGCATAGAGCCAGGCAGCTTTACGACGATCAACCGGAGTTGATTTCATCAATGTCCACGATCCCGCATCCTGATACCCAAGTTTCATACCTTCCTGCCAATAGGGGCCATGAGGGGATGGTGCCATACGCCATTTTGGCATATTATTTTCATCGACTACTGCAATACCAGGTTTAACCATATCAGCTGTAAACGCAGTGTACCAGAAGATCTGCTGAGCAATACCACCCTGCGCAGGAACAGGTCCAGCCTCGGAGAATGTCATACCAGCAGCTTCAGGTGGAGCATATTGCTTCATCCAGTCGATATATTTAGTAAGAGCATAAACAGCAGCAGGGCCATTGGTTGCACCACCACGCTCAACTGAAGAACCAACAGGGCGGCAACCATCAACTCTAATGCCCCACTCGTCTACAGGAAGTCCGTTTGGAATACCCTTATCTCCGGCTCCTGCCATTGACAACCACGCATCGGTGAAACGCCAGCCAAGGGATGGATCTTTTTTACCATAATCCATATGGCCGTATACACGTTTACCATCAATTTCTTTCACTTTGTTGGAGAAGAAATCAGCGATATCTTCATAAGCGGACCAGTTTACCGGAACACCGAGCTCATAGCCGTAGATATCTTTAAATTGTTTCTTCAGTTCCGGACGTTTAAACCAGTCATAACGGAACCAATAGAGGTTTGCAAACTGCTGATCTGGAATCTGATACAGTTCTCCATCGGGGCCAGTGGTAAAGGAGAGTCCAATAAAGTCATCTAGGTCAAGGCCAGGATTGGTAACCTCTTTGCCTTCGCCAGCCATCCAGTCAGTAAGCGATACTGCCTGCTGATACCTGAAATGTGTTCCGATAAGATCAGAGTCATTAATATAGGCATCATAGATGTTTTTGTTGGACTGCATTTGGGTCTGCAGCTTCTCAATAACATCACCTTCACCAATAAGATCATGATTAACCTTAATTCCGGTTATCTCAGTAAATGCTTTGGCAAGTGTTTTCGACTCATACTCATGGGTGGTAATCGTTTCGGATACCACGTTGATCTCCATTCCTTTGAATGGTTCAGCAGCCTTGATAAACCACTCCATCTCTACCATCTGATCTGCTTGGGAGAGGGTGGAAGGTTGGAACTCCGAGTCAACCCACTTCTTTGCTTCCGGGGTTCCTGCAAATCCTGATACAGGACCTGCCAGCAGAGCTGCCATTGCCGCTGCTGTAACAAATTTTTTAATCATAGAACTTCTCCTCTATTGTTTTACGATTTATCTGTCATTTCATACTTTTATGACAGAACAATAAACATTATCCTAATTACCACCCAAACTCAGCACTTGCTAATACCACGTGTAGGAGTCCCGCCCCTGCGGACGATAAATACTAATGTTCCAGGTACCTTTCGCCCGCAGGGGGCGGGCTCCTACGATTGAATTATGCGGTTACCTAAGCGTTAGTGGTATTCAGGAACATTAATCACACCCATATAAATACACATATTGCATAAATACATGAAACAACAAGCGCCCACCACAGGGCCCAGCTGAAAAAAGACAGCCAGAAAATATGGATAAAAGCAGAACCAAGCAAAGAGACAAAAAGTCTATCTCCCCGAGTTGTTTCAAATCGAAGTATGCCAAGCCTTGGTGCTCCACCGGGGATTCTTATCTCCCAGACAGTCATGGTAACAAGCAGGCAGAGAATGATAATAAAAAAAGTGGCAGTTGGTTTAGTCCATGCCATCCAGCTGAGATCCATTTTCCCCTCCCCTCCTCTATACACGTCCAAGGGCAAAACCCTTGGCGATATGATTGCGTACAAACCAAATGACCAGTGCACCTGGCAAAATGGTCAAAATACCTGCTGCAGCCAACACCCCCCAATCAAGTCCGGAGGCAGAAACTGTACGGGTCATAATGGCTGAAATTGGTTTGGCATTCACCGCTGTGAGAGTCCGTGCCAGCAGCAGTTCCACCCAGGAAAACATAAAGCAGAAAAATGCTGTAACACCAATACCGGATGCGATATTAGGAATAAATATTTTCACAAAAAACCGTGGCCAGGAATAGCCATCGACAAAAGCCGTCTCATCGATTTCCTTTGGAATTCCCGACATAAATCCTTCAAGTATCCATACAGAAAGCGGGATATTGAAGAGACAGTGCGCCAAAGCCACTGCGATATGGGTATCAAACAAACCAATGGATGAATAGAGTTGAAAGAACGGCAGTGCAAAAACAGCAGGTGGTGCCATACGGTTGGTAAGCAGCCAGAAAAACAGATGCTTGTCGCCAACAAAACTGTAACGTGAAAAAGCATAGGCTGCAGGCAAAGCACAACTTACCGAAATGACAACATTCATCGATACATAAATCATCGAGTTAATGTAGCCTGAATACCAGGATGGATCGGTAAAAATAACTCGATAATTATCAAAAGTAAGGTTCTGCGGCCAGAGACTAAAAACAGAGAGTATTTCCGAATTTGTTTTCAGGCTCATATTCAACAGCCAGTAAATTGGAAGGAGTAGAAAAAAGATATAAACTGTTGGTATTATCCATTTCCAGCGCATATCAGGAACCTCCATTGGAGCTTTCTTCACCAATATTGCTCATCACAGTAAAGAACCCCCAGGAAAGAAGAAGTATAACGAGAAAATAGATAAGAGACATAGCAGCAGCAGGGCCAAGATCAAACTGGCCGATTGCCATTTTCACAAGGTCAATGGACATAAAGGTGGTGGAATTTCCAGGGCCGCCGCCAGTAATAACAAAGGGTTCTGTATAGATCATAAAACTATCCATAAAGCGCAGAAGAACAGCTATCAGCAGTACTCTCTGCATCTTTGGCAACTGAATATATCTAAAAACAGAAACACGTGAGGCACCATCTATTTTGGCGGCCTGGTAATAAGCATCAGGGATTGAGCAGAGCCCGGCATAACAGAGCAGAACAACAAGACTTGTCCAGTGCCAGACATCCATAGCAATAATCGTAAGCCAAGCTGCTATTGGATCCTGGGTATAGTTATAATCAATTCCAAGAGCAGTAAGAGTATGACCAAGCAGGCCAATGTCCACGCGGCCAAATATCTGCCAGATGGTACCAACCACATTCCATGGGATGAGCAGTGGTAAAGACATCGAAATAAGGCAGACAGGAACACCCCAGCCTTTTCTGGGCATGGCAAGAGCAATCGCAATACCAAGAGGAATTTCAATGGCAAGAATAATAGCAGAAAAACTTATCTGCCTGAGGAAAGCATCATGAAAGCGCTCGGAATGGAGAAGGTCTGTAAACCATTCCATTCCTACCCAAAAAAATTGATTATTTCCAAAGGTGTCCTGCACCGAGTAATTGACCACGGTCATCAGTGGAATAATGGCACTGAAAGCCACCACCAGAAAGACCGGCAACACCATGAACCATGCCTTTTGATTGACTTGTTTTACAATCACATTCGTTCTCCTGAAATGAGATGGTCATTAACATATATATTGGTGTGATCTATGTCAAAAATAAGCGAACAACTGTCCCCTGTCATTCCGGAAAGTTCCGGGGCAACAACATTGAATTCTTTGTCTTTTAAAGCAACACGAACAATTTTATGGCGACCGATATCATCAACTTTTATAATTTTTACTGGCAATCCAGTTGTATCGGGCGGTGCAAGACTCAAATGTTCGGGGCGGATTCCAACTTCTATTTTGGAGGATGGGTCAACCTCTCCATATATTTTGTTCAGGGCAAGCTCATATTTTTCGATAAAAATCCGGTCTTTTTGTAAATCACACGGACAAACATTCATTCCGGGGGAGCCAATAAAGTAACCGACAAAGGTGTGTTCCGGTTTTTCAAAAAGTGCTTCAGGGGTGCCCACCTGCACAATCTTCCCCTCATACATAACGATAACTTCATCTGCAAAGGTTAGCGCTTCTGTTTGGTCGTGGGTGACGTAAATCATGGTAAATCCAAATTTCTTATGCAGAAATTTTAGTTGTGAGCGCAGTTCCCATTTCAGTTGTGGATCAATAACAGTCAATGGCTCATCAAAAAGTATGGCATTAACACTTTTACGGATTAATCCACGGCCCAGCGAAATCTTTTGTTTAGAATCAGCGGTAAGATGCTGCGCCTTGGTGTAGAGATTTTTTTCAAGACCTAAAATTTTAGCCAGTTCAATAACTCTTGGCTCTATTTCCTTTCTGCTCCTCCCCCTGTTTTTCAGTGGAAAAGCCAGGTTCTGGAAAACCGTCATGGTATCGTAAATAACGGGAAACTGAAAAATCTGAGCAATATTTCGCTGTTCTGTCGGCAGATCAGTAATATCCTGATCGTCAAATAGAACCTCTCCTCTAGTCGGGTGAAGCAAACCTGAGATGATATTCAGTAAAGTAGTTTTACCGCAACCGGATGGCCCAAGCAGTGCATACGCGCCGCCATCCCGCCAGGTTAGATCCAACTTCTTCAAAGCAAAATCATCAGGATTCTTCGACTCTCCTGTGTATGAATGGGCGATGTCTTTTAATGTGATATTGGCCATTAATTAAATTCTCCTGCTATATACCTGGTACTGTTTCCGGCGTAACAACCAGTTGTTCATTTCTATCAAAAACATAGAATTTTGAGGGGTCAAGAAACACCTCAATAGTTTCATTTATATCAAGATTATGAATACCCTGGGCCAGTACAACCCAACGCATTCCGGCAACATCAATATGAATAAAAGATTCAGACCCGGTGATTTCTGCGACAACCACCTTAGCTTTAACACTTATCATAGAATCAAATTTTCGCGTCAAGCAAAGGTGATGCGGTCTGAATGCAATGGTATAATCATCATCGGGCAGATCCGGGAGCCGCCCAATCAGAGGAATCTCAACATGACTTTTATACATCATTTTATTGTTGAATTTAATCACAGGCAAAGTGTTCAGCGGTGGATCAGAAAGGGTCCTTGCAGTAATAAGGTTTGCTGGCTTACTGAACACATCAATGGTTGCCCCAAACTGAGTAACTCTTCCTTCGTGTAGCGAAACAGTATTGCCACCTAGCAGAAGAGCTTCCGAAGGTTCCGTGGTGGCATAAACAAAAACAGCACCTGTTTCTGCAAATATGCGTGGCAACTCTTCCCGCAATTCTTCTCTCAACTTGTAATCGAGATTGGCAAGAGGTTCATCAAGGAGCACCAGCTCGGCTCCTTTAATAAGAGCTCTTGCCAAGGCTGTACGTTGTTGCTGACCACCGGAAAGTTCCTGAGGTTTACGTTGCAACAGATTATCAAGTTTAAGCAGCGTTGAAACCTTTGCTACTTTTTCATCAACTATATTTTTTGCAACCTTAGCAATGCGCAGAGGGGAAGCAATATTTTCATAAACAGTCAGATTGGGATAATTTATAAATTGCTGGTAAACCATGGCCACATTGCGCTTTTGGACAGCAACTCCAGTGACATCTTTTCCTCTTACATATATTTTCCCGGAAGTAGGCTGATCGAGACCTGCCATTAAACGCATAAGGGATGTTTTCCCGGAAAGAGTCGCTCCCAAAAGGATATTCAGAGTTCCTGCTTCGAAGGCAAGGGATACGTCCGTGATATGAAATTCACTACCGACCTTTGTTGATACGTTACGTAACTCAAGCTGCATGTACTACCCCTCAGCCATTATTGAAGATGGATCTTTAAGTAATTGTAATTTTATATATTCTTCCAGTTGAGCAACCTCTTCAGAGCTCAGAAAAAGCCCAATTTTGGTACGTCGGAAAAGTACATCTTCCGCAGTTTGAGCCCATTCCTCAGAAATCAGATAATCTACTTCAAAACCATATAACTGGTGACCAAAATGAGGCCCAAGATCTTCGGGTGTTTTGATATTTTTGCTCATATCATGAGCACAAGTACCATAGGTTCTGATCAGGCGAATGGCATGTTGCTCTGAAATAAACGAACAGGCTACTCTCAACTTCTGTACTTCTTCCATAAAAGCATCAGGAGAAAAATCTCCACCGGGAAGATTGGCGGTTTCTGTCCAGGAATCCTGCATTTGTGGGAGGAAGACCTTAAGTTTTTTCAACACCGACTCTGCAAGCTTTCTATAGGTGGTTATTTTGCCGCCATAAATGGAGAGCAGCGGTGCTTCTCCATCACCCGTATCAAGTGTGAGTACATAATCCCGAGTGGCAGCCTTGGCATCACTTTTACCATCGTCAAAAAGAGGCCTGATTCCAGAATAGCTATAAATAACACTATCAGGACTGATCTGGGTTGTAAAATATTCATTGGCGGCTTCACACAGATAGCTAATTTCCGTGGAATCAATTTCCACATCATCGGGTTTACCGTGAAAATCCACATCAGTGGTACCGATAAGGGTAAAATCTTTCTGAAATGGGATTGCAAAGATGATGCGACCATCGCTATTTTGAAAGAGATAGGCACGTTCATGGTCGAAAAGCTTTTCGACTATTATGTGACTCCCCTTTACCATACGAATATGTTTCGCCGTTTTGATATGGGAAATCTGAGACAGGAGTGTATCAAGCCATGGACCGCTGGCATTGACAAGCGCTTTGGCCTGTACACTGCTTTCCTTACCGCTGTTTTTATCCAGAATATTCAACGTCCAGATTCCCTTGCTCCTGTTAGCGGAGATAAGTAGAGTCCTGACACGTATATCGGCTCCCTTATCAGAAGCATCCTGGGCATTAAGAACAACCAAACGACTATCCATGACCCAGCAGTCAGAATATTCGAAACCTTTTTTAAAGTCTCCTTTAAGTGGAGCCCCTGCTTCGTCAGTCACAAGATTAACACTGCTTGTACCCGGCAATATTTTTCTGCCGCCAATATTATCGTAGAGAAATAATCCGAGACGAATCAGCCAGGCAGGACGTAAACCTTTATGATGGGGAAGGATAAAACGTAGCGGCCAAATAATATGGGGAGCCGCATTGAGGAGTACCTCCCGCTCTCGGAGTGCTTCCCTGACCAGACGGAATTCGTAATATTCAAGGTAACGCAAGCCACCATGAATAAGCTTGGTACTTGCCGATGATGTGCCGTTGGCCAGATCGTTCTGTTCACAGAGAAAAACTGACAGGCCACGCCCTGCAGCGTCTCGAGCAATGCCGCAGCCGTTAACGCCACCGCCAATTATGGCCAGATCAAATAGAGGAGCATCCATGACTATCCCTTACAATCTTACTTCACATTAGCACATAAATAGTTTCAAACGACAACAAATCAATGCTTAACCGAAATAGAATCTAGTTTCAACTGAAATCAAATCCTCCGCTATCATTTTGCCCTCTATTAATTTTATGCTTTTGATCAAGGCTTTACTCTTCACCGGCTATAACGATACGGACACCATGTTCCCGACAGATTGCCTGAAATTTTTGTGGGGGAGCAGTATCAATAACGATGGTATCAATTTTGGAAACATGGCCAATACGAATAGGAGCATTACGTTCAAACTTCATGGCATCTGCCACCAGGATGACATGCCTGGCATTCTCAATAATTGCCTTGGCAACACGAACTTCTCTAAAATCATAATCAAGCAAAACCCCATCTTCATCAATGGCAGAGACACCGATAACGGCAAAGTCTACCTTGAATTGATTGATAAAGTCGACCGCAGCCCCTCCCACAATACCACCATCCGAAAGGCGCACCTGTCCACCGGCAATAATCAACTCAACACCCAAGAAATCCTTCATAATGGCAACTGCATTGACATTATTACTGATGACCAGAAGCCCCCGATGATCTTTAAGGGCATGGGCAACCTGTTCGGTGGTTGTTCCAATATTGATAAGCAGAGAGCTGTTGTCAGAGATCAGTTCCGCACTTCGCCTACCAATAGCCCTCTTAGCGGCAGGTGCCAGTAAACGCCTTGCCTCGTAGCTCACATTTTCAATACCTGAGCCTATAATCGCACCGCCGTGAATCCTTTGCAAAAGTTGCCTGTCACAGAGAAGATTGAGGTCTTTTCGGATAGTTTGGGGAGAAACATTGAAGGTGGCAGATAAATCGTCTACATCAACTCTGCCATTCTTGCCAGCAAGAGCAAGAATTTTGTTTTGCCGTGGAGATAGGATATCCATAGGGCTAAACCTGTAAGATTATGGTTAGTCTGCTTATGATTACCTGACTACGAACAACGATCAGCCATTTTTCTCGTCATCCCGCGAAGGCGGGAATCCAGAAGTCTGCATAACACTGCATCCCCGCCTCCGCGAGGATGACATCACCATACTCTCTTGTGATTCTTTTGTTTTATCAGATTATTCTGTCTGTACGATATGAGGTTAGCTGAGTTTCATACGCAATCAAATATGATTCAATGTATTATTCAACGAAGCTTTGATAATGTCAATTTGTATTTCATATGAAAGCTGAAACACTCAAAATTGAGCAAAATGAAAAATCCTACCGGAAAAGCTACTATGGGTATCCTGATTATTATCAAACAGCGTGAACAGCAAATAAGGTGCCATCAAGAAAGAGTGCTTTCAATATCAGCCTGCATTCTTTCAATTACTTGTATCGGATTGTCAGCCTTGGTAATAGGACGTCCGACAACCACATGATCAGCGCCCGTTGCAATGGCGCGGCCAGCTGTAATAATACGTTTCTGATCATCGGAGTTATCACTCAAATTTGCTCCGGGCCTGATACCGGGGGTAACAATAAGCAGTTTATCACCAAGATCATTTCGCAAACGCTCCGCCTCTAGCCCTGAAGAAACAACACCATCACAACCAAGTTCCAAAGCTCGCCGGGCACGAAAAAGGACCAGATCTTCAACGGACTGAGTCATGCCCATGGCCCGCAAATCCTCTTCACCAAAGCTTGTCAGCACGGTTACCGCGAGTAGTTGTAAATCACCCCGCGCCTCCATTGCAGCTTTAATAATTGCATCGTTGCCATGGATGGTTGCAAGAGATACCCCTCTGTTGTTCAGCTGTTCTACGGCCAGTCTGACTGTTTCCGGGATATCAAAAAACTTCAGATCCAGCATCACTTTATGGCCGCGAGCAATAATCCAGTCCACCACCTCAAAATAGGAGGCCATAAAGAGCTGGAGGCCTACTTTAAAATAGCGGGTATGCGATTCGCAGCGCCTGACCATCTCTTTTGCAAGCTCAGGGTTATCAACATCGAGTGCAACAATAATTCTATCCTGAATTTCTATCTGCTTAGTCACGACTGTTCTCCTGTAAAATTCGTTTAATTTCATCACACATATCCAGCTGATCCTGCCCCGCAGCCATTTTAGCAACTACCCCTTTCACTGCCAGAAAGTGTGGAGACTGAACAGTAATTAGCAGTTCTTCCCCCTGCAGAGCAAGCTCTTTCCAGATAATTGCATCAAGGACTCCTTCCTCACAGCTTTTTTCAACCCGCTGCAGCCACTGTTGCAGCGGATCAGCTGCTACACCCATTGCCACTGCATCCATGGCTGGCCCTTCCGCTCTTTGCCTCTCACGCACCTTTATACTCTCAGCCTTCATCTCAAACAACTGCGATGAGACTTTCTTCGCCGGAGCAGGGGCTGCTACGGGAGCTGAAGCAGGGGCTGGTGCAACGGATTTCATTTTATTTTGGCGAACAGGGACATCATTCTGTTCTAATCCCCCCTGCATTTCCAGCTGCGGAGCTATAAGAAGCAGTTCCTTCTGCGGCCCGGGAACCTGTCCCAGATTTAGATAAAAGACAACGGAGGCAGCTGCCGCCAGTAAAGAGCCACTGACGGTCAAAAATTTTCGCCTAAAAAGAAACATCCTGGGAGCTGCTTTCTGTTCTTTTGTCAGCTCCAGACTGAGTTCCAGCCATTCCCTGTAGCAGCTGTCGCAGGAAGAAAAATGCTCCAGAAACGATTGCTGTTGCTCCGCGGCACACGCTCCATCCAGAAAGGCCGCCATCTCTTCTGAACTGAGGCAGTTTCCCCGTTTTGCAATACTTTGATCCACCACAAGAGCGAGTGATGCAACTCTTTGATCCAGATCTCGCTTTCTTTTCAGGTCATCTTTATCTGTCATGGATAGTCCTTTTTTCTCTGACAAACAGGATGACGGACAGAACGGGTTTCTGTGTTGCAAAAAAAGCTTCCATTATCTGAGATACTCCAGCAATTCTTCCTCAAGCCCCATATTCTGGAACTCCTGACGCAACCTGGCAAGCAAACGGCGTACCCGGCCATTCACCTGATCGCGGTTCAGACCAAGCATAGTCCCTGCCTGGCGCACACCGACAGTATCCTGGTACAGAAGTTTTAATAAAAGCCTTTCTTCGGGGTGCAAACAAAGCCCCCCAGTGAACAATTCAGAAAACTTCTTCGGAGTAGTGTGCCCCTCGTCATCTCCAAGCAAGCGGCCAAACAGTGCCGCAAACAGATGCTCCCTCTCTTCCTTTTCCACAATCTGTTCAGGAAATCTGCCAGAGCTATCAAGTGATCTTGATTCATCAAATTCCTGCTCAAATCCCTGCTGTTTTCCACACTGTGGAATACGACCAAGAAGTGTCAGGGCATCATCTTCAATACTGTTCTTCGCAAGAGAAGGATATCTAACAAAAGCATTTTCAATACTATCGGATAGAGATAAACGCTCAAGACACAACAGAGAGAAGAGTAGTGACCAGATCCCGCCAAGCTTCTGAATCCAGAGTGGTGCACGTACCCGGCCATACCGTTTTCGACTAAAATCCTCAAGTAATCGCCAGGACACGGAGGCAATATAACTTTTAAAACTGCCTTTGCCGCCATGGGCCTGCAGCCGTTTCCAGGAATTTAGCGCCAGTGAATCCATTACAAAAAGAGCAGCCTCTTCGGCAAGAGACACATCGCCAAAACGACGAACAGCAAGACGATTTATCATCTCCCAGTGTGCCATCGCTTGTTCTTTCCAGGTATCCACCATTTAATCCCGCAATCAGCTAATCGCTCCCTGAACGATTTCAGAATCAAAGTAATTTACAGACATACCAGCATCAACAACCACGGTCTGGGCAGTGATGCCCGAGGAGCGCGGGGAGAGCAAAAAGGCGGCAAGATCTGCAGCTTCACTGGTTTTCAATGCTTTTTTGCGTAAAATTGCCTTTTCCGCATAGAGATAGCTGTCGACATAGCCGGGAATTCCGGCGGACGCGGAAGTCTTTAGCAGACTTGGTGCCACGGCATTAAAACGCACATCTGAAAATGAGGAAAAGGACTTGGCCAGAAAACAGACAGAGGAGTTAAGCGCTGCCTTAATTGGCGCCATATACCCGTAGTTCTCTGCGGCCATGCTGGTGGTGGAAATAGAAATAGTGACCGCCGAAGCCTCGGGTGAAAATAGCTCCCGGAAATGATTACAGATCGATATAAATGAAAAGCAGGAGATATCAAAGGCCTGCAGAAAATCTTTTTTAATCGTGCCGTGGAATGGGGTTAATCCTTCGGAATAATTTGCATAGGCAATGGAATGAACCAAACCGTCAATGCGCCCGCCATCCGCCTCATTCACTGCGCTGCCGATCTCTTTACGAACCCTAATAATATTGTCTTCATCCTCGACATCACACAGGAAAACTGGAGAAGCGGGAAAGAGTTTTTGAGCAGCTTCTGCACGCTGCTCTGAGCGCACAACATGAATCACCTGACCGCCTTCCTCGACAAGCACTGTAGCAATGGCAGCAGCCACTGACTTTTTATTAGCAAGTCCAAAGACAACAAATGTCTTTCCTTCTATCTGTAAAAAACCCATTTTTCCCTCTTATTACTGGTCTATGTACTGTTCACCTGTGTTAACTAATATCTGTCCAACGCACTTGTGAAAAGATACACCAGGATATTGTCTGAGAATAGCCTTTTTTTCACCGAACCGGAAAAGCTGCCCAAAAGAGAGGTCGGCCTAATAAATCATCATAAAATGATTCCCTCTTTTTGGATAATGATGCATGAATTGAAAAAGAATGGTATCAAATCAGAAACAGAATTATCAATAAACAAAACGACATAATCTAAAATCATGCCAAAATATATAATCGGAATTGATACCGGCGGAACATTCACCGACGCAGTGCTGCTCGATACCACAAGCAAGGCAATCGTAGCAACGACTAAGGTACCCACCACTCACCACCGGCTCTCTCTCTCCACCGGAAAGGCACTTGAACAGCTCCTGCAGCAATCCGGTGTGAACAAAGATGACATCTCACGGCTGGCACTCTCCACAACCCTTGCCACCAATGCTGTCATTGAAGGCAAAGGGGCCAGAGTCGCAGCATTTGTTATCGGATATGTAAAGCACTTCAGGCTTCCCATCACTGCCACCATATTTATTAAAGGCGGTCATAATATAAGTGGCAAGGAAGAGGAGCCTCTTGATATTGACAATATCGTCGATACCATTCAGGGCATTCGTAATGAGGTTGATGCCTATGCCGTCTGCTCTGCCATGTCCATAAACAATCCAAGCCATGAGCTGGTAACAGAGAAAGCGATCTCCATGCTCGATCCCAAGCCGGTTTTCTGTTCCCATAATGTCAGTCAGCACAACGGGATGATGGAACGTGCCGCCACCGCAGCACTGCACGCCAAGCTTATGCCTCTTATGCAGGACTTTGTTGCAGGAGTACAGGCTGCCATGACCAGCAATGGTCTTAACTGTCCCGTCGTTCTGATCACAGGAAACGGAAAGCAGGTCTCCATTGAACATGCGGCGGAGCAGGCAGGTGTCACCGTGACCAGCGGCCCGGCCTGTACCGCTGGTTTTGGTGCGGCCCAATCCATTGATTTTGCGCTTGTTGCCGACGTGGGCGGCACCACAACGGATCTTGCCATGGTGGAAGAGGGTAAAATGCGTATCTCCCCCGATGGCTGCCAGATTGGACAGTGGCAAACCCATGTGGAGGCAGTCGATATGTTAACTACAGGAATTGGCGGAGACAGCCATGTGGTACTCGATACACAAGGCACTCTCAGCATTGGCCCGTCGCGGGTTATTCCGCTGTCCATGGCCACCGATTTTCCAGGCTGCAGGAACTGGCTTGGTGCAGAACTCCAGGCCAAATGTATTTCCCTGCTTCCTGAATTCGAATATTTGAAAAAAGAAGATCCTATCATTTATGCCCTTGCCGCAGGACCTGCCACCGCCGAATCCATTCGGCAGCAAACAGGTTTTTCAGGAGTCCCCTTAGGGAAACGACTGGAACAACTCTCCAGGAAACAGGTCATTGTCGAAACCGGGTTTACTCCCACCGATGCTCTGCATGTTCTTGGAAAAATAGATATTGGAGACAAGACCAGAGCGGATGATGGCGCAGAAGTTCTTGCTGGACTACTTGGCATGGACAAAAACAGCTTCTGTGAAAAAATCATCTCAATGACAGAAGATAAAATTGAGAATCTCCTTATCGATTACGTCATTCGGCGATACTGGGGAAAATCACTCACTAATTTTATCTCCACTCGAAATGATCATCCGGTGCTTGGAGTAAAATTTACCATGAAAATTCCAATTATCGGTATTGGTGCTGCGGCAAAATACTTCCTGCCACGGGTTGCAGAACGTTTAGGAACCAGCGTGAACTTTCCAGAACATTGTGAAGTTGGAAATGGCATAGGTGCCGCCCTGTTAGGAAGCATTAAACGATAAGGATGCCGGAAAAATAACCAGAGTTGACTGCAACCATCACAATTGCATGCTTTTCCATCCAACTTTTCTTCAACTGTACACCGCCGACGTACCTGTTCGGCCTGCTTCTCCATATTCTCAACCCTTTAACAGTCTGGACATATTCCATAACAATATTGAACGGGACTGTTTTTTTCAACCGGGCGCTAAACGGTCCCCCCCATCCATTTAGATTTACTTCTTAGACGAATTTAATATTTCAAAACAACCTAAATAGTGTGATACAGTGGAATAAGGTACCAACACATACTACTTCCAGCACGCCGTATCGTTAACGAATACATTTGAGAGCTTCTGTTACATCCCCTGCCTGAAGCAGTAAGAAGCACAAAATTGCAGCATCTATGGAAGAGAGCCGCATAAGCTCGGGACAAGCTACGAAGCATTTTTGGAAACACCCCACAGGAAGTATCTCCTTAAACGCTCGCCGAAAAAAATCGAGCGAGCACCAACCCCGGAAGTAGTGATAGAAAGAGCTTATGGCTGATATCTTCATTATAGATGACAACTTGGCACTGCAAAAATTGCTTATCAGACAACTGCAGAGTTCCGGGCATCGAGCAAAAGGGGCTTCTACACTGAGTGAAGGAGTGCAACAGGTCACTTCCGGAAAATATGATATCATTTTACTTGATGTCGAGTTACCCGACGGGAATGGACTGGAGCACATTCCACAATTTACAGAAATGGTTTCAGCTCCTGAAGTTATTATTATTACCGGAAACGGCGAACAGGATGGAGCAGAAACCGCAATCTCAAGTGGTGCCTGGGCCTATGTTGAAAAGCTGCATGTCGTAAGAGATATTATGCTCCATGTAACCAGGGCACTGCAGTATCGTGAAGAAAAAAGCAGGATCAAGCAAGTTCCTGTTGTCTTAAAACGAGATGATATCATTGGTAAAAGCCCACTACTGAGGCAATGCCTTGAGCAGGTTGCCCAGGCTGCTCTTTCCGATGCGAGTGTTTTGATTACTGGTGAAACAGGAACCGGAAAAGAGCTTCTTGCCCGGGCATTACATGAGCACAGCCAACGCGCAGCACATAATTTTATTACCGTTGACTGTGCCGCACTTCCGGAGAATCTTATCGAAAGTACCCTGTTCGGGCATGTAAAAGGAGCCTTCACTGGGGCTGAAAGTACCCGCCAGGGGCTTATTCGGCGAGCAGACGGTGGAACCCTGTTTCTTGATGAGGTGGGTGAACTCCCCTTAACCATTCAAAAAAAATTCTTACGGGTACTGCAGGAACACACTTACCGGCCCGTTGGCTCTGCCAGTGAAGAGCGTAGCGATTTCAGAGTCGTTGCCGCCACCAATATTGATATTGACCATTGTGTAGATCAGGGAACATTCCGAAGCGACTTATTATACCGGCTCAAAGGTCTCTCTTTGTCCCCCCCTCCCCTGAGAAAACGAAAAGATGATATCAAAGTATTAACCAGCCATTTCCTTGCCAGAATTTGTGATCGCCTGAGTCGTCAATGGAAAGGAGTTACACCCGAATTTATCGAACATCTTGTTGCCTACGACTGGCCAGGCAACATCAGGGAACTGCAACAAACCCTGGAGCAGGTTGTTGCCTGCACAGGGGAAACACCCACATTATTTGCCAAGCATTTGCCATCGCATTTCCGTATTCGCCAGGCCCAGGCAGCGTTACAACCTCCCCCCGCCACCCCTCTCTCCGAAATTCCCTCAAACCAGGATTTCACCCCTCTTTCATGGCAGAAATGTAAACGTGACTGCGAACAGCGATATATCTCCGGTCTTATGCGCTATGCCAGAGAGGATATCACCTCCGCCTGTCAAATTTCCGGACTCTCACGAACTCGCCTGTATCAGCTACGCCTTAAATACAATTTACTCCCCTCCACCTGACTTCTTCCACCCTATGACTCTAATTGTTTCCGGCCTTGTCCACAAATGTTTACACACACGGTCACAAAAGTAACCCGCAAGTCCTGTAGCGATCTATTTCCAAAAGAAACACCTTCCACACAACCAAGATAGACACCTGATAACAATAGAGTTTTAAAGAAATGTTCTTTTTTATGCCTGCTGGCATACTCCCTGCATCACCAGACTGCGGGGAAACAATGCTCAAGCTCCCCTGGAAAAATATCTGGAAACCTTTTCGAAATAAAAAAGGAGAAAAAAGGTGAATATTTTCTATGTAAGCAACATATCGGATCCAAGTGAGCAGTATCTAAAAAAACTGCAAAAACTTCCCGTCTGCAAAGAAATGATAGTGCTTTCCAAAAAATCATTTTTTCTTTCTCCAATGGCAATCAAACTGCGTTGCGGAGATCTGCTCCTCCTTTTTATCAGAAACATACAAGAATTCAATGAACTGCATCTCATGGAGGATATGCTGTCCGATTTTCGAATTATTTTAATTCTGGACAACGCTGACCACGAGACCTTTCGCCAGGCCCATTTACTGCGACCCAGCTTTATAGCATTCACGGATGAAGAAATAATGACAATAGAAGCTGTCATAAAAAAAGTGACTCAAATTAGTTTTTTTCCTCAAGACAAACAGGGTAACAACCATGACTGAAAAAACAGCAACAATCTTAATTGCTGAAGATGACAGACTGGTCCGTACAACAACAAGTCGTTACCTTCAGAAACAAGGGTACCAAATTCTTGAAGCTGCTAATGGGGAAGAGGCATTACAATTATGTAAAGAGAACAGTCCGGACATCCTGCTCACCGACCTGCGAATGCCGAAGTTGGATGGCATGGCACTTATTCGTGCCGTTGTAGTAGAATACCCCGCCATTCCAGTAGTTATTCTCTCTGGTCTGGGTACCATGACAGATGTTATTGAAGCATTACGAATAGGAGCCTGGGATTATCTCACCAAACCCATAGCAGATTTGAACATTCTCAATCGCTGTATCAACAACGCCTTGCAGCACGCCCAAATAAGACGGCAGGAACAGAGCCACCAAGCTTCTCTTGAGAAAGAAGTACAGCAACAGACCATGGAACTCCTCCGACAGAACAGACTGCTTGAACGAGAAATGAAAGAACGTCAGGCTCAGGAGATTCTGGTTCTTCAGGCCAGACAGGAATGGGAACGTACCATTGATGCCATGCCGGATATGGTTGCTCTTGTTGATAGAGACCACAATATTGTTCGCATGAATACGTCCATGATGAACACACTCGGAAAGTCCTCTGAAGAACTGCACGGAGCCAACTGCTGTGTTTGCCTTCACGGCCGAGACACGAGACCCGATTCCTGCCCCCACAGTCAGCTCTTAAAAGATGGTAAGACGCATAAAATTGAAATCTTTGAAGAACGTCTTGGTGGACATTGCGAAATAATAACAGCCCCCTACCACGACGCCGGCGGAACACTACTCGGGTCTATCTTGATAGCCAGAGATATTAATGAGCAGAAAAATGCTGCGCAGGAAAAAGAAAAACTGCATGCCCAGCTGCTCCACGCCCAGAAACTCGAGTCAGTAGGGCAGTTGGCGGCTGGTATCGCCCATGAGATTAATACCCCCACCCAGTTCATTGGCAGTAATATTAACTTTCTCGAGGATGTGAGTCAGGATATTGTTCTATTTATGGAGCAGATTCAGGAGATTGGTCAGAAGGCCTCACAGGAAACTGCTGATCTGATAGAAAAAGCTTTGACCACCCTGGATTGGGAGTATCTGGCCAAAGAAATGCCTCTGGCTATTTCCCAATCCCATGAGGGCGTGAGGCGAGTCACGTCCATTGTCCGTGCCATGAAGGAGTTCTCCCATCCGGGCAGCACAAACAAGGAATCATTAAACCTCAATCAAATCATTGAAACCACGGTTACCGTAGCCCGTAACGAATGGAAATACGTAGCTGATATGGAACTGGATCTGGATCCATATCTTCCACAAATCCAGCTGCTCTCCGATGCGATGGGTCAGGTAATTCTCAACATGCTGGTAAACGCAGCCCATGCCATTGCTGAAAAACTTGGGGAAAACCCGCAGGGAGACAAGGGGAAAATAACTCTTTCCACCAGAGCACTTAAAGACAATGTGGAATTGCGTCTCCATGACACCGGGGCTGGGATGCCGGAAGAAGTACGACTCCGCATCTTCAATCCTTTTTTCACCACCAAGAAAGTCGGAAAGGGCACGGGCCAGGGACTGGCAATCAGCCACGATGTAGTTGTGGAGAAACATCAGGGAACAATTCTCGTTGAGTCAACACCGGGCGAAGGTACGACATTTATAATCACCCTCCCTCTACAAGAGGAAAAAAACCATGCATAAAAAGAGTATTCTTTTTGTAGATGATGAACCCAATATTCTTGCCGGGCTGAAACGGATGCTACGATCCATGCGCAATGATTTTGATCTGCAATTTGCTGAGAACGGCAAAGAGGCCCTTGCGATCATGGAAAAAAATGAATTTGATGTGGTGGTATCCGATATGAGAATGCCGGGTATGGATGGGGCACAGCTACTTATAGAGATACAGGAGCGTCATCCTTATTCCATCCGCATTATGCTTACCGGGCAGGCCCAGGAAGAATCCATTTTACGTACCGTAGGAGTGGTACATCAGTTCCTCGCCAAACCCTGCGAACCTGATCACTTGAAATCGGTTTTACTACGGGCAAGCGGTTTACATGACCTCATTTCTCATGACGCACTGAAAAAAATCGTTTCACAACTGGGAACCTTACCCAGCCTGCCTGAGGTCTACGCAAAATTGCGCAAAGCCATGGAAGATCCGCAAATTTCCGTTACTGAAGTCGCAGCAATAGTAGAAGAAGATATGGCCATGAGTGCCAAAGTTTTGCAACTGGTAAACTCCGCATTTTTTGGACTCTTTCAGAAGGTGGAGAGTCCGGCCCGGGCTGTGAATCTCCTGGGGCTTGAGACCGTCAAAAACCTGGTCCTTGGCGTCGGTGCCTTTTCTGAAATAAAGGCTTCCTCAAAACTTTTCCCTGTCAAACGACTCTGGTCCCACAGTATGGCTGTGGCTGCCTGTGCCAAGCAAATCGCCATCGGTGAATCCGATGACAAGGAGCTTATTGATCACTGTTTTATTGCCGGCCTTCTCCATGATATCGGGAAACTGGTGCTACTGGCCCAGATGATGGATAAGTATGAACAGGCGGTCCTGCTTGCCAAAGAAAAAAGTATCAATCTGCGCATTGCTGAAAAAGAGGTCTTTGACACAGTCCATGGAGATATCGGAGCGTATCTCATGGGCTTATGGGGAATGCCAGGACCCGTGGTCGAGGCCATAGGATTTCACCACAGACTGGATAACTATCCTAACGACAGCTTTAGTCCGGCCATTGCTGTCCATGCAGCCAACGTTTTTTATTACGAAAAACATCCAAAAGACGTTATAGGTAATCCCCATGAAATACATCTGACTCATTTAGAGAGCCTCGGCTTTGGGGACAAAATCGATATGTGGCGTGAACAGTGTATGAAAGTGCTTGAAGAGGGGAGTAGTAATGAGTGAAAAAATTTTACTGGTGGATGATGAAACAAATATTCTGGAATCCATGCAGAGACAGTTGCGAAAGCGCTTTAAGATCATGGTTGCAGAGAGTGGTGATGAAGCCCTTACAATCTTAAAAGAAAAAGGCCCCTTTGCTGTGATTGTTTCCGATATGCAAATGCCGAAAATGAATGGGATAGAACTCCTCAGCAGAGTCAAGGACAGCTACCCGGATACCGTACGTATCATGCTCACAGGGAATGCTGATCAGGAAACTGCGACGGCAGCAGTAAATGCAGGACAGATTTTTCGTTTTCTCAACAAACCCTGCTCCACGGCAATGCTTGCAACATCTCTTGCCCTTGCCATGCGCCAGCATAAGCTTCTCACCGCTGAAAAAGAATTGTTGAACGAAACAGTAAGGGGCAGCATCACCGTAATGGCCGAACTGCTTGGTCTAGCCAATGCTACGGCCTTCAGTAGTGGCTATCGAATAAAACCCCTGGTGAAAAAGATCGCCAAAGATCTTCAACTCTCTGCTCTCTGGCAATATGAAGTGGCTGCACTGATGTCGCAAATAGGATGTATCACCCTGCCCGGTGATGTCTTACACAAGCTGCATGCAGCTATTCCTCTCTCCGAGGAAGAACAGCAGATGTATGAGAATCATCCCAGAGTGGGCAGTAAGCTTATCCGGAAGATTCCCCGTCTGGAAAAAGTGGCCGCCATGATCGAGCACCAACTTCAGCCCTTTGACTCCCTTGAAGGACTAGACTCTCTGGACGAAGAGGTCTCCCTCGGTGCCGAAATCCTGAAAGTAGCCATAGAGTACGATCTGTTGCGGCAGCAGGATCTTGAACATCAACAGGCAATCCGAACCATGCGCAGAAAGACAGGGCAGTATAATCCTGCCATAGTGGATCTCATCGAAAAATATACACCAACAAATGTGCATGCAACTATCAAAAATATCGGATTTAAAAATGTTGTTCCAGGGATGATCGCTGTGGAAGATGTGTTTGCCAAAAATGGTGCCATGCTTATTCCCAAGGGACAGGAGATTACCTGGGCCGTTATTCAGAGCCTCACAAATTTTGAAAAACAGATCGGCATTGTGGAACCGATTCGGGTGCGTATATCTGAAAATGGGTAATGAAAATGATACCAGGTCAGTGAGCCCGTGTTTGACAAAAAGCACCTACACAAATTACTGAGGACTCTTTTCAATAATCACTGAAAACCGCTGCCTGAACATTGCAGATCAAACTCCTTGCGCATGGAGCATAACGTCCGTTACAGTCCTTCGAGCATATTGGGCTCATCGTCTACAAAAAGGATCTTCTTTTACTGCTCATAGGCTTGTCCCCTCTTCTAGAGGCAGTTGGATTATAAACATTGCACCTTCACCCGGTATCGATGCCACCTCAAGAGTCCCCTGATGCTTTCCGACAATAACATCGTGGCAGATGGAAAGGCCCTGTCCAACACCCTGTCCGACCACTCTTGTTGTAAAAAACGGATCAAATATACGGGATTGTACATCTTCAGATATACCTTCACCAGTATCTTGAATACGTAACTCAACCGTATTCTTACCCTGGCTGGTGGTGATGGTAACTATTCCTTTTTCTTTTTCAGCCTGTTCAGCCTGTTTCGCAGCAATGGCCTGCGCCGCATTGACAAGGATATTAAGTATAACGTGACCCATTTCATCGGCAAAGAGCGGGACATTGGGAAGTTCCGGATCCAGATCCAATCTCACATCCGCCACAGGTCTCCACTCGTTTCCAGCCACTGTTACAGTGGTCTCGATAATTTGATTCAACCCCTGTGCAACTTTGTCTTTACTACCGGGATGGGAAAAATCCTTCATTGCCAGAACAATGGAACTTATGCGTTCGACCCCTTCTTGAGACTGGTTGATTGCCAGTGGAAATTCCGAGCTCAAATACTCCCAGTCCATCTCCTCCATAGCTGTATGTATTTTGTCTCGTATTTCCTGAGGCGCTTTCTCCAATACCTTCTCAATCTCTTTCACAAACAGAGTAACATCCTGAAAGGATTCAGCTACAAAATCCAGGTTAGTACCAACAAACTGGGCCGGGGTATTGATTTCATGGGCAATCCCTGCCGCGAGTTGTCCCACTGACTCCATTTTCTGCACCTGCAGCAGGCGAGTCTGCATACGTTCTTTTTCCTGAAGTGCTGTGATCATACTGTTAAAGGAATCAGCAAACTCACCGAGAAAGTGTACTTTCTGTTTCAAATTTCCTTGAGCTACCTGGGAAGCCTGCCAGGTAAGATGCTTTAGGGAAGATTGCAAGCCACGCAAGGGCATGGCCAAAAAATTCCTTTTATCCACCTCTGCCGTTAGGTCTCCGGCTGCGATCTTCTTTTGAAAATCGTAGGCTGAGCGCAGCATATCAATACTCTCGCCAAAAGCACGGCAGAACTCACTCAACTCCTCTGACTGATCTGCGCCGGACAGAGTGGCTAACTTTTTCTCGGCACGTTCTACTCCCTGACTGTTCAGGGTCTGCAGATACAGGGTTATTTCCTCAAGAATCGCCTTTTCTTCGAGTGCCATATTTACTCCTGTGCCGTTGCCTGAAAGCGACAGGTTCGATCGCCAGTGGCCCAGCAATCAATCTCTTTGACTTTAAATTCTTTTCCGGTGTAGACAAAGAGAATACCGGCCAGAAAGCCCTCATCATAATCGCAGACCGTTTCGCCATAGAGTGGCAGGCCCGAACAATCCAGATCTTCAGACACGGTGAGCGTCATTGTGCCAGCGTCCATATCAGCCTCTTCAATTCGCAGGACTCCTATTTTAAGGTCAATCAGCTTCTGCTCCAGATCGGAAAAAAAATCCTCTAAAGCAAGCTCTGTGTTGAGCACATTTTCACAAAACTGTTCTCCAGCAAGGCGTCCGGCTGCAACAAACACTTCTCTTGTCTTCTCCAGTCCAAATTCCTTGGAAAGTACATCTTTAAAGGTGTATTCCAAAAGGCGATAACACACTACCGCAGTCATGGGCCCTAAATTAGGTCTTCCAAGCTCCAGATCACCAAGATCTTCCCAGGAGAAATCATAGCTCTTTTTTTCCATGTTCATGCCTGCTCCTCATTGTCTGATGTTTGCTCGCTTTCCTGTAATGGCAGGAAGATAATAAACTCTGTTCCATTTCCTGACTCGGTGTTAAAAGTAAGACTTCCGACCAAAACCTTAGAAACCACATTACAATACTCATATCGAGACGACAACATCAAAAACCAGAACATCTCAAGTACCCGTTATAACTATGCCTTTAATGGTCCCAACCTAGTGCCACACGGCAACCAATCAAGCTCTGTTGTTGCGAAATATGGAAGAGTCAATGCGTTCTAATTTTTTAAATGTGCATCTAATAAGAGAAGAATGGAAAAATAGTACTATTTGACGTTATCACACATTGCTGTATAATAAACATATCTAAAAATCATTGTGGTTCTTCACTAAAATCAGTTCAAAACTCTCCATATGCTTACCGAAGGAGTAGTACGTCGGTAACGCTCTCTAATATTTTCGTAAGGAGCAGCCTATGAAATTCGGCTTTCCCCCCTTCCAGATACTCTTCTTTTTTCTTTTTCTAATTCTCCCCTTATCGTCCTGTGAACAGCAGCAAGCCCCCATTAAAATTGGCCTCTCAATCAATCTCAGTGGCCGTGGAGGGGAGGCTGGAGAGCAGATCAGGGATGGTGCCCTGTTAGCCGTGGAAGCAGTCAACAGTGCAGGTGGGATCAAAGGGCGACCACTGGAACTGTTGATTCGTGATGACAAAAACAATGCTGAGGGAGTCAAAAAGGCAGATGAGTCCCTCATGAATGAAGATGTTGTCGCTATTATTGGGCACAGTTCTTCATCCAACACCGTGACAGCACACCCCCTTGTCACCTCCATGGGGAGGTTACTCATTACTGGCTATACTGCAACCACAACATTATCAGCTCAAGATGATTTTTTTCTCAGGACGTCAGTGGACTGCGCCCTGTTTGGTCAAAAAGCCGCTGCTTTACTGGAGAAAAAAAAAGCACACTCCATCTCAATTCTCATGGATATGACAAATGCTGCATTTGTTGAGGATTATGCAACTCGAATTGCTAAGCATTTCTCAGGCACCAGCACTGAAGTCAAATTTCAATCTCGTGAACAGGCAGACTGGTCTCAAATCATCGATGCCTTACTTGCACCAAACCCTGATGCCATAGTCCTCCTCACCGAGGCAAGTATGACCGGTGTCGCCCTGCAAAAGCTCGAAGTGGCCAACTTTTCAGGACCCCGCATTGCCACCCTCTGGACACAAGCACCAAGCCTGATGCGATATGCCGGTAACAGTGCAGAAGGGTTGAGCATTATCACTTTTATCAATCCTGACAATACAAGACCTAAATATCTCAGCTTTGCCGCTGAAATCGAGAATAAATTCAACAAAAAAGCAACGGCCAGATCCACAAGGGCCTATGAGATTGTCATGATCTTAGCTGACGCACTGAAACGATCGCCTGGAATCAACTCCATTGAATTGAAAAAGGCCCTCCTAGCCGGAGAGTACGACACCCTTATGGGACATGTTCGCTTTGATTCCTATGGAGATGTCATCCGCCCCGTATATGAGGTTGTAGTTCGTGAAAAGCAATTCCGTAATAATGGAGAGATATAGGTGGTCCTCCAATCCTTAGAAAAGAGAGTCAACCTTATTCTCACTCTGGCTGCCATAGCTGTTTTCATCATCGTGTTACTACTCACTGTCATCTCCGAGTATAGGCAAGCCCATGCGGAATACTCAAAAACCATGCACGCCCGGATCAATGTAGCCCGTACCCTGATGAAAGACACCCTCTTCCGTACTGATACCATAATCCAAACCATACTTGAATCAGAGCCGGATAATCTCGAAAAGCTACTAGAGCAACTTGCAACATCTAGTTATTTTCAACTTGCCGGAGACAGCTTTTACATCCTTGACCCTTCGGGAAAAGTTCTCTTCATAACTGATCCCTATTCCGAATATAAAGGGTTGAACTTCGGTGCCATGGTTACCATGGGATCGAGTCAACACAGAAAAGTCCAGCACCATTACCAATCACTGCTATCTAAGCATTCGGTGGTCACCATTCAATACCCCCTGAGCAACAGATATTTATTGGTGGTGGAACGTAGCCTGAACAATTTCATTCCTGTAATGGCAGTTTTTGAAGCAGGAAAACTGTACCAGGATGAGCTGTTTTTCGTCTTGTCCAGCACCGGTCGAACCCTGTATCATCCAAATCGTCAACTAATGGAAACCCGTCATAATATCGGGTTCGAATTAAAAGATCGCTCGCCCCCTGACCAAAAAGGGCTCTTTACCTTCAGTTACAAGAGCCAAAAATTCATCGCCCTCCATGAGCAATTTACAGAACCCTCGGACTGGCTGATCTACTACTGCATCCCCCAAATTGTAATGCGCAGTACCATTCAAAAAGCCCTCGCCTTCCAGCTAAGTTTTCTCCTATTTTCCTTCCTTCTACTCTTTCTGACCCTGCGAATAGTGTTCAATCGGTTTTTTTCAGCCCCCGTGAACACCATTGTTGCAGCCCTGGATCGCTCCACAGAGAATAACGACTTGCACCTTAGCCCCGACATGTCAGGTGGCATCCTTGAGTTCAATTCCATTATTGACGCTATTCAATCAAGAGATACAGAGGTAAGCGGCACACTGGAAAGGTTTCAGCATGTTTTCGACAGTCTGGATGCCCTGGTTTATGTGGCAGACATGGAGACCTACGAACTCCTTTTTGTAAACCGCTATGGCCGAAAGATCTTCGGAGACTGCGTCGGCAGGAAATGCTACGAATCACTACAGGAAGGCCGAACCACTCCCTGTGAGTTCTGCACCAACCATTTGCTCCTTGATTCAGAAGGAATGCCGAAAGAAGTGCATATCTGGGAATCCCAGAACACCATTAGCCATCACTGGTTTGACTGCAGGGATCGTGCCATCAGCTGGACAGACGGCAAGATGGTGCGCATGGAAATAGCCACGGATATCACTGAGAGAAAAAATGCGATTGAAGCCCTTGATGCTGAAAAAGAACGGTTGAGCGTAACCCTGCGTTCCATTGGCGATGGTGTAATCACCACTGATATAGAGGGCCGGATACTCTTCCTGAACAAAATTGCAGAAGAGCTAAGCGGATGGAGCAATGAAGAGGCAACAGGCCGACCGTCCACTGAGATTTTCAACATCATCAACGAAAAGACCGGGCAGAAATGTGTCAGCCCGGTGCAGCGTGTCATAGAACTCGGACGAATTATCGGTCTTGCCAACCATACCGCTCTGATTGCTAAGGATGGCTCAATCTGCTCCATTGCCGACAGCGGAGCTCCCATACGGGACAAAGAGAGTAAAATCATTGGTGTTGTCGTAGTATTTCGGGATGTTACCCATGAAAAAAAGATGGAGGAAGAGATACTCAAAATCAGAAAACTGGAGTCCGTTGGGGTACTTGCCGGTGGGATCGCACATGACTTCAACAACATTCTTTCTGCCATTCTCGGCAATATTGAGCTGGCCGGGTATCGCATCGGAAAAGAAGACAGCAGGACAATAGCACTGCTCGAAAATGCCGAAAAGGCAACGAAAAGAGCCGCAAAACTTACCGATCAGCTGCTTACCTTTTCCAAGGGCGGTGAGCCCGTCAAAGAATGCACCTCCCTTCCTGAACTGATCACAGAATCTGCTGGTTTCATCCTCCATGGCAGCCAGGTTGCCTGTAAACACACATTTCCTGAACAACTATGGAAGGTGGATGTCGACAGTGGACAGATCAGCCAGGTCATTCAAAACATCATTCTCAACGCCAAGCATGCCATGCCCGGAGGCGGAACCATAGAGATCAAGTGCAGCAATATAGCAGATGCCGCCTCGGAGGCACTGCTGAGTGTCGATGACGGGGATTTTGTCCAGATCATTATTAGTGATAAGGGGGTCGGCATTCCACAGGAGATTATCAATAAGGTATTTGACCCCTATTTTTCCACCAAACAGGAAGGCAGTGGACTCGGCCTGGCCATTTGTCATTCCATTATGAATAATCATAACGGCCATATCACTGTCCACTCCACCCCGGGCAAAGGTACAACTTTTACCCTGTTCCTTCCTGCCACCCACTTGCAGACCGAAGATACCAGTATCACCGTAAAAGGAAAAAAACCATTGGCACTGCAAGCAGCTAAAATAATGATTATGGATGATGAGGAAATGATTCGCGAAGTAGCCTCATCACAGCTTACTATCCTTGGCCATGAAGCGGTACTGGTGAGTAATGGGAACCAGGCAATAGACAAATATCAGGAGCTGCAGGACAGTGATACCCCTCTCGATGTTGTGATTCTGGATTTAACTATTCCCGGAGGTATGGGAGGACTGGAAACTGCAAAAAAGTTGTTACAAATTGACCCAAAAGCAAAGCTCATTGTCGCCAGCGGATACTCCAATGACCCGGTGATGGCTAACCACCTTCAATATGGCTTTAGCGCTATGATTTCCAAACCATTTGACATTAAAGGGCTTAACAACGCTATTAACACGAGCCTCAAGTAACAGGTGTTAAGAGTTTTGTTTCCGTCAGGAAAGTATAAAAGAAAAGAATCACAAGAGAATATGGTGACCACCAAGGAGTTGGGCAAAAGTACCGGACAGGGCGCATGATGTTGTCATAAACCGGGCCTAGGGAAGCATTGAAGTAACATAGGAAGAGGAGAGCGGAACACCCTTTACTGTATTGCTCCCTCTAAAAAATTGAGAACACCTCTCTTATCCTTTTTGAATGGGCTCTGTTTTCAATTGTAATTTTGAGCAAAAAATATTTTCAGGAGGCAATCATGTTAAATTTTAGCTTTTACAATCCTACCAACATCGTATTTGGCAAAGATCAGTTGCAGGAATTAGACAATCTCGTTCCCAAGGACGCTAAGGTTCTCATCACCTACGGTGGAGGGAGTGTTAAGAAAAATGGTGTTCTTGCTAAGGTTAAGGAGGAACTGAAAAAATCACCACGAGAGGTGTTGGAGTTTGGAGGTATCGGAGCCAATCCACAATTTACGGTATTGATGGATGGTGTTGAGGTGGTTCGCCGGGAAAAGGTGAATTTTCTTCTTGCAGTCGGAGGAGGCTCGGTGATGGATGGCACAAAATTTATCGCGGTGGCATCGGTTGCAGGTGATTTTATCGGCAAGGAACGGGAACTGCTCAACTTTGGTTTTAATCCTGTCCCTGTTGAAGGAGCCATCCCTTTGGGCACGGTGCTTACCTTACCCGCCACTGGGTCAGAAATGAATAGCGGTGCTGTCGTTAGTGACGGTGAAGATAAATTGCCGGTATTCAGCCCATTTGCCTTCCCCAAATTTTCAATCCTTGATCCCGTACTCACCTATACGCTTCCCGCAACCCAAGTGGCAAACGGAGTTGTAGATACATTTATTCACACCGTTGAACAATACATCACCTACCCGGTTGATGCGCGTTTTCAGGACCGAACCGCAGAAGGGATTTTACTGACCCTGATAGAAATTGGTAAAAAAACCGTAGAAGAACCAGAAGATTATGACGCAAGAGCCAACCTGGTATGGTGCGCAACGATGGCCCTCAACGGTCTTATCGGTGCAGGGGTTCCACAGGATTGGAATACCCATATGATCGGCCATGAAATGACCGCACTTTTCGGCATTGATCATGCCAAAACCCTTGCTGTGGTTCAGCCGGCGGTGTGGAAAGTGAGAAAAGAACAAAAGAAAGAAAAACTACTGCAATACGCCGAAAGGGTCTGGGGCATAAGCGAAGGCGATAGTGACATCCGAATTCAGAAAGCTATTGCAAGGACGGAAGAGTTCTTCCACAGCCTAGGCATACAAACCCGTCTCACCGATCATGGTATCACAGAAGAGGGGATAGACAGAATTATTGAGTCTTTGAAAAAACATGGAATGACTGCATTATCAGAAAAAGGAGATGTAACACCTGAAATTTCCAAGCAGATTCTTATGGCGGCTCTATAACACAACTCTATTCAGAATTTCCAAATCCATTTGCAAGATATGAGAAAAAAGTGAAGATGCGAATAGGCGTCTTCACTTTTGTTTCACATCAATTCGTTGAACATATAGCGTTACCTGCAGCCAATATTCGGACCGCCCTCAGAGCACTCACAAAAGTTGTTGCCTCCCCCCCCTTTATTATATTTCTGATTACCGCCGAAGCTCTTTTTTGGAATCAGGTAAGAAGTTTTCCCATGGTCAAGTGATGGCTGGGTAAAAAGAGATGCGGCATCATCTATTAGAGTACTATTGAGCACACCTCTGAAAAGCCGGCAAATGTTGATTCAAGGATGCATTTCGCAGTCGTGTGAAGACATCCTGAACGTCAGGATAATTGGTAGTTCCGGCCAACAGCCCAACATACAGATCCGCATTTGCTATTTCAGCCTGTACGCCTACGCTACATGCTGCACCAACGCTATCAGGAGTCGCAAGCCCACCCACAGTGTCTGAAGGAACAGAGATGCCATAGGTATTATACAAACCAACCAGTAAACTAATATGCTGCTCTTCAGAGCTTTTAATGTTTACAAAAGGACGTACATTACCAAATTTATTAATAACGCCTTGATACGTATCTCTGGCCCTATACTCATCGTTTATTGCTGCTGTCAGATAGTTGTTCAGGTCAGTGCCTCCTGTGGCGATCACTGTACCACTGCTGCCGCCCGCAGAGCCCTGCTCATCATCATTGTCACTGCAACTTGCAAGAAACACCATTACAAACAGAAGGATTACAACTTTCGCTAGCCTAAGTATTGAAAATAACATCTAATTTCCTCAAAATACAATTATTGAATAGTAAAGCTTGCCACAGCAACAGATTGTTCGTTTAGATACATTTTTACGGACCATAAACCGAATTTTTTGTCAGAGAAGCTACCATTTGAAGAGACGTCCCGAAGAGTTGATTTTTTATGTAACTTCATCCAGAAAAATGCACGGTAGCCAGACGCTTCTGGCAAGTGAAAAGTGTGTATGTCCTGACGTTGTATCTGTCCTGAAGGGGTATGCCAAACGGCCGTAAGTTCATAGTCTCCAGCTGATAAATGCTGGCAAAAGCTTTGCAAATAGATCTTATCATAGGCAGAAAATTGTTCTTTCACTGTTTGCAAAGAGTTGTCAGCAAACAAACTCGCTTTGCAGTCAATGTCCGCAGCGATCCCCACACTAACCTGTAAAAACAGAGCTAGTATTACGATGAACAATCTTTTGAAGAAATGGCTTTGCATGGGGGCTGTTCTCTAATTTCAGAAAGCTTTGGAATCTTGTGAGGAGGACAGAAAGAGATATATTCAGCTTGTTCTCCATCCTCCCACGTTCCACATTACAAATCAGACATTCAAACAGTCTCCAGTACCGGGTCCACTTCCAGTGCCATCACCTGGAGCATCGCCATCTCCTGATCCGTCACCTGCACCACCACCGTTACCACCACCATCGCTATCACCACCCCCACCACCGTTACCACCACCGTTGCCACCACGAGCAATCAGGTTGCTATTAATGGTAAAAGCTGCTGCATTCAAACAGTCTCCGGTACCGGGTCCACTTCCAGTGCCATCACCTGGAGCATCGCCAGCTCCTGTTCCGTCGCCTGCACCATTGCCGCCATTTCCACCACCACCGTTACCGTTGCCACCACGCGCAATCAGGTTGCTGTCAAAATGGATCACTGCCGCATTTAAACAATCGCCGGTACCTGGACCGTTGCCGGTGCCATCACCTTGACCGTTTCCACCACTCCCTGTTCCATTACCTGGACCACGACCATTACCAGCCATTGCAGGGGTAGCCAACATAGCTATTGCTGCAGTGAGAACAAATGTTTTTACGAGTTTTTTTGAAATTTTCATTGGAGTATCTCCGTTAATTTTCCCCTGCTTTTATAAGAAGGGTGTATATTCATTTGGTTTACTTGTCAGATCATTTTTCCTGGTCTATATAAATTTACCGCCGCCCTGTCCACCTTTTCGCCCCTTCCCTTTTCCGGAACCGGACCTGCCACTCAGTTGCACACCATTTTCGTCTACCATTCCACGTTCATTTGGACTATTGATGATGTTTTCAACCTGGGATGCCGCAAGAAATTGTGCTTTGTAACTTGAATTATTCAGCGAGAGTCGAGAGCTAAAAGCACGCAGATGGTTTCTGGATCCTTTCACCAGATTCTGATAAACAATTTTTATATCCTTATTGTCTGTCTGCTCTATCAGATCGTACAAATCCTTAATATCGAGATCCTCGATGGTTGCACCTACCTGCAGCGCATCCACCATTGACTTTTCTCCTCTTGCCACCAAAGAATGATATAATTTTTGTAGTTCCTGATCAGCAAACACACCTCTTTCTGAAGAAGTTACTGGATCAACAAGACCATATTTATCAAGCAGTATCTTAATGGTGTCCATATGCTGCTGCTCACTTTTGGTTATCTGGGCAAAAGTGAGATGATTCCACTTCTGATACAGTACCTGATAGACATCCCTTGCCAATTTTTCCTCTTCACGCATCTTAAGCAAACCGTCCTTCTCTGATGCATCCAGGTTCTGAATCGGCATGTCTGCAATAACACTGGATAACCCAACCTGCTGCTGTGCACCGTTGTTTCCCATACCATTCCCCTGTCCACGTCCAAGACCTCGTGCGTCACTGCTGAGTGGGGCAATAAACATTCCAGCTATTAGAGCCACACTGGTCACAGCTATCAACTTCTGTCTAATTCGTATTTGCATGATAAAAACTCCTGGGTCATATTGTCTATATTTGAACACGTCACTCTGCTCAAATGTTACGTTTCATCACAAAACCTTACAATAAATGTGCCACTATCGAATATTTTCAACAGTTGCAATATTTACAGCAACATAAGGAGAATATCTTTTTTTAAAAAAAACAATTATCTCGACAATTCATGTAGCACTCGACATGTTTGTCGAACCAGGCCCAAACGAACGGGTTGTTCTTTTCCGCCCACCCCCCTACTCTGCTTGCTCTGTAGGTAAGCGTTTGTATGTCTCTTTGTAAATCTGTTGAGTAGAATTGCTTTGGTTGGTAATTTATGCTAAGCTAATTACTAACGAAGAGAGAGGCCGACAGAAGAAATTGAGCCACACACATGTATTTCCAGACTAAGCAAAATTAAATCTGATTACGTACAAAGCTCAGCCATTTTTGTCGGTCATTCCCGCGGAGACGTGAATCTAGGGGAGGGTGGCACGAAACTGGATCCCCGCCTCCGCGAGGATGACACATCTGGTCACTTGTAATTCGTATGGTTTATCAGCGTATTACGCCTCAAATATGTGACGTTGGCTGAGTTTCATACGTTAGCAGAAAATTAAAAGGACACCTTTTCAGCATCGATGGCAACGAACAGGAGAGAATTATGTTTTTACAATCATTGGATATTATTCGGATTCTAAGCGTTACAGCCGCGTTCTTCTTTGGCTACCAAATCGGTTTTGCACATGGCTATGACCCCGTTGCACAGTTGCACTTTATGATTCCCGTTATAATCGTCGCCATAGCAGGAATATCCGGTGTTGAAGGTATTTTTTTTGGTAAAGAATCTGCGAAGCTAAAAGGCTTTGAAGCAGGAAGTAACTATCAAAAACAGTCTACCATTGCCCTGCTCTCTTATGCCGCAACCGCAATCTTTGTTTATGTGAGTAATTGGGGGATCAAGGCGGAATTGACTATTCTATTCGTATTCATGTTCTTTTTATTTTTTTCCGGAATTAATCATGGAATAGATGCTATCAGAAGAAAAAACTACAAATGGCAAAACATTAATCGACCTTTCATTACTCTACTCTTAATCGGAGGATTATTTTACCCCGTTAGCAAAGCGCTACAGAGTTTTTAGGGAACTGCCAGTGGCCAACTATCCTCTTTGGATAACAACTCATACTATTTCTATCTATGGATTATTTATTCTCTGAACGAATAGGCAAGATTCTTTTCCTGGCAATAATTGGTTATCCTGCCATTTATCTGCTCGCATTTTTTCTCGAAAAGACAATAAAAAAACATTACACCAGTCACAGCGCCAAATTGCTGCGCAAAACAGTTCTGTATCTAGGTATGAGTATCCTCACCATAGATCTGTTGCGGGAGATGGATTTTAAGCTTACTGCCCTTATGGGATCTGCCGGTATTGCCGGCATGGCGATAGGCTTCGCATTTAAAACCAGTATTTCCAATATCATCAGCGGACTATTCATTGCTTTTGAAAGTCCATTCTCAATTGGTGATTATATACAGGTCGGCGACGTAAGGGGAACTGCTCTCTCCTTCGATCTTTTGGCCATAAAGATAAGCTCTTCTGATAATAATTTCATTCGCGTCCCCAACGAACAGCTTATCAAAACTTCTGTTATTAATTATACCCGTTTTGATACGCACCGCGTTGATATTCCACTCTCCATTGCATACAAAGATAATCTGCAACGGGCTGAACAGGTTTTACTGGACATAGTTGCAGATGATCCTATTTTTTTATCTGACCCTAAGCCGTTATTTCGTTTTGAATGTTTTGGAGACTCCTCTATTAACCTGACATTGTGTGTCTGGTCGAAAGGTAAAAATTATAGGAAGGCAAAGAATCTTCTCGCCCAAAGAATCGTCTCCACTTTTGATCAACACAGCCTGTCCATGCCATACCCCAGGGTCGTCATCGATCAATCTGAGCCAGCTGCCCCTCCTTCCGGAAAGTGATCGTAGAATCAAAGCGGGATCATAAAAGAAATCACAGCAGACAAAGATATCCTTTAAATTCACCACTGACTATCAATCGCCAAACCACCGACGTTGGCCACACACCTGATTTAACCTTTGTGATTCATGAAATCCTCTCAATCATACCAACACCCGACTTGCAGGAAAATTATAGCGCTTCAGAATTCCCTGAACGGCCTCTTTACCGCCCATACCACCAGGAATTGTGAGATCCATAATGATCAGATCTACGGGAGCTGCGGTGTCCTGCAATTCTCTATAAGAGTTAATAGCTTCATTGCCGTCGTTCACCAGAATGACCTTATGACCAAGATGTTCAAGGAGAGAGCTGGCAATATCTTTTAGCATCTCTTCATCGTCCATTACCATGATTTTCAATGGTTTTTTGATGTTAGATACCTGTGGTTCTGTTTTCACGTGATGCCTCTGCTCCTTCGAGGCTGGTAAGTAGAAACAAAAAGTTGTTCCCTGACCTGCAGGTGACTGTACCGAAATATAGCCATCGTGTTTCGTGATGATGGAGTGACAAATGGACAATCCAAGACCACTTCCATTCTTTTTTGTTGAAAAATAGGGGTCAAAAATCTTGTCAATAAGCTTATCCGGAATACCAGTTCCTCTATCCCGGACAATGACTTTGACAAAGCTACCAGCAGGTAATTTGACCAACGATTCCGCAGCAGGATTTTGAACATTCATACATTGGATATCAATACTACCGCCTTCCTGCATGGCCTGACGGGCATTGATGATAAGATTTTGAATAACCTGACTCATTTGCCCAGCATCAATGTCAACCAACCAGAGATCCTTTTGAAAATCATAGTTGCAAAACACCGGGCTTCCATGCAGAACAAAACTCGCCAAATCCTGAATAAGCTGGGAAAGCGAGGTAGTTTCTTTTACTGGACTGCCTCCCTTTGCAAAGGTGAGGAGTTGCTGGGTCAACCTTGCTGCACGGGAACTTGCCTTTTGGGCATCGGACAGAAGTTTGAAGGCCTTATGTTCTTTACCGACAAGTAGGGATGCCAACTGAATATTGCCTAGTATGGCGGCCAGAATATTGTTAAAATCATGGGCTATGCCACCAGCCAGGACACCGACGGATTCCAGTTTTCTGATCTTGAGCAGCTCGGCCTCCATTTGTTCCTGTTCACTAATGTCGATAACTATATTGGCCAAAAATGCAGGTTCGGATTCCTGATTACATATAAGAAACAAACTATTGTGTGTGGCAATCAGTTTTTCGTCTGACTTTACGAAACATTTGCCGGCACTCATCAGCTTACCTATCGTTTGGTCAATGATACCTCTGCAAAATATTCCTGTTTTCGAACGCTATACCGTTCCATTCACCGGGAATCGTGTCGTATTTTTCACCTCCCGCAAAGAAATACTTGACTGAATAGATGTAACTCCTGGCAATCTACGCAATACCTTCCGCAGAAATAGTTCATATTCAACTAAATCCCGGGCTATGATCTGAAGAAAATAGTCCGCCTCTCCTGTAACATTGTGACAGGAGAGCACCTCTGGAATGTTCTGCACTGCCTCCTCAAATTGTGACGGTGCGTCATCGGTGTGGTTGGCAAAACATATCTGTACCAAGGCCAAAACCCCAAGACCTAATCGGTGACGATTAAGGTTGGCTTGATAACCATCAATATAACCACTTTCTTCAAGACGTTTAAGTCGTCGCCAACATGGTGTTTCACTCAACGCAAGCGTTTCTGCCACTTTAACATTAGATATGCGCCCATCATCCTGCACCAACGCCAACAAGGCATAATCCGTTTCATCCGGGGAATACTTTAGGGAATCCTTTCTCATCATGCTCTCCTTTTAAAAGAATACCACACAACAGTCCGCTATTTCCTCTAACAAAGCAAGATAATTTCAGGATAGTATCAGTATACTGGTTGCAATACATTTCAAGTAGCTGAGGCTCACAATTATGATTGAACCAACTTTGTTATATCTATATCTTACGGCATTAGCAGCTGTTTACTTATCTCCCGGACCGGACATGGCTCTTGTTTTGGCAGTCTCAGCTAACCAGGGTAGGAAAGCGGGGCTAAATACTGCAGGTGGTATCGCCGTTGCACGCTCATTACATGTTACAGGATCTGGACTGGGACTGGCTGCACTCCTTACAACGCATCCAAATCTTCAGGTGACTGTACGTATTGCAGGGGCAGGATATTTACTTTTTTGGATGTGGAAAATGGTGCGAACACCGCTAACGGATGCTGGGGTGTCCACAACTGTGCCATTGAAAGGTTCCGATGTACTACGTGGTTTTCTCACAAATTTATTAAACCCTAAGGCACTACTCTTTTGCAGTCTGCTCCTTCCTCAGTTCACATCACCTGAACAGGGAACATTGCTTTCGCAATTCATATTGCTGGGTGCTGTTTTGGTTATTACAGGTTTACTTTTTGATGTTATTTATGTCTTCCTTGCCGATGGGTTGGTGCAGCGCCTGGGAAGTAAAATGAACCATGGAACACGACTAAGATTATATCTTGAAAAAGCTCGAAACTGGCTTATGGTCACCGTGTTAGGAGGTATGGTAATTCGGCTGTTAGTTGGCTAGTATGACCTTGATACTCCTTTATACTCTTGAATTTCCTTATTACTTTCTTGCGGCAGTTATTTCTTCTTATACGTTTCTTCATATAATCAATACTTCCACCCATAACCCACAATCGCGTTACCTTCTTTTTTGCAACGCCCCAGGGCAGGCTTATCTGCGTATCCTGGCACAGATGATGTCGAAGGGGTCATAATATTTTTTTCCGTCCGAGAGTGCTTGGAAATGCTTTCAGCTCACCTGATTAACGGATCCACTTCTCATATCCCCTTTTATTATATCATCTTCGTAAGCCCCAAAAGAGGTTGCCCGTCAAGAAATTTTACAATGTTTCCTTCTGGCCTTATGTAATAATTTAACAACCGCATTATACTCATTGGTCAAATCTTTTTTCAGCTTCTGGTTCGACACCTTTGCCATCTTTTTATGAAGCTTCTTTCGTTTAACCCTTAACTGATTGATTATTTTTTCAAGTTCATCAACCTTCTTTTTCTGTTCTTGTTTTTCATCACTGAAAAAATCAACTGCCTTTTTCATTAACTTCGATAGTTTCACGAATCACCTCCGACATCTTTTTGAAGTTCTTGTATAGTCTTATTATCTATCCACAATATTGAAGCGATCTCTAAAAATCGTCTGGAGATCGATTTTACAAAAGAGCTATCATTCATCATGGATGAAGCCATGCTACCATCAATTTTACGCTCTCTAAGCAAACTGCTTATCTGATGATTAAGTGATGTATCAAACTCTTTTATCGAATTTCTGATCTCAATTAACTTCACCGCAGCATCCAAATCTTCAGGATCTTTACGGGCCAGATCAATCTCCCTGATAAGCTCTGCCAAACGCGCCCTGAGCGAGTTATAGAGTTCTGATATATATTTATTTTTATTGTTCATAAACAGAGCGATATTTCTCTGTATATCATCGATATCTTTAGTTATCTCCACAATCTTACGATTGGCGATTTTGATATCAAAAACACGTTCTCTTTCCTCGGCATCCATATTTTCTTCGGCCATTACCGAGTACCTGATAATATCCCCGTACAGGGATTTTATCCGGTCCTGATAGACAGCATCCACATCCACACTTTCACCTTTTACTGTTTCCGTTACTTGCCGCATTTCCGTTTGCGACCAGACCTCGTGTCGGTGTAATCGCAGGGCCTGAATGGTCAGATGCGCCACACTGTCGTAAAGATGCTCCGTCTCCTTAAAAAGTGCAGCGAATGCTGGCCCTGCTGATTGAATAACTTCATCATCGAGATACATGGGCTGGCCTCTTTGTTCACCTTTATAGAGAAACAGACCATTCAAAAAGACGACCATTTTCCCAATAAATGGAGAAACAAGAAGAACACCGGCAATGTTAAAAACCGTGTGAAAGAGTGCAAGTTTCAGGGCAATATCTTCCTCACCGATACCAATCATGCCACTCAACCAATCAACCAGATCCATCAGCTGATAGATGAACGTTACTGTAAAAAGTGCGGTGATCATATTAAAAATAAAATGGGCTGTAGCCAGCCGCTTCCCGTCAGCATTTGAAGTGAGGGCTCCAAGCACTGCAGTTACCGTAGTTCCGATATTAGCGCCAATGGCAAGGGAAATGGCACTTATATATTCAATCTGTCCAGTGGCAACGGCCGTTATAATAATGGCCATGGTCGCAGCGCTCGACTGTATAATAACGGTGGCAATAGCGCCAATAAGGATGTAAACAAAGATCCCGAGATAACCATCCATTGCATACTGGGCAAGATCAATCCCACTTTTCAAGGTCTCAAAACCATCCACCATATAACCAATTCCCAAAAAGATAAATCCAAGCCCCAGCAAAATATAACCAGCACCTTTTATCGGTTTTCTTTTGGTGAATGTGAAAATCACACCGAAAACCAGCATGGGCATTGCATAGTGGGCGATCTTGATCTTCACTCCAAATCCTGCAACAATCCACGCCGTTGCAGTAGACCCTATATTTGAGCCGAAGATAACGCCTATGGCCTGCGCAAGGGTGATGAGTTCTGCGGATAAAAAGGAAATTGCTATAACACTGACCAGAGAGGAACTCTGAATTACTGCTGTAAAAAGAAACCCACTGAAAATTGCTTTTATAACGGTATCAGTCGATTTTTTAAGCACTTTTTCAAGCGTTCCTCCGGTAAAGAGCTTAAACCCATCTTCCATAAAAATCATACCCACAATAAATATAGCAATTCCGGATGTAATCGCTTTAAAATCATTATTGGTGAATAAACCGTACCCGAGTAACAGCAGAATAGGGGCAGAGAGTAACTTTTTATACATGATGGGATACCTCTTCCAGTTCAGCACACTGGAAATATTTTTTTTCTTATATAAACGACTTCACCCTCTGATCTATTTTTGCGACAAATCAGGGGCTGAGGATATTTCAAAACGGGGAACTACCTGAGCTTAGAGTATTCTTTCTTAGCCTTTGTCCCCTTCTTTTTATCTTTCGTCTTTGACTTCAAAGACTTCTTGCACTTGTCCTTTTTCTTGGCCATGTAAAACTTCTCTGGTTAGAGTCGTTATCAACTTCACGGTGGAATATTGGTGACCCTTTACAACAACAGATTTGGTTTCAACCAAGAAACAATTCCATCTACTCTTTATATAAAATCAAAAACAAGGGATATCTGTCAATTTTTTTTACACCCTTCATCTGTTTTCCACAGGACAGGACGACCCAATTACAGGCTGATTCCCCTCCAAACTGATCATAGTATATCTTTCTTCACCAATCGAACTGGTCACGAAGCAAACGGGCACCTCTGAACGGGTGCTCTAGGTGCAGTTCGTCAATATGCCACATACGCTCCAGACCAACTGCGTTGACTGGTTTTGGGACAGATAGCTATAGTACGGTAAGCTCAATTATCCAAGGTGTAGACAAGCGGATCTCCAAAGACCCATTCTGCAAAAATCCCAGGAGAAGACAATTAAATCGTTCCGGCTCCAATAGGTCAAGAGTAGCTCATTTTTTGCTGATACCACATGTAGGAGACCGGCCCCTGCTGGCAATAAATACTAATGATCCTAGAATCTTTTGCCCACATGGGCGGGCTCCTACGATTGAATTCTGCGGTTACCTGAGCCCTAATGGTAATCAGGTTCCTTTTTTGTGTAAAGAAATGTAATATCATTTCCAAACGCATTGCGCAAAATAGATGTATTGTGTTGAATGCGTATGGTCTTATCTGCACTCATTTGCCTCCCCCTTAACTCAAGGACTGCAATGTCGACTCTCGACTCACCCAACTCCAGTCGAAACAAGCTCCTCTTCTTCGCCTTTATATTCATCATCCTCAGCGCATCTCTTTTTTCAGGGATGGGTTACTACTATCTCACCTATAGAAATTCACTGATGCAGGAAGCGGTGATAAAAAGCAGTCAGATGTCGATTAAGATGCTTGTTCAGAACCTGGAAAAAGAGATCATTGCCATTGAAAATGAATTACTTCTTGATATCGGTTTTAAAGGCAAAACATATCCACTGCAAAGAGAAGAGTTACTGGAGATAAAACAACAGTACCCCCTGATCGATGAGATCTTTTTTCATGCCAAGGCCAGTCAATCCTCCCCCGGACAGAAAAAGGATTTTACGGGCAAAAGCGAACTCGCCCAGGCACTGGAATCTGAAATAGTGCAGTCAAAGCCAGAATTTTACAGGCTGAAACATTTCCCCATATTTGTAGACGGACATTCCAAGCAGGCTGGCTTTGTGGCATTCCCACCAGTTTCTTCAGAACAAGAAGCCGTATATCTTCTTTTCACCCTAAACCTTAACTACATTCAAAAAAATTTACTCATGGAGAGGAGAAATCCCGAAGAACTCTTCCCGCCGCACATTGTTGAGCAGAAACGAAATCAAGACAATACTGCAGAAATGGCGATTGAAAAGGGAGAATTGATTGAAGCACCATTCCAGGACATTCTCCCGTTTTGGAAACTGGTTTCAGAACTTGATACTTCAGGGATGAGTAAGCGGGCCAGAATTGAATTCATTCTCTATTCGGGTATTATTGGCCTAGTCTTCTGTTTAATACTACTCAGCATGTATTTTATTTGGGTGCAGATGCAACAGGAGCGACGTCTCTCACGCATCAAGTCGGAAATGATTTCGCACATCTCCCATGAGTTAAAAACACCTTTGTCTCTCATTAGAATGTACTCTGAAACATTGATGCTTGGCCGCATTTCAAGTCCCTCAAGAATACAGACGTATTACCAGATAATCCTACGAGAGTGCGATCGCCTCCACCTGTTAATCAATAACACTCTAAGTTTTTCAATGATCGAAAAGGGGTTAAAAGAATATACATTCAGCCGTGGAAACATTGGAGAAGCTTTGCAAAATATGGTTGTATCCTATGAATATTATCTCCAGGAAAATGGCTTTACTCTTGAATCTGACATTGACGCCACAACACCACCTTCTTTTTTTGACAAAATTGCCATCAATCAAATAATGGGGAACCTCATTGATAACGCAATAAAATTCAGTGGTGAAACAAAAAAGATTCAGGTGAAATTAACAGCACATCATGACAAAATAGTCTTGATCATTGCTGACAAGGGGATTGGAATGGACAGTGGTGACCTCAACAGTATATTTAAACCATATCACCGTTTATCCCAACGTCATCGTGGATCCGGGATTGGGCTTTCCCTCGTACAATACGCAGTTACTGCTCACCATGGTAACATTGCGGTAACCAGTAAAAAAGGTTTTGGGAGTTCCTTTATAATCACACTCCCACTGATAAAGGATGGTACTGGTGAAGGGAAAGAAAATACTGTTAATTGAAGATGACCTTCATATGCGTATGGGCTTGCAGGACAACCTCGAATTTGAAGGTTATCACGTGCTTTGTGCCGATAGCGGAGAGATGGGGCTTGCGCTCTTTTATTCCGAGTCTCCTGATTTGATAATCCTTGACGTCATGTTACCCAACATGGATGGCATTGAGGTCTGTCAAAAACTAAGGGCCGAAAAAAAGCATGTCCCCATTATCATGCTTTCTGTCAGAGGAGATGAAATTGACAAAGTGCTTGGCCTTGAAACTGGTGCGGACGACTATATGACAAAACCGTTCAGTGTCAAAGAACTACTGGCACGAATCAAGGCAATCTTTCGTCGATTCAAAATAAATCCAGATAAGGATTTATTTCGCATCGGGGATGCTGAAATTGATTTCATCCATCACGAAATCAAGAAAAACGGACAACTCATCGAATTCACCGCAAAAGAGTTTGAGCTTTTAAAATACTTCGTACACAACCCAGGAATCCCTCTCTCAAGAGACACCCTACTGGAAGAAGTCTGGTCAATGGATGGTTCTATCACCACCCGAACAGTTGATAACCACATCCTCAAACTTCGAAAAAAACTCGAAGAAATCCCAGACGTCCCCCGCTACTTTATCACCATCTATGGAGTTGGCTACAAATTCACAGGTTAATCCTTCTCTTCACTCCCACCCTTGTTTTCTCATTCCCACGCAGACACCTCAAAGGTTCGCCTGAATTTTTAAAAAAATACTCCTGAGCAATACGATTTGGGCCCAAGTCTTTCAACAGGATTTTACATTTCTTTACATTCATTTGACACGGTCATGACAACTCCAAGAGACAATTGATTTAGAATTAAGACATCGATCAAGAGGATCGTAAAACAGATTTTCACAACCAACTCTTTAATCAATTCAACAAAAGGAACGAACAAATGAAACGTAGATTTTTGGCAGTGGCTGCAACCGGTTTTCTTATATTTACAAACAGCTGTCTCTTTGCAGGAGAAAACACTGCCCCTTCACCAAATGGGATTGCCTTTCCAGAAGCTTACAAAGATTGGCGGTTAATCAGTTCCTCCCACCGGACCGACAACAATACCCTACGTGTCATTGTGGGAAACGACATAGCCGTAAAAGCAGCAAGAAATGGCGAGACAAAGCCATGGCCCGAAGGCAGTATCCTTGGAAAACTAATCTGGAAGGACTCAGTGGACTCGGAATGGGAGGATGCAACGGTACCAGGAGATTTTGTCCACTCGGAATTTATGGTCAAAGAGAGTGTTCGCTATCGGACCACAGGTGGCTGGGGATATGCGCGTTGGATTGGCATGGAAAAAAAGCCCTACGGTATAGACTCTTCCTCGGGGCAGGTTTGTTACGAATGCCATATGGCGGTGGAAGAAAATGACTATGTATTCAGCCATCCGGTTACACTGCCTTAATGCATAGAGCCCCTTTTTAGCTAAGCAGTGTTCTTTTGCATGCTTAGTTTCACATCCCAATATGTGCTTGTGTCGCTAAATGAAAAAACTCTCCAGGGAGGTAGCACCTTGAAATATAGACTTAAAAGTATCTTACTCTTTGTATTCCTACTCGTTTCAGCTGGTTTTTTACTGGCAAACGAAAATACACCGTTAACTGATGTATCAAATAAGAAATCTTCCACCTACGAGAAAGCCATCTTTGCTGGTGGATGTTTCTGGTGCGTCGAAGCAGACTTTGCAAAGCAGAAGGGAGTGATCGACGTTGTCTCCGGCTACACCGGTGGCAACACGAAGAACCCAACGTATAAAACATACGCCGACCAGAACCATTTTGAGGCCGTGGAAGTTACCTATGACACGAGCGTTACATCATACGAAGAACTATTGAATTTCTTCTGGCGACATATTGACCCAACAGATGGTGGCGGTCAGTTCGTTGACCGTGGTCCTGAATATCGTTCGGCCATTGTCTACCTCAACCAACAGCAGCAGGCTCTTGCCGAAAGAACGCGACACAATCTTGAACAGTCTAAACTCTTCAGCAAACCCATCCACACAGAAATCACCCCATTTATATCCTTTCATAGGGCGGAAGAATATCATCAGAACTACGCAAAAAAACACTCCATAAAGTATCGTTTTTACAGATACAACTCTGGACGGGATCGTGTTATTTCCCGTTTATGGGGAGGGGAAAAAGAGGCCCCCAAACAAGCTCTGTCCACACAGGGACAGATTGAGAAAAAACTCACTCCACTTCAATACCAAGTAACTCAAAAAAATGGTACCGAACCTCCATTTACCAACAAATACTGGAGCAACAATAGAGAAGGGATTTATGTGGATATCGTGAGCGGTGAAGCTCTGTTTAGCTCCACGGATAAGTTTAAATCAGGAACCGGATGGCCAAGTTTCACTCAAGTACTTGCGAAGGAAAACATCGTTGAAAAGATGGATCGATCCTTTTTTACGACCCGTACTGAAGTGAGAAGTAGAAGTGGCGACTCACACCTGGGTCATGTCTTTAATGATGGGCCACTTCCCACAGGCTTACGCTACTGCATCAATTCTGCGGCCCTGGAATTTATTGGACGGGAAAACCTAAGTACAAAAGGCTACGGTGAGTATGAGGCACTGTTTGCCACAGACAGTTAAACCTTGATTTAAGGAATAAAGGGAACCAGGCGGGACGTAATCTTACCGACAGAAAGATTCGTCCTACCTGTTATCTACAGTTGACGTTTGTACAGTACGTTCCCGCTGAAGGCAACAAACTAATGGCTCAGTTTGACCCTTTGGCTGCCGCGCTCACCCTTGAAGTTGAAATGCTTGTTCAGTCTCAGGTAGATGAGCTTAATGACAATATGGGAGAGATAGAATCGAGAATCAACCATAGTATGAATGTCAATAAAATCCTCGCACTTGTCCACAATTTGGCCAAGGGGGACATGACCACCACCATAGATGTCAGGTGTCAGGATGAGCTTCATGAGATTGCAGAAAACCTCTATGAGATGCAAACACAAATCAGTAATACCTTGCGCGATGTCATCCAGGGCAACGAGATGCTTGGAACCTCATCTCTCGATCTTTCCTCGGTGGCTAACCAGATGTCATCAAATACAGAGCAAACAACCGGCAAGGCAAACACAGTTGCCACTGCAGCAGAAGAGATGAGTGTCAACATGGATTCAGTTGCTGCCGCTTCAGAAAAAAATTCGGTCAATGTGAATATGGTTGCTTCAGCAGCAGAGGAAATGTCCACCACCATCACGGAAATTGCCGCAAATACCGAAAAGACAAGTGTCATCACACAAAAAGCAGTCGATCAAGCGACAAACGCATCTAACCAGATCAACGAGCTTGGTACTGCTGCACAGGAGATTGGCAAGGTAACAGAGGCTATCACAGAAATATCCGAGCAGACAAATCTTCTTGCCCTGAATGCTACTATTGAGGCAGCCAGAGCAGGAGAAGCAGGTAAAGGCTTTGCTGTCGTTGCCAACGAAATCAAAGATCTTGCCAAACAGACTTCTCAGGCAACTGGAGAAATTAAAAATAAGATTTCTAAAATTCAGAATGCCACCAATAATTCGGTCACAGAAATCACATCAATTACAGAAGTTATACATGAAATAAGCGAAATGGTTGCTCTTGTCGCAAGTACTATCGAAGAACAGGCCGCAGCCACTCAGGAAATATCAACCAATGTTTCTCAAGCTTCGCAGGGTATTCAAGAGGTAAATGAGAATGTGGCCCAGGCGTCCTCAGTGACCAGAGAAGTGGCTGCCGACATTGCAGACGTAGGGCACAGTCATCCAATGCAATTAACACAAGCAGCACCCAAGTAAACCAGAGTACTGAGCAATTAAAAGAGCTTACGGAAAGATTGAAAGGGTTACTAAACCACTTCAAGGTGTGATGATGCCAAAAAAGTCATATGTGTGGAGGGAATGACTCAGCAGTACTTCAAAATTCACGGTACCAAGTAAGAACGCTCTGGTATCTTGAATAAATAGATAAGTGAAGTGATAAGAATAGTCCGTCGGCGACGATGGCGTGGATGTGGGGATGCCACCGAGCATACTCGCTGAATGTCTGGATAGTCATTGTTGCCCCGTAAACACCGTTTTTTTTTAAGCCTGTAGCTATGCGAAGCAATTTCAAGAGGCTATCCAAAGGCTGTTCACACCTTTTACCGACGAACGGCCCGCACATAACCTCTTTGCTTTGGAATGTATTGACGCTCCGGATCGCAGTTATCGTCAAGTTCCCAGGTACCCACTCGGCCCTCAAGATCAGGTTCATCTGACCAATAAATCCCTTCTACTTTCATTTGACAGGCACCGTTCTGCTGCAGATCAAATGTTGTATAGAGACCATACAATTCTATGATAGTTGGTAAACGCCAGTCATCATGGTCACCAACTCTCAGAGTTGTTGCATAATGTTGAGCCGCATCCAGAGAGTCAAAGGCCTTACTCTTTCCAATTTGCCACATAAGCCCTGTTTCCTTATCCTGGCACACTCCAGCAACTGGAACAGTCAGCCTGTCGTCCACGATAAGAGAACTAATACCTTTCTGACCTGCCCCGCCGCCGCAACCAGTGAGCAAGACAAAAAACAATCCTACAATTATCATGTTCCAGCGGACAAGATTTCCATTACCTCTTGCATATTCTCGCTTCATCATACAAACCCTCCATGTTTCTAATTTTGTACCGAACAATCGGTACATTTTTCTATCAAAAAAAATCAACTCAACGGTATCAGTAAGCCATGAATAGCAGTAATGCAGACCTCCAGATTCTTTCCGTCCTGATACACCCGGGCAAGCATGATCCCTCCCTCGAGAAGAGCAACGATAGCTATAGCCAATGACTCCGTCGAGAGTGGTGGGTCTACAGCTGTTAAATCTGCTTCCAGTTGCAACTCCTGCTCAATAAGCTCGATCCAGTGGCTAAAAACCTCTCGAATGATCTGTCCGAACCTGGAATTTGCATCAGTCATCTCCAGTGCAGTGTTACCAAACAGACAGCCAGCAACAAAGTCACCCTGCTGTATAAGGCCCTTGATGGCATTACAGGAATGGAGAATCCGGGGAACCATCCGGTCGCCCACGAAAGAGTGTTCCAGGATAGTGAAAAATTCATCCCTGGCATCAAGCAAAACGGCAAGCCCCAGCTCTTCCTTACTGGGAAAATGATAGTAGAGATTCCCCTTTTTTACCCCCGTAGCAGCAATGATGGTACTGATACTAGTGTTCTGAAATCCCTGGAGAGTGAAAAGCCTGCGACTCTCCAGTAAGATATGACTCCTCGTTTCCTGTCCTTTTGTCTGCAACACCCTGTCTCCCTAAAATAAACTGACCGTTCGGTACAAACTAACGTCTTCAAAGGCGCAAGTCAATATTTTTCTCTGCAAAAAAGTACGCGGGGTTAAAACTGCCACTAGAGAGATCAGGAGGGATTAGCTTTTTAGCTGAAAAATGTTCGGCTGCCTACACAAGAATTTATTTCTTAACGGACACTGGGAATAAAGCGATATACAAGAAACTTCTCAGCCTTCCGGTCTCAGAATTTTCAGCTCTCTTGCACCACGGTACTGTTGTCTTGGCCGAACGGCCATGGCTCGAAAGCGTCTCTTCACTGTCTTAAAGGTGCGAAACTGGTTACCGGGAACAAAATTAAACCCCAGCACCTCCGCGTCATTTGCAAAGTCTCGGCTCCAGACATCTCCGGGAACCCTTTTAAACAAGGGCGTTAACAGATCTGCTTTCTTATTCTTTTTATATAAGCCCCTAAGTTCTTTTATCCCCGGCAAACGCCATCTGCCTCCACCAAGAGTTAGCTTTTCCGCCCATTCCTGAGCGGCTATCCAGTTTGTATCCTCATCGGGCCCACAAAGCCATTCAAGAGCAGAATAGCAGTCACATATAATTCCATTATCATACCGAGTATAGCGACCATCCCGCATAATAATGGTTGGTTGCTTAAAATAGAGCACATTTGGAGGCCTGGATAAGGGGGCGCGAAAATGTTCTCTTTTTAATTCAACAATATTATTTGATTTACTGGCTATCTGATTCATATTTTTACGGTTATTTAAAAGGAAGAAAGTTCAAATTTTTCAGAACAGACCAACTGCACAGACAAGCAAAGAAACTCCGTAAACTGCCTGCTTTTTACCTTCAAATCTGATAAAATCAAAACAGGATACATTCTGCCATTGTCTGACTCTTCGACACATTGGCCCAATTTCAATAGTAAAACTAAGCCTCGTGCCCAAAAATGCTTCCCCCAATATCGTTTTTCACATGCGGGAACTCTTTAAATATTTTACGAGACACACATCTTTTTACTCTTTCCATGATATCAGATGGAGAAAAATTCGGTGGAGCGGATACCAGAATATGTACCTGGTCCTTACTCACAACTCCACGCAATATGCAAATTGTCCACATGTTTGGCAAACCAAATCACGAACACGAATTGCAACATCTCCATGCAATACGTGATAACGGTATTTCGTTCCCCATACAGAATGTATATTCTATTTTATATTTAGTATGAGTGCCACAAAATATAACGTAACTGCTAGCAAAATGCTATTCGCACAAAGACAAATGTTTTAACCTTTTACAGAAACAATAAAAAACCCAATGGAAACACTTCAGGATATCATGACCGCGCCGGTACTCAGTGTCACCCCGGATACCTCCGTGGGAGACGCCCTGGGAATCATGGAACGGGAAAAACTCAGTGCTCTGGTCGTTGCTGAAAACAAGAAACCCCTCGGAATATTTACCGAACGGGCACTGATTCAAATCCGGGCAGGCGGAACAATTGATTACTCCTGGCCCATGCATACCGTTATGAGTTCTCCTCCGCTCACCGCCTCCGTTGACATGGATTACCGGGAGGCATACCAACTTCTCCTGCAGCATCGCTTCCGGCATCTGGTTGTCACGGACCACGATGGTCTTCTTATGGGAATTATCACCGGAACAGATTTTCTCTCCCATCTCGGACTCGAATATTTTATGGAATTTAAGAGTGTGGGGCAAGTTATGAGCCGAGATGTCGTCAGCCTAAAATCCACTCTTTCCGTCTACGCCGCCCTGAAACTAATGAATGATCGCCGGATCAGTTCACTGGTGATGGAAGACAATGGATTTCCAATGGGCATTATCACCGAACGCGATCTCCTTCGTCTTATTCGTTCCAAGAAAGATCTAAAGAGGATCACTCTTCACGATGTAATGAGTACCCCCGTGCAGACCGTTTTCTCCGATGTCTCTAGTCATGAAGCCGCAAAAATCCTCACAAAAAATAGACTCAGACGCCTGGTTGTCACCAACAGCAGTGGCCATTGTGTCGGAATCATAACAGAAACCGATATGGTCAAGGGGTTGCGAACCAGTTATACGGATCATCTGAAGGGTGTTATCCAGCAAAAAGATAAACAACTACGGCAGGTCAAACAGCAGATCGAGGAAGCGGCTATCCTTGACAGTATGCTGCAATCCGTCGGTGATATGGCGATTTCCATTCTCGATCCTGACTTGATGATCCTTATCCATAACCAGGCCGCAGGAAAACTCTATGATTCCCCAGGTGAAAGCGTCATAGGGAAAAATGCCAGCGTTTTATACAAAGACAACGCCAATTTGAAACAATTTATAACAGCTGTGACAGAAGCTGACACCACTGGTCGGTACGAATTTATTATGCAACAGCAGAAAGACGGAATGCGGCGCTACCTCACAAGTACTATCTTCGCCATCCGCAACCGTAAAAATGAAAAAGCTGGTTTTGGACTCATCTCAAGAGATATTACCGAACAGGAAAATGGAGTACTGGAGCTTGAGCAGAAAAAGAAGGAGGCAGAAGATACGAATATCGCCTTAAAAGTGATGCTGGATCAACATACCAGGGCAAGGGAAAGCATAGAAGAACAGATATCCATCAAATTACAGGAACTGGTGAATCCCTACCTTAATCTGCTCGGGAATTCGTCGGTCAACGAGAAACAGGCTGAAACCATACGCATTATTCAGGCACATATCGACTCCATCAGCCAACAATTCTCACCAAAAGCAAGGGAGATCATGCTGAAACTCTCCCCTAGAGAAAGTATGATCAGTGATCTGGTACGACAGGGAAAAACAAGTAAAGACATTGCCGAAATCCTCCATATTGGCCTGCGTACCGTCGAAACATATCGCAACAATCTGCGTAAAAAACTGGGCATCAACAAGAAAAAAGTAAGCCTTCAGACCTTCTTGACGAACAACTTTAGCGATCAATAGCACCCCATCACAACGAACACAGTATTTACCTCAGTATTATTAATGTGTTTTTCCTGTATTGACTGATACTGAACGAAGATGATATACCTTCCTATATAAAACATATTTTTAAAAAATAGTCGGACACATATCATTGCTCATATTTGCGTTTCAATCACGTTTTATCGGGAGAATAAAACCATGACAGTCAAAAAAACAGTCCCTGCCAGCAAAGCATCGACGTCAGATAAAGAAACAACAGAAAAAAAACCCCCTGCCGACAAGGCAAATAAAGAGATCAAAGCGTCTGCCAAGCCCAAAGATGTCAAAAAAGTGGTTCAGAATAAAAAACAGACAAGCCCAGAAACAGAGAGCAAAACAAAAGCACCAAAGATAAAAAACCCCAAGGTTGTTCTCTACAAAAAGAAAGGCATCCTCCTGGAAACCCTGTTCGACGAGCATGAGCAGATGTCAAAAAGCTGCCAGGTATTGAGTAAATACCAGAAAAAAGCTATTCGAAGATATCATCGAGAGGAGGCACTCAAACCCTACCAGGCTGAGCTTATCAGGATGCAGAAATGTCTGGAAAACAATAATAGCAAAATGATCATCTTGTTTGAAGGCCGTGATGCGGCCGGTAAGGGCGGCACCATCCGCCGTGTAACACGTTATATGAACGAAAAACATTATCGGGTGGTTGCCATGGCAAAACCGAGCGATCAGGAAAAATCCCAATGGTATTTCCAAAAATACGCCGCCCAGCTTCCATGCGGCGGTGAAGTCGTTCTCTTTGATAGGAGCTGGTATAACCGCGCCGTTGTAGAACCTGTTTTTGGATTCTGTACTCCCGATGAGTATAAGAATTTTATGAGAGGAGTGGTTGGCTTTGAGAAGGATCTGGTTCGTCAGGGTACCATACTGGTAAAACTCTACTTCTCTGTTACCAAGGAAGAACAGGAAAAACGCTTTAACAGAAGAAAGACAGACCCACTCAGGCAGTGGAAACTCTCTGAGATTGACGTTCAGGCACAGGATCGCTGGGATGATTTCACCAACCAGAAATATGAAATGCTCAAAAAATCGCATACCAATATTGCACCTTGGACCATCATCCGCTCAAACAACAAGCATGAAGCCCGGCTCAATGCAATGAAAACAATCCTTAATGCGGTTCCCTATGAGCGCGGAAGCACTGATCTTAACTTTGTTCCCGACCCAAAGGTTGTTATTTCCGGTTCCCGTGAAAAAGAGATTATGGATGCTCAGCGAATTAAACTCGGTAGTTTTGTGGGATAGTGACGTCGTACAAAAAAACAACTTATCAACGTAATAATAGAAAGGGTGTCGTTATGGGAAAGAGTAAACAGGATACAAAAAACATTAATAAGTTAGCAGAAGGAACGGCCATCAGAAACCGGGATGCCAAGGAAAGTAAGAACCGTCAGGCCGTGTGGATCAAGAAATGGCATATGGAATATGAGGAAGATCTGCGGGTTCTCCAGATTGAACTGATGAAAATGCAGCAATCCATGCAGTCCAGCGGTAAAAGGGTGCTGGCTATTTTTGAAGGCCGGGATGCAGCGGGAAAAGGAGGCACCATCAAGCGGATTATTGCCCACCTCAACCCCAGAAGATACAACGTTGTTGCACTCGCAAAACCCAATGAGACAGAACTCACCCAGTGGTATTTTCAGCGTTACACCAGCCACCTGCCAGCAGCCGGCGAATTCACCATCTTTGACAGGAGCTGGTATAATCGGGCTATGGTTGAACCGGTTATGGGGTTCTGCAGCGATGAACAGAACAAACGATTTTTAAAAGATGCCCCGATGCTGGAGGAACTCCTGGTGAAGGATGGAGTAACCCTATTTAAGTTCTATTTTTCGGTTTCCAAAGAGGTGCAAAAAGAGCGTTTTGATTCCAGAAAACATGATCCTCTGAAACAATATAAACTCTCTCCTGTCGATAACCTGGCCCAAAAATACTGGAATGAGTATGCAATTCGAAAATTCCAGATGCTTTCTGAAACCAACCGCAGCATAGCGCCCTGGACCATTATCCGTTCCGACAACAAAAAACATGCCCGGATAAACTGTATTAAACATATCCTTTCCAATATGGACTATGAGGGAAAACTTCCCCTCAAACAACTCACTCCAGATCCAGAGATCGTTGTCTCAGGAATTGATGAACTGCGCCATATGGAAAAGAATCTGATGACACCAGGGAAACTACATGGCTAATCAACCAAAGCGACCGGTGATATACTCCTCCGTCAGTCTGTGACGTGGGTTGGTAAAGACCCGGTCAGTAGTTCCAACTTCAATCAGATCACCAAGATGAAAATAGGCCGTCCGCTGGGAAACTCGGGCGGCCTGTTGCATGTTATGCGTTACGATCACGATGGTATACTGCTCCTGGAGCTCGGCTATCAGATCTTCAACCGTTGCAGTGGCTATGGGGTCAAGAGCTGAGCAGGGCTCATCCATCAGTATAACTTCTGGCCGTACCGCAATGGCCCGTGCAATGCAAAGTCGCTGCTGCTGCCCCCCGGAAAGGCTTGTTCCCGCCTGATCCAGCCTGTCACTCACTTCTTTCCACAGGCCCGCTTTTTTCAAAGAACTCTCCACAATACCATCGAGATCCGTCCGTGATTCAGCCAAACCATGAATCTTAGGGCCATAGGCAACATTATCATAGATGGACTTTGGGAAGGGATTTGGTTTCTGAAAAACCATTCCGACCTGAGCACGAAGCGGCACCACATCTACGGACTTATCGTAGATATCCAACTCATCAAGATAAATATCCCCGAGCACACGACAAATATCCACGGTATCGTTCATTCTGTTTAAACAGCGAAGGAAAGTGGATTTACCGCAGCCCGATGGCCCAATCATTGCCAGCACTTCATTACGTCCCACATCGATGGACACATCTTGGATAGCCTTTTTATCACCGTAGTAAACATTCACACCACGGCAGGTCATACGGGCATCATCAACGAATGGACGACCAACGGTTTTTCGACTCTCTCGATCAACCTTTTCCGCCACCTGAATTTCCTCTTCTGCCATTGTCGCTCCCGGAAAAGGAAAACTGCCACTGTTATCAAGGGTCGCACTCATTGCTTCCATTTGTTTTTATTCCTGCTGCTAAAGAAAAAACGATACCAGCAGGTCGGAGTTTCATTCCCCCGACCTGCCGTAAACAAAACGCCAGTAAACCTGAACCTGTACCGCAAAGATTATTTTGTAAGAGTCAGCGGTTTCAACTCTGCGATATCCGCTGCAAACTGCTTTCGTTCTGCAACTGGCATTGGGATAAGCCCTTTATCGGTAAGGTAACCCTCTTCTCCCCATGCTTTATCACTTGCAAAATCGCCCAGAAACTCAAGCATTCCCGGAACGACACCAATATGAGCTTTTTTGGCGTAAAAATAGAGAGGACGGGAAACGGGATATTTACCCGCTGCAATATTTTCAAAGGTAGGAGCCTCACCACCAACGATTGAGCCTTGAATTTTATCCGCATTCTGATCAAGAAAACTGAACCCGAAAATACCAAGCGCCTTCGGATTGGCATTAAGCTTCTGGACAATCAGATTATCATTCTCTCCAGCTTCCACATAGGCACCATCTTCCCGTACGGTGTGACAAACTTCCTTAAAGTGTTTCTTGTCTTTTTTCTTCAGTGCTTTTATCCAGCCAATCTGCTCACAACCGCCTTCCATTGCAAGTTCCACAAAGGCATCACGGGTACCGGAGGTTGGAGGAGGGCCCAGCACTTCAATTTTGATATCGGGAAGGCCTACGTTGACCTCTTTCCAGGTTTTATAGGGATTCGCAACCAGTGTTTCCCCGCCATCGGGACTTGGAACCTCTTTGGCAAGTGCCAAAAAGATATCTTTTTTGCTCAAAGTCATCTGCGCTGCTTTTTTAGAGCTTGCCATAACAATTCCATCGTAGCCGATCTTCACTTCAATGATTTCCTGCACTCCATTTTTCTGACACTTTTCAAACTCGGAATATTTAATCCGACGAGATGCATTTGTGATATCCGGCGTTTCTATCCCGGACCCGGCACAGAAAAGCTTCATACCACCACCGGACCCCGTTGATTCAATCTTCGGTGTCTTAAATTTTGTCCTCTTCCCAAACTGCTCTGCAACCGTAGTTGCAAAGGGATACACCGTTGACGAGCCAACAACTGCAATATAATCGCGCCCCGAAGCGGCCGATGCATTTGAGACCATGGAAACAGCAAACAGCGATACTGCAGTAAAAAGAATTCCTTTTTTCAACATTGATTTTCTCCTTGAATAATTATCTGATATATTCTTTAAATTTTGATTTACGTCCTCTTCTGCAATACGGATAACCTACCGACAGATTGTTAGAATTCTATAAGGATGGTATTAGGAGATCGTTACAAACTTCTACCAGCGGCGCTCAAATTTCCTGCGAAGAAAAACCGCCACTGCATTCATGGATATAAGAAAGCCAAGCAAAACCATAATGGCAGCCGAGGTCCTTTCAACAAAGGCGCGTTCAGGGGAATCGGCCCAGAGGTATATCTGTACTGGCAGTACAGTTGAAGGATCCGTGAGGGAACCTGGAACATCGACAATAAAGGCCACCATTCCGATCATCAGCAGAGGTGCAGTTTCGCCAAGGGCCTGGGCCATACCGATAATCGTTCCAGTCATCATTCCGGGCATGGCAAGGGGCAAGATATGATGGGTTATGGCCTGCATTTTCGAGGCCCCGACACCAAGAGCCGCTTCACGAATGGAAGGAGGTACGGACTTTAACGATGCCCTTGATGCAATTATTATGGTGGGCAGAGTCATAAGGGTCAAGACCAGACCACCAACCAGAGGGGCAGAACGAGGCATGCCGAATACGTTTAAAAATACGGCAAGGCCAAGCAGTCCGAATACAATTGATGGCACTGCGGCAAGGTTATTGATGTTCACCTCTATAAGGTCCGTCCACTTGTTTTTTGGTGCAAACTCCTCAAGATATACAGCCGTTGCGACACCAACCGGAAAGGCGAGAAGCAGTGTGACGGCGAGGGTAAAAAGAGAACCAACGGCTGCCCCGCGAATGCCTGCCAGTTCCGGTTCTCTGGAATCACCGGCCGTAAAAAAAGTGGTGTTCAACTTCTTTTCAAGTCGTCCCTCTGCTACAAGCTGATCAATCCAGGAAACCTGTTTGTCATTCAGACGTCTGTCACTTTCGGGAACATCCCGGGAAATATACCCCTTTAGAAACATATCCACTTCATCATCGGCGGGCAGCCATATCTTCATGCTGGTGCCAATAATAGTGCTGTCCTCCATCACTATTTTCTGGAGCCTATAGGATGCACCGCTGCTGACCAGTTTGACTAATTTTCGTTTATCACTGCGCCCCGCAACTTCTGGAAAAAGTGTTTTTATGGATTGTTTAACCAGTGCCCCGTAATTCGCGGTAGACAGCGCGTCCACATCAAACTGCTCCGCCTCGAAATGAATATCGAGCAGAATCTCAGTCTGCATAAAAGCGGACCAACCATTGGATGCAATAGAGACAAACAGAAGACCGAGAAAACTGATACTTGCGATAACGGCACTGAGCCCAAAGAGCCGAAAACGTCTTTCCCGCCGGTAGCGTGCAGCAAGTCCAACCGTAACTCTGTCCATTGTTGATACTTTCTTTTCTACCTGCATACTATCTCTTCCTCTGGCGTAATTTCGCCAATAACACGCGATGCTCTTGAACTATCACTCATATTCTTCACGATATTTTCGGACCACATAGAGTGCAATCACGTTCAAAACCAGGGTGACAATAAAAAGCAGCAGACCAAGTGCAAAGGCTACCAATGTTTTTGGGCTGTCAAACTCCTGATCTCCAACCAGCAGAGTTACAATCTGAACCGTCACCGTAGTCACGGCCTGCAATGGATTTGCGGTGAGATTTGCAGACAAACCAGCCGCCATAACAACGATCATGGTTTCCCCAATCGCCCGTGATGCCGCAAGCAGCACCCCTCCAACAATCCCGGGAAGGGCAGCAGGAAGAATAACGTTGAGAATGGTCTCACTCTTTGTTGCACCGAGCCCATAGGAGCCATCCCGCATGGCCTGTGGAACTGCATTTATCACATCATCGGAGAGAGAGGAGACAAACGGGATAATCATAATCCCCATTACAAGCCCTGCAGCCAGAGCGCTTTCAGATGAAACATTCAGGCCAAGAAATTCTCCGCTGTCACGAATAAACGGAGCCACCACCAGGGCCGCAAAAAAGCCATAGACAACCGTGGGCACCCCGGCCAAAACCTCCATTATAGGTTTGGCCCAGGCACGTACTCTGCCGCTCGCATATTCCGACAGGTATATGGCAGACATCAACCCGATTGGCACAGCCACAGTGAGGGCAATGCCAGAGATCATAAAAGTACCGGCGAGCACGGGCACGGCACCAAAGCTTCCTGAACTTCCCGCCTGATCGGCACGCATGGCCATCTGAGGGCTCCATTTCATACCAAAAATAAAATCTGTGAGAGGAACATGTTGGAAAAATCTGATGGACTCAAAGAGAACAGAAAGAACAATTCCGATGGTGGTAAGAATGGCTATGGTGGAGCATATGATAAGACCTGTCTGCACAATTCGTTCAACATGATTTCTGGCACGCATCTCAGGACGGATACGTCTGTACACAAGTGAAGCAGAAAGAAGTGCCAGCGAAAACATGACCACGCCAAGTGCACTCCGCCCTATACGTTCCAATCCCTGATACTGAAGCGCTGCCTGCTGCATTACCGGATCAATATCCCTGGCAGCGACATGTCCAGCAACCAGATTATGTAGATTGTTAACCAGTAAATTGGTCTGTTCAGCCGGAAGATTCTGCATGGAAGACGGCAGAGTTTTTAGTGCCAATGCCGTAAATATTGTATCGGAAAAAAGTACCCAGAATCCAAATATTGTAAGCGCAGGTAAAACACACCAGACTGCGGTCAACATCCCGTAGTACCAAGGACGCGAATGCAATTTCCTCGGGACACCTTTTCCGCCTGAAAGCGAAAAAGCCCGTCGTTTTCCCTTCATATAGGAGAGGGAGGCAAGAATCAGAAGAATAGCCAGAAAGTAGGATGAGGACATCTAATCCGTCTCCCCGCGCACGATTTTCCCTTCTACAAGATAAATGACCTCTTCTGCAATATTTTTAATCCGATCTCCAATCCTTTCCAGATGACGGGCTAACAGATACAGATTCACCAGACACTTTGCGTGTCCCGGTTCCTCGTTCAGCTCTTTAACGACGTGTCTGTATGCCTGGTTACGCAGCTGATTTACCTCTTCATCTTCAAGGAAAACCCTGCGCGCCAGATCTGAATTTTCGGTAACCAATGCATCGAGTCCCAGCTTAAACATCTGCAGCACTCTGCCAAACATCGGCTCATACTCAATGGTAAATTCGAGGGTGGAGTCTTTACTAATTGTCTGAACACGTTTGGCAATATTGACGGCATTATCCGCAATACGTTCAAGCTCGTTATTAATCTTTATAATGGCAATCAGAAGGCGCAGATCCGAGGCAACGGGCTGGTGAAGAGCAAGAATTTTGAGGCATTCCTCCTCCACTTCAATTTCCATTTCATCGATTTCCCAATCCGTGCTTATAATCTCCTGCAACAGCGCCGGATCTCTGGTCTGCATGGCAAGACTCGCCTTTTGCAGACGATCCTCAACCAGGGAACCAAGAATCATAAATTTGTTTTTGAGTTTATCGACTTCTCGCTGAAACGTTAACTGATGTGCCAAAATTGATTCTCCCGAAAAATACTGAAATACTGTTCAGCTTTTTAGACCCAATCTGTTTTAGAATTTTGTTAGAGTTTTGTTCGGATTGCGTTAGAAGATTTTGCGGATTGGGGAAAAATATGTCTCAAAAGAAGACGACAAAGGAATCACCGGAGAGTTATTGACGCAACACCAGTTAGAATGATTAGTTTCCCTCCCCATTCCTGCGAAGATTGACAATCAAGTTTCTGCACGGTACTCTAACAAACTCCAAGACCACAAGTCCTGAAGCTACTGTTGTTATTAAAGGGTTCCGACCATATTTAACCAGATTTACGAAGGATGACTGAATGAAATTATTATTACTCTGTTCTATTTTCTATTTTATGAGTTTTGTCTCAGACGGCTTCTGTTCCCCACTCTCTACCCAGGCAGAAATAATACCAACACTGACAGCTCCAGAAGTTAAAAATATAATCGACAGTGGAGATGTGCTTCTTATAAACACCCTGAGTTCCATTGAATTTGAAATCCAGCACATCCCCACATCCATCAATATTCCGGTGGTCACCATGAAGGACACCGATGCCCTCCCCAAGGACAAAAACAGTCAGCTTATTTTCTACTGTATGGGAGTCAGGTGACCCTATAGCATCAGGGCTGCAAGGATTGCGGTCGGTCGAGGGTACACCAATGTTTTTTCCTTTACCGGAGGGATTCCGGAATGGCGTAAATTCAATTACCCGATAACAGTCAACAAGCAGTGGCAATCACAAAGAGTAACGAAGGTATCACCTGAAAAACTGGAAACTCTCCTTAAAGGACAGGAGTTTTATATCCTGGATGTCCGGCCCAGAGATTTTATCAAAAATGCCTCTTTTATTGAGGGAGCATATTTTTGTCCTCTGGTGCATCTGGCAAAATGGTATACGGAAATCCCCAGTGACAAACCCCTTATCATCACCGATTGGGCAATGCGGCAATCAGTCATTGCCGCAAAATTTCTTCAGGAAAAAGATTATCAGGTTTTTGGCGTCCTCAAGGGGGGCATTGAACGCTGGAAAGCAGAAAACAGACCGGTGGAAGAAAGAGATCACTTCGATGCCACAGAGCTGCGTTACATCCCGCAGGAGTAACTTTTTTGTCGCGGTCTGAGAGAAGACGCAAAAAACCGGTACAATTCTGAGAGACACTCTCCCTGAGGAAACAGATACTTTGACCCAGCCACACCGCGCGCCCCATAGCAGACAAAACAGAAAATCTGTTCTTCGGTCATACATCAGCCTGCTGTTTGGGCTTCTGATTTTTGCCATTATCGGGAGTGGTACCTATATTTCCTACCAGCAAAACAGTGATGAGGTAAAGCGTAGAGATTCTAATCTCAAAGTGAAACTCGGTATGCTGGAAGCCATTCACAACAGTGAATTGTACAACCTTCGCAACACTTTGAGTATAGTAAGAGAACAGAACCAGAAAATTGCTGATTTTCTTGACTATGACAAAATAAACTCCATTAGAATCATGCTGGACAGCATCTCCCATATCCATGATCTGGATATTATTTTCTTCTTTGACGAAAACGAAACGCTTCTGACCACCAGCCACCGTACCCAGATTACCCACCCCGAATCTCCCGAATATACACTTCTGCTCGATGACAGAACCGAGCGCATCGGTGTTGCCCAGATACCAGCAGATATTATTGCCCAGCAGTTGCCAAACCTCGACTTTGATATAACCCAGAGCCATATTCTCTGTTTTAAATCGCTGATCCATCTCCTTCACGATAGCGGTGAGATATCCGGTTATTTTGTGCTGATTAAATTTATCAACGGCAACAAAGAACTGGCTGGAAAAATGGCGGAAATTATAGAGGATGACATCATCTATTATGACAGGAATAACAATACCGTCCTCAGCAGTTTTCCAGAGCGCCAGACCCCCTTTCCCATTGATGGGATTATTCAGCAGCAACACAAATCCTATTTTGTGGACACAAAGACAATCCAGAATTTTGAGCATCAACCCATAGCTCAACTCGTTGTTGCGACGGACAGCAGCCCTTTCCACGCCCAGCAGAGACGTCTTTTTCTCAATGTCCTTACCCCGTTTATCATATCTGTTATTATCTCGATCTGCCTCATTCTCTTCCTGAAACTCCGCATCTTCGACCAGCTAACCCGTTTAATCAATGTCCTGCGGAAAGTGGCGGAAGGAGAGGAAGGTTTACGGATGCGTCTTCCGGTGTCACCTGAAAAAATAGCTAAAGGCTCCCTTGACGAAATGGAACATATGGCCATCGATTTCAACGATATGATGGAGAAGCTGGAAAAAACATATAACCAACTTGCCGAAGCAACAAGTGCCGCGGAAAAGGCTGACCGTACTAAATCCGAGTTTCTGGCAAATATGAGCCATGAGATCAGAACACCGATGAATGCCATTATCGGCATGACGAATCTGACCCTGAATACAACGCTGTCTCCTCAGCAGACACACTACCTCGAATCGGTAAAGGTCTCTTCGGATTCACTTCTCTGCCTGATTAATGATATCCTTGATTTTTCAAAGATTGAAGCAGGTCAGCTGGAGCTCGAAGAACATAGTTTTTCACCACAAACAATTGTCAATCTGGCCATACAGACAATGACCATCCTGGCCAAGGACAAAGGAATTACACTTACAACCGAAATCGCAGACGATATTCCCGCAGCAGTTAGGGGAGACAGCCTGCGTCTGCGTCAGGTGTTACTCAACCTGTTAAGTAACGCCATTAAATTTACCAATATTGGCATCGTTACCCTGAAACTCGATATTAGCTCAACAAGCAGCGATAAAGCGATTCTGCACTTTGCTATATCCGATAGCGGGATCGGTATCGAAGCGGATAAACTTACAAATATCTTCAACCTCTTCACCCAGGCAGACAGCAGTACCACACGACAATTTGGAGGTACTGGCCTAGGACTTACTATCTGCAAACAACTCTGCGGCCTTATGGGAGGCGATATCATAGCGGAAAGCAAACCAGACCATGGTTCACTGTTCAGCTTTACTATTGCCGTCCGCAATGCGACTCTTGAAGACCTGCCCTCCAAAAATGAAATTGACGGCCTGTCCGCCACCCTGCCCCCATTGCGTATTCTTCTGGTCGAAGACAATGAATTCAATCAGGATCTTGCAAGGATTATCCTGGAGCAGGAGAATCACAAAGTCATTGTCGCCTGTGATGGCCTGGAAGCATTGGCAGCACTGGGCGAAAACACTTTTGATATTATTCTGATGGATGTCCAGATGCCTGAGATGGATGGGCTCACAGCCACCTCCATAATCAGATCCTGTGAAAAAGGAGACGATATTGTTCTGAAGCTTCCGGACGGCCTGCTTACCAGACTCAGAGCAAATCTGGGAGGTGGACATATTCCAATCATAGCCATGACCGCCCATGCCATGAGTGCCGATCGCATCCAGTGCCATAAAGCCGGAATGGATGAATATCAGAGTAAACCATTTAACGACCAGCAACTTTTCAGTGTCATTGGCCGCTTACTGCATGGCAAAAATGTCAAACCTTTGCCTCCCCCTCTTACAATCATATCAGAGAAGAGTACCAGCCAGCATCTCAGCCAAAAGATGATCAATATGTTCAGAAAGATGCAGCGCCCCGGACAACCCGACCTTCTCACCTTTATGATCAACAGTTATTTGGACAGCGCCCCCGGTCTACTGGAAGCAATCCACAAGGGAATTGCAGCCGATGACCAGGAAGTAACATGGAAGGCAGCCCATACCATGAAATCAAGTAATGGCCAGATAGGTGCCGTCCATATGGCCGCAATCTGTCTGGAGCTCGAGCAATTAGGCCGTGACAATATGTTACCTCAAAAAACGGCACAAAGACTGGCAACAAAACTAAACGATGAATTCAAGCTGGTAACAGAGGAACTCCAGCAAATACTCGCAGAACCCCTCTCAAGTCCCCTATCCTGCAAGACAGATCAAAAACCTAACGAGTGCTAAAAAGACACTTCTCTTCTCACTTAAGAAACACCTTCCGTAAACAAAGCCACTCCTCGATTAACCCTTTCGCCCCATCTTTTTTTAGAGTCATGTTAGGATTATATTAGGATTGCATTAGCAAGTCGTTTTTTGTTGCAGGCATGAGATTGCCAGGTAGAATTGGTTTGTCCTTATCCATAAATAAAACAAGTAAAACTAAACATACGTCAGGAGTATTCAGTGGGGAAAGCAAGTATCCTCGTCGTGGAAGACGATGCTGATATCCAACAGCTTGTCAGCTATAATCTACTCAAGGCCGGCTTTAATGTTACCTGTGCGGACTCCGGGGAAGAGGCGCTGCAGATTCTTGACAGAGAACCGATTGACCTGATTCTGCTCGACCTGATGCTTCCCGGGAAAGATGGCATGGAAGTGTGTTCCATAATCCGTGCTAAAGATGATTTTATTCAGCCGCCGATCATCATGCTCACGGCTAAAAGCGAAGAGGATGACATTATTACCGGGCTCAGCTGTGGGGCCGATGATTATGTGACTAAACCATTCAGTCCGCGGGTACTTATCGCCAGAGTTCAGGCACTACTTCGCAGAAAACAGGAAAAAATTAACCGAGACGCTCTTCCCAACTCAAAAACTATCTATATCCATTCCATGGTCATTCACCCCGGCCGCCATGAAGTTCTGGTAAATGATAAACAGGTTCATCTCACAACCACTGAATTCACCATCCTAGAACAACTTGCAGGACGTCCTGGATGGGTCTATAGCCGCCAACAGATAATTGATAAAATTCGAGGGTACGACTATCTGATAACTTCACGTGCTGTGGATGTTCAGATTTTTGGTTTACGCAAGAAGCTTGGTGAAACGGGTAAGTATATTGAAACCGTTCGGGGAATTGGTTACCGTTTAAAAGAGTGATAGTAGCAACTCATTTCCCCAATTTTCCCCCGACTCCATATTTCTGAACAACTCAGACAGGTTCTTTCCATATGAAAAACAGACGATTTTTCTGGCAGATTTTCCCCGCTGCCCTCTTTATTATTATACTCTCCATTTCTGCTGCCAGCTGGTATGGAACACGCCTTATCCGTTCCTTTCATTATCATGAAATGCAGGAAGATATTGGAGATCGTGCCCTGCTGCTTGCTCCTCATATCAATCAATTGCTCGACTCCAACGATACAAAGCTCCAGCAGTTCTGTCGTCAGACAGGCCGCGCTGCAGCTACCAGAATTACAGTGATTGCAGGAGACGGTACGGTGCTAGCCGATTCCAATGAAGATCCTTCTCATATGGATAAGCATAATACCAGACCGGAAATTCAGACAGCAAGCAGTGGCAAGAGGGGTGCTTCTCTTCGCTTCAGTAAGACGCTGAGCCAGAACATGCTCTATGTCGCCATTCCCCTAAAAGCCGAGACGCCACAGGCTGGAGTCCTTCGCCTTTCAGTTTCTGCTGCAGCACTTGACACCGTCCTTGCTTCCATCAGAAAGCAGATGCTCTACGGAATATTCTTTATCGCTCTTTTGGCTGCAGGACTATCTTATTACCTGGCTAGGCGTATCAGCACTCCCCTTGAAGAGATGCGCAGGGGAGCAGAAAGGCTCGCTGGCGGCGACACCACTCACCCTATTATTACCAATAATACCAATACACCAAGAGAAATCCTGGAGCTCTCCCATTCTCTCAACAATATGGCAGAACAGCTCAATGGCAGGATTAAAATAATCAGCCAGCAACGAAATGAACTTGAGGCCGTCTTCAGCAGCATGACCGATGGTGTACTTGCCATTGGTCCCGACCATACAATCCTTCACATCAATCGGGCTGCAGCAAAGCTCTTTCATCTGGACCACAGGGCAGTTCACGGAGTAGTGCTTGAGGGAATCATCCGCAATAGAATCCTCCAGCAATTTCTAAACGATTCGCTACAGAGTAGCGATACCATCACAAAGGATTTGATCTTAATGGAAAACGGTCAGCAGCTGACCCTGCGCGCCCATGCGCATCCGCTTAACGATGGAAAAGATAAACGAATGGGAAGTCTGGTTGTTCTCCACAACCTGACTCGTATCAATCAACTGGAAAGTGTGAGGCAGGATTTTGTGGCCAATGTCTCCCACGAGTTAAAAACTCCGATAACAGCCATTCGAGGGTATGTGGAAACACTCCTCGATGGAGCGATGGATAATCACGAGGACACGGAAAAATTCCTGAAAATTATCCACAGACAGGGCAGCAGGCTCGATGCAATTATTGATGACCTGCTGACACTTGCCCGCATTGAAGATAGTGCTGAAAAGAAACAGATGGAGATGCAGGAAGAAGAAATCCTTCCCATTCTTCAGACAGTCATCCAGACCTGCAGTGTGGCATCACAGCAAAAAGAGATCACAGTCAGCGTAGAATGTTTGCCTGAGCACCTGAGAGCAACAATCAATCGCCCCATGCTCGAACAGGCACTTATAAACCTGCTCACCAATGGTATCAGTTATAGTCCGGAACAATCAACAATCCACCTGAGTGCCGAGAAACAAACCGATTCCGGTGGTGATCCAGGCATCCGTATCAAAGTTCAGGATCAGGGCCCAGGAATCAGTTCCGAACATCAGAAGCGTATTTTTGAACGATTTTACCGCTGTGATAAGGCAAGAAGTAGAGAAAATGGCGGGACAGGACTCGGGCTTGCCATCGTAAAACATATCGCGGACTGTCATCACGGCAGCGTGGAAATCAGCAGCCATATAGGAGACGGATCCACCTTTTCTCTTCATCTTCCCACGGCGTAGAAATAACAGCGAAGCCTGAAATACGCTATCACTCTTCAGCTTTGCCAAATCCTCCGCCACCTGGAGTACAGATACGGATTGAATCGCCAACGCTTGCACGAATTTCATTTTTACCGCCAAGATTCAAATGTCGGCCGTCCCGACGAATAAAGATGTTTTCACCCCTGCTACCTGTTTCCCCTCCTGCCAGTCCATAGGGAGAAAAGACCCTTCGTTCTGAGAGTATGGCAACATTCAGCGGTTCCAGAAATTCAAGCTCCCGAATCAGTCCATCACCACCACAGAATTCCCCCTTCCCTCCAGAGCCCCTGCGGATGGAAAACTCATGCAGTAACACTGGATACCGCCGTTCCAGGATTTCAGGATCCGTTATTCTGGTATTGGTCATATGGGTATGAACACCCGATTGACCATGCCAGTCGGGGCCTGCACCTGCACCTCCTCCAATCGTTTCATAGTAGCCAAAGCTGTCATTGCCAAAGGTGAAGTTGTTCATACACCCCTGTGATCCTGCCGCCACGCCAAATGCCTTTAGCACCACATCCACCACCCGTTGGGAGGTAAGCACGTTGCCGCCAACCACTGCTGCCTCGGGCGAGGGATCGAGAAGAGAACCTTTTGGGATAATAAGTTCTATGGGAATGAGACAGCCGTGATTCAAAGGGATTTCTTTTTCCACGAGACAGCGAAGACTGTAGAGAATGGCTGATTGAGTAACGGCTCGCGGTGCATTCAGGTTGCCCCAGAGTTCTATCCCTGTCCCCGTGAAATCAAAGATTGCACTTCCATCACTGCGATCAATGGTCAGTGTCAACTGAACAGGACTCCCATCGTCTAGATATTCCGTGGCCTGTATGGTATCTCTTTCAGCAAGCCCCTGATTTTTTGAAACTTCACAAAGACTCCTCCGAACCGCCTCTTCCGCCGTGTCCTGGACATGCATCATATAGGCCTGTACTACTTCCAGTCCATGATGCTCCACCATCTCCAGAATAAGATCAATACCCTTCTGATTGGCCGCCACCTGCGCCTTAAGATCGGACAGATTATCGCTGAGCTGGCGCGTGCCACTGATTACAGGGCGTCCCTGTTCAGATTGTAAATTTTGGGGAGCCAGTAATAATTCCGAGATACCCTGCTCCTGAAAGACATTCTCTGCAACAAGTTTAAAGGAGAGAATAGCCGCACCCTCTTCTATAAGCTGCCTGGAATCCGGCGGCATGGACCCAGGAGAAATCCCACCGATATCGGCATGGTGACCACGGCTGGCAACCCAAAAGATAATGGTTCCGTCCTGGAAGACTGGCGTCATCACGGTGATATCGGGTAAATGACTACCACCCGCCGCAGGATGATTCGCGACTAGTACATCCCCGGGCTGGATATCCTTCACCCTGCGAATCTGTTCCTTTACGGCTTCACTCATGGCACCCAGATGAACAGGCACATGGGGAGCGTTAGCTACAAGATTTCCATTTTCCCCAAACAGAGCACAGGAGAAATCGAGACGCTCTTTTATATTGGTGGAGATGGCAGTCTTCTGCAGCATTCTTCCCATCTGTTCAGCGATGGACATAAAGAGGTTACTGAAGATGGAAAGCTGTACCGGGTCAACCCGTGTAGCTGTTTTGTGACGATTCTGGCCACCGATCCGAATCTCCACATCACCATATTTCGTAATAATGGCTGTGCAATCCGGTTCAATCAGGATGGTACTGGTATCCTGGATCAAAATGGCAGGACCTTGAATGGTATGGCCCGCCTGTAAATCTTCCATAGTATAGAGATCGGTTTGTTGCCAGCCACTTTCAAAATAGCAGCGCACACTATCCAGTTTCCGGGCTGAAGTACCATCCGCCCTATCAATTTTGAATGATTTCAACTTCGAGGCTCTGCCAATGGAGCGAACCCGGAGATCATCAACCAGAATATTGCGGCCACTGAGCTCAAAGCCAAACTCTTGCCGATAGAGCGTTTGAAATGCCCCGGCAAAGTCCCCATCTGCAGGTTTTTCTATCATCATTGGACTATCCGTTCCCTGATAGCGCAGATTCAGATAGCGCAGGCTCTGTATAGCATCGTCCCTGATGCCAAGCTCACGAAGCTCTTGCACGGTTTCAAGCTCCAGAGCCGCGAGCTTTCGGCTAAGCCCCGTCACCCCATCTTGAGTCAGTACTTCAGCTGCAGGTTGCTGTTTCTCAGCCACCGTATCAGCAAGACCAATACCGTAAGCTGAAAGAATACCCGCAAAACGATGAATAAAAACAGAGCGAATACCAAGACTGTGGGCAATGGCACAGGCGTGTTGCCCCCCCGCTCCACCAAATGTGGCCAGCACATGCTCTTTACTATCAAAACCGCGCATCACCGAAACTTCACGAATGGGTCTAACCATTACCTCGTTGGCCACCTTAAGAAAGCCAAGGGCTGTCTCCTCCACCGACAGTGAAGAGCGTCCACTTTTCTTATAAAATAAGTTGATTGTATCGGTAAGCTCTGCCATCTGGCGGTAGCTTTCCTCAAAATCAAGGGGTTGGTCTTCGTTTGCTCCAAAAATATTGGGAAAATGTTCCGGCTGCAAACGCCCCAGTACCAAATTAGCATCGGTTACTGCCAGGTAGCCATTTTTCCGGTAGCAGACAGGGCCGGGATGGGCGCCCGACGATTCTGGACCAACCACAAACATCCCGTTATCAAAAAAGAGGCGCGAACCGCCGCCCGCCGCTACGGTCCTGATATCAAGCTGTGGGGCCTGAATGCGTACTCCTGCAGTTTTTGTTTCAAAAGTCAGATCATACTCACCACCATAACGGGAAACATCCGTGGACGTTCCTCCCATATCAAAGCCGATCACCGGTTTTTTTGTTTCCCGGTTAAAGGTGGTCATAGCATATCCGACAACACCGCCTGCAGGGCCTGAAAGAATGGCCCGGCTGCCACTAAAATCTTCAGCTGGTGCCAGCCCGCCATCGGATTGCATAAAAAGGAGCTGAGTACCAGCAAGATTATCCGTAAATCCCTTTTTAAAACTTTGCAAATAACTGCGAATATGCGGAGTGAGATAGGAGTCAACCATGGTGGTGTCCCCGCGAGAGACAAGTTTAACCATGGGCATCACCTGTGAAGAAAGAGAGACCTGATCAAACCCCATTGAAACAGCAAGATCGCCCACGACTCGCTCATGCTCTGGACAGGCGTAGGCGTGGAGAAAAACCACGGCAAGACTACTGATACCACGTTGCAGTAACCCTTCCAGTTGAGGCCGCAAAACGTTAAGATCGGGTTGCCTGAGAACCGCAAACTCTTCCCCCGTCACCCCTCGCATTTTTTTCTGCTGCACCTCTTCACCGGGGCGAATGAGTCGCAGCCGCTCATCGACTTCGATCACTTCCCGATACAGCAGATCCGGTTTTTTTATCCGTAGATCAAAGAGATTGGGTCTGTCCTGATTAGCAATTTGAAGAATATCACCAAAGCCCTTACTGATAATCAGGGCGCAGGACGCACCCTTTCGTTCAAGCAGGGCATTCGTGGCAACCGTGGTGCCCATCCGTATCCATTCGATCTGGGAGGCATCAATACCCTTCTCTGTTGTGCCTTTTGAATACTCTCCCAGAATTCGCCGAATCCCTTCACGCGGCGCATCATCATAGTTTTCTGGATCTTCAGACAGCAGCTTCACAACTTTAAAACCAGGTTCTCCCGGCACTTCAGCATAGACATCGGTAAAGGTGCCGCCACGATCAATGGAAAAGCGAAACAGGTTAGGTATTTTATTTTCAGCCATACTTATTGATCACTTATTTCCATTACATGCAAAGAAATCTTCCAGGACGGGCCCGAAAATCTTCTTGTTGTCACGGAACAGGACAGAAGAATAGAGATTCCGAGACAGATTGCCACTGAAACTCAGGTAACTGTAAAAGGAATCTGTAGGAGCTCGCCCCTTGCGAACGATTTTCCAGGTTCATCGGCACGTTCATTCACTCGGGGCGAGTACCTACACCAATAAGCGACGAAGCTGAGCTTGAATGGTAATCAGATTATCTTATAAGCCTGATCTCGTCAGCGATCACTGGAAAACAGCTCCACAAACTCACCGTACCCTTCGCTGTCAAGCTTCTCCTTTGGAACAAAACGCAATGCAGCAGAGTTTATACAATAGCGCAATCCGGTGGATGGAGGCCCGTCATCAAAGACATGACCAAGATGTGAATCACCATGTTTGCTACGCACCTCCGTACGCACCGAAAATAAGCCCCTGTCCTTCTTCTCGACAATATTTTTCCCCTCTATGGGACGATCAAAGCTAGGCCATCCTGTTCCGGATTTAAATTTATCCAGCGAACTGAACAGAGGTTCCCCGGAAACGACATCCACATAAATCCCCTCGGCCTTATTATCCCAGTATGTATTGTTAAATGGAGGTTCTGTACCCTCTTTCTGGGTAACCTTATATTGCAGATCGGTTAACGATGTACGAAGTTCAGTCTCCGATGGCCTTTGATAGGTTCCGGATTCCTGAGCAAGCTTTTGGGGCCAGACCGTATTTACAAAATAGTCCCGGCCCGAGCCCTTCTTATAGGATGTGTAGTGAGAGTAATTTTTCTTATAATAGTCTTGATGGTACTCTTCTGCCGGATAAAAGGGCTGCCGAGGAAGAATATCTGTCATAATGGGTTTATCAAACATTCCGGATTGCTGCAGTTTCTCCTTCGATGCTGTGGCCGTTTTCTTCTCCAGATCATCCCCAAAGAAAATGGCTGTCTTATAGTGAGAGCCACGGTCTGCAAACTGGCCGCCAGAATCCGTTGGATCTATCTGGTGCCAAAACAGTTCCACAAGCTCAGCATATGTTACCTGTTCTGGATTATAGCGCACTTCAACTGCCTCATAGTGCTCTGTCTGCCCCGAACTCACCAGGCTGTAATGAGCATCATCTTCCGTACCACCACTGTAACCCGCCCGAACATCAATAACTCCCTCAAGCTGTTCAAATGGTGGCTCCATACACCAGAAACAGCCTCCGCCAAACACAACCCTGCGCTCTTCAGCCATCGCTTCACTCCCCTGAATTAATAGTAGTATAGCGGTATAAAAAACCACTGCTATCCTTTGATATTGTCTCATTCGATTTCTCCATTTACTGGGAATTGTTATCACCCAAAAACAAATATGCATTTTCCGTGGAAGAAACAAGAAAAAAGAGAGCTCTTCTTTTCTTTTTTCTTGTTTCTAAATCGAATCTGAAGCGCTATAGTGCCAACATGAAAACTACATACAAATCCAAAGGAACTAAATTTATCTTTGTAACAGGCGGCGTACTTTCCTCTCTTGGAAAAGGGCTGGCTGCTGCTGCCATCGGTGCACTTCTGGAAAGCAGGGGGCTCACCGTCACCTTCCAGAAACTCGATCCCTATATCAACGTCGATCCCGGAACCATGAATCCTTTCCAGCATGGAGAAGTTTTTGTAACTGATGATGGGGCGGAAACGGATTTGGACATGGGGCATTACGAGCGTTACACCAACGCTGTTATGGCCCAGAAAAATAACTACACCACCGGTCGGATCTACTACTCAGTCATCACTAAAGAACGGCGTGGTGAATATCTTGGTGGCACCGTACAGGTTATTCCACATATTACAGATGAAATTAAGGCAGCTGTTTTGCAGCTTGATGGAACCGTTGATGTGGCTCTTATTGAAATCGGCGGTACCGTGGGTGATATTGAAGGGCTTCCCTTTATTGAGGCCATTCGTCAGCTGCGCGGGGATCTTGGTAAAGAAAACTCCATTTATATCCACCTCACCCTTATTCCTTTTATTAAAGCTGCAGGTGAGATCAAGACCAAACCGACTCAGCACTCTGTACGGGAACTGCGTGCAGCTGGTATCCAGCCGGATATTCTGGTCTGTCGTACCGAGGTCCCGCTCGAGGATTCTCTGAAAGCCAAGATAGGCCTTTTTTGTGATGTACCAACCGATGCAGTTATCACCGCAATCGATGTGGCCGATATCTATGAAGTACCGCTTCGTTTCCATGCGGAAGGAATTGACACCAAAATTCTTGAGCTGCTGAATATCTGGACCGGAAAGCCCAATATTCAACCCTGGAAAGACCTGCTCCACAAGAGCCAGAACCCAAAGGACACCATCACCATCGCTCTGACCGGAAAATATGTAGAACTCAAAGAATCCTACAAAAGTCTTCATGAATCCCTTGTTCATGGTGGTCTCGGTAATCAAGTAAAGGTAGTGCTTAAATATATCAGCGCCGAAGACCTGGAAGATACAAGTAAGGATCCTGCAGAATTACTGGATGGATGTCACGGCATTCTGGTACCGGGTGGCTTTGGGCAACGAGGTGTGGAAGGCAAAATGGCCGCCATCACCTATGCAAGAGAAAACGGGATTCCTTTTTTCGGAATCTGCCTTGGTATGCAACTCGCCGTTGTGGAATATGCCCGTAACGTCCTTGGACTCAAAGATGCCCATTCCACGGAATTTGACGAAAAAACAGGCAATCCAGTCATCTATCTGATTAAAGAGTGGTTTGACCACCGCACCCAGGAGATGCAGGTGCGTGACGAGACATCTGATATGGGCGGCACCCTACGCCTTGGTGCCTATCCATGTATCTTAACCGAAGACACTTTTGCAAGAAGCGCCTACGGAAAAGAAGAAATCTCCGAACGCCACCGTCATCGTTATGAATTCAACAATGAGTACCGTGCCCAACTGGAAGAAAAAGGTTTGGTGATCTCCGGAGCCTCTCCTGATAATAACCTGGTGGAAATCGTTGAAATTGCTGAACACCCATGGTTTCTCGGTTGCCAGTTCCACCCGGAATTCAAGTCAAAACCAATGAACCCCCATCCACTGTTCCGTGATTTTATTGCAGCAGCAATAAAATATAAAGAATAAGGAGTACTCATGTCTGTTTCTCCCGTAACGGTTGCAAACCCTGGTGCTAAAGACATCCTCGTTGGTTCCGAGCAACCCCTGCTCCTGATAGCCGGGCCCTGTGCCCTGGAATCCGAAGAACTAGCACGCACAGTAGCAGCAAAGATGCAGGATATCTGTGGCAGACTTGGTATCTCCTACGTCTTTAAGGCTTCTTTTGACAAGGCCAACAGAACATCCCTTGAATCCTACAGAGGTCCGGGACTCGAAGAAGGACTCAGTATCCTCTCTAAAATCAGAGAAGAGATGCAGGTTCCGGTAATTTCCGATGTGCATGATATCAGTCAAATAGGGCCTGCCGCAGAAGTGCTCGATATTATCCAGATTCCAGCCTTTCTTTGCAGACAGACAGACCTGCTCGTTGCCGCAGCAAAAACAGGCAAACCAGTAAACCTGAAAAAGGGACAGTTTGTCTCCCCATGGGATATGGAAAATGGGGTCAATAAACTCAAAGGTGCAGGCGGCACAAAAACCATGCTGGTGGAACGCGGCGCAAGCTTTGGCTACAACAACCTGGTTGTTGATATGCGCTCCCTCCCTGTTATGCGCAGTTTTGGATGCCCCGTAATATTTGATGCCACCCACTCGGTACAGCTGCCCGGTGGTGCCGGTGGATCATCCGGTGGAATGCGAGAATTTATCGCCCCGCTCTCACGTGCTGCAGTTGCCGCAGGAATTGACGGCCTCTTTATGGAGGTGCATCCCGACCCGGATAAAGCACTCTGTGACGGCCCCAACTCCATACCACTCGATTCAATCGAGCAGCTTCTCATTCAGCTTCTTCGTATCCGGGAAGCCGTCTCCAGCTGACACACAGTAACAACACTCTCATGGACTCCAATTCCTGCACTCCATCATCCCCCGGCGCCTACCCGTCTGATTGCGAAGTACGTGAAGGCTATCGAAAAATTGTACGAGAGAAAGCAATGCAGAACAATCGTAGCCAGGCTTGGCTGACTGCACTTCCAAAGGCAAAAGAAATCAAGATCCTCCTTCTCGATGTCGATGGTGTTCTCACCGATGGCAACCTAATCTACTCCCACGAAGGAAAAGAATCCAAATCCTTTAATACCCAGGATGGATTTGGACTCCGCATGCTTCAGGATGCGGGTATTGAAGTGGGTATTATTACAGCAAGAAGCTCCGAAGCACTTGAACGACGAGCGCAGGACCTAAAAATTTTCCACCTCTATCAAGGGTCAGCAAATAAGCTTGTGGCCTATAAGGAAATCGTCAAGAAAACCGGACTTAAACCCTTTCAGATTGCCTATATGGGAGATGACTGGCTGGATCTGGTACTTCTCAAACGTGTGGGACTTGCTCTCGCACCTGCAAATGGTGTTAGAGAAGTACGAGAGATTGTTCATTACACCACGGAAAACTCCGGCGGTGGTGGTGCCGTACGTGAGATATGTGATCTGATCCTTGAAAGTAAGGGCAAGCACAAAGAAATTCTTCAAGAGTATATGAGCCGATGATCAACAGCAGAAATCTTGTCTGGCTCATTCCCCTGTGCATCCTCCTCAGTTTTCCGCTGTGGCGAACTCCCGTTGCCACTTTTCTGACTCCGCGTGGAGGCTATGATTCTTCCTTTGCGGAACGGAAACTTGACTCCCATAAATTCACCATGGAAAATGTGCATATTACTCAGAGTAAAGAGGGTAAAACAACGCTTGAAATTGTTGCTGAACGCGCCTATACAGGGAAAAATGACGATGAGTTTGAAATGGAAGTGGTTGATGCTGTTGTCACTGGAAAAACCGGAGAACAGACCTATATCACCGCGCGAAAGGGGATACTCGACAAACAGGAAGCCATTTTAACCCTGATCGAAGAGGTTGTGGTCATGAAACCGAAAGATAAGTTTGAGCTCTATACCGACTTCCTGATCTATAACGACCGATCCAAAATTGCCCACTCACCAGGAAAAACACTGGTGATTGGAGAAAAAATTGAAATTCGCGGCAACAATCTTGTATTTAATAGCCTGACCCAGGCCTACGATCTAGGTGGCAGGGTACGCTGTAAGCTCGAGAATTTTTCCTCTCCAAACCCCTCACCCCTTTAAGCTCATTCAGTTACGATTCAAAATATCCGTCAAAAACATCAGTATCATTCAATCCACCGCCGAAAAAAAAAAGACAATGCAGCAGGAAATGCATGAAGAGGGTGAGAGCTCAAGGGAAACCATTCACAGACAATTCTCTTGATTTTGAAAAAAATGAACTGGACAGCATACTGGATGAATTTATGGGCAAGTAACAGCTGCGATAATAAAATAAATTCTCCGTACGATCACACAATGTGATATGCTTACACTATGCAAAAAATATGGATACGCCATAGTGGTGGGCAGGCTCTTTTGCTTGTAGCGATCGCCCTTGTCGTCCTGTTCTTTCTTTGCCATGCTTCAGCAACACAGGCAACTGAACTAAGGACTGCTTACCAGAAGAGTTACCCCAAATACCATATTTCAGATTCCGCCGACAAAGAACAGGTGGAAGGTCTCTGCGTAGATATTATCAGAGCCATTGAAAAAACTGCTGGAATTACAATCCGTGCGCCATATGGATTTCTTCCCTTTAAACGGCTCCAAACTCAGCTTGCAAAAGGAGAGATCGATATCTTTGTTGGGATGGCCAAGAATGAAGCCCGCCTGAAAAAGTACATCTTTATCAATACTCCACTGTATAAAGTAAACCAGATTATTGCGACCAGGTCAGATGATCCTGCTGAAATTTTCACTCTTGATGATATCCGCAGCCTGGCCCCGGACAATATTATCCTCACAAATTTTGGCACCGCCACTGAACGACTCCTTAAAAAACAGAAAGAGCTTAATGTTGATTCTGAGGGCAAAAATCTTCGAGCCAACTTAAGCAAACTGATTCACAAGCGGGGACGCTTCCTCAGTTTTCACGATATCGGCCTTATCGCGGCTATAAAACGCTTTGGCTACGAAGATACGATTAAAGTCCTGCCCTATACACTCCACAGCTACCATCACTATGTCGCCTTTGCCCCAGATACGCCAAAGGACATTATCCTGCGTATAGACCATGCGGTTCAGGAGCTTACTCATAATGGTACCCTGCAGGAAATCAAATCACGCTATGTTTCACTTGCTTTTTCTGAATAGAAAACACCGTAAAACCGGCCCCATCAACCCTCCAGCGCACATTCATATTCCATAACAACATCCCATATTCCCTATGACTGCCCCGCTGACTTGCAGGTCTGGGGTCCTGGGCTAGAACCTCAGCGATAAGCTTTCGTAAATCTCTGTTTTTCTGCTGCTTATATTGTAAACAAATAGCCTCCGCCTCCCCGGTGAAGGAAACATTTATTGTCTCTTCTGCAAACCGCACAAAACCACTACCTGCATTCTCAATACTGTCACTGTAGGGAACATAGGGTTTGATATCAACAATGGGGGTTCCTTCCAAAAGGTCCAACTCGCTGATATCAAGGAGCACCTTCCCTGTTTCCCGACGGAGTCCCAGGTAGCGAACAACGGACATCCCCAGAAAATTTGGTCTGTGCGGGCTCCTGCTTGCAAAAAGCCCCACTCGCTTCTGCCCTCCAAGCCAAGGAGGCCGTACCGTCGGACGCCAGCCATCATCAATGGCTTTATGGAAAAGAAACTGCAACCAGATATGCGAAAAGCTATCCAGCTCTTTAAACATCTCTTCCCGATCACAGGGCGGTAGTATTTCAACGGTACCCGTCGCACTTTTAACCAGACCGGGTTGCCTGGGAATCCCAAATTTTTCCGTATAACAGGAGTGAATCACTCCAATTGGCTCGATTGCATATTCCATTTTATTTTTCTCCAAAGGGATCAGGCTAAAGGATTTTAGGCTGAAGAGTGAAGGGGGAAGAAACGGTCACGATCATCCTTCAACCTTTTGTCTTCAATCTAACACCTTTAATTATCCTAAACTCTGAACTGTAACCGTTTAGCAGTGCTATTGGCGGAACGAAGCAGTAGTTGACCTTTTCACGCACAGCTGCTACTGTAACACAAATCTAAAAAAGGTGTTACATATGTTAAAGCGATTTACCGTCTCCATGGAAGACAGTCTCCTCGATGATTTTGACACCTTCATCCGGGAACACCGCTACCAAAATCGCTCGGAAGCGTTACGTGATCTTATCCGCAATAGGATTATAGAAAAAGAGTGGCAGGCGGAAAAGGATGTAATGGGTGTTATCTCGATTGTCTACGACCATCACCAACATCAGCTTCAGGAAAAGGTTACGGAACTGCAGCACGATTTCCATAATGAAATTGTCTCCACCACCCATGTCCACATGGACCACGACAACTGCCTTGAAGTGATTATTGTTCGCGGTAAGGCGGGTGTAATCCGCAACTTGGCCGATAGTCTCAGAGCAATGCGAGGAGTGCGTAACAGCAACCTAACTATGGGCTCCACCGGTATTGACCTGCACTAAATAAACAAGAGGAAGAACTGTATGCATATCTCAGAAGGGGTCCTCAGCGCACCGGTTCTTATAGGGGGAGCAATGCTCACCATCGTGGGGACGGCCATCGGTCTGAAAAAACTGGATTACGACCGGATTATGACCGCTGCGCTTCTTTCCGCAACATTCTTTGTAGCCTCACTGATTCACGTGCCAGTAGGACCCGGTTCCGTACACCTGCTTCTCGGTGGACTGCTGGGGATGATCCTTGGCTGGGGCGCCTTTCCTGCCATTGTTGTGGCTCTCGCGCTGCAGGCACTCTTCTTTCAATACGGCGGTATCATCGTACTCGGTGCCAACAGTGTTATTATTGCAGGCCCTGCGGTTCTCTGTGGGATTATTCTTAAACCACTGGTTGCCGGAAACAAAAAAATGCAGATGACAGCCGGATTTCTGGCCGGATTATGTGCCATGCTTCTTTCTGCCCTTCTTATGTCAACTGCCCTCTATCTCTCCGATCATGGATTTTTAAAAGTTGCAAGCCTTGTGCTTGTCAGCCACCTTCCCGTTATGCTTATCGAAGGGCTGATAACCATGTTTGTTGTCACCTTTCTTGCTCGAGTACAACCTGAAATTCTCTCTCTATAATTAATACAATGAATCTACTTCCAAAATTTCTATTTCTTTGTGTTCTTCTTCTGCCCAGCCAGGCAATGGGTCATAAAATCCATGTCTTTGCCTGGATTTCTGGAAATACCGTAACCGTTGAATCCAATTTCTCAGGAAACCGGCCACTGATCGATGGGACCATTACTGTCTTTGACAATGAGTCCAAGGCTATTTTGCTCCAGGGAACGGGTGACAAAAAGGGGCTGTTCAGCTTTGAGATCCCGCCCATTGCCAGAGAAAAGGCAATGGAGTTGCTGATTGTAGTGAACGGCAGCGAAGGCCACCGGAGCCAATGGCTGGTTCCCGCAGAAGAGTACCGCTCCGATCAGCTTCCTGTAGAAATTGTTGCGACCACAGCCACAACCACAACCAAGCCTCCCGCCAACGATGAGCTCAAACAGATCATACAGGAAATCCTTACCCAGGAGCTTGCTCCCATCAAAAGAAGCCTTGCCGCAGCAGAAAACAAAAAGCCAGGTTTCCGTGATATTATGGGTGGCATCGGCTACATTCTTGGCCTCGCTGGATTGGTTTCCTGGTTAAAAAATCGTCCTGCCAAAAAGCAATGATAGGGGAACCATTTGCCAACGGCTCCTCCTTTTTACACAAACGGGATCCCAGGATCAAGCTTATCGGGGCAGCAGGTATCAGTCTGGTTATGGCCCTTAGTTCTTCTCTTATTCCGGCAGCAACTGGATTCTTCTTGACAGCTCTGCTACTTTTTATCTCCCGGCCAGATCCGGCACGAGTACTCAAACGAATTTTGAGCGTAAATCTATTCACCCTCTTTCTTTTCCTGACCCTTCCCTTCACATATGGTACTGGAAATACAACCACATTTTTTCACTTCAGTCCTGAAGGACTACGGATGGCCTTCCTTATTGCTCTCAAAAGCAACGGAATCCTCTTCTGCTTTCTGGCACTTCTTGCCACTTCCAGCACTGCACACCTCGGTCACGGTCTGGAAAAACTGGGTATGCCACGTAAACTGACTTTTCTGCTACTGTTCTCCTATCGTCAGATTTTTATAATCCACCAGGAATACAAGCGACTGCAACGCGCAGCAATGCTCCGGGGATTTATTCCGGCAAACTCACTGCACACCTATAGAACCTATGGGCACCTCTTTGGTATGACGCTGGTCAAAAGCTGGAATCGTGCCGAGCGCATACATCAGGCGATGCTGCTTCGCGGTTTCGATGGCAGACTGATCCCGCTGAACCAGCCCTCCCCCACGGGAGCAGACTACTCTTTTCTTATACTATTACTGTCTCTCAGCCTTATTCTAGCTGGGCTTTCGTTTTTTCCTCTTCCACTGTGATCTCAGATGAACAAGCCACCACTTTTAGAACTTCGTGATATCAGCTATTCCTATCCGGGTCACAATTCGCCACTGCTGAATGATGTCAATCTTCAAGTTACTAACGAACGCATCGGCCTAATCGGCCCCAACGGCTGTGGCAAAACAACATTTTTTCAAATTATCATGGGACTTTTACGCGCTCAGACTGGAGAAATAGTCCTGAACGGAAAAACAATGGAGCAGGAAAAAGATTTTCGCATATTACGACGTACTTTAGGTTTTTTATTTCAGAATTCAGATGACCAGCTCTTCTCTCCAACCGTGCTCGAAGATGTGGCATTCGGCCCCTTAAATCATGGCTTGACTCCCGATGCTGCCAAAGACATTTCCATCAAAACGCTTGAACACCTTGGCCTAAAAGGATTTGAAGAGAGAATCACCCACAAACTATCCGGCGGTGAAAAAAAGCTTGTCGCACTGGCCACCATACTCTCCATGCAACCACAACTCCTCCTCCTCGATGAACCAAGCAATAACCTTGACCCGGCAACCAGAGATCGGCTCATCACTATCCTGCGGGAACTTAATCTGGCCCATATTATCATCTCCCATGATCTGGACTTTCTCGCCTCCACCTGTAGCAAACTGTATACGCTTGAAGATGGTAAACTGAGTCGCTGTGAGCAGAAACAGATTCATAGCCATGAACATATTCACCCCTATGGTAACGCTCCCCATCAGCATGGAGTGTGAAGAACGGCATAAAGATGATTCGACTGAAGACAGAAGGGAGCAAATGCTGGAAATAGCCTGTTTTATAACACCACATGGCTTTGGTCATGCCACCAGGATGACAGCAGTTCTGGAAGCTCTGCAAAAACGAATTCCTCGCCTCCATCCCCATCTGTTCACCACGGTCCCACACTCCCTTTTTGCAGAAACATTGAATACTTTCAGCTATTATCTTCTCTCCTGCGATATCGGACTTGTCCAGAAAAACGGGCTGCAGGCGGATTTACCTGCAACGATTAAACGTTTAGATTCCTTTCTTCCTTTTCAAGAATCTCTGCTTGATGAGCTTGCTGAAAAAATAGCTGACTGCAAATTGGTTCTCTGCGATATTGCACCACTCGGCCTGGCTGTTGCCAAAAAAGCTGGAATCGCTTCGGTACTTATAGAGAACTTCACCTGGGACTGGATATACAAGGCGTACCTTGCTAAGTACCCTGAACTAAAAGCAGCCATTGACTACCTTGCTGCAGAGTATCAAAAAGCTGATCTCCATATCCGCTGTCAACCCTACTGTGGTGATACACAGGGAGACTTTGAATGTTCCCCCATCTTTCGTACCATTCGATCAAACCGCATGGATACACGAAAACGTCTTCACTGCAGCAATCGACGAACGGTCCTTATTTCCATGGGAGGCATAGACCTGGAACTCCCCTTTATCCAACTGCTCCCGGCAATCAAAGACACATTTTTTATCCTTGCAGGACAGAAGGAAACCAGAACTCTTGGAAAAAACATCCAACTTCTTGCAAGAGACTCAAACTACTATCATCCTGACCTTATAAACGCTTCAGATCTTGTAATCTGCAAAAGTGGTTACTCCACAATCGCAGAATGCGTTCAGGCGGGAGTCCCCATTGCGACGGTGGGCAGAACCCGCTTTCCTGAATCCATCACTCTTGAACAATTTACTATTACCCAGCTCAATGGGCTGACGCTACAACGAGCGGAATTTCTTTCCGGAAGCTGGCTCAAAAAGCTCAATCAACTCTGTAGCAAACGTCCTAAAAATATAATAAAACCCAACGGTGCCGATAGCCTGGCGGATTTTCTTTGCAGAACCGTTTTCCTTAAAACCCCCTAAATTCTCCCTGTTACATCTGTTATCGAGTAATATTTACTCGCAATTATTTATGGGACATGATTCAATATCATTATTGTATTGGTGTACTTTTTTTGGTAACAACTATTCTCTCTTATTCGACTATGCAGAACAACATTAAAATGTTTGAAAATCATCCAATTGAGGTGGCCCCCCGTGTCTGGTGGGTCGGTCACGTACTCAAGGAAGATGCCTTCCAGTGCCACGTCTATCTTATCGAGCAGGGCGACCAATCCGTTCTTATTGATCCCGGCTCACTGCTCACGTTTTCGAATACCCTCAAAAAAATCGAACAAATTATTCCATTTGATCATATTCGTTATTTTGTCTGTCAGCATCAAGACCCTGATATTGCAGCATCTCTTCCGCTTATCAATGCAAAAGTCAGCAGAAATGACTGTACTGTTATTTGCCATGGCCGGGCAGCAGCCCTGTTAAAACACTATAATATTGATATCCCTTTTCTTCTGGTTGAAGATCTGGACTGGGCCCTTTCTCTTCCCGATCGAAAGCTGAAATTTATTTTCACTCCCTATGCTCATTTTCCAGGAGCATTTTGTACTTTTGATGAGAAAAGTGGCAGCCTCTTTTCCAGCGATATTTTTGGAGGTTTTACCAAGGATTTTTCACTCTATGCCGAAAATGAGAACTACTTCGAAGCACTCCGTCCGTTTCACGAACATTATATGCCGAGCAATACCATTCTTCGGTATGCTCTTGAAGGAATCAAGGGACTTCCCATCACTCAGATCATGCCCCAGCACGGCTCCATAATTCCCCAAGAGCTGGTGCAGATAATGATTTCTCGACTGATGGAACTGGATTGTGGCCTGTTTCTACACGAAAACACTATGGCAGAGGTTGTCAGACTCTCGGAGATCAACAAAACACTTCGGGATATCAACGATGTGATGGTGCTTTCTACCAATTTTCGGAGCATTGCAGCGGGACTACTCAAAATAACCCAACGCTTCCTCCCGGCCACCTCTCTTGAATTTTTCTCAATACTGAATACGGATCAGTTCCTTCATCTCACTCCCGAGGATCGATTCAGAGGGAAAATCGCCCAACCGCCAGCACATCTAAAGGAAATGATCACAGCCAGCATGGAGGAATGGTACTCTAAGCGCAGCATGGATTCCACCGTTGGTGCACTTGTCCAAGAAGAGGGGCAACTCCCTTCGCTGATCCTTCCTCTTAGTGGTGACGATATAAACGTGACAGGTATTGTAGTGATCCACCTCAGTAAGACGCTCGATCATGAGTTTGGCATGAAAACAATTATATCCAAACTCATCTCTCCCCTTCAAGTAGCCGTGGAAAGGGAAACAATGTATCGGGCTATGGACATGGATCGACAACAGATTTACGACCGTGCCAGCCGTGATCCTTTGACCAATCTCTACACCAGATTCTATATGCAAGACACGGTGCAGCGAGTCCTTGACCTGGGGGAACGCGACAAAAGCAGCTTGGTGAACTTAGCCATGATCGATATTGATTTCTTTAAACGAATTAATGACACCTATGGACATAATGCAGGAGATACCGCGCTACAGACAGTATCTGCTGTTATTCTTGAAGAAGTGCGATCCAGTGACCTGCCGATTCGGCTCGGAGGAGAAGAATTCGGGGTTTTTCTGGTAGGAGCCACTGAGGAAAATGGGTTACACTTTTCAGAACGGTTACGGCAAAAAATAGAACAACTTAAACTCCCAGAGCCACTCGACAAAGAAACGATTACAGTATCCATAGGCCTCGCTGCAGGAAAGAGCGGCGAGTCCCTCGAGGACTTTATTGAACGTGCAGATAAAGCTCTCTATAAAGCTAAAAATAACGGCAGAAACCAGGTGCAGCGCGCCGAAGGTTAACGACTTTCCATCCCGAATACATTTTCTGCCACCACAACGAACTACACCTGGTAGTGCGCAATTATATCCTCTGGGACACGAGTAGGACGACCGGTTTTAAACACCACCATGGTAAAAGAAATCTGTCCCTGAGCCGCAATCTTATCTCTTTCACCTTTTACGATCCAGAAATTAATTACCACCTTTGCACCATGGAATTCTTCCAACTGAGTGCGTACCTTAACTTTTACATCCTCTAATACAATTGGCCTCTTATATTTGATTGCAACCTCAGAAGCCACCCAGGAGTATCCACGATCGAGAAACTCCTTCATTGCTACCTTATAGTCTTTTTTCATCTGATCGTAGCGCGCCATTAAAATGTAGTCCAGATATCTGGAATAATGGACATGGTTGTTCATATCTATATCGTCGGGACGTACCGTAATTTCTGTCTCAAATGTGGAATACATTTTTTACTCCATCAAATATTCTGTTCAGATACTTTTACTGACTTGCCTACTCTTGCTGAACTTGTAAAAACTCTCCATCTTCTTCATCAGTTTCAGTTTCTGATTACTTTATATTCTCGATTTACACTCTTGCTGAATGAATGGACAGGTTTCTTTTTACTTTGGAAAGAAGGATAAAGGATGTAGACTGCTTCACTGCATAGCTTCTACAGAAGAATCTGCTTATTCACAAAAGACTCACAACCATGATAACCACAGGTATTGCCACCCTCCTCGTCGCTGGCCTTATTGCGGCAAAAATATCCCAATGGATGCGCCTGCCCTCCGTGACCGGTTATATTCTTGCCGGCTTACTCCTTGGCCCCACTGGATTTAACTTTATATCAGAACAGTCGATCGGCCACAATCTGGACCACTTCACCAATATTGCCCTTATGCTTATTGCCTTTGGAATTGGTGAGCATATAGAACTTAAAAAGCTAAAGAAGCATGCCAGAAGTCTCCTTTTTATAGGCCTCTTTGAAACTAGTTGTACCTTTCTCCTGATCAGCGGTTCTATTTTTGCAGTTATCACTCTTACTGGATTGAATATTGACGGCTGGCAGCTCAAAGAAAACCTGGCACTTTCAATACTTTTAGGTGCGGTTGGTGTGGCCACTGCACCTGCAACAACTTTGCTGGTTATCCGGGAACTCAAAGCCAAAGGCCCTCTCACCTCCACTCTTATGGCGATTGTGGCCATTGATAATGGTCTGGCTATTATCCTTTTTGGCGTGGCCGTATCCCTTACTCATCAGATTACCGGCCACACTGAAGTCCCGATACTGCTTGCAATCGGGAGTGGATTGATTGAAATCATTCTTTCCCTGCTGCTTGGTTGGATCACCGGTTTCTGCCTGGAAACGGTGCTTAGAAAACTGAAACAGGATGGTGAGATGCTCACCGCCGGACTGGCCATCCTTCTCCTTTGCAGTGAAATAGCTGTTTTTATGAACCTTTCAGCTCTGCTTGCTGGGATGGTTGCCGGATTTACCTTGGTGAACAAGGCGGAACGAGATGTTCGAGTATTCCGGGTACTCAACAGCTTTGAACCTCCCATCTATGTCCTTTTCTTCACACTCGCCGGTACCCATATCGACATTAAGACACTTGGCAGTGTCGGACTGATAGGTATTATCTATTTTATTGCCAGAATCATCGGTAAAATCGGTGGCGTTCAGCTTGGAGCACGATTTGGCAATACGCCAGATATTGTACGAAAACATCTCGGATTCACCCTGGTTCCCCAGGCCGGAGTAGCCATTGGATTAATCTTTCTTATCAGCACGGATAGCAACCTGGCATTTTACTCGTCGGTTATTACGCCGGTTGTTCTCACGGGTGTGTTCCTCTCCGAACTCATCGGTCCCCTTGCAGCCAAATTTGCGGTGATCAGTGCTAAAGAGGCAACAGTCCCAGAACATGAAGTAAACAAAATCCCACAATGTGACGGCTACTCTGATAAGGAATGTGATCAATTTTTACGATCGGAAGCGGGAGTCAAAATCCTTCCCTGGACCTGGAATAAACTACAGCCTCCAGCCACTACCCAAAACGTTGTAATATTTGGAGCCACACGACGCCATACGGTAAACGGCATCGCTAGAATTGCCACCATTTTTGCCCACTATTACAAGGCACAGCCAATGGCCGTACTTGTCCGGAGTGTAGATAAGGGCCCCCCTCCTTCCCACTACTTCCAAACAGAAAAGAACGAAGTTAACTCAATGGGATACGATTTATTGACGGAAGTCGTTCCCGATAAGGATATTGCCTCGGGGCTGGTGGCGGCCGTTGAGTATAACAATGCAAGCGGTGTCGTACTTAGCTATCCCCTTCACGATGAGAACTCCGATTTCCCGAAAATCCTTGAAACCGTCGCTGAGAACGTATCCTGCCCTGTTATTGTAGTACAATTCTATGGTCTTCTCCATACCGAGAAAATCCTTGTACCAATTATTGATATGGATGATCTTGCTGAAGTGTATCCTGTTATTGCCGCACTCGACACCGTGGGAGAGCACCAGGTTCAACTACTTTACCTGATAAACTCCGACTCTGATCAGAGTGATATCGAATTTCATACCGAAAAAGTATCTGCATGGTTGAAAAAACAGACAGATCAACTCGACATCTCTGTTAAATCAGTCCCCACAGACTCAAGAGTAGAATGTATACAGGAAGAAGCGGAACAGCATGATATTGTTGTTATGGGTGCAATTCGTGCAAAGGGAGTCCGTAAGTTCTTCTTTGGCTCGCTTGCCGACAGCCTTGCAAAAAAGCTGACAAAGCCGTTTATAGTGGTTTATGATGCGAGTAAAAATCAGTAACAGAATTGACAAAGAGTAAACATATATTCCAGCAACGGATTAGTCACGAGACTTATTATGCCTACCAATAAAGAAACACTTAGAAAACTTATAGCAGAACGTGCCCATATAGAAGATGGCCACTATCGCACCCCATCCGGGGTCATCACTGATCATTTCGATTTTTTCAAAATTTCACTGAAGCATCAGGGAATTGAACTGGCAGGTGATCTCGTTTACGATGAGATTAAAGATTTACAAATTTGTGCCCTTGGAGGCCCCGGCCACCCGATAACCTCGGTGCTCTGCCGTGCTGCCTTTTTAAAAGAGATTGGAGTATTCTATGTTCGTGATTCCATGCGTAAGGAGGGAAATTTGCTTGAGCCGAAGTGGATCGAGTCACGAATTAAAGCAGGAGATCGGGTAGCTCTGGTTGGAGATGTTGTAGCAACAGGCAGTCAACTTATTCGAGCGCTTGAAGAAGTGATACAGTTTGGGGCCTATATTGTGAAGATTATCATCATTATTGATAGCGGAAATGGTAACGGAGTTCAAAATATTCTTGAATTTGCAAAACTCAATCAGATGGATAATTGCCCGGTTGTAGCCCTCTATACCCGGGACGAAATTCTTGGTGGCACGCCATGAAAAACAGAGCCCTCTTCCCGCTGACACTTTTTTCCTTTGGCTATAAATACATGCCACCTCAGGATGTAAATTTCCTTTTCGATGTACGGTTTTTAAATAATCCCTTTCATGATAAGAAGCTCCGCTCTTTCACTGGCCTGGTCCCCTCTATTTCCGACTTTGTCCTCGAAAACGATGCAGGACGTGAATGCATAGAGCATCTCCAGCGCGTGATACTGTTCCACGCTGCACACCTTCAACAAAGCGGTAAGAATGAGATCCGCATTGCTATCGGTTGTACCGGCGGACATCATCGTTCTGTTGCAGTGGTTGAAGCCCTTGCAAAACTACTGGAAAAGAATTGTGATTCCGTAACACACTTTCACAGAGATATAGAAAAAGAAAACCACTGATCTTCCCACAACGACAAAAAGCCCTTAATCCATGAACACTCCATGGATTAAAGGCTTTTTATTTTATAAACGCTCGTCTTCTATCAGCCAAGCAGGGCTGTCATATATCCTTTTACCACATTTAAAGGACCAATACTTATCAGTGCGTTTAACAGGCAGGCGGTTCCCCAGATGCCAACGAGAGCAGCCATAACCATTCCTGTTCCGAGAGCAAATTTTGAAGCTTCATATCCAACGTCAGCCTGAGTTCTGGTTGTTGTATCTGTGTTTGCAGTCATGGTGTCCCCCTGATAAGTGAGTTGTTCTTTTTCTTACGATCTTCTCTTGCACTATCAGCCTGTGATAGCAATGAACAGAGCTTTTGCTGTTCCGGCAAAACCGTTGCTCATCAACACGCTTGCCATACATGCCGTTGACCAGAGTGCGATCATCGCTGCTGTTGCCATTCCAACACCGAGGGCAAATTTTGAAGTTTCGTATCCAGCTTCTATTTGGGTTCCAGTTGTGATATTTGTATTTGCAGCCATGGTGTCCTCCGTATTGGATTGAGTTTCTGTTCTTTTTAGTTTTCTTACTTTCTATATAGCAGTAATAATGCCAATTTACTGCCATCCCCCCAAAAAAACACCGATAACCACTCAATCCACTGTAATACAACGATTTTTCCTAAAAAGACTGACACGTCCCCCCCGCCACAAACCTGTGGCAAGTCAACACAACGGCAAACAGAAGTGATGCACGAAGAACGAAATGTGTGGTTTTACCTCAACAGATATGTTGCAGTTTTTATGGATAGGTCCAATTTTCGCGCCACCAAGGGTCATATGTGTGGAATCTGGAGTGGCTTGCTGCTTGAAGCGCGTTACGGAACCATATAACGAAAGTCGTCAACCAACGGATGTTGAAAAAACTTACCCTTCAATAAACAGAAGAACACAACCCGGTCATGCCTTTTCTATCACCAGCATCGTCTCCCATTTACCGCCCCGATAGCGCAGTGATATCAAGAGACACAAAGTAGCAATAAATAGAACAATACATCCCCAGGCCATATATATCCCCATACCGAAATAGTTGATTCCAACATAGAGAGGTATCAACATACAGGAAAACGTGGCTGCAGCAATGGCCCACAGAAGGAACCGGGTATCTCCACTTCCCTTCAGTACTGCAGCAAAAATCATATAAAAGATATCAAGGAGTATATAGATTGCCACCAGTCGGAGCAAAATTACACCCATCTGCAAAATATCCTCATAGGCCGCGCCCATCTCGCCTCTATCCATAAAATAAGAGATAATGGCTTCCGGGTAAAAGACAAAAATAATATCAAGTAACAGGGTGTACATCATAAGAAGGTGAATACCACTCCAGGCTGCGGCACGCGCCTCCTGAGGTTTGCCTCTGCCGAGGGCCTGACCAGCCATACTGCTCATTCCAAATGAAAAACCAAGGGCAGGCATAAATGCCAGTGAACTGATTGAGATAACAATATTTGATGCTGCAAGAGGAACCGTTCCCATACGACCAACGATGAGAATAAAAAAAGTGAATGCAAAGATATCAAGACTAAACTGCAGAGCACCGGGAACTCCATACCGAAGCAGTCTTCTCAGAATATCCCTATCAAGTTTCATCGTTTCGAGCAGTTTAAATTGAGCCCTAAAATTCCTTGAAAATACAGGTGGTACAAGACACACAACAACAACTCCCCATGACACAACCGTTGCAATAGCGGCCCCCCGAATACCGAGCTCAGGCATTCCCCACACACCATTTATCAATGCATAGTTGAGAGGAATATTCACCACCATTCCCACAATATTGGCAAACATCACTGGCCGGGTCATACCTCTTCCGGTAAAGAACCCCGACAGGGTCTGAATGGCCACATGAAGCAGCCCGCCCTGACAAAGTATCCTAAAATAAGACTCCTCCAGAATACGAACCTCAGGGCTATGACCGACAAGCGAAAACAGGGGAGTAGTTACGAAAAATGCGATCAAGAGTAAAATCACTCCTGAAAGAAGGGTAAAAAAGATTCCCTGCCAAAGAGCCGCCCCTATCCTTTCCGGTCGCCCTGCACCATGATACTGGGCAATAAACACAGAAATATACCCGGCAACACCACCCAGAAAACAGAGGAGAAGAAAGGCCGTGACTCCTGCAGGAACAACAGCAGAAAGAGCATTAACGCTGTAGTGTGATAAAAAAATCCGGTCAGTAAACTCCATGACTGTTGTCGCGGCCATCCCAGTAACCAGTGGCACGCAGACTCTTGAAACTTCACGGTAGCGGCTTTTTTGACGCCACTTTTTCCAGCTGTAGACCATTGGGCTCTCTTGGAAGAATCAAGTTCAATATGGAGATATATTTGGACATTTTTTCTTAAACCTTTTATCCATAAAATAGATAGTTGTAAACAGTAATTCAGCTGTAAGCCGAGACCAATTTCAGCGGAGGCTATTGCTTGCAGCACACTATTCCTTCAGCCAAATACACTCATCATGGATACTTTAGAATGCATTAAAACCCGTAGAAGCATACGAAAATTTACAACGAACTCGGTTCCCAGAAAAGACCTGGAAGAATTAATAGATATCGCCAGGTGGAGCCCATCCTATAAGAATTCACAGCCCTGGCAGGCGGTAATTCTCTCAGGAGACAAAAAGCAAGAACTCTCAAAAATGCTCGTTGGACTCTTACACGACGAAAAAGTAAACAGTCCTGACCTTGCAGCTCCAACTTCCTGGCCGGAGGCGGAACAGAAAAACATTTCCCATCTTCTTGCCAAACGAATGGAACTCACTGGCGTTGATCTCAGCGCACCTGAAATGATCGTTAAAGCTAAAAAGACAAATTTTAACTTTTACTATGCGCCACACGCCATCTATCTTTTCCAGGATGCCTCACTCAGTGACTGGTCACTCTTTGATATCGGCCTTTTTACCCAGAGCCTGATGCTTGCAGCCCATGCTAAGGGACTTGCCACTGTCCCCCAGGCTTTTGCCACGGATTACGCAAAGGAAGTTAAAGGGTTCCTTAATATTCCCGAGGGCAAACGATTAATCCTTGGGCTCTCCGTTGGCTACCCGGATATGGAATCCCCGATAAATGCTTATCGCACCGAACGAATGGCAGCTGAAGCATTCTTCACCTGGATGGAGTAAAAAATATTCTCGGTACCTCACCTACTGTAACATGTAAGTGAGGTACCATATTACACACAAAATCGTAATTCACCCCCTCCATCCGTCGTTCCCCTGTTTCAATATTTTTTCCGCCTGCTAAAACATGCCATAACACAGGAACCTTTCCATATCTCCCTGTATCTGTGAAAATATTATTAGTATTTACTATTACACCAATGATACACTTTTAATCAGGAACTCTTCATAAATGCCTGACAAAGCTGTCTACAAAAGCAGACTGTATCTACTTTTGTAGACGCACTAGAAGGAATTGAAAGTTCCCCTCGAGTTCCACCAAGTGTAATCCGTTGATATTAGTACTGTTAATAATAACACAGATTCTCATAAAAGTGGCACAGCACTTGCTGGGTAGTTAACATATTAATATAACAACAGTTACCCACAAAGTGGTACTACATTATTAAAAAAGCTTTATTTCGGCGCTTCATTTAGGAGTTTAATGATTATGGCAGAACAACTTTATGCATCATTTCTTCTGGACAGGGATCTGGGCCTTGAAATTGCCATTGCTGCGGAGAATGTAACGGAGGCAACTACCCTGAGCGAAACCATTCAACCTCTCCCTGCAAGTGTTCCTTTTCTAGAGGGCATTATGCATCTGCGGGACGAGGTCATTCCTGTGCTCAATCTCAAAAAACGATTGGGTCTCAAAAAGTCAGGATATAGCGATGATGCCAAAATTGCTGTCATTATCCTTGCAAATCAGCACTTTGGGCTTCTCTTTGATGATATCAAAGAGGTGTTAAGAGTGGATAATTCACTCCTTCTTCCTATCCAGCCTGCCCTGCAATCCGAAGATTACGTTATATCGGATCTGATTACTCTTAAGGAAGAACATCGAACGCTTGAAGTCCTTGACCTTGAACGTCTGTTTCTAGAGGGAAGTTTTTCTGACAATGGACATGGCCTTGCTTCGACAAATCAGGCACAACCCTCAGAAAACTTTAGCTATTCAAGATATGTCATATTTACTTCAGATGGACAGGAGTATGGCATCCCTGTAGAAAATTCACGGGAAATCACATTTCTTGCTGATATTGATACCACCTTTAATTCCGGTTGCCTCGAAGGAGCCCTGCAACTGCGCGGGCATACAATCCCCGTTATGAGTGCCGGAGCCCTTCTCAGAGGAACATCCAAAAAGAACGATGAGCACAATGACCGAAGCCGTATACTGGTCATGGCATCCGAAGAACTCACCTTTGGCATCGTTATAGATGATATTCGGGAAATTCTCACCGTCACCAATGAAAAGATACTTCCAATGCCCCTGCGGGATGAGCAGTCTGTGACCGGCATCTATGAACCACAGGCCGATCGCAACATAATGCTGCTCGATGTGGCCAATCTCATAGCCTCCCAGATAGATCGACTGGAATCCATGGCCCGTATTAAACCTGAAGAAGAAGAGGAGAAAGAAGCAGTTCTGGCTGAAGCCAGGCACCTGATCACCGAAAACTGCTACCTTGTTTTTTCTATCAGCAAGAATTTTGCCATCGAATTAAAAGATGTACAGGAGATTCTTGAACCCAATGAACTGCTTGCTATTCCATCAGCATCTGGTTTTGACGCCGAAGTGATCAATCTGCGCGGTGCTATCATTCCGGTGGTCAACCTACGCAATTTTTACGGATACCCTGAGCGCACTGACACGGAAAATAGCTCCAGACTGATCATTTGCCGGTATGAAAACCGCACGATTGCTCTACAGGTAGATACAATTATAACCATCTATAAGCAGGAACAGTTTCATCTTACCCCATCGCTGAATCCACAACTGCAACCAAGAAAAGATACTCTTGATCATCTGATTGAGTTTGTCGGTGAGATAGGGGTTAAAGAACATGTCCTGGTAGTTAACACCCAAAATTTAATACGTAACCATCTCAGGCAGGACATCCCGGCTACGCCACTAAAAACAGATAAAAATATAACTAAAGAAACCACAGATTCGTTAACTGAGTCTCAACAGGGAGAGAAGTGATGGCCACTGCAACAGCAACACAGGCAAAAATTGACACAACAGGTTTTGAACTGCTAACAAATCCAAGTTACCTCGTCAATGATGATATGACAATCACCTGGGCGAATGATGCCTTCCTTCAGGAGTTCGGCCTCAAGGCCAACATGGTTGTCAATAAAATGACCTGTGAAGAGGCTTGCCCTTCCCAGCTCTGTGGCACAAAGAACTGTCCCATCGTAAAATCAAAGCGCATTAAAAAGACTGCCGAAGGTGAGGTACTCTATACAAATAGTGGAAGTGTCGCCAACTGGTATCACTCAAAAGCGACTCCAATGCCTGCACAAAAAGGGACCCTTGTCTCCATGTCAAATATCACCACGGTTAAGGAGATGCACGCAAGGCTCAGGCAGATGGAGACGGATCTGAATGTTATTCCCACGCCCATCATGGAAATTGACACACAGTTTACTATCACTTTTATAAATCCGGCAGGGGCTGCTGTAGCCGGAAAGACTCCCGATGAGGTGGTTAATACAAAGTGTTACGATCTCTTTAAGACACCCCATTGCAAAACTGAAAAATGCGCCTGTGCCCGGGCAATGAAAACAGATTCTGTTATCTCGGAACAGACCATTGCACGGCCCGCCGACGGCGTCATTATTCCCATTAAATACACCGGTGCTCCGATCAAGGATGCCAAGGGAAATATCAAGGGAGCACTGGAATATATTGTTGATGTCACCGAAGAAGCAGCTCAAAAACAAGCTGCCGATGAAAAAATCAATAATCTCAACACAATCCCCACACCAATCATGTCTATTGATACAGAATTCAATGTGACATTCATGAATCCCGCTGGTGCCGCTGTTGTTGGCATGACCCCGGATGAGACCATTGGCAAAAAATGCTTTGATCTCTTTAAAACACCGCATTGCCAAACCGAGAAATGTGCCTGCGATCGCGCCATGAAGACAGACTCCGTTATTATGGACCAGACCATCGCCCGCCCCGCAGAAGGCGTCATTGTTCCCATTAAATATACCGGATCTCCAATCAAGGATGCCAAGGGAAATATCAAGGGAGCACTGGAATATATTCTCGATGTCACCGAAGAAGCAGCTCAAAAACAAGCTGCCGATGAAAAAATCAATAATCTAAACACCATCCCCACTCCAATCATGTCTATTGATACAGAATTCAATGTGACATTCATGAATCCGGCCGGTGCCGCTGTTGTTGGCATGACCCCGGATGAGACCGTTGGCAAAAAATGCTTTGACCTCTTTAAAACACCACACTGCCAAACCGAGAAATGTGCCTGTGACCGCGCCATGAAGACAGACTCCGTTATTATGGACCAGACCATCGCCCGACCTGCAGAAGGCGTTATTGTTCCTATTAAATACACCGGATCTCCAATCAAGGATGCCAAGGGAAATATCAAGGGAGCACTGGAATATATTCTCGATGTGACGGAAGAAGCGGCTCAAAAGCAAGCTGCCGATGAAAAAATCAATAATCTCAACACCATCCCCACACCAATCATGTCTATTGATACTGAATTCAATGTGACATTTATGAATCCGGCTGGTGCCTCCGTTGCAGGCCTGACCCCGGATGAAGCCGTTGGTAAAAAATGCTTTGATCTCTTTAAAACACCGCACTGTCAAACCGAGAAATGTGCCTGCGATCGTGCCATGAAAACAGATTCAGTAGTCACCGAGCATACTATTGCGCGGCCTGCTGAAGGTGTTATTGTTCCGATTAAATACACCGGATCTCCTATCAAGGATGCAAAAGGAAATATCAAGGGAGCACTGGAATATATTCTCGATGTCACCGAAGAAGCGGCTCAAAAGCAAGCTGCCGATGAAAAAATTAATAATCTCAACACCATCCCCACACCAATCATGTCTATTGATACTGAATTCAATGTGACATTTATGAATCCGGCTGGTGCCGCTGTTGTTGGCATGACCCCGGATGAAACCGTTGGTAAAAAGTGCTTTGATCTCTTTAAAACACCGCACTGCCAAACCGAGAAATGTGCCTGCGACCGTGCCATGAAAACAGACTCCGTTATTATGGACCAGACCATCGCACGACCGGCAGAAGGGGTTATTGTTCCCATTAAATACACCGGTTCTCCTATTAAAGATGCCAAGGGAAACATTAAGGGAGCACTCGAATATATTCTGGATATTACAGAAGAAGCAAAACAGAAACAGGATGCAGACGAGAAAATCAACAATCTCAACGCCATTCCCACACCAATCATGTCCATCGATACAAACTTTAACGTTACCTTTATGAACCCTGCAGGAGCAGGAGTTGTTGGCATTACACCGGATGAAGCCATTGGCAGGAAATGTTACGAACTCTTTAAAACGGCTCATTGCCAGACCGGAAAATGCGCAGTTGGACGCGCCATGCGTGAGGATACCATCATCAGCGAGGAAACAATTGCCAGACCTCAAGATGGAGTGATCATGCCAATTAAATATACTGGTGCTCCCATTAAAGATGCGAAAGGAAACATTAAAGGCGCACTCGAATTCGTACTCAACATTACGGATGAGGCAAGACAACGTCAGGAAGCAAATGAGAAAATTGAAAACCTTAATGTTATTCCAAACGCCATCCACTCGGTTGACCTTGACCACAACATTACCTATATCAACCCTGCAGGAGCTGCTCTTGCCGGGGTCACCGTGGAGGAGGCCATCGGCAAAAAGTGCTGGGATCTTTTCAAAATAGATCATTGTCAGACAGACAAGTGTGGGATCCAGCGAGCCATTCGAGAAAATAAAACAATCAATGAACAAACTATTGCTCATATAAATGGAAAAGACATTGCTGTTAAATCCACCAGTGTTGCCATCAAAGATGCCAAGGGCAACATTAAAGGCGGCCTTGAATATATTGTTGACGTCACATCCGAAGCCGAAGTTGGGCGACTGATCAATGATGCCTCGGCAGAAGTGGAATCACTGGTCTCCACATCCCTGTTGAAAATGGATGACGCCACAAGTAATATGGAAGCAATGAATAGGATCATAGAAAAGGAAGTTGGCTTACTTGCCGAATCTTCGTCAACGGTGGATGGTATGCTTGGTTTTGCCAAAGAGATGGTGGAACTCACCACTAAATCCAGCGAAATGGCCACAGGGGTTTCAACAGATGCCGCAGAGGGTAAAAAAGCAGGCGCCGACGCCGAGAAAAAGATGACTGCCATAAACGACTCCATGGAGAGTTCCAACGAAATGGTTGCAAATCTCGTCAGTCAGCTTGAAAAAATTGGTGGCTTTGTTGATATTATCAAAGACATCGCCTCTCAGACAAACCTGCTCGCTTTTAATGCAGCTATTGAGGCAGCAAGGGCTGGAGATGCTGGGCGCGGCTTTGCAGTGGTGGCCGATGAAATCAGGAAACTTGCTGAAAATTCCTCCAAATCAGCTGTGGATATTGCAAATATCGTTAAGAAAGTGGAGCATGAATCGAAAGATACAATCGTTGCAATGAAGGATGGTATGAAAATGCTTGGAGATGGCAGTGAAGTTATCCAGACTGCCCTCGAAGCAATGGATAAAATCTCAACGGGTATTGTTACTATCTCCGGGGCAGTAAATGAGCTGGATAAAAAAGCTGATATCCTCAGTGGCAATGGCCAGGAAGTAAAGGAACAGATTACCAGTGTGGTAGCCTCCTCTAAGGAAAACAAGGAATCCACCAAGGCAGTAAACTTCTCCATTGATACAACGATTGAAGCCCTGAATAGTCTCGCAGCAACTAGTAAAGAACTGAGTACTGCTGTTAATGAAATGTAATACATAAAAATACGGTACCGACCCTTCAAACGGTCGGTACCCTTTTCAGAAGAACCCTATGAGCCTTTACGGTAACACCCTCTATACTCGAAGGCTGGCGCTTTCGAAAATTCAAGAAGCTGACATCCCGACTGTCGTAGCCTGGAGCAACTCTGAAACAGCCTGTGGTGCCTATCTCACTCCTGAGTCTTACGATGCTGAACGTATGCGTCAACAGTTGGATTCCAATGTCTTCTGGAATGACCAGGAAAAAATGTTCCTGGTACGAGCCAAAGAAGATGAACGCCCGATTGGTACTGCCCACTACTGGCAGCCGCCAGGACATGGCAACACGGTAGCAATGGCACTCAAAGTTGCCATGCCGGAAGAACGAGGTAAGGGCTATGGCACCGAAATACAGAAATTTCTTATTATCTATATTCTTGACCGCCTCCATGTGTCAGCAATCGAGATGTATACGGATATCAACAACACTGCCCAGCAGCGCTGTTTAAACAAGCTTGGATTCGAGCTAATCGAATCGCTCAACTATGATGATCGACATGATAAGCGTACTGGACATCTGTTTCGCCTGACTGCCGAAAAATACCATACTCACCCAATCTATCAATTTCACTATGAATAAACTCGGTCTAGTCTTTGACAACAGGTACCTTCACCATTCAATCTCAAAACCAACACCCGAAAACCCAGATCGAGTGCGTAGGCTGTATATGCATTTACAGCAAAAACTCATCAATGACTGTTTTGTTCATGTTTCTCCACGGGAAGCAAGCGATGCAGAAATTCAAGCTGCCCACTCATCATTCTATATGGAGCAGCTACGAGAACACGCGGTTAAAACTGATCCTTACTCCTACGATAAAGACACCTACCTGATGGAAGAGACCCTCCCAGCGGCACGACTTGCTGCGGGTGGATGCTTTGCACTAAGTGATCAGATAATGGAAGGAGCGATTGATTATGGCTTTGGGTTGATCAGGCCTCCGGGGCATCATGCAACACCTGGCCGAGGAATGGGATTTTGTATTTTCAATAATGTTGCCCTCACAGCCGAATATCTGCGAAATACATATGGTTTACGCCGTATCCTGATTCTCGATTTTGATGTACATCACGCCAATGGCACCCAGGAGATTTTTTACGACACCAATGAAGTTATGGTCTGCTCCATTCATCAGAAAGGTCTCTTTCCCTTTAGCGGTGAGGCCGATGAAATAGGAAGCGGCAAGGGAAAAGGGTTCACCATTAACCTACCGGTCCATCCCCAATTTGGGGACAGCGAATACACCTACCTTTTGGGACGTACCCTCCAGGGGTTAATGGAACAGTATTTACCGCAATTTATACTCGTTTCCGCAGGCTTTGATGCTCACAAAGATGACTCCATCAGTGAAACAAATCTCAGCTCAGACTGGTTTGCCACCATAACTCATATCCTGCGCAGACATGCCGCTGAAATCTGTGACAACAGATTGCTCTTTGTTCTTGAAGGTGGCTACAATCCTGTAAGCCTGGAAGAGTCAATTTTTGCCACCATTGATGCCCTGCTACAGGATAACTTTATTCGTCCAGGAATCTTACCGGTTCCACGGGCGGAAAAAATCCTCGATGGGCACCCACTGCACCAGTACTGGACACTATAAAAAGAGCGTAACCAATGACTAAAGCAATACCTGATAATGCAAATCTCAAAACACTCCTTCAAGAGTGCCGTCAATGTGGAACCTGCTGTAAAAAATATAAAAAAGTTGTGCTGCAAGCCGATGAGATCGAATTTATAAAAAAAATGGGTGGCCATGTGGGCGTCGATGCCACACTGCGCGAACTCAGGGAGAAACCACTGGAACAGCTTATTGAAGAAAACAAAAAAAAGGGAAAGGTCTATATGGTCCATCCGGACGACAAGGGCTGTCTATTCCTCGAATGCCATAACGGCCTGTATCGCTGTAAAATCTATAACTACCGGCCACAGTCCTGCAAGGGGTTTCGCTGCAATCTTGCCGATGACAGCTTTATTACCCTCTTTGGCGATGACGCAATCCATCTACTTGGCCAGGACCGGTTTGGACTACCGCTTAAGTAAGACCGAGTAAACAATTATTCATAGAATCGATTATACAACACCATCTATTCACTATCCTCCGCCCGATTCCGGTCACCTTTACCAGACACATACATTCCAACCAGCCAAGCTACGACAACTGCCGTATAAAACTGGCCGACAATCGCTTCCATTTGGCAAAGAGACGCTGCACCGGCAGTCTGCGGTGTAATATCACCATATCCCAGAGTTGTAAGAGTCACAAAGCTGAAATAATTAAAACTATGGGAAATATTCTGTGGATTATCCAGGAGCGTTCCCGAAAAAGAACCAGGAATTGAGTGATTCAGTAAGGTATAGAGCGATCCCCAGAAAAGTCCGACAATAAGGTAAAGACTAAATGTGGCATAGAGTACATTGGTATCGACTTTTTGAGCATGGCGTATCTGAGAGACAAATGAATAGACAAGCAAAGCATAGTAGACCGTAAAAAGAAGGTTGGCCCCAACGCGGCTAAAAACAACAACATCATAAATACCAAGCCAGTACAGAGTGATCAGCGGCAACAGCAGAATAATGGCAAAGGAACGCTGATTATTCGTTTTATTCACAGCACTTACAGTAGCAACCATCATAATTGAGAGAGAGACATGTGCCAGAATGGTCAGGGAAGGGTACGGTTCTAAAAAAGGAGTGCCAACAATATAGATAAGCAGAAAGAAAAGAAGATTCCTGAACCCATTGCCTTCGGGGGCTTTTTTTTGTTTCCGGTTTGTCACCAATAGTTCTCCACGGGTACTATGCTTCGCACCCCCTGCTATAACTGGCAAAATCAGCGGAGGAAATCAGACAATGGAAAGGCCACTGTCTTCAGACAAAAAAAGGCGTGACAAGTAACCTGTCACGCCTTTGATACTCACCAATCTATTCTACTGGGGTTTGTGCAAAGGCATCGTAGTAATACCTGTTCAGGTCAAACAATCCAGACTGCACAGGTTGATCCTTATTAAAGCGTTCCTGAAACCAGTCATAATGCTCCCAGAAATCCTTGTTGGCCCGATTGACGCCATATTTATTAAAACGGGTACGAGCTTCGTCCACATCTATTTTGTTGAGATTCGTCAACAGATCGAAAAAATCCGGTAAGTCATCCTGATGAATATCTATAAAATAATTCGGGTAGGAACCATGAAACCCCACAAGAAAATCCGCATTATCTTTTGAGGGATCAAGAATCGACTCTTCACCAAACATATACCGAACATTATCATGCCAGCGATTGATGATTAATGAAACCACGGCGTCGGTGCCATCATTTTTACGGATACGGATATACACAACGTTTGCATTAAAATCATTTACAAGCGTAAAGAATTCCGTCCCAGGCTTAGACACGGACCGAAAGGCCTGCAGATAATCGGCCATGGTTTCATACTGATCGGGAAGGGGCGGAAATTCATGCCCTGCCTGCATGTAGTTCACTGTATCAAAAGTAATACCGACCTCAGGCAGAATACGATTATTCACGATCTCTTCAATAAATTCCCGCTTGGGGTCATCGGTTTTAAATTCTATCTTTGTCGGAATTCCTGCATCATAATAGGTGACATCCTTTGGTTTGACCCCCTTATACCAGGATTCCATCATCGGCCTGCGCTGTCCTTCCGGCATAAAGCCAAGGAAATAGCTCTCTCCCTCTTCCCGTAAGCCATCCATATACAGGCGAATAGCTAACTGATGGCCAAGCGTTCCATACACATCAAAACCTGCAACCAGTGCGTAGTAAATACGTTCCAATTGAGGATAATCCATCACCCACATGGTACGAGGCAGGCCACCGAGAACGCCCTTATGCACCGAGGCACTATCAAAATGACGATACACCGTCAAGATCGGACTATCCGAAGCTTTATTCCCCTTCCAGATAGCATCATAGCCCTGTCCCTCATAATTATGGGACATATAATAATCCTGGCGTGCATCGTAATACTTCCACAGGGCCTTATCGTACTTATTTCCGATCAGATCAAAAACAGAAAACTTGCTCCCCTTTTCAATGGGCATGATCAGGTTGTCTTTTTGCAATTTGAGAAAGGCTGGATACTGAACACTTAAGTCATGATCCGGATCCTGAAACATAACCCAGAAATGGTCCTGTATGACGTTGAGAGCCACCTGCCCCCGACAGACCGGCCCCCGGATAAATGTCATAAGAATATAGTGGGAATGATCGAGAAGAAACTGATAGCGGGCACGGGGTGGAATCTGCCCGAAGCTATCAAAAGGATTTGCGCTGCTGATTGGCTCATAGTCGACAAGATGCGGTGTCACCAGCCAGTCTGGTGTGATGAACAACTCATTGTAGCGGGCGAGCTCGGCATCATCAAGGGTAAAGACCATATGGGTTTTATGAACAATGGTCGAATGAATTTTACGAAAACGATAGTAGAAGGTTTCCGTACCGGGATCATCATAGGGACGAATCGAATTGATCAATTCGACAGGGCTCCCGGAAGGAGTTGTGGAGCGAAGCAATTCATAATACTCGTTGGTATCGGTACCAAATTTTATATGGGCCAGAAAAGTATGTTCATAAATATAACGGGCCGTCATTGCATATTTGGGATCCGGGTTGTTAAAAAATGTCTCCCATTTCACAATTTCAGCAGCATCAGCATTCTTAGGTGTTGTCAAAATTTTCTGTTCAGCATCCTTGGGCCCTGCTGCCCCTTGGGCAAGCCAGCCTGCAATCAGCTCAAATTCTTCCTGTTTTAATGGAGGAAAACCAAATGGCATCCCACGATTAGGATGTTTTGAGAGATAGCCACTCAGCTCAATGGAGGTCTCCGAGCAGGTTAGATCCTCTGCTTCTGAATGATACTCGCCCGTAGATTCTGGGTTTTTCATCTTATGATTCAAAATCTGGAGCATAAGAGAATTATTCAACCCATCGGAGACACTGCTTTCCGTCACCGTATGAAACTCTTTCTGCCGCCACTCTTCTGTGGATTTCGCATCTATAAACAATCGAGTTGGATCCATGGTACTGAGCCGTGTTGCATTATAAACAGCCTTCTTGCTCCCACCCCGGTCCACACCTTCAAAAGAGCTCAATTTTAACTGACAGGGGGAATTGTAGCAGGAATGACATACTGCACAGCGTTTATCAAGAATCGGCTTGATTTCATGGAGATAATCAACAACATGAGTGGGCAACTTTACTGCAATGGGATCTGGGGCTTTATTGGCACAGCCGGAGAGAAACAAAAAACAGAGTACGGAAAAGAGGGCAAAATTTTTCATAGAAGTATCACACGGAATTTTTCAATCACCAGGAACAGAACCTACTCTGCATCCTCAACATGAGTGAATTTCAATAAAACAGTCTACTTGACCGTTAACTGGTGTTTGGCCAAAAAATGAGCCTATGGAAAGAATCGACTATCATTCAATCCATCCATTCTTTCATCACAACATACTGTACTGTATATCAAAAACAAACTTAAATAAATAATCCTTCGGGCCAATGCTGCAAAGTGCTTTTCATAAGAGAATGACAGATTCAATCGAGGAAGAGCCAAGAAATGGAAGAGCGGAGAAACGAAAACCAACAACATCGCTTCTTTTCATTTCACAGAGGGCTCTTTCAGGAGTAAACTTAGAGTGACTGGCTCAGTGGTGATGATTTATAACTATATATCATAACGAAAAGGGGAAGCAAATTATGAAGATTCGTATTTTTTCAGATTACGTCTGACCATTCTGCTGGATCGGCAAGGGCCTTGTCGAAGAATTCAAAGAGACATTCAGTATTGAGGATAAGTGGATACCTTTTGAGCTGCAACCGGGGACACCAGCCGAGGGCAGGCTGTTAACAGATAAGTTTCAGCCCCATGAAATAACGAGCATGTTTGACCATCTCAGACAGCGTGGTACACGTTACGGAATGGTGTTTAATGATCGTGACCGATCCTCTAACTCCCATATGGCACTTGTTGCAGGGGAGTTTGCACAGGACGCGGGACTTTTTGAACCATTTCACAAGAAGCTGTTTAAGGCATTTTTCACGGATCTTCAAGATATCGGGCAGCTTGATACTCTCCTTGAGATTGCAACTGACTCCGGACTCAATCCCGAAGAGCTGACAAAGGCACTTGCTAGCGATCGTTACGAGGATCGTTTGAGTGTTGCCGCTACGGAAGCTAAGCGTTTAGGCATTCGATCCATTCCCGCCTTTGTCTTTGCAGACGATGAAATTATTTCAGGCGCGCAGTCACCGGAATTTTTTCGTGATGCATTGCAAAATATTAAGCAAGGCACTTACCGCAAACCACTTTTCTGAGAAGATGCTATTTTGTAAGGCTCCTCCTGTGCTTAATCGTTTTAAATGTCTCTAATGCCCTTAAAGTCCCCCCGGCTTTTCCGGGGGAGAATACTTACCCAAAATAAAACTGTAAGGTTTTTTTTCTTTCCGCGACTCACCATATAACAGCAATTGCGTTGTCACCTAAGGAACGCATTTAGTGTTTCTACAACCGATTGCAGTCTATGGAGAGTACAATGCAGAAAAAAATAATTACAGGGTGTCTCGGTTTAGCAATTGCTATGGGTATCTCATTGGCGCACGCCGAGGAAATGCCCGCAGCGGATGGCGATGCACTCTGGAACTATATCTCAAAGGTGTCACCCTACACCAAATGGGATTTCTGGCCCGATCATAAGGACATGCAGGAAGGACGTGCTCCCCACGGACCTCTGCATAAGGTCTTTGTTAACAAACCTGCATTGAACTCAAAATCCGCCCCACTACAATATGGCGCCATTGAGGTGAAGGAAAACTACAGTTCTTCCCATAAGCTGAAGGCCATTACTGTGATGTACAAAGTCAAAGATTACAATCCAAAAGACGGCGACTGGTTCTGGGCAAAATACAGCGCCAGTGGTGAAACCCTAAAAGCCGGAAAGCCCATGGGTTGTATCGGTTGTCACTCCACCCGTGTTGCCAACGATTTTGTTCTAGTTCACGAATTCAAATAAGCCTTGTGCAGGAGACTCTCTATTTTGACAATGCTGATTCTGCATCCGGTTATTCAGTTACTTGCCACCTTTCTGGCTTTTTATGTGCTGCTGCTTGGTGTTGGTCGATTTCGACGGCTCCATTTGCAGCAAAAAACGAGTTTTAACTGGAAGCTCCATGTACGACTAGGAACAACCGTTCTCTTAATCTGGCTGGCCGGAATGTTTTTGGGACTGCTTATGGTGAAACTGTATTGGCATGGACTCCTTATTACCGGAGTCCACGCCAAGAGAGCCTTTTTCATTCTGCCGCTTATCCTGATTGGTCTTGCGAGCGGCTGGTATATGCATAAGCGAAAGAAAAAACGTATTATTCTTCCCCTTGTGCATGGCAGTGTTAATGTGCTTCTTCTTATTGTGAGTGCTCTCCAGGCTTTCAGTGGCTGGCAGGTTTATGACGCTTTTGTCCTTGGCAATTAAGTTTCCTTATAGTGTTGATAGATATTAATTTTTTAGGAAGCTTGATCGTATTTTTGGAACAAGGAAAAACAGGAATGAGTGGCAATCCACGATGGAAAGGCTGATTAGAACCATGGATGATCCTGATTTCGCTATCAGAAGATAGCAAAGTCTAATATCGCTTAGTTCTTCAGTCGGAGTAAAAAAGAAGAATAAAAAACAACGTTTGGATGCTGTTTTTATGATATATATACGGAAACAAAATAAAAACAGTGGAGA